>Ga0335073_10016792_pt1 | contig 10231 bp, 8 predicted proteins | sample Lox_Sample_22_FD_207093 | JGI IMG/M metagenome (GOLD analysis project Ga0335073, IMG submission 207093) | Soil microbial communities from Loxahatchee National Wildlife Refuge, Florida, United States - Lox_Sample_2.2 | ecosystem: Environmental > Terrestrial > Soil > Wetlands | place: USA: Florida... | reverse complement strand
AGCCGCTGTCGAAGAAGAATGAAGTTGCCGTACAGGATGTCGTTTATCGGCCCGGCGACCAGCAGATTACCTGCGATCTCACGAATCCTGGCCCGGATCTGGAGCGTGTCGAGGTCGTCAATATCGCCTACGCCAACAAGTCTGTGACTGCCGCTGGTTTCCCTCTCCTCCCCGGAGGCCGCCGCCATTTCCAACTCAAGTGGACCGAGGCGCAGCCGCCGCGATCGATCTCGTTCCGCTTCCAGAATTCCACGCTGCAGGAACCAATCAGCATTGGCAGCCAATAATGGAATGCCTCACTGGACCCGGTTTTTGTATCTCGCGATTCTCCTTGTGCCGGCGCCGGCTGCGCTGAAGGCGCAGGTATTTCAGGTAAACGGCGGGACATCCAGCCTCTACCAGGCGGACGGCGGCACTATATCCGCGCGCGGCCCCAGTTTCGATGCTTCTGCCGGGGCCGGCATTCTCGATGGCAAATTCGTGGGCGGAATGAATCTGACGAAAATGATCGGACGGTCAACCTATATTGCCGGTTCCGACTACGTCCATTTCGTCCTGCCCACCGATATCTTCGACTCCAGCCAATATCTGGTTGCCATGGGCGCCGGGGTGAAGACGAAGATAGCCGACACTAATGTTTTCGCCTTCGGCGGCGCCACCTCGCTCGATTTCAGCAGTCCGCTGTTTGAAGGCGCTCGCGCCGAAACACCGGCCGGAATCCTCTTTGTCAATCGCAAGCTGGGGTCGACACTCAGCACCTACTCGAGCTTCGTCTTTTCGAAGCAGACCACAGCCATCCAGTCCTTTCAGTGGCAGCCTCTCGATAAGCTCCAGTTCGCGGTCTCCGGCGGAGTGGGCGCCAACCAGCCCTATGGAGCGGCGAGTTTCCAGGTGGCCCGTCCATGGATTGACGCCAAGGCCGCCTACATCGAGGCCGGCAGCCAGTTCCATCGCGTGGCCGTCGAGGAGCCCCTCATGAGCGAGCCCGATCGCGAGAACATTCTGGTCACCGTCCGGCCCACACACTTCTTCAGCATCAGCGGGGGGCGGCAGAATTTCCTGACCCCGGTCGGCAACACCCAGCAGAATGTTCGCAGCGGGCTCGATCAGGTCTCCGGATCCGCTCAGGCCGCCGGTGTGGGCTTCTCCGGGACCTTTTACCACTCGACGTTTCTCGGCCAGTTCAACAACGCTACGGACTATACGCTCGATCGCAGCATCTTCTCCCGCATTCATGCTTCCACCAGTTATCTCGAAAGCAGGCCCAGCGACGGGCAGAAGACGCGCACCTTTTTGTCCACATTTACCGAGACCCTGACACCCCGCCTCGACGTCAGCCAGATGATCAGCCGCTCGCAGGGGCAGACCACGTTGTCCTTCGGCGGAGCCATCCTCTCGAACCTCCTCACCCTCAGCGCCAATTACCAGACCTACTATCTTCCCCAGCTCAACTCCGCTCCCTTCCAGCAGGCTCTGATTGTTGACGTGCAGCTCCATCTCTTCCGCGGAGTCACCCTGCATGGTGCTACGTTCGTCGCACCCGACGGCAGCCTCCGCTATACGAGCGATGCACAGACCACTATGGTTCGTCAGGGCAGCGGCGGGATGCCGGACGGCTTCGAGACTCTGGCCCGCGATGACATCGGACGCGACATCCTCCATGGTTCCGTCGTCGACAAGGAGGGTCAGCCGGTTGCCGGCGCCGCACTGATGATCGATCATTTGCTGGTCTATACCGACGACCATGGACTATTCTTCGTACGAGAACACAAGCCGCACGTTCACGCGCTGAAAGTGATGACAAATGACTTTCTCAGCGGCGAAGGGTACAGCGTGGTATCCGCGCCGGCAACCGTCAGCAGCAGCACAGAGAGCAATGCTCCGGGGATCACCATTGTCGTCGAACGAACCTATCGCGGCGAATAGCGGCTCTCGTGCTGAGAGCGCGCCCATGGCTCGGGCTGTCCTGCTCGGCATGCTCTTGTGTCTCATTGCCTCGCTTGCCTGCGCGCAGGCGGTGAAAGTCCGCTCCTCTACCCAGCTCAGTCCGGATGTAGCCGTCAGTTCGCTGAGCATCTCTGCTACCCCCTCCGTGGTCATGTTCAGCCTGGTTCCACGCGGCGTCGCTGCCGGCTCCAGCGCCGTTGCTGTTACCACGACCTGGGGCGGCAGCCTGTGCCTCTTCACCTGCACGATCAATGTCTACGCTTATTTCGCCAACCCCGCGGCAGCGCTGGCCGGCGGTTCGCCTGTCGCTGACATTCCCTCCTCGTCCGTCTTCGGCGAGGTTCCCACCGGCACCCCCACCAGCTTCACCTCATTCACACAGTCCAGCCCCTTCGGCGGCGCGTCGGGACTCGAACTCTTCTCGCAATCCTGGTTTCTATATGCCGGAGCCGGCTCGCGAACCGACGCGCTGGACCTCGAGATCAACCTGACCAACCTTCCCCAGCTTCCCGCAGCCACTTACTCCGGAACCCTATTCATCCAGGCCCAGTCTCTCTAACCTGCTCCTGCGCAGGCTTCGGGGAGAATCTGACTGACCGCTGAATCTCTGTGTCCCGTCTCCGAGTACGCCTCACAGGTCGTTCACTGCGGGACGAACGAACTACCAGAGATTAGCGCCTGGTTTTTCCCTATCCACATTCGAGACAGATCGCAATGCGATATAAAGGATTGAACTTTCTGGTCGCTACGGCCGGTCGCATGGATTTCATGGGGCAGACCTGCGTAATCCTCGACCGCACGGCACTTCTCTGCTAAGGGTAAAGTGCAGAAACAGACAATCGGGCCGGAGCGAGTTTTTCGCAATACGATATAACTACTTCGTAATGCGATATAATGAAGTCATGAGAACGGCTCCCACTAAACGGGGCGGCCAGGTGAGGACGCCGAGCTCGGCAGACATCGACCGCCTGATCGCCGATTTGGCTGCCTTCCGTTATTCACTCAGGAAATTTCTCCGCTTCAGCGAAAATGCAGCGCGATTCTACGGGATTACGCCCCAGCAGCATCAGCTGATGCTGGGAGTGGCGGGATTCACCGGACGCGGATCAGCAACGATTTCAGAACTGGCCGAATTTCTTCAGGGGCGAGTGCATTCCGTAGTCGGTCTGGTCGAACGGGCGGAGCAGAGCGGCCTCGTCGTTGCGAAAAAGAGCCAGGTGGACAGAAGAGTGGTTGTGGTTTCGCTGACGCCTCGCGGAGTGCTGATTCTGGGGAGATTGTCTGAAATCCACCATCAGCAGGCACGAAACTTACGGCTCTTTATGAACGAAAACAGGCCGAATGGAGTGGGTAGGCGCCGGAGAATCTCTGGCGAACGCAAAACGCGCGGTAGAGCTAAACGCGTCGGCGGCCGTCCTGTGAAAACTTTTGAGAGGGCTCAGTCCGCGTGAGGGAAAAGCCGAGCAAGCGAACGAAGAGGAGAGACTGGCTGCTTCACCATCCTCTGCTGCGCAGATATCTGCCCCTTGTGCACGAGGATCTGGCGGCGGTTTACACCCGCGATCTGCAGAAATGGCTGGTCGTGGCACCGATCATCGGGGTTGTGACCGGTCTCACGGTCACCGCAATCGCAGTCGTCATTCTCAACCGGCTGTGGCCGGTCGTCCTGGCGTCCTATCTTCACCATCGGTGGACCATCGTTCCCGTCATGGTTGTCGCGTTCGCGGCTACGGGACTCGTCATGCAGTTGCTGACGCCCGACCCGGACGAACATTCAACCGAAGAGATTATCCGCTCCTACCACGAGCACCAGGGCGATATCGATATGCGCCCGTTCCTGCCCAAACTGCTTGCGGCAGTCACGACCGTTGGATTCGGCGGAAGCGCTGCACTGGAAGGGCCGAGCATCTATGGAGGGGGCGCAATCGGTTCCTGGTTGTGGGCGAAGCTACGGGGATTTCGCCTCGACGACCGAGATCGCCGCATCATGCTCATTTGCGGCGCGGCTGCGGGAATGTCTGCGGTCTTCCGCGCACCGCTTACAGGCATCGTGTTCGCCCTGGAAATGCCCTATCGCGATGACCTCGCGCATGAAGCTCTGGTCCCATCGCTGATTGCATCGGTGGTTGCGTTTATCACTCTGGGCTCGTTTCTTGGCGCCTCGCCACTGTTTGACTTCCTGGGCGGGAACTCGTTCACGCGTCAGGATCTTTATTGGAGCGCCTTGCTGGGTCTGATCGTCGGCGTGATCGCCATGATCTTCGTGGTGACTTTCAGGCGCGCGCGCGGATTCTTCGTGAAATGGTCCGCGCCGCACTGGTTCAAAATGGCGGTCGGAGGGCTTGGGACGGCGCTCTGCGGGTTGCTGTTTCTCGAAATCTATCCCGGAGCCCTGGTTCCGCTCGGCCCCAATTACGAAGCAGTGGGGATGATTCTCCAGGGACACCACGGGACATCCCAGCTGCTCGCTTTCAGCGGATTCAAACTGGCAGCCACCATCTTCACACTCGGCGCGGGCGGCGTGAGCGCGATGTTTGTGCCGCTTTTCCTCACCGGCGGCGCACTGGGGACGGCCTTCGCTCAATCGCTGGTCCATAGCTCCACCCCGGGCCTTTATGCCGCGGTGGGCATGGCTGCGTTCATTTCCGCGGGCTACAAGACACCGCTCGCGGCCGCAGTATTCGTTGCCGAAGCCACGGGAGCCCACGCATTTATCATTCCGGCTCTGATTGGGGCCGCGGTGGCTTATGCAGTTTCCGGCGACGCGTCGGCGTCGGGCGATCAGCGCCTGCATGAGGGGGTAAAGCTGCAGGAGCTGACGGAAACGCCGGTGAGCGCGGTCATGCAGACGCAGCTGATCGCGGCGCAGGGATCGATGACGGTTGGGGATTTCGTCCACACCTTGTCGCCGCACGCGCATCACGACGCCTTTCCGGTATTCGAGGGACAGAATTTGCTGGGCGCGGTGACGCTGTGGGCGGTGCTGCACGTTTCACCGGATAACTGGAGATCCACCGAAATCCGGGATCTGATCGATGCGCGCGTGGCCCGCGTTTCGCCGGACTGCGACGTGACGGAAGCGCTGCGCCTGCTGCTGGGTGAGCACACTCACCCGATGCTGCTGGTGGTTTCCAACGAGGGCAAAATGCAGGGGATCGTAACCAGGACGGACATTCTGCACGCGCTGAAAACGCGGCGGGAGGTCCCGGCGGCCGCGCAACTGGAGAAGTCCGTGACGGTGTGAAGCCGCTGGCGGGCCACGCGCGAGTACGGAGGTTCATGATGGCTGAGTTTCCGATTCCCGAAGCTGCCACGCAACCGGAAGCACAAACGCACAGGAAGGGACAGTTTGGGGTCGCGCTGGAGCCGGAGGTGATCCGGATTTGCGGCTATGCGTCGCTGGTGGGGCTGGTGGGAGGCCTGTTGGCGCAGGGGCTGCTGGAGCTGATCTATCTCTTCACGAACATTTTTTTCTACGGACGCTTCTCATTCGCGATCACCAACCCCGCACATAACCGTCTCGGGTTTTGGGAAATCCTGATTCCGCCGATCGGCGGACTACTGGTCGGCGTGATGATCTACCTCTGGGAGCCGACGCTGAAAGGACACGGGATTCCGGAGGCCATGGAATCGGTGTTGTTTGGGCACAGCCGGATGCGGCTGCGGGTAGCCATCCTGAAACCGCTGGCGACGGCATTTGCCATTGGGACGGGCGGACCGTTCGGGGCCGAAGGGCCGATTATTCAGACCGGGGCTGCTGTGGGGTCGCTTTTCGGTCAAGCCATTGGGCTGACGCCCTATTACCGGCGCGTCCTGCTGGCAGCCGGGGCCGCAGCAGGGATGGCCGCAACGTTTACGGCTCCGCTGGCGGGAATTCTGGTAGCGGTGGAGCTATTGCTGTTTGAACTGCGGGCACGGTCATTTATTCCAGTAGCTCTGGCTTCGGCTGTGGCAACCGGAGTCCGAGTCCATTATGTGGGCTGGGCTCCACTGTTTCCAACCCCGGCGTTCAAAATGACCGGCATGCGGGAACTGTGGCTATTTGCCGTGCTTGGCGTACTCATGGGGATGGTCGGCGTGGTGATGATTCGCACGCTGGGGTGGCTGGAGGACTTCTTCGACGAATTGCCCCTGAAGCGGGCGGCGATCTGGTCGCCCGTCATTGGGGCAGTGGTTCTGGGAGTGCTGGGGTACTTTTATCCGCAGGTACTGGGAACGAGCTACGACACGATCCGGGATATGTTGAACGACCGGGTAACGACCGGACACCTGATCGGGATTTCGGTGGCGAAGTTCTGGGCACTGGTGATCTCTCTGGGTTCGGGGACGACAGGCGGCGTGTTTGCCCCCTCGCTGGTAGTGGGGGGAGGCCTGGGTGCGGCGTTCGCGGTGGGTATGCATCATTTGCTGCCAGGGGTAGTGAGCGATCCGGCCTTCTATGCGCTGGCGGCCATGGCAGCGGTGTTTGGAGGGATCGCTCGGGCTCCGTTCACGAGCATCGTCTTCCTGTTCGAGCTGAGCCACAATCCCAATGCGCTGCTGCCGCTGATTGTGTGCGTGATGATTTCCGATGGGTTCGTGCGGCTGTGCAGCCGGGATTCGATCATGACGATCAAGCTGGTGAAGCGGGGCTTGATCGTGCTGCAGGATTACTCGGTGCCGGTGCTGATGCGGGCACGAATCGACCAGGTAATGCGGACGCAGTTCAACGTCTTCCAGGGAACGGATGAGCTGCGCAAAGTGCTGGAGACCTTCGTGCCGGGAGATGCAACGCTGATGCCTGTGGTCGATGCAGCGGGAGCACTGATCGGAATCGTGGAACCGCACGATCTGCTGAGGACAGAGCCGCCGGACCATCATTTCAGGATGCGGGAACTGGCTCGGCGTGACTATGTCCTGGCTCATCCTGGCGAATCTGTAGACCAGGTACACCGTGACATGATGCTCAAGAACACTGAGAACGTCGTTGTGGTACCGCCTGCGGGGCCGCGGAAGCCAGTGGGGATTGCAAGAGCGAACGAAATCCTGCAGCTGCGGCGCTGGCTCCTCGAAGAGGAAACGCGCGATTTGCAGCTGGAAGCACGCAAGGAATAGTCTTCTGGTCGAATCGCGGGAGCAGGATGTGCAAACGCCTCTGAGCGCTACCGGGTTGGCCTCGAATTTCGGACCTTTGCCGACCGCCGAACGGCGATAATGTGCGGAATGGACGCGCGCGAATACTGGGAGCGGGTGTACGAGGAGAAATCGGAAAACGCCGTGAGTTGGTACCGGCCCCATCTGGAAACGTCGCTCGATTGGATCGAAGAGCTGGCCGGCGGGCGGGACGCCACGATTATCGACGCCGGCGGAGGAACCTCCACACTGGTGGATGATCTGCTGGCGCGCGGCTATACACGCCTGACCGTGCTGGACATTGCCCCTGCGGCGCTGGAAAAGGCACGCAAACGCCTGGGACGGGCAGCAGAACAGGTTCGGTGGGTCGCGGGAGACATCCGCCGCATTGAACTGGCCGAGTCCTCCTGCGATTTGTGGCACGATCGTGCCATGTTTCACTTCCTCTGCGGCAGCGATGACCGGCGCGCATACGTTCGACAGGTCAAACGGGCCATGAAACCGGATGGAGTGGTGATCATCGGCACCTTCGGAGCAGCGGGACCGAGGAAGTGCAGCAGCCTGGACGTGGCTCGATATGAACCTGCCGGGCTGGCGAGCGAGCTCGGACCGGGGTTTCAGCTCCTCAACAGCGCGATCGAACTGCATCGCACGCCCCTCGGAGTCGAACAGCAGTTCGTTTATTGCGCCTTTCGCGCAGCACGACACCGGCAGCAGCCGGCCAACCAATAGCCGGCCGGTGACCCCTTCGATGCCCTGATGCTCGCGGCGGATCCGCCAACTGCAATCTGCTGCGCGCATCCAACATGCCAGCGGAATAGGATAAATGCGCGGAGAGTGCCGTGAATCGCATCCGATCCATCGTCGTGCCTGCTGCCGCGGTCGCCGGCACCGGATTATTGTTCGCGGGCGCCGCGGCTCTTGTTTTGAGCCGTGCTGTTCGGCGCCGGCCATCCCGGGAACTGACCGATCAGGTGGTTGTGATCACTGGCGGATCGCGCGGTCTGGGCCTCGCGCTGGCGGAAGCCTTCGGACGCCGAGGCGCCAGGCTTGTGCTTGCGGCGCGAAGCGAGGAGGACCTCGAGAGGGCGCAGGCCCTGCTCGTGCAGCACCGCGCCGTTGCCAGGGAGGACGATGTGCTGGCTGTCGCAGCTGATCTGCGGCGACCCGATGAGGCCGAATGGCTGATTGCAGAAGCAACGAACCGATTCGGACGCGTCGATATTCTTGTCAACAACGCGGGAATCATCACCGTCGGTCCGGTGGAGCATCAGGAGATTCAGGATTTCCATGAGGCCATAGACGCGAATTTCTTTACGTCCGTCCACTGTACGTTGTCGGTGCTGCCACAGATGATGCGGCGCAGGAGCGGGACCATCGTCAACATTGCCTCAATCGGCGGCAAAGTCGCAATCCCTCATCTGTTGGCATACACGGCAAGCAAGTTTGCGGCGGTTGGCTTTTCCGAGGGCCTGCACGCGGAGCTGCGCGCAAAGGGCGTACACGTGCTCACGGTCTGCCCAGGGCTGATGCGGACGGGGTCGCACCTGGCAGCGCAGTTTTCCGGAGACGCCACGCGCGAGTACCGATGGTTCAGCCTCGCCGCCAATCTGCCTGGCGTTTCCACCAGCGCCGCCCACGCGGCTGAACGGATTGTGCGCGGGGTGCTGCGGCGCGAGACAGAGATCGCCATTACTCCGCAGGCCGTTGTCCTTGCGAGGACGGCTCACCTGGCTCCGTCGCTGACGGCACGCGCGATGAGCCTGGCGAACCGGGTCTTGCCGCCCGGGATCGAGGGAACGCCCGGCTCCAGGCGTGGAGCGGAGGTGCGGGAACGGGAGCTGTTGCCGGCCAAACTGATCGGAGGCGCGGCGGCACGCCGTCATAACCAGACGCGGGACACGTAGGGCGGACCGCCGTCAGGGCCGGCGCTTCCCTACCTGCGTTTCCAGCGCACCCCGTCTTTTGAGTCCTCGATCAGGATGCCTCTGGCAGCCAGGTCGTTGCGAATCGCGTCGGCGCGGGCAAAATCGCGACGAAGCTTCGCCTTCTTTCGCTCTTCGATGAGGGCATCTATCCCCTCGTCGCTGAGACCGCGGGCAGCCAGCAGCCCGGGTGCAGCCTGGTCGAGCCGGCCCTCTCGCTCGGCCCAGTCGAGAGTGAATCCGGTCCACTCCGCGTCGTGGTCATCGAGCACGGCGAAGACCCGGTCGAACTGACGGAGAGCGTGACGAACCGCAGGCTTATTCTCCTCGAAAAACCTGCCTGCGTCGGCCTGGGCATTCACGAAACGCACCAGATCGAAGATCGCTGCGCGAGCCTCGGCGGTATTCAGATCGTTCGCCAGAGCCGCATGAAATTTCTGGACGGCGATCCGAGCGGCCTCGTCGACATCGCTGTCGTTTACAGAACCGCCCGAAGGGCTCTGCGGCCACTTCGCAGTTTCAATGCGCTCGCGAAAGGTCCGCAGGCGCTCGACAGCAACCGTTTCTGCGGCCAGGCCCTCGAAGGTGAAATTCAGCTGCTGCCGGTAGGGCACGGAGATGAGCAGCATCCGTATCGCTGAGGGTTTATAGCCGCGCAACAGAAGGTCGCGCAGAGTAAAGAAATTGCCCTCGGACTTGGACATCTTACGGTTTTCGACGAGGAGAAACCGCACATGAAACCAGTGCCGCGCGAAGGTTCGGTGGGTCGCGGATTCCGACTGCGCAATCTCATTCTCGTGATGCGGAAACATCAGATCTTCGCCGCCGGCATGCAGGTCGAAGCTGTCCCCCAGGTACTGCATGGCCATAGCCGAGCACTCGATGTGCCAGCCAGGACGGCCGGGACCCAGATCGGTCTGCCAGTGATGTTCGCCGGGTTTGGGGGCCTTCCAGAGCGCAAAATCGCGGGCAGAATCCTTCTCGTACTCATCGACGTCGACACGCGCGCCGTCCGCGATGCCGGTGAAATCCTTCTTTGAGAGCTTGCCGTATTCGGGAAAACGGGCGATGCGGAAATACCAGGAACCGTCGTCGGTGCGGTAGGCGATATCCTGTTCGACCAGGCGCTGGATCAGCGACACCATGGCGGGGATATTCTCGGTGGCTCGCGCGACGACCTCCGGATGTTCAACCTGGAGGGCATCGAGATCCTGGAAGAACGCTTCTTCGAACCTGCGCGTGTATTC
>Ga0335073_10016791_pt1 | contig 10231 bp, 10 predicted proteins | sample Lox_Sample_22_FD_207093 | JGI IMG/M metagenome (GOLD analysis project Ga0335073, IMG submission 207093) | Soil microbial communities from Loxahatchee National Wildlife Refuge, Florida, United States - Lox_Sample_2.2 | ecosystem: Environmental > Terrestrial > Soil > Wetlands | place: USA... | reverse complement strand
GCTCGGACCAGTCGCGGAAGGTCGCGGGAGGGGTTCCGGTGATGTTTTCGACGTCGTCGGTGATGTTGACCGAGCGGCGGGCGCGGAAGACTTCGTTGAGGTGTTCGATGAGCCGCGCCTGCTCGGGTGGGGTTCCCCGCTGGATGGCGGCCTGGGCGAATTCGCGGGGGGTGACGTCCTGGAAGCCGACCGGGCGCCCGGTCACCTCGGCGATGATGGCAACCTGCTGGCGCGCGGTCAGGGCCTGCGGGCCGGTCAGGAGGTATCCCTTGCCGGCGTGGCCGTCGTCGGTGAGGGCGGCCACGGCGACGCGGGCGATGTCTTCGGGGTCCATCACGGCCAGCACGCCATCGCCGGTTGGGCTGGTGACCGTGCCCGCCCGGATGGCGTCGCGCCAGGCGAAGGTGTTGGACGCGAACGCGCTGGGCCGCAGGAAGGTCACGCCGAGGCCGGAGTTGCGCAGGATCTGCTCGCGGGCGGCGAAGGCGGCTCCCATGGGGTTGGCGTCCAGCGGCAGCAGCCGCGCGCCGGCGGAGGACAGCAGCACGATCCTCGGCACCGCCGCGTCTCGCGCGGCGGCGGCCATCGTCGTGGTCTGCTCGGTCCCGGTTCCGGTCTGCATCAAGAAGATGGCCTCGGCCCCGGCGGCGGCTTTGGCGACGCTGGCGGGGTCGTCGAGATCACCGGCAGCCAGCTCGATCCCGCCGGGCAGGCCGGCGGCGCGGGAGGGGTCGCGCACCAGCGCCCGCACGTGGTGGCCCTGCTCGTGCAGCTGCCGCGCCACGGGCCCGCCGACGTTGCCCGTTGCCCCAGTGACCAGATACATCTTCAGCTCCTTTTCAGGTCGGTGGATCCTTCCGTCCTTGGTGATGCCAGCGTCGTATTCGACAGGGTGAGCGGGCGTCACCCGGTCAGCGTGACGTCAGGCGGAACCAGGCCCGGCTGCAGACGGTGTCACGCCGGTGGCTCCTCCGGCGCGTCCGGCGGCATCCGGCGGACCTCGATAAGCTCCAGGCCGAGTCCCTCGGCCTCGGCCAGCACGCCGTACAGCGCGGCCTGATCGGCCAGCACGCCCGTCAGCACGGTGTCGCCGCCGTCCGCCCGGGCCCGCAGGGCTGGGAATGCGGAGCAGATCGTCTCCCCCAGCCGGCCGCGGACACGGACCTCATACCGCCGCGGCCGGGGCGCGCGCTGCTCGCCCGTCATCGGTGGATGCGCGCGCGTGAGCCCGCGGCGCGCACGCACACACGCGCGCTGCAGGTAGTGAGCTTGATGATGACCTGCCTCCTGTCGTCCAGCCTGGCTGCGAGCCTGGCCCGTAGCGGGGTGAGCGGCAATCACCCGGTCAAGGTGATTCCCGCCGCGACCGGCGGCGAGATCAGGGCACGGCCGGCACCGGCCGAGCCCGCCCCAGACCTGACGCCTTCCGTCAAGCGGCAGGCTGATGGAGTTTCAGCAGTTCCTGAGCGTTCTGGTGTTCGATCTTCGCGCGGACGTGCGGGTCGAGTTTGGCTGCGTCGAGCCATCCGGCGGCCTCGGTCATCGACTCGAATGGGTAGTCGACGGCGTACATGACGTTGTCCTCGCCGAGCGCGTCCAGGGCGCAGCGCAGCGGGTCGTCGGAGAAGGCGCCGGCGGTCGTGATCCGGATATTGCGCTGGACCAGCTGCGAAGGCGTTGCCTCGGGAGCGTGATCGGCGAACGCGTCGGCCCGCTGATCCAGGCGCCACAAGAAGAACGGCAGCGTCTCGCCCATGTGGCCCAGGATGACCCGCACCCGCGGGAACCGGTCGAACACGCCGCCGAAGACAATGCGCAGCGCGTGCGTCGCGGTCTCGGCCGTCCAGCTCCACGTGGGACCCCGCAGCTCGGGGCGGCCAGCCTGGCTGACCGGCAGCGCCGCCGCGTCAGCAGCGTGCAGGTAGACCGGGACACCGAGGTCCTCGGCGCGCTCCCAGAACGGGTCGAAGGACCGGTCGTCGAGGTAGCGCCCGCCGGTCTGGCCGAACAGCATCGTTCCCGCCAGCCCGAGCTGCTCGACGGCGCGCTGGAGTTCGTCCGCGCCCTGCTCCGGGTGCTGCAGGGGTGTGGTGGCGAAGGCCGCGAACCGGTCCGGCCGCGCCCGCACCACCTCGGCGAGATGGTCGTTGGACTCCCGGGCCATCCGCATCGCGGCCCGCGGGTCGAGGAACCCCTGGACCACGGCGCCACTCGACAGCACGGCCAGCTCGATCTCACCTTGATCCATCAGTTCCAGCCGGCGCGAGGAGTCGGTGAGCTGGGCAATGAGCCGTTGCTGGAACTGCTCAGGAATCATCGGCACCAGCGTGCGCCATCGGTCGATGTGGTCCTCCCGGTCGAGCAGGATGTGCTCCTCAAGCGCGATCTTTCTCATGGCATTCCTCCTTGGTTGCCGATTGCCTGGGCTTCTTACAGGACGCGACGTTGTGGTTGTCCCAGGCCCCGCGCCGAAGCGCGGCTCGATCACCCTGTCCACGAGATGAGCATCGGAGAACGGCGAGTGACCGCACATCACGTGATTGGGGTGAGTCATCATCGGTCCGCTGAACGTGACCGGAAGGCAAACCGGTCCGTCGATGACGCCTGCACCGGTGCATGACCAGAGGAATCACACGAACGAGGTGATCACTGCTCACCCCGGCCGTCCCGAGGCTGGAATCGATCCGGCCCCGAAGCGGTGCGGGCCAGTTTCGTCACAACTGACTGGTCGCGGGTCCGACCGGGCGCGATCACCTGAAGGAAGGAACCGGCTATGGAAGGCAGCACGGACATGAGCAGCATCAGCATCGTCGGCGGTGGGTACATGACCCGCGCACTGGCGGACCGTGCCCTCGATGGCGGCAACGCGGTCGAAGTCATTGGCCGCGACACTGTCAAGGCCGAAAGCCTGGCTCGCGAGCTTGGCCGCGGGGCCACCGCAGGCAAGATCGGCGACGTCCCTGGCGGGGACATCGTCATCCTCGCCATCCCCTACGCCAGCGCGGCGGGCGTCGTCCGCCAGTACGGGGACGCACTGAGCGGCAAGGTCATCATCGACATCTCCAATACCTTCGACCCGTCCACCTGGAACGGGCTGCTCGTCCCTGACGGCACCTCCGGCGCGCAGCAGATCGCCGGGGCCGCCCCCGCGGACGCACCCGTGGTGAAGGCGTTCAACACCATCTTCGGCACCGTGCTGGCGAAGGGCGGCCCGCTCGACGTGCTCATGGCCGGCGACGACGAGCAGGCGAAGGCGGCCGTGTCCGCGTTCATCATCAGCCTCGGGATGCGCCCGCTTGACGCCGGGCCGCTGACGATGGCACGTCGCCTGGAAGAAGCCGGCCTGCTCATGATCGGCCTCGGCCGCCATGGCGTCGGGAACTTCGACTTCTCCCTCGCCATCAACACCGCGGGCTGACCCCCAGGAGAGCACCGAGGTCATCGTGCGCATGGCCACGCTCGGCCTCGACGGCCAACAGCGTAATCATCCGAACGAGACAGGAGAAGGACTCATGACCCAGCAGCAGCGTGAGGCGGTCGCGGGCATGCTACGCGCGTCGCCGTTCGACCCGGCAGGCGACCTGCATGAGCAGCGGCCGCTGTTCGACAAGATGGTTGCCGCCGCCCCGGTGCCCGCCGACGTGGTCACCACCCATGAGCAGCTGGGCGGCGTGCCAGTCATCCGCGTGAGTATCTCAGGCACCACCACCGGCGGCGTCATCTTGTACTTCCACGGCGGGTTCTTCGCCATAGGCTCGGCGGCGGCCTCGGTGGGCCTGGCCGCCGACCTGGCGCGCCAGGCGCGCATGGAGGTGGTGACCGTCGACTACCGCCTCGCGCCCGAGCACCCCTACCCGGCCGCGCCGCGCGACGCCATGACCGCCTACCAGGGCCTGCTCGACAGCGGCCCGGACGGCGCCAGGGTCGCGCTCGCCGGAGACTCCGCGGGCGCCAACCTGGCCGTGGTGACCCTGGCGGCCATCGCGCGGGCCGGCCTGCCCCATCCCACGTCGGCGGTCTTGATGTCCCCGTGGGCCGACCTGGCCGGAACCGGAGACAGCCTGAAGACCAAGGCCGGTGTCGACCCGGTCATCACCGCCGATGCCATCCGCGTCCGGGCCCGCGACTACCTGAGCGGCGCCGACGCCTGGGACCCGGCCGTCAGCCCGGTCTACGCCAGCCTGGCCGGTCTGCCACCGCTGCTGATCCAGGCCGGATCGCATGAGGTCCTGCTCGACGACGCGATCCGGCTCGCGGCCCGGGCCGCTTACGACGACGTCGCGGTCACCCTGGACGTGGTGCCCGGCGTACCCCACGTGTTCCAGGCTTTCGCCGCCGTCCTGGACGAAGGCAGCGCCGCGCTGACCCGGGCTGGCGCCTTCCTCCGGCTGCACAACGGCGCAGGACGGCGAGCGTAAACGGCGCGCAGGCTCCCTAGGCATGGGGTTGCCGGGCACCGGGGCCTTAGGACAGGCTGGTGCGGTGAGCAAGCAGGCGACGGCGCAGTTGCGCGTCATCAGGGGTGTGGTGAACGCGCTGGGGCCTGCCGGCATCTCGGCGTGGCTGTTCGGTGGCTGGGGCCTCGATGCGAGGATCGGCCGGATCACTCGTGAGCACGGCGACGTCGAATTCTGGGTCGAGCGCGTCGACGCCGGGCGATCGAAGGCGGTGCTCGTGGAAGCTGGCGCCGCGGTCCTCGCGACTCAGCCGCCGGAGGAGGCCTGCGAGTTCACCTGGGGTGGCGTCGACTTCAGCACGGCCTACTTTGACCGGCAGCCAGACGGGTCGTTCAGCCAGCCGCTGGGGCGATGGTCGGACTGGCTGTTCCCGCCGGGCTCCTTCGGCGCCGAGCCGGGGATGCTCGATGGCGCGCCGGTACTGGCTATGAGTGTTGCCGGGATGCTCGCTATGAAGGAGCAGTACCCGCATCTCCGTAACGGCGGGCCGTGGCGGCAGAAAGACATCGACGACATCAGGGTGCTCCGGAGGCTGGCCGCCGACGCCGGCGTGCAGCCCTGATGGCATGCCTGTGGTGAGGGTCGCCGAGCTCACTGGCCTGCTGGGGATGGCCGATTGGCCCATTGACGCCGAGCGGGATCTATCTCAATCAGGCTTATACTCTCAGCGAACCTATGGGCCTGACTCCTTGGCAGCCTGAGCGGCTCTATTGAACTGCTCTACCCACCATTTTGCGTCCTCGGTCCGCGCGAGGGGGACGGGTCTCAGCGCCGCTTCGAAGTCGCGGGCTTTGATCGTGATGTTCATGCCAGATGGACTTGCCTCGGTGATGGCCGAACCCTTGACAGTCGTCGGGGCCAGGTCCGCGTGAGCGTCGCGTAGCGGAAAGCTGCCGTCCCGGTCCTCGACCGAGACGATGCTACCCCTGATGGAAACACCGTACCGTTGGCTTAGTCGTTTGAAACGCTGGTCAATGCGTTCAGCCTCAGCCGCCGCGCGCGCGGGCGCTACCAGTTCTTGGCTTATCCGATCGAATTGCGTGGCGAGATCGGGCTTAATATTAAGCGCCTGTTGCACAAGGCGCTCCTGCGGCCCTTCGGCCAGGTCCTTATACCTCCTTATAAAACGTTCGGCCCAGAGCACTCCCGAGCGGAGCACCGTCTCATCACCGCACAGGCCAAAGATGGCCTCGCGGATACATTCCACGACGGAGCCGAATGGATCAAGCGGCTCCGTGATGTCAAAGACAGGCAATGCGAATGTTGCCATCAGATAGAATTCCGCGGCCAAGGCGGCGCCCAGCCAGTCCTCAGCGTTCTTCAGGCGATCGAACCCGGCGCGATACGTGGCAGGCTCGCAGGGCGCCACCCACACCCGTTCGTCGGTCTCCGCGCGAGGTTCGAGCAGTGACGAGGCACGCTCGGTCTCCACGTATTGCCGACCCAAGTCCCATGATCGTACCCAGCACAGCGCCGCGCCAGCGGTGTCGCCTTGCGCTTCAGCGAAGAAGGCTGCGGCCTTGAGCCAACGTGGCTGCCAGGGTTCCGCAGTGATCGCCGTCTGGAGCCAGGCAAGGATTTTGGGCTCTCTGCGGGCGCCGAGGCTGCACCGGTTCCATTCCGGGTTGAACGCCTCCACCAAGCCCGACATAGCTTGCAATCCGCCCACACGCCCCGAGCCTTCCAGCCCATACTGCGCCGCCACCTCTGCGAGGAGCCGCTGGGCACGCTTCATCTGGGGCTCTGCCTTTTCAAGTTCGCGGGCAACCGCAGCTTGTTCGCGTTCGTCATCCGCCACCTCGGCCTCAAGAGCTGTGAGCAGTTTCGCCTTCAGCTCTCCCCGGGCCGGGTCGGCTTCAACGAGCACGCTGTCTTCAGCCAACTTCTCCTCCATGTACTCCATTTGGGAGTAGCCAAGCCCGGCGCTGACTCTGGCCAGCTGCACCTTGAGATCCCAGACCCTTCTGATGGAGGCCTCAAGGCGCAGCAGGCGATGGGCGGGCGACTCTTCGATCAGCGCCTGCAGCCGACGACGCAGCAGCCCGTAATCGGCGAAGCCAAGTGTTGCCACCGCCACCAAACCGAACGCGAGCAAGCCAAGCGTAAGTGTGCGATAGTCGGGCCAGCGCAGATGCGCTGCACGCCACGTGCAGATATCCAGCCATATTCCGACGGCCGCGAGCCCTGCCAGCACCACAAGAACGGGCGTCGCCAGGGCATCCGCCAGCGACCGCCGGATTGACTCGTAATCCTCTTCCATGCTGGCTGTCAGCGACCTCCGGGTGACCAGCTCGGATCCCAGCTGCCGCTGGCGATCGACTGCATCGCGGTAAGCTCCATGCAGACGGTCCGACAGGAAGCCGCTCAAGAACGTAAGCACGACAAAAATGGCGCCCAAGGTAACCACAGCCGCCGCATCCGGCTCTTGAGATCCCACCATCAGCTGTCCTCGCTATCTGGGTAAGGTGGTCAGCATGTGAGCTGACTGCGGCACGTTCCATGTCGCATATCTTCTTGGTCGGCAGCGTTTCCCGATCGCGATGGTTGCACCCAGCCCAGCTCAGTGTTGGCTAATCGCTGTCCCCTGAGCTGGTCTCTGGTAATTTCACTGGCGATTGTATCTGGCCTCGCATGCAACTTGGAAGGAACTCCGTTTCCCTTTCCAGCGTTTCGCAGTAGAACGCGAACCGACACAGCCTCTGCAACGAGCACGCTGGGGCCATCCTTCTTGGATTACTATTCACTATGCTTAATGCTTAATATAAATATTTCGCGAATAAGCCAGCATCGGCTAATAATGAGCTTGCAGCAACTGCTCACCAGCTAACGATTTTTAACGGCCGAGGTTACAGCTCCGGCGGCGGCTTGCGCGCTGCGTTGGCTGGCTGGCATGCGATGGGGCGCGGCTGCGGGCGAGGTCCGTCGGCTTGCGAGCGGTGTGGGATCTGGCCGGGCCTTCAGGCCGCGCCGCAGTCAAGTTCGTCAGCATATGTTGACGCTCAGACGAACGTCAGCGTATGCTGACGCGCATGCAGTCAGCACCCGAAATCGCGCAGAGCGCCGCCAGCACCGATCCTGATGTCGGGCTCCGCGCTGTGGCGTCCCTGCGAGCGCTCACCGAGCGGCTGGAGATCGTCCAGGTCGAGAACGCGCGGAGGCTCGGGTGGTCCTGGCAGGACATCGCCGGGCGGCTCGGCGTCACCAAGCAGACCGTGCACCGCAAGCACGGCAAGCGGACCGGGAGCCGGTAATGCCCGGGCATCTGACCCGGGACACCCGCACCTCTGTCGCCCACGCCCTGGGGAACGCACGCAGGCTCACCCGTCGCTGCGTCAGCGGCGAGCATCTCATGACCATCCTCGTCTCCGCTCTTCACCGGGGGCGCGATCCCCGGCCGGCGCGCGTCGTCCTGCACCAATACGGTGCCACGGTGGAAGACGTCGCGGAGGAGATCGCCCGTCTCGCCGGACCGGGAGCGGTCCTGTTCGGCGGCCTGGACCGGGATGCGCTGGCCGCGATCGGGATCGATCTCGACGCCATGGACGCCCGGATCGAGTCGTCTTTCGGGCCGGAAGCCCTTGGGCAGGTCGTTCACCGGGAGCCTCGCCCGACCGGGCTGAAAAGCGGCGCAAGCGCGCTAATGATGCTCCGGCGCGCCCATCCGGATGTCTTCGATGATGCGCTTCGGGCAGTAATCAACAAGGCGAAGAGGCGAGATCAGGAAGGCCGCCCAAACGATCCTTAAGGGCTGAGATTACGGTCTGGCGCCGGCTGGCCGACCGCGGTATGCCGGAAAGATGAGGTATCCCGATGGCGGCGGGCTGACCGCGGCGGAGCGGGTCCGCCGGGAGCGGGTGCGGCTGGCGGCAGCGGAGATGATCGAGTCCGGGGCCAGCGACCGGGAAGTCGCGCGGCGGTTCCGGGTGTCGCGGATGTCGGCGAACCGGTGGCGGCGGGCGCTGGCCGGCGGAGGCCGGGAGGCTCTGGCCACCAAGGGCGCGGGCGGGGCTAAATGCAAGCTGACCCTCGCCCAGCTGGCCGAACTGGGGGTCGTGCTGGACGCCGGCCCGGCCGTCTGGGGGTGGGACGAGGACCAATGCTGGACCCTGGCCCGGATCACCGACCTGGTCAGACGCCGGTTCCGGGTCCAATACACGCTGGCCGGGATGGACCTGCTGCTGCACCGGATCGGGTGGAGCGTCCAGGTCCCGGCCCGGCGGGCCGCCGAGCGGGACGAAGCAGCGGTTACCTCCTGGAAGCTGGAGACGTGGCCCGTCATAAAAGGATGGCCGCGGAGCAGGGCGCCTGGCTGGCCTTCGAGGACGAGTCCGGCCAGGGTTTAAGGCCCCCCAAGGGCCGCACCTGGGGACACCGCGGGCGCACCCCGGTGGTGACGGTGACCGGCGGGCGCAACACGCGGGTGTCGCTGGCTGCGCTGATCGCGGTGAAGGCCGGGCAGCGGCCCCGCCCGGTCTACCGGGTGCGCGACGGGCGCCGCCGGCGCGGAGACAAGCGCAAGGGGTTCACCGAAGCGGACTACGCCCGGCTGCTGGACGCCGCGCACCAGCAGCTCGGCGGGCCGCTGGTGCTGGTCTGGGACAACCTGAACACCCACGTCAGCAAGGCGATGCGCGAGCTGACCGGGGCCCGGGACTGGCTGACGGTCTTCCAGCTCCCGCCTTACGCCTCCGAGCTCAACCCGGTCGAGTCGGTCTGGTCTCACCTGAAACGATCCCTGGCCAACCTCGCCAAGCGAGACATCGCCCAGCTCACCGCACTGGCGAAAACCCGGCTCAGGCGCATGCAGTACCAGCCAGGCCTCATCGAGGGCTTCCTCGCCGGCACCAGACTCGGCCTCACACCGCTCTGTAACCCCCGCAATTGAAGACCGTTAGACGGCCATGCTTTGTGCCATGAGCATGGCGGGGCGTGAACGGTACCCGTGCCTCGCCATCCATGTCAGCCGCCGGGGCTCATCCCGAACCGCCAAGGGCGTCGGGGGTGTCCTCGATGACTTGCGACATCACAGTGGTGGCAGGTGCTGGGTTCGAACCAGGCTGAGCCGACGGTTTTACGTCAGGGAGCCCCCACCCGGCACCGGAATCGCCCCTGAGCTGCAACAATGCAAGCCGCGACTCCCATCCGGCTTGCTCAACCATCACTCAGCCACGACCACCCGGGTCAGCACCGTGGCCAGCCGAACGCCACCGGACTCGCGCAAGGCCAGCACCGGACACAGACAGCGCTAGCTGCGCAAATGAAGACCGCAGCGGTGTACCGACTCCCGGCCCACCACAAATCGCCGAATCCGGCGTCGGTTGAGGCGCAGGCCCCTGATGTTGGTCCCGAGCGCGGGTCGGCAGTTATGGGCGGCGGTCGGCGCTGACGATCAGCTTTGGGTAGTGCGGGTATACCGCCGGACGGGGATCTCAGTCGATCGGCTCGCGATGCACCCACTCGACGAGGTTGCCGGACGCGAGTGCCCGCACGCGCGCGGCGTACCGGGCGAGGCCGGCGTCGTCGAGGAGGTCGCGCCACTGGCCGCTCGTGCCGCGGCTGAAGAACGCGGCGGGATCGATCCAGTGCTCCGGACCGCCGCCGGGGACGGTCGTGCCGGCCCTGCTGCGCATCGACTCGAACGTCGCCGCCTGGACCAGGCGGGGCCATCGGTGCTCCTCGACGTCGATGCCGAGGCGCGCGGCCATCTGCCGCATCTGCCCCTCCAGGTCGGCCTTCAGGTCGTCGTAGTGCAAATACACGACGTCGAGATCGTC
>Ga0335073_10016789_pt1 | contig 10232 bp, 8 predicted proteins | sample Lox_Sample_22_FD_207093 | JGI IMG/M metagenome (GOLD analysis project Ga0335073, IMG submission 207093) | Soil microbial communities from Loxahatchee National Wildlife Refuge, Florida, United States - Lox_Sample_2.2 | ecosystem: Environmental > Terrestrial > Soil > Wetlands | place: USA: Florida... | reverse complement strand
CGTGGTCACCATGAGCTGGTCCCGCAATCCTGGTGACAGCTCCCTCAGGCCCACGAGGGCGACGACGAAGATCACCAGACCGACGATGCCGGCGATGATGAACTGGTCCTGCCAGGCGTAGAGATGATTCAAGGTGTGGCTGGAAACCTCGGCGACGGTCAGGCTGGCGATCACCGGTCCCATGGTCCAGAACGCCATGGCCGAGGCCCGGCCCAGTTGCGGAGAGAAGTCCCGGATCAACGCCGGGGTGGCAACCAGGATGACCCCTTCGACAAAGCCCAGGATGGCGTAGAACACGCCGTAGGCCCAGAGGTTTGGGGCATATGGCAATCCGATCAGAGCGATGAGGGCGGTGATGAGTAACCCGTAGGCCACCATGTTGGCCCGGCCCCATCTGTCGGCCAGCCCGGCAGCCAGAGAGGCAAAGGCGCCTACCAGGTTGCCGATGACGAGCACGTAGACGAAGAAGGGGAACGTCATGCCGAAATGTACGAGGATCGACGGGGTCACCGCCGCCTGTACATAGAACTCGTAGTACAGGACGATCGCGGCCAGCACCACGATGCCCAGGTACAAGTAACGGTGGACGGTGTCGGGATAGTGATCGAGCTCTCGATCCCACAGCCGACGGATCGGGACAGACAGGCCACGCTGTTGCCCTCCTCGCCGATGAATCCCAATATGGGACCCGACACCCACGTGACCGGCGGTATTGGTCATGGGCTTTCCCCCTTGGGGATAGGGTGGATATTCTCCACCTGTCTTCTGAATGCGAACTGTCGCGCCGATCGGATCTGGGACCCAGAGTCTTAGGTCACAACGTCAGGCTCGATTGCGACCCAGCCGCTCGTGGCTGTCGACCCAGTCTCCGTGCAGGACGGCGCCGGCCAGCGATACCTCGCCGGCCAGGACTACCGCGGCGCATATCTCGGCCAGCTTCTGCACCTTGTCCGGTCCATAGCAGCCCATCATTTCCAGGCATTCGCGCTGAGTGGCCAGCCCGGTGCCCCCGCCGTGGGTCGCAACAATGAGCGCCGGCAAGGTGACGGACCAGTAATAGTCCCCGTTTTCGAGCAACTGGCTGTAGGAGATCGAGGCGTGCGACTCGGCCACATTGGCGGCATCCTGACCGGTGGCGATGAACAGGGCGGCCAGACCGTTCGCCGCGTGAGCGCCGTTGCTGGCTGAACCGGCCAGGAAGGACCCCACCATCTGGATCTGACGGGACCAGAACACGTGGCCGGTATCGATACCCATCAGCGACCGAAGTAGCTCCCGGTTGATGGTTGCCTCGGCGACGACCCGCTTTCCGCGCGTCTCGAGCATGTTTAGCCTCGAATGCTTCTTGTCGGTGTCGATGTTGCCCGACAGCAGGTACCGGGCCGGCCCGGGATAGTGATGCTGGATCCATTCACACGCGGCCAGGGTCGCCCGGCCGGTCATGTTCTGCCCGGCCGCGTCGCCGGTTGTGTAGTTGAAACGCAGATAGCGCAGGGGACCCACCGGGTATTGCCGAATGGAGATCAGGTGTCCCTGGTGGGTCGTGGCCTCGGCGGCATCTCGTATCTCCTCGAAGTGGTCAGCGACCCACTTCCCGAAATGCAGAGCCTGGCGGGCGTCGTCAAGGGCGAAGGCCGGGGCCCGTTGCATGGCGTCATCAACGACGGTCGCCTTCACCCCTCCGTTCTCGGTGAGCAGGCGCATGCCCCGGTTGTAGCTGGCGACCAGTGTCCCCTCGGTTGTGGCGAGAGGAACGTAGAAGTCGCCGACGGCGTGCTCGCCGAGCACGCGCAAGGGACCCGTGATGCCGATCGGTATCTGTGCTACGCCTGTGAAATTCTCGATGTTCCCGGGCAGGCTGGCGGGATCGACCGAATAGGTGCCGACGTGAGTCAGGTCGGCGCCGGTCTGCCGCTTCACGAACTCCCGCCGCCGGGCCGCCATCTCCTCGGTATGGTCGCAACTCGGATGGCGCGGGACGCGGGCCCGAGCCGGAGGTACTGCCACTGTGGTCATAGCCGGGCGCCCCCCGATAGCACCTGGGCTTTGGCCTCGGCTGCCAGCGACTCCTTGACGATCTTGCCCGTGGCGTTCTTGGGCAGATCGGAGCGGAACTGGATGCTCCGCGGGTACTTGTAGGCCGCCAGCCGCTCCTTGGTGAAGGCGATCAACTCGTCCTCGGTGACTGTCATCCCGGGCTTGAGTTCGACGAAGGCCTTCACGTCCTCGCCAACCAGCTTGTCGGGCACGCCCACTACGGCTGCCTCGGCCACGCACGGGTGAGAGTAAAGGACCTCTTCGACCTCCCGGGGGTACACGTTGTATCCGCCGCGGATTATGAGGTCCTTCTTGCGATCGACGATGAAGAAGTAGCCTTCGCCGTCAACGTACCCGAGGTCACCGGTGTGGAACCACCCGCCGGCGAAGGCCTCGGCGGTGCTCTCGGGATCGTTGTGGTAGCACTTCATGGTGTTGACGCCCCGGATGACCAGCTCGCCCACGTGATCCGACCCGGTTGGCAGGCGGCGGTTCTTGTCGTCCCAGATCTCGACCTCGACCCCCCAGATCGGCTTGCCCACGCTGTAGATCTTGCGCTCCACGGCACTCACGTTGAAGCTGGTGGTGGAAGCGGTCTCGGAGAGTCCGTACCCCTCCAGGATCACGATCCCGAACCTCCGCTCGAAGTCGTCGAGCACCTCGGCGGCGATGGCCGCACCACCGGAGATGCCCACCCGCAGAGACGATACGTCGTACTGGTCGACCTGGGGATGGTTGAGGAGGGCAACGTACATGGTGGGAACCCCCTCGAAGACCGTGATGCGCTCCTGCTGAATGACCTCCAGCACCTTGGTGGGGTCGAACCGCGGCATCAGGTACATGGTCACGCCGAAGCGGACGCACACGTTCAGCTGACTGCTGAGTCCGAACACGTGGAACAGCGGCAGCACCACCAGGACCACGTCGTCTGGCTCCACGCCGAACAGCCGCCCCGGCGTGTCGGCGTTCATGTACAGCTGGAAGTGGGTGAGCTCGGCGCCCTTCGGTTTACCGGTGGTGCCCGAGGTGTAGACGATGGCCGCGGTGTCTCCCGGATCGGTCGGCTCGAAGGGAATGGGGCCGTCCGCCGGCACCAGAAGCCGCTCGAAGCGCTCCCCGAGGGCCGGTTCGGTCTCGTCGAAGGGGTTCACGACATATATGCGGTCGAGGCCGGCACCGGCCGCCCCTTTGCCCGCTTCGGCCAGGAAACCGGACCAGGTGATCAGGGCCCGGGCTCCGGAATCGCTCAGGTGGTACTCGATTTCGGGCGCCTTCAGCAAGACGTTGAGCGGCACCACGACCGAGCCGTTCTTGAGAATGCCGAAGTAGGCGATCAGGAACTGGGGCAGGTTCGGCAACTGCAACCCCACCGCGTCGCCCCGACGCAGACCGTCACGGCGCAGCCCGGCCGCCAACCGATCGGACAGGACATCGAGCTCCGAAAACGTCATGCGCCCACCCTCGAACAGGGCGGCCGGTTTGGCCGGAAACTCCTTGGCTGCTTCTTTCAGCATGGTGGCCAGGTTCAGGCTCATGATCAGCCTCACTTCCCCCGCCTGCCATAGAAAAAAGTTGGCAAACGGCAATGCATCTCTTGTTCGAAGGTAAGGAAGGAGGTCTCAGTCGGCCAGAGCCAGAAGTCCCGACAGATATCAGGTGACAGCTCAGCGAAGGACCTTCGCCCCTGGGTAAAGGAGGCAGGCAGGCGTACCGTCAAGTCAGGACGGTTGAGGCCGTTGTCGACAGACGTGGCGCCGGCCGTCCCAGCCGGTACCGGCCGGCAGGAGGAGTAACATGGACCGACTCAGCCCCCTCGACGCCGAGTTCGTCGAAGCAGAAGAAGAGGACCGGCACGTGTCGATGGCCATCGGGTCCATTGCCGTCTTCGAAGGGCCTGCGCCCGCCTACGAGGAATTCGTGGACATGATCGGATCCCGGATCCCGCTGGTGCCCCGCTACCGGCAGAAGCTGCGGACGGTCCCTTTGCGGATCGGCCCACCCGTGTGGGTTGACGATCCTCACTTCGATATCCACTTCCACATCCGCCAAACAGCCCTCCCCGAGCCCGGAGGCGACCAAGAGCTGGCGCAGCTCGTAGCCCGGGTTATGGCCCAGAGACTCGACCGTGATCGGCCCCTGTGGGAGGACTGGATGGTCACCGGCCTGGCCGAGCACCACTGGGCTCTCATCTCCAAGGTCCATCACTCGATGGTGGACGGTGTATCGGGCACTGATCTGTACCGCGTCGTGTTCGACGCGGCAGGCGAGGAGATCCCCAGCCCGCCGCCGGCCAGGCGGGAGCCGCTAGCGCTGGAGTTAGCAGCCCGCGCCGCGGGCGACCTCCTGCTTCTACCGGGCCGCGCCGCCGGCGCCGCGCTTGCCAGGTTGGGCCAGCCGGCGCCGTCATTCCGGCAGATCATGGGCACCGCCAAGGGCATGTGGGCACTGACCCCATCCGTTCGACCGGCCCGGCGCTCATCCTTGACCGGTCCGATCGGGCAGCAGCGCCGTTTCTCGTGGGTTCGGGTGCCCCTCGACGACGTGCGGGCCATCAAGGCGGGTCTGGGCGGGACTGTCAATGACGCCGTGCTGGCCGCCATCACTGCCGGCTTCAGGTCGTTGCTGATTTCTCGCGGCGAAAAGCCGCATGCCCACATGGTCCCTTCCCTCGTTCCGGTGTCCCTGCGGGCCCCCGGCCAGGAGAACATCTACGAGAACCGGGTGTCGGCCCTGATTGTCCCTCTGCCGGTACACCTGTCCGACCCCGTCGAGCAGCTGACGGCGGTGCGGACCAAGGTAGAGGCCCTCAAACGGCGCCAGGAGGCAGCCGTCGGGCAGGCATTTGCCGAGCTGGCGTCCTACGTCCCCTATCCCATCGCCTCGCTCACCAGGTTGGGCTTCCGGTTCCCTCAGCGGGACATCGTGACTGTCACCACCAACGTTCCCGGACCCCGCCAAACCCTCTTCTGCCTGGGTCGGCCTCTGGTGGAGATCATTCCCTACGTGCCGATAGCTTCCTCGGTCCGAATCGGAGTCGCCATCTTCAGCTATTGCGACCAGATCATCTTCGGGATAACGGGAGACTACGAGACCACACCGGACCTCGACGTCCTCGCCCAGGGCATCACCGACGGGGTGGCCGCCTTGCTGAAGGCGGCCACCGGGTCGTCGAGCTCATCCCGGCGGGGCGAGGCGCCCGCCAGTGTCACCCCCTGACCCTAGTGAGCTCTGAATGGGCGGCGGGCGGCTTCGATCAGGCGGACAATACCGAGTCCCATGCCCGTGGAGATCACTCCCGGAAGCAACAAGATGAACATCACTCCTTCTCCTCTCTAGAGCCGTATTGGTTCATGGTGTTCTCGTTCAATTGGCGTTATCAGGGCCGAAGGTCAGGTATCGGCATACGAACGCACGGCCAGGACATGGCAGAGGTCGCGCAGGGACACCAGGCCCACTAGGCCGTCCCGGTCGAGCACCAAAGCTTCATCCGCCCCGAGCCTCACCATCGCCTCGGCAACCTCGTCCACCTCATCGGCGGCCCGTATGTACGGCCGCTCGATGAGGTCGATCTGGCCGACCGTCAGCGCGTCGGGATCGGCCCCGGCGGCGATGGCTGCGGTGACATCTCGTAGCGCGACAACCCGGATGGGTTCGCCGGGGTCGTCGACCAGCAGGGCACCGCACGGCTCCCCGGCCAGTTGCTCTGACACCTCCCGCAGCGTCTTGTCTCGTCCCACCGATGGAACCCGGTGGGCTACGCCCGCCGCCAGTAGCGGGCTTCCGTCAGAGCCCACCGGTCCGGCGCCGGACATGTGCTCACCGCCTCGATATGAAGACCTTGAGTGCGCCGGTGTCCCCTGCATGGGAGAACACGTCGTAGGCGCTCTCGAAGTCATCAAGAGCGAACCGATGGGTCACGAAGCGGTCGGCGTCGAGCTGATGGCCTTGCAGCAGCCGAAGAAAGGTCGGGGTCGAGAAGGCGTCGACCAGACCCGTGGTGATCGTGACGTCCTTGATCCAGAGGTCCTCCAGGTGGAGGGTGGCCGGCTGGCCGTGCACCCCGATGTTGGCCACGTGGCCGCCCGGACGGACCAAAGCGGCCGCCAGCTCGAAGGTGGCGGGGACGCCCACCGCCTCTATCGTCACGTCCGCCCCCAGCCCGCCGGTCAGAGCCCGGACGGCCTCCAGCGGGTCCTCCACCCCGTTGTTCACGGTCACGTCCGCTCCGAACTGCTTGGCCGCCTCCAGTCGCGAATCGGCCAGGTCGATGGCGACGATGTGCGCCGGGCTGTACAGGCGGCTGCCCATGATGGCGGATAGCCCTATCGGACCCGCTCCTACGACAGCGACTACGTCACCGGGCCGGACACTTCCGTTGAGGACACCCACCTCGTATCCGGTCGGGAGGATATCGGCGACCATCAGCAGAGCCTCGTCGCTCACGCCGGCCGGGGCCGGATAGGTCGAGGTGTCGGCGAAAGGAACCCGCAGATACTCGGCCTGAGTTCCGTCGATGAGGTGACCGAGTATCCATCCCCCGCCACCGAGGCACTGGCCGTACCGTCCCTCCCGGCAGTAACGGCACGTACCGCACGACGTTATGCACGAGACGAGCACCCGGTCCCCTGGCTTCACGGTGCGCACACCGGAACCCACCGACTCGACCCTCCCGACCGCCTCGTGCCCGAGAACACGGCCGGGCGTAACGGCGGGTACGTCGCCCTTGAGAATGTGAAGGTCGGTGCCGCAGATCGTCACGGCGTCCACCCGTACGATGGCGTCAGTGTCTGCGAAGAGCTCGGGCATCGGCACCTCTTCCCACGCCTTCGCTCCCGGACCGTGATAAACGAGCGCCTTCATGACGAGAACCTCCAAGCTTTCAGGGTCTTCCTGCTCTGACGCTACGGATCGGGCCCCGAACGCGTCAGAGTCCAAAGTCCCTACCTGGCGGTTCCTACCTCCGGTGGACCGGTCACCCGGCGAAGAGCTTCGCCGAATCCCGCAGGGCCTGAAGGCCGGGAAGGTCGCCGTACTCGACGAACTCCAGGGTCGCTCCCCCGCCCGTGGAGACGTGGTCGATCTGCCCGGACAGGCCCAGCCGAGCCAGAGCGGCGATCGTGTCGCCCCCACCGACGACGGTGAAGGCGGGCGACGACGCCACCGCCGAGGCTACGGCCGTGGTTCCGGAGGTGAAACGGTCGTCTTCGAACTGGCCCACCGGACCGTTCCAGAGGATGGTGCCGGCCTTGCCAATGATCTCGGCAAAGGCCTTCGAAGTCCCTGAACCGATGTCGAGGCCTTTCCAGCCGTCCCGGACCGATTGCTCGACCTTCTCAACGGAATCCGGATCATCGGTCCGGGCTACCACCAGGTCGATGGGCAGGACGAGCTTCGGATCGGCCAGGAGGGCCCGGCAGCGACCCACCCGAGTCGGGTCGACCAGGGAGTCGCCAGTGGGATTCCCGGCTGCGGCCAGGAACGAAAACGCCATGGCCCCGCCGACGAGCACCTTGTCCGCCTTCTGGAGCAGAGCCTCGACCACGCCGAGCTTGTCCGACACCTTGGCCCCGCCGAGAACGGCCACGAAGGGGCGGCGTGGGTTGTCCAGCAGACCGGACAGAACGTCGACCTCGTGAACGAGGAGGCGGCCGGCCGCGGACGGCAAACGAGCCGGCGGCCCGACGATCGAGGCGTGATCGCGGTGCGCACAGGCAAAAGCCTCGTTGACATAGAGCTCCTGACCTGCGACCAGCCGGTCGACGAAGGCCGGGTCATTGCTTTCCTCGCCGGGATCGAAGCGAAGATTGTCGAGTAGTTGCACCTCGGGCGCCAGCTGTAACAGCCGCTCCCTGACTGGCGTCATGGCGAAGCCCGGGTCCGGTCGGCCTTTGGGCCGGCCCAGATGGGAGCAGGCCGTCACCGAAGCGCCGCGCTCGACCAACCATTGCAGCGTAGGGAGAGCGGCCCGGATGCGGGTGTCGTCCGCTATCCGACCGTCCCGAAGAGGGACATTGAAGTCGCAGCGAACCAGAACATGACGACCGGAGACGTCGGGCAGATCCTCGAGTGATGGCAGCCTCATACCTCTACTTCACCCTCGGGGGCCCCACCGGACCAGGGCCGTAAGTCCCGAGGGCCGTTCGAACCGGGGACCCACTAGGGCATTCCGGCCCTACCATCCCGGGGACAATTGGCCGAGCATGAGGGTGCCGCCGGACCGAGTGGGATGTGGGTCGGACTTCGACGGCAACACTCGTTCGAACAAGGAGTGCCGTGATGTCAGACATGCCGCAAAATCAGTACCGGGTCGTCGTCGGCTTCGACGGCTCCGAGGGAGCCAAGCGAGCGCTGACCTGGGCCGCCGACGAGGCCCGGGCCCACGGTGGCCGCCTACGGGCCGTGTACGCCTGGAGGCCGGGCGAGTTCGGCTCCGAGGAGGAGCAGGTAGCCATTGCCAAGAAGCGCATCGAAGAGGGAATCACCGAGGTGCTCGGCGAAAACCCGGGCGTCGACGTCGAGACCGTCTCCGAGCCGGGTCACGCCGCCAAGGTCATCCTGGATAACGCCGGCGATGCTCAGATGCTGGTAGTCGGATCGCGGGGCCACGGCGGCTTCACCGGACTGCTCCTCGGCTCCGTCGGCCAGCACGTGGCCACCCACGCCGAGACCCCGGTCGTCGTCATCGTTCGTCCGTAGGCCAATATTCGACCAGCCGGGCGCCACGCCGTTCGTCGGATCGGGCGACTGGGCGCCCGGACCGCCCGGCCCTTAAATCGTCTCGGGCACCATCATTATGGCCCCGCACGGGCACTCGGTCGCGCAGATCCCACAACCCTTGCAGTAGTCGTAGTCGATGGCGTACCGCTCACCCGGGCCCAGCTTCAGGACGGCGTTGTCGGGGCACACGCCGTAGCAGTTGTCGCACTCAAGGCAGTTGCCGCACGACAGGCACCGGCGGGCCTCGAAAAGGGCGTTGGTCTCGTCGAGCCCGCCGACCACCTCCTCGAAGGTCGTGGAGCGGCGGGCGGCGTCGAGTTCCGGGCGCACCTGGCGCGGTGCGTCCGTGTAATACCAGGTGTTGAGACGCTCGAAGGAGGCCACCTCTCGCCCGGAACTCGGCTGCCGGTCTTCTCCCTTGAGCCACCCGTCGATCCGCCGCGCCGCCCTCTTTCCGTGGCCCACCGCGGTGGTCACCGAGCGCTCACCGGGAACGGCGTCGCCACCAGCGAAGATACCGGGCCGGCCGGTCATGAGGTCGCCGCCGACCTCCACCACGCCGTCCTCGATCGAGATTCCCGCCACGTTCTGCACGAGCGACAGGTCGGTGTCCTGGCCCACAGCGAGGACCAGGCTGTCCGCCGCCAGCTCCTCCAGTTCACCGGTGGGCTGCGGGAAGCCGTCCTGGTCCAGGCGCATCTTCTCGATCATGAGCCGTTTCCCGTCGGCGCGCACGACGGTCGAGAGCCACCGAACCCGGATGCCTTCGGCCTCGGCCTCTTCGAGCTCTACGTCGTGAGCCGGCATGCGGTCCCTGTTGCGACGGTAGACCACGACGGCGTCGGTGGCTCCGAGCCGTTTGGCGGTTCGGGCCGCGTCGAAGGCGGTATCCCCGCCGCCGTAGACAGCGACCCGACGGCCGAGCTCGATGGGCGCCTCATCCTCGACGCTGCGCAGCAGGCTCAGCGCATCGACGATGCGGGCCGAGTCCCCGGCGGGAATCTCTACCCGGTGGCCGAGCTGGGCTCCAACCGCCACGAGGGCGGAGTCGCAACCTCTCGCCAAGCGGGCTTCCTCGACGTCAGAGATACGCACGCCGAGCTCGACCTCAATACCAAGTTCGAGGATGCGGTCGATCTCGGCCGTGAGCACATCCCGGGGCAGCCGGTAGGCCGGGATGCCAGCCTGCATCATGCCCCCCAACCGCCAGTCAGCATCGACCAGGTGCACGGCGTGACCGAGCCGGCGCAGGTGGTAGGCGGCGGAGAGACCGCACGGCCCGGCTCCGACTACCAGTACCCGTTTACCGGAGTCAGCCGATGGCCGATCGAAACGCCAGCCCCGCCGCAACGCCTCATCGCCGAGGAACCGCTCGACCGCGTTGATGCCAACCGCCTCGTCGAGCTGGCCACGATTGCAGGAGGTCTCGCAGGGGCGGTAGCAGACCCGGCCCATGATGGCCGGCAGCGGGTTCTCTT
>Ga0335073_10016788_pt1 | contig 10232 bp, 5 predicted proteins | sample Lox_Sample_22_FD_207093 | JGI IMG/M metagenome (GOLD analysis project Ga0335073, IMG submission 207093) | Soil microbial communities from Loxahatchee National Wildlife Refuge, Florida, United States - Lox_Sample_2.2 | ecosystem: Environmental > Terrestrial > Soil > Wetlands | place: USA: Florida... | reverse complement strand
GCCTCGGCGCGGGCGTGGGCGAGCAGCGCCGAGGTCCGGCCGGCTTGCTCCGCTGCCCTCGCGATGTCCTCGGTGCCGGGCAGCTCACGGCGGGCGCAGCGGAAGTCGTCGAGCAGGGCGACGGCCGCGCTAAGGTCTGCTTCGATGACGCGCGCCCGGGCCTGGTGCTCGTAGATGCGCTCGTCCTGCCGGGCGAGGCGGGCGCGACGGCGGGCGGCACGGTTGGTGGCGCCGATGTACTCGGGTCTCGCCTTGGGCCGGGCGCCGACGTGGACACCGTAGCTGAACTGCGCTCTTGCCGAGATGATGGGAGTCCCTTTGGCTGCGTCCTCGCGCGCGGGACGTGCCGGGGCGAGCGCGGGCACGTCGCCGAACACGTAGTCGAGGCCGCGGAACGGCCGCCGGTCCGCGGGCTGGCCGGGTCGGGGCGCGGCGAAGACGGACGCGCCGTCGGGGTCCGGGCGGAGCACGTGCCGTTCCTTCGGCTGCTTCTCGTCCTTGACCTGGTACGGGTTCCTGACCTGGCCGGCCGGAATGTCGGGCCCCGGTGCCCTGATGTCATCGGCGAGGGTGATGGAGCGGAGCACGGCGACGATCACGTCGGGTGGCACGTGCTCCTGGTCCTCGGTGACCAGGACGTCGGCGAGGGTCTGGCCGACCGGAACAGCGGCCACCGGGGCGCCGCTGACTGCGGCCGGGATGAGGTAGCCGTCGGCTTCGGCCGCCTCGAGCGCGGTGGCGGTCAGTGCCGGGTCTGGGTGCACCCAGGCGGTGAGCAGGCCCGCGCCGTATAGAGCACCTTCGATCGCGGCGGCGGTGTCGTCTGGGACTTCGGGGGCGAACCGGACGAGCCGCCACAGCGGGGCACCGGGACGACCTTCGCGGCTGGCTGGGCGCGCGTCGGTTGACGGCGGCGCGTCGTCCCGCTCCGCGGCGATGACGTCCCGCTCGTCGCGCAGGTCCGCCAGGCGTCCGCGGGCCTCGGCGAGCGCGGCGTCCAGCCGGGTCCTGGCAGCGATCGTCGCGGCCCGGGCGTCGGAGACACAACCGTCGTAGATCTCGGCCAGGCTGGCCGCGCCGGGCTCGCCGGTCCTGTCCAGTGCCGCCGCGAGGGTGGCCGGGTCATCCCCGGCGATCACGTGGCCGGGAAGGCTGGCCGCAACACCTCTGGCGGTACCGGCTTCGGAGGCACCGGCTTCGGCGGCACCGGCTTCGGCGGAAGGCGCCGCTGGAGCAGGAGTGTCTCCGGGCGCCGCCCAGCGCCCGGTCCAGGCGGTGAGGGCGGCGGCGGCCGCGGCGCGAGCCCGCGCCAGGTGCGCGGCGGCGGTTTCGGCCTCGGACTGCTTGTGCTGCTCGGTTTCCAGCTTGCGGGCCAGTTCCTGATCGGCGTAGGCGCGCTTGGTGCGGGCCTCGCGGATGGCGTCGAGGAGGCCGCGGATCTCGCCGATATCGTCGCGGCGGGCCGCCACCCGGGCGCGGGCGGATGTCAGCAGGTCTGCCTCCGCGCCAGCAGGGTCCACCGGGCCGAAGCCGTCGTCGGCGATGCCGGAGCGTTGTGCGGCGTCGGCCAGGGCGGCGGCATGCCTGGCGACGGCGGCGCGGGAGTTCGCGGCGCGGCGGGAGAGTTTGGCCACTTCTTCGACCAGCCCGGCGATGCGACGGCGGCCGGAGTCGAGGCCGGCCCGCTGGCGGGCGACATCGGCGGCGCGGGCCAGGACCTCGCGGCGTTTGTCTTCGATGCGGCCCTGGGCCTTGTACTCCTCGGAATTCTTCAGGCCTTCGAGGCGGCCCGCGATCCGCTCGCCCTCGGTCCTGCTCGCCTCGCGGTCGGTCTCGGCAGCCTGCTCGGCGTCGGCCGCACTGCGCCGGGCCGCGGCGGCCGCGCCGAGGCGCTCGGCGTGCCCCGCCGCCGCGTCGCACCTGGCCTGCACCCGGTCCAGGGCGAACCTGACGTGCGAACGGAGGTAGGCCTCGTAATGGGTACGGAACCCGGCGACGGCCGCGTTGGCCGCTGCCAGGTCATCGAAGAGCTTCTGCACGGCCGCGAGGTTCTCGAAGTCGCGGGCCGCCTGCTGCACCAGGTCCTCGTCCACCGGGGACAGGCCGGCGGTCAGCGTGTCGGAGACCTTGGCCGGGTCCAGGTCCTTGGCCAGCAGCGGGCGCCGCAGTGCCAGCAGCAGGTCAAGGAGCTGGGCGTACCGCTCGCGGCCGAGGCCGAAGAGGCGGTAGTCGACCAGGTCCCGGTATTCGGTCGCGGTCCGCCGCCAGGCGCCGGGCTCGAGCACGGCGCGGAGCTGACGTTCGGTCAGCGGCCGCGAGTCGGCCGACAGCAGGCCGAAGTCGGCGCCGAGACGCTTACCGGTGACGAAGAAGGACATCCGCACGCCGTCGGAGTTCCGGTGCGCCCGCATGCCGATGATCAGCGTGATCGTCTCGGTCTGATCGCGGTCGAACTCCATCCAGACGTAGCCGTACTCAGACTCCTGGCCGCGGTACAGCAGGTTGGACTTCATCGTCCGGTTCTCGCCGGAGAACGGGTCGAGACGGCGGGAGTCCGCCACCCCGTCCAGCACGAACGGGAAGAGGACCTCCAGGGCCTTGGTCTTGCCCGAGCCGTTGTGGCCGCGCAGCGCCAGGCGCCCGTCCGCGAACGCCCACTCCTCGTCCACGTAGTCCCACACGTTGATCACGCCGGCCCGGGACGGCTTGAACCGCTCACCCATCGCCGTTACCTCCGAACAGGTCAAGGGCGAGCTGGCCTTCGGCGTGCCGTACCGGCAAGGCCAGTTTGATGTTGCGGTAGCGGGCCGCGGCGGGCAGCACGAGGACTCCGCCCGCCACGGGGCGCAGCAGCCGCAGGTCGGCGAGGAAGGCGACGGCGGCGTCACGGAGGCCGGCCTGGTCATGCTGCCAGGTGACGGTGAACGACGCGGCGCCGACCTCGTCGTAGAGTTCGCCGATCATGGCGCGGAGCCTGCTGTCGGCGATGAAGGGGACGGTCACCTGTGGCACCGCGGCGGCCGCAGCCGCGATGACGGAGCCGCCGGCCTGGTCCGCCTGAATGCGCGCCGCAGCGGGCGGCTCGCCGGTGATGCCAGACCCCGGGACGGGGAACGCGGGGCCGTTCATCGGCTGGGAGTCGTCGTCGTCCTCGGCCGGGCCGGACGCGGTCCAGGCTAGTTCCGTCACCACGCCGTCAGCCGGCAGCGCGGCGTCGATCCGTTCCAGGAGCTCGCGCTGGTCGGCCGCGTCCGGCGGGAGCGGCAGCGAGGACGGCTGCTCGTCGGGATCTTCGAGCACATCGGCGATCTTCGCCAGCAGCAGCCCGGCGGCCCGGTTGACGGCGCCGCCGCGGCCGGGGAACGGACGGTCGGTGAACCTGCCGCCCGCGTCGGCGAGCAGTACGCCCTCGGCGCGGCGCTCGACCGCGAGGCCGGTGAGCCTGGCGAGGCTCTCCGCGACGCCGTTGGCCTGCCGGAGTGCCTCGGCCACCTCGGGCTCGACCTGGGCGTAGTAGACCACCGGGTACTCGACCAGGGCGCGGGCCGCGCGCTGGGCGGCGGCCTCGCGCTGGGCGGCCCGTCTGGCCCCGGCGAGTGTGGCGTCGAGCAGGCCGGCCGCACTTGTCAGGTGCTGAACCGGGCGGGCGGGGCGGAACAGCACCGCACAGATGTCGTGGTCGATGTCGTAGAGGGCGTCGCCACGGTCGGTGTCGGCGGTCCACGCTTCGACGGAACCGTCAGACAGCCGCAAGGCACCCCGGTCGGCGAGCCAGTCGAGGACATCGACCACGGCGGCCTTGTGGGCGGTGACGGTCGGATCGAAGCCGAGGCCGTCTATCGCGTTGGCGGTGGGGGTGAAGACCCGGACCAGGTCGGCGAGGCTGATCTCAACGCGCGACCTGGAGAAGGAGGCCAGGAACAGGCAGAGATAGGCGAGGCGGCGGCGGTCAAAGGGCCGGCCGGACTTCGCGGTGAAGATGGCGGTCTGAGTCGGGTCGAGGGCGTCGAGGCGCCGGATGAGCCGGACCTGCCGGGTGGTCGCGATGAGGGTGTAGCCGAGCACGTCGCGCAGGTCGCCCGCCAGCTGGTCGGCCCAGCGCAGCACCTGGTCGAGGGTGCCCGGCCGGGGGCGCGTCGCGGTGATGACGTCGTGCGTCAGCACCAGGCGCACCGCGGACTGGTACGAGCCGAGGTCGCTGAGCTGGACGGCGGCGGCTGGCTGCATGCCGGTCAGCTCCCCGGTCGCCGCGGCGCCGGCATCGCGCGCGTCGTGGGCGTTACGGCCGCCGGGGGTGCACCGGCTGAGGCGGGTGCCACGGGCGACGCGGGCATCAGCTCAAGCTCGAAGCCGGGCAGGTGCAAGGTTCCGTGCCTGGTCCGCACCGTGCTGCCCGCCTCGCTTGGTACCAGGCGCATCGTCAGCACGTCGTTGCCGCCGGTTGCCGTGGCCAGGCGGCCGGCGACCACCGTGCGGGCCTCGGTCGCGAGGGTCAGCAGGCGGAGCAGGACGCGGGTCTCGTTCTCGTCAAGCACGCGGTGGTGGGCGCCGCTGTCCAGCAGGGAACGGGCCGCAGCTCGTTCCGCGGCCCGCTGCTCGGCCTGGCGGCGGACGAGTGCGGCCTTCACGGCGGGATTGTTCCTGGCTGGCTGCGGCACCCCGGGGGTGGGTGCCTTGCCCCGCCTGAACAGCGTGACCGAGATGTCCACGCCGGGTGCGTCCCGCCACGTGGCGCGGGATGAGACCTGGTCGGCGTCTTCGTGCGCGCCGCCGAGGTGGCGGGCGGTGCGGAGGTTGAACGCGGCGGTCATCAGCGCGTGCGCGGCCGGCTCGTCGGGGGCGTTGAACACCCACTCGGCGAGGTGGCGTAGCTGCGATGAGCGGTTCACGCCGCCGCGCTGCGCCTCGGTGACCTGGCGGAGCAGCGCGATGACGGCGGAGGTGGCGGCGCGGGTGGCGGCGCGCAGTCCCTCCGCGCGGGACTCCGCCGCCGAGCCGCCGCCGGCACCGCCGGTGCCGGCGCCGAACCAGGCACGCAGCGCTGCCCACCGGCGGCGCCAGTCATCGCGCTTGTCGGCCTGCGACAGGAAGGGCCGGTCGTCCGCCTCGGCGGCGAGCGTGAGCATGGCACCGTCTCCCCCGGCGCCGTCTCCGGCGGCACCGCCTTCGGCCGTGTCGATCCCGGCGATGGCGGAGGCGAGCCGGGGCAGGTAGCGGTCAAGTTCGGCCATGAAGTCGGTCATGTGGGTGAGCAGCGCGTTCTTGTACTTCATGAAGGTCTGCGGCGAGGTATCGGTGGACCGCATGATCTCGCCGAGCGTCAGGTGGAACTGCGCGGCGCGGCGGGACATGTCGTCCAGCACCGTGTCCAGGCGCGACAGCCGCCGGTATACCTGCTCCCCGTCCCCGGCACCGACCGCGGCGTGCAGCGCGCGCAGGTCCTCGAGGATGTCGGAGAAGACGAGCCGGGAGAGGTTGGCGTCCCTGACGCGGGCGCGCAGCACGTCCTCGACGGCGGAGTACGCGCGGTAGCCGAGTTCGCTGAACTGGTAGACCGACTGCCTGTTCCGGTACCTGGCAAGGCTTCCGGCCCGGGCGGCGTCCTCGAGGCGGTGCAGGATCTGATCGGATGCCAGGGCGTCGAGGCGCCCGCGCAGCGCGGTGAGGTCGGCGAACTCATCGGGCACGTCCTCGTGGGCGAGGGCCAGCTCCGCCAGGGCCTGGGCGACGTCTTCCGTGTGCGCCTGCACGTGGTGCACGGCGCGCAGGCGCTCGAGCGCGCGCAGCACCCACAGATACGCGAGATGGTCGTCGCGGCGGGTGAAGTTGAACAGGCGGAACCGGTCGCTGACCGCGAGCGCGTCGAGGTCCAGCGATGCCTGCGCGGTCCCGGGCCGATCTTGCCCGGTTTCGTCCGTCCCGTCCACTGCCCAGAAACGATACCGGCCGGCGTCGCCGCGTGCCGCCATGGAGATTTGGTAACTGTCACGCATTAACGCATGACTCAGCGTAGTCTGCACGCAGGCGGCATCGGTGAACTTTCTTTCTTCATTCTGACGATCAGGGGGCAGGTCGGACCTAGGGGCGCAGGCAGGGTGAAGAAGGTTCACCGATTCGGCAGTTGCGACTCTCAGGGGGCTAGTGAGCCGTGGACGGAAACCGGATCGATGTGCGGCGCGAGCCGCTTGTAGTACGGGACGGATGCGCGCCGGACCGCATTCCCGCGGGGCGCTGGCCGTCGGACGATCCGCTCGTGCGGAGCGAGCAGTTCGCGGTCAACGAGGCCGTCGCGCGCCTCGCTCACCGCGAAGGAGACAGCGGCGAGAGCGGCGCGGGCCGCGAGAGCGGCGACCGCGTGCTCGGCGTGCACGCGCCGCCGGGTACCGGCGTAGCCGAAGTGTTCGGCGACCTGGTGGCGGCCATCGTCACGGAGCGAGCGCGCCGCATCGCGGACCTGCCGGAGCCTGCCGCGGCCTTCGGCGCCGCCCGCAGCTGGGGGGTGCATACCGTGACCGCGCCCGCCCCGGAACTGGCCGGCTTCGAGATCGTGCTGTCGGCTCCCGGCGGGCCGACCCTGCGAACTCTGCAGACCGTCCGGACCCTCGGCCTCGCCCTGCCGCCCATCGGAGCGCGCTGGCGGGACCGGGCCACCCGCGCCGATTACTTCGGATCCACCGCGCGGCTCTCCGACGGGGTCGGCGCGTGGGCGATGCTCGCCGTCCGGCTCGGCGACCGCCCGACGAACCGGGCCTTCGCCGAGCGCTGGTGGCAGGGCGCCGTTCGCGGCACCGACGTCCTGTTCCCCGCCGGCGAATCCATGACCGCCGCGCTGCGGCAGCTCAAGGGCAAGCTCGTCGACTGGCCGGCCGCCGTCACCTGGTTCAGGTCCGCGCTGGCGAAGGCAGAAGCCCTGGCCGAGGAACGGATGCGGGTGGCAGCGGCACTCAGCCGCCTGTCCGCACTCGAGCTGGCCTGCGAGGAGGCATCCTGCTCGGTCGAGACCGCGCAGGACCGGCTCGCGGACCTGACGGCGCGCGAACCCGCGACCCGCGACGCGGTCGCGGTCGCCGAGGAAGAGTACCGGGCGACACTCGCAGCGCTCGGGGCGCACGAGCTCGGCCGGCCGGCGCTGACGACCGTGACCCCGCAGGGCGTCGCGGCGCTTCGGTCACGCGGCGCGCTGTCGGTCGCGGTGGCCGGCGGCATCCGCCGGGGCAGGAACTGGCGGAACTGGTCCCTCGCCCGGCGCGAGCTGCGCGTCGCCTGCGCGACGGCGGAACGGCGCTGGGAGAAAACACTGCGCGCGGCGGGAGAACTCCGCGCGGATGTGGCGGCGGTACGGTCGGCCGCCGCGGCCGGGATCGCCGAAATCGCACGGCTGACCACGGAGATGGCGCCGCTCGCCGAGGCGGTCGGGGAAGCCAGGCAGCGGTGGGGCGACCACGTGCCGGCCGGCCCGTCCCAGGCCGAGACGGAGGACCCCGCGCTCATCGAATGGCGGGAGACGACCGCGCCCTGGGCGGACGAGGAGTACGCGAACGCCCGCGCCCAGGCCTTCATCGCCGCCCTTGAGCTGCACAAGACGCTCATCGCCATGCGGGCGGAGGTCTTCGAGGCGAACCTCGCCGCGCTCATGGAGCTCATCTCCCTGGACGCGGGCGCTGCCGAGCCGGCCGACGGCGCGCCGAAGCACGAAACCGAGCTTCGAACCGACAGCGAACCGCAAGCCGAAACTGAACCGCGAGCCGGCACCGAACCGCAAGCCGACGGCGAACTTAGGGAGATCATGCTGGCCGCATGGCGGTCGTTCTTCCTCGTGGTGCCGGTGGTCCACGTGCCGTTCGACGCGGCGGAGTCGCTCTTCGACGGCCTCGGTCCCTGGTCACTCGGCTGGCTGCTGGCGGGCGGCGCCGACCAGCTCCCCGCCGAGGACGTGCCGGCCCTGCTGCGCCTGTTCGGCCGCGCCGTCTTCGCCGGGGACACGACAGGCCTGGGCGGGGACACCGGGCTGGCCGCTCAGCACCTGGCGGACCAGACGGTCCGCTACGGTACCTACCTGCCGGCCTGCTCGTCCGGCCGGCCGGACGACGCGGAACCCCGCTGGGTCGGGATGCCGCTGCGCGTGGTCCGCGGCCAGGACCGGACCACGGTCGACCGGCGCAACGACCTCGCCTACGACGGCCTCCTCGTCACCGACCGGGAGTAACATCCGGCAAATAACTCCGTGAACGAGGGCTCGCGGGGGTGTGATCATGTGAGACACGGGTGAGTCCGGCGAGCCGGAGTCGGGCAGCGGCAAGCGCGCCGCGCCGCGCCGCGCCGACGATCTTTGACCTCAGCGCCCGAGATGAGCGCCGGTCCCGGCCAGGACCCTGGAAACCCTGCCCGACGGCACCGAGCTCGTCGTCCTGCGCGAATCAGGCGGCATGCGCGCTCGCCGGCGGAAGGAGGCACCCGGATCCCGCCCCGGACGGCTCCCCGACACCATCGCCCGGCTCGTAGCCTTCATCATCATCATCACCACCACCACCACGACGGCGAGCGGGAAGAGGAAGACCACCCGGATGCGGGTCTTGACGTTCTTCCACCTCAAGAAGACGGTGCGCGGACCCCGCCGCCCGCTGCGAGGCCAGTCCCCTGGTGTCTACCGCGCACCGGCCCGCGTTTGATCCCCGAGGGTCAAGTTCCCGGGGGCGCCGGCGTCGGCGGGGCCGGCGCCGGCGACCTGGCCGGGAGGTTAGGCCGCGTTGCGACCGCCGTCGACGTCGAGGACCGCGCCGTGGATGAAGCTCGCGTCACCGCCCGCGAGGTAGCCGATAGCGGAGGCGATCTCCTCGGGGGCAGCCGGGCGGCCAGCCGGGGCCAGTGCGGCGAGTTCGTCGAGCGTGGCGCCCATGGGCTCGGTGCCCTCGGTCCGGGTCGGCCCGGGGCTGACCGCGTTGACCCGGACCCCGCTCGGGCCGAACTCGGCGGCCCACGCCTTGGTCAGCAGGGTCAGCGCGGCCTTGCTCGAGCCGTACAGTGCCATGCCGGCCACTCCGAAGTGGGCGACCATGGTCAGCACGTTGATGACCGCGCCGCCGCCCCGGGCCGCCATGCCGGGCGCGAGCGCCCCGACGAGGATGATGGGCGCCTTGACGTTGACGGCGTAAACGGCGTCGATGTCAGCGTCGCTGGCGTCCGCGGTCGGGCCGAACGGGAAGACCCCCGCGTTGTTGACCAGGATGTCAACCTGGCCGCCGCCGAGCTCCAGGGCACGGGCCGCGAGTGCCCGCACCGAGTCGCCATTCGCCAGGTCCGCGGCGATGAAGTCCGCCTTTCCCCCGTCAGCCCGTATCGCGGCGACGACCGCGTCGCCGCGGGCCGCATCCCTGCCGTGCACGAGGACGTGCGCGCCGCGCCTTGCGAGCATGACGGCGGCAGCCCGCCCGATGCCGCTTGTCGCCCCGGTCACCAGCGCGGTAGCACCTGCAAGGTCGTTGGATGTCATGTCTTTCCTCTCCATGAGGCCTGCCCAAACTGGGTTGCACAATCCACAATGACAATCAGAAACTGGGTTGTCCAATCCAGTTCTGGTAGGCTGAACACGTGACCGCAGAATCCACCAGAGACGGAGACCGTGCCCGGCTGACCCGCCGGGGACAGCAGACCCGGCAGCGGATCGTCGCCGCGGCGGCGGAGCTCATGTTCGCCGACGGCGTGGCGGAGACGACGCTTGAGGACATCAGGGCGGCCGCCCGGGTGAGCGGTTCGCAGGTTTACCACTACTTCGCGGACAAGCAGGCCCTGGTGCGCGCGGTCATCGAGTACCAGGCTGATGCCGTCCTCGATACCCAGGGGGCGCACCTCGACGGTCTCGACACCGTGGCGGGCCTGCGCGCTTGGCGCGATTTCATCGTCGACCACCAGCACAGGCTCGACTGCCGGGGCGGCTGCCCCATCGGCGCGCTGGGGGCCGAGGTGGCCGAGACCGACGACGTGGCCCGGGTGGCGGTCGCCCGGGCGTTTCGCCGCTGGGAAGGACGGATCCGCGAGGGGCTGCGGACCATGCACGCCCGCGGCGACCTGCCCGCGGACTCCGATCCCGACGAGCTCTCACTCGCACTGCTCACCGCACTGCAGGGCGGCCTGCTGCTGGCTCAGATCCAGCGGGACACCAAACCGCTCGAGGTCACCCTCGACGCGATGATCGACCGCATCCAGTCCCTGGGCCGCGCCGCGTAGCAGGACTG
>Ga0335073_10016787_pt1 | contig 10232 bp, 8 predicted proteins | sample Lox_Sample_22_FD_207093 | JGI IMG/M metagenome (GOLD analysis project Ga0335073, IMG submission 207093) | Soil microbial communities from Loxahatchee National Wildlife Refuge, Florida, United States - Lox_Sample_2.2 | ecosystem: Environmental > Terrestrial > Soil > Wetlands | place: USA: Florida... | reverse complement strand
AGGCCGAACGCGCCGTCGACGTGTACCCAGGCGCCATGCCGGTGAGCGGCCTCGATCGCGGGACCGAACGGGTCGAACGCGCCGGAGTGGACGTTGCCCGCCTGGAGGACCACGATCACGGGGCCGACGCTGGCGCCCTGACCGGCCGCCAGCGCCGCCTCCAGGGCACCGGGATCGATGCGGCCCTGGTCGTCGGCCGCCACGACGTCAGGGGCGCCAAGCCCGAGGTAGCGCAGCGCCAGGTCGACGGTGTCGTGCCGCTCCGCGCCGACGAGCACCCGCACGCGCGGCGATCCGGTCAGTCCGGCCGCGGCGACATCCCAGCCCGCCTGGCGCAGCACCGCGTCCCGCGCGGCGGCCAGGCAGGTGAAGTTGGACATGGTCGCGCCGGTGACGAAGCCCACCCCGCTGCCCGCGGGCAGCCCGAGGACGTCGAGCAGCCAGCCCGCCGCCACGTCCTCAACGGCCGCGGCGGCGGGAGTCGGCAGCCGCAGCCCCGCGTTCTGGTCCCAGGCGCTGACCAGCCAGTCGGCGGCCAGCGCGGCCGGGTGCGTGCCGCCGATGACGAACCCGTAGAAGCGCCCGGAAGGCATCGCGGTCAGGCCGGGCTCGCAGGCGCTGGCCAGCAGGTCGATGACCTCAGGAGCCGGTGTCGGCCCGTCCGGCAGACCGGTGCCAAGCGCGGCCGCGACCTGCGCGACGGAGGCGCGCGGCGGGACTGGGCGGGTCGCGAGGCTGTCGAGCCACCGTGTGGCATGGCTCACCGCCCGGTCGAGCGCGATCTCATGGTCGGACATGACGTCAGTATGCGAGCCCGCGGGCGGGACGGTCACCGGGGGCCTACGGTTGTGACCGGGACGCTGACATCACCTCGCTCCGCCGCGTCCCGCCGGCCGGCGGGACGGACGCGCACGGCGCGCAGTGCCATGAGCCCGGTGAGCACCGCCGCCGCCCCGGCCAGCACCGCGAACGCCGCCGCTTCACCGAACACCGCGTCGAGGACGTCCACGCCGTACGGCGCGCCGAAGCCCAGGTACGCGAGCACGTAGTAGCAGGCGAGCACGGCGCCACGATCGCGGTGACTGGCCAGCTGCCCGGCCTGGTGCAGGCCACAGACCAGGCAGAGCCCGTAGGCGAGGCCGAGCAGCACCGCGCCGAGTCCGGCGAGCACCCGGTTCGGGCCGGCGACGGCGGCGACGCTGACCGCGGCGCCCGCCGCCGCGCACGCCACCCCCGCGACGATGCCCGCTTCCCCCCGGCCGACCGCGAGCCGCCTGGCGGCAGGCTGGACCCCGATCCCGGCGGCGAAGGCCAGCACGGTCATCAGCCCGGCGTACCCGGCGGACAGCGTGTGCGCGCTGGTCACCTCCTCGGGCAGCACGACGATGGCGATCGACACCGAGCCGAACACGAACGGGGCGGCCGGCGCCACGCCGAGCCAGAACGCGCGAGTCCGCAGCGCCGCGGGCGGCCAGCCGCTTCCGGCGGCCTCCCACTGTGCCGGGTGCCTGGCCTCCGGCGCGGTCCAGACCGCGGCCAGCGCCGCGACGCCGAGCACGAGGTGCGGGAGATACGGCACGACCAGGGGGTCGGGCGCCCACTGCGCGAGCGCCGCGGCCACCACGGGGCCGAGGCCGAACCCGGCGCTGAGCGCGAGCGCGGCGCGGCGGGCGCTCAGCGCGTCCCCGCCCGCCAGGTCCTGCACCCAGGCGGTCGCCGGGCCGAACACCATGCCCGAGCACAGGCCCGCAAGCGCCCGCCCGGCCGCTATCAGCGCGAGGTCGTGCGGGCCAAGGACGAGCAGCAGCGTGGCCACCGGCGAGGCGGCCGTGAAGGGCAGCACGACCGCCCGGCGGCCGAACCGGTCGGACAGCGGTCCCCCGGCGAGCAGCCCGGGGATGAGCGTGGCCGCGTAGATGGCGAACAGCCCGGCGATCTCGCCGGGGCCAAGCCCGAGGGCGTGCCGGTACACGATCAGCATCGGGGAGAACTGGTTGGCGCCCCAGCCCACCGCGAACATCGCGAACGCGACCCGGACCCAGGCGGCGGGAGTTCTGATCGGCATACCCCCGAACGTAGCCGGAGAATTGTCAAATGAGCGTTTGACGGTCCTTGCCGTAGGGTGCGAGTTATGGAGCCCGATGCTGACCTCGCCGCGCTTGGCCGCCTGATCGGCGACCCCAACCGGGCGCGGATCCTGCATGTCCTGCTGGGGGGAACGCCACAGTCCGGTTCGGCGCTGGCCGCGTCGGCCGGCATCTCCCGGTCGCTGGCCAGCGCCCACCTGAAGAAGCTCACCGCCGGCGGCCTGGTCCGCGCGGAGCCCAGCGGCCGCCAGCAGCTGTACTCGATCGCGGCGCAGCCGGTGGCCGACGCGCTCGAGACCCTGCTGATCCTCGCGCCCGCGACACCGGTCCGGTCGCTGCGCGACGCGTCGCGCAAGCGAAACCTGCGCTGGGCGCGGATGTGCTACGACCACCTCGCGGGAGTCGTCGGTGTGGCCGTCACCGAGGCGCTCGTCGCCAAGCAGGCGATCGGCGGGCGGGACGGCGCCTGGGTGCTCGGTTCCCGCGGGGCGGGGGTGTTCGGTGACCTCGGCATCGACGCCGGGGCTGTGCCGCGCCGCACCCGCCCGCTGCTGCGCCCCTGCATGGACTGGACCGAACGCCGGCATCACCTCGCGGGCGGCCTCGGCGCCGCGCTCGCCGCCGAGCTGAAAGACCGCGACTGGCTGCGCCGCCAGGACGGCAGCCGCATCGTCACGGTGACCCCGGCCGGCTACGCCGGCCTGGACGCGTGGCTGGACATCGACTTCGGGCGACTCAGGGAATCGTCGGCGGCCTGATCAGCGGCACGCTAGGCGCTGGCGTACACCTCACGGACGTCGACGGTCAGCACCGTGACCCCGGGCAGGGGCGGGACGGGATAGGCGGCAGCGTCCTCGGCGTGTTCCCTGGTCTCGAAGACGATGACGGACATGCCGATGCCATCGACCGGCTCGAGGTAGTAGGCACTGACGAAACCAGGCGCCCTCGGGAGCAGCTTCAGCCGCTTTTCTCCCAGCTCCGCGCGGGCCTGGCCGACATCCTCGATGCGGACGGTGGACACTACCGCGTGCATGGAGCCGAGTGTTCCGCCGCCGGGTGAGCGGGTCAACCCAATTACTTCCTCCCCTCCGTCACTCCATCGGCCAGCTGGCCGGCACCCCGAGCTGGCCGGCCAGTTCCTGGTAGGGATCCTCCGCCAGCACGAGCCGGGCCACCCGCAAGATCGCCCGCGGATCAGCGCCGGGTGGCCGCAGCACGTAGACGGTGTTATCGGTCCGGCAGTGCGTCACGACCAGCCGGTCATAGTCGGCCACGACGAACCGGCCCGAGAACGGCGGCCGGGACGAGGCAGCCGGCGGCGGGGCAGGTCCGGCTGCCTCGGGGCTGACGGCCTCCGGGCTGACGGCCTCCGGGCTGACGGCCTCCGGGCTGACGGCCTCCGGCACCGCCGGGGCTGACTCGGGCCGCGTGCGTCCGGTGACATCGCGGCGCCGGCGGGCGATCGCCGGGACTAGTTCGGCGAGGAATGCGGCGCCGACGAGCAGCCCGACGGCGATCAGCATGGTCCGCAGCCACTGGGGCATGCCGGCCGGCGCCCGGGTGACCGTGCGCGGGGGCGCGGCGTGGTGCCGGGCGGGTGCTGGCGGGCTCACGGGCCGCGGCGGCCGGGTCGGCGACGCCGGCGCTTGCGCCGGTGCCGGGGGCCGGATGGGGGCCGGCGGCCGGGTGGCTGCCGCAGGCCGGGTGGCCGCCGGAGGCCAGATGATGGCCAGTACGGTGCCGGGGCGGATCAGGTCCGGGTCCCGGCCGATCACCCGCCGGTTGGCCGCATACAGCGCGGGCCAGCCGCCGGGCACGCCGAGGGCTGCCGCGATGCCCGCCAGGGTGTCCCCGGCGGCCACCGTGTACCGCGTCAGACGCGGGCCAGGCAGCGCCAGCACCATGCCGGGCTGGATGAGACCCGGGTCCGGACCGATGACCCGCCGGTTGGCCGCATACAGCGCGGGCCAGCCGCCGGGCACGCCGAGTGCGGCGGCGATGCCGCTCAGCGTGTCACCGGGCCGCACCACATAGCCCGCCGGGGTCCCCGCTGCCGCGGGGGCCGCGGGGGCCACGGTGGCCTGCGGGCTCGCCAGGGTGACCTGGGTAATGCTTGCCGCGTCGCGCATCCGCGCCTGGGCGGGGGATCCTGTTCCCCGGATACCGATTCCCGCCACCACCAGAGTGAGCAGGACGGCCCAGGCAAGCACGGCGCACGCGGACTTCGTCCACACACGCAAGGTGCTTTCCCTTTCCTTCCACTGCGATCGGCGCCAGGTCCTGGCCCGGCGCCGGGGATGAACCAAACCGGGAAGGAAAGAGAGTTACGCCGGCGGCACCTCCGGCAGATAAGGGCGCCACACCGGCCCGGCGGCCGCCCGCCGCGCGAGCCGCAAAACCACGAGCACCAGCAGCGCGGCCAACAGCCCGGCAGGCAGGCCCGCGCCGCTGCCGGACCCGCCGAACCCGCCTGCGCTCCCCGACGCGGCACCCGCGCCCGCACCGGTACCGGGCAGCCCCGGCGCCGGCGAGACCGCGCCGCCGCCGGCCCCCGCCGGCCGCAGCCGCACGCCACCGCCAAGACCCCGGCGATCGCCAAGCCCCGCGAGCCCGCCCCCGGCCTGAAGCACCGAGGCCGCCGCGGCCAGCCCAGCGGCAGCCGCCCCCGCCGCGAACGCGGGCGACCCGGAAACCGCCGACACCACCGGTGCCAGCGTCCCGGACACGACCGACACCACCGGCGCCAGCACGCCGGTCACCGGGGATAGCGTCCCGGACACGGCCGACAAGACCGGCGCCAGCGCGCCGGTTATCGGGGACAGCGTGCCGGAGACCGCGGACAGGGCCGGAGTCACCGTGCTCACGACGGGGGCCAGCGTCCCCGAGACGACCGCCAGCACCGGCGTTACCGTGCCCAGGACGGGCGCCAGCGTCCCGGAGACCATGGACAACAGCGGACTCACCGTGCTCGTGACCGGGGCCAGGGTCCCGGTCACGTTAGACAGCCCCGGGGTCACCGTTGTGACGACGGGTGCGAGCGTCCCGCTGAGGGTCGACAGCACGGGGGTCACCGTGTTGGTGACCGGGGCCAGCGTCCCGCTGACCGCCGATAGCACCGGCGTCACGGTCGTGGTGACCGGGGGCAGCGTCCGGGAGACGGTGGACGGCACGGGGGTCACGGTGTCGGCGGCCGACGCGAGCACGCCGGTGACGCCGCCAGCCGACAGAAGGCCGCCGCCAGCACCGGGGACGACCGAGCCATCGGTGTGGCTATCCGACGCGGCCCACTGGGCGTCGGACGTCTTGATGGCCGGCTTGGCGACCGAGCCGACCGCGCCCGTCACCGGCGCCAAACGGCCCGCGGCGGTCGGCAGCACCGACCCGGTGCCGGCTGACCCCGTGCCCGCGGCCGAGCCGGCCGACGATGTGCGGGAGGCGTTCGCGGGGTGCTCTCCCGCCGCCGATGGTCCCGTCCCTGACGGCCAACCCAGCGTCCCGCCGGTCGGCAGCACCGACCTGGTTCCCGCCGTAGGCCACACGCCCGCGGCGAATCCGGCCCGCGGAGCGTGGAAGGCGCTCGCGGTCTGCTGGTTCGCTCCTGACGTCCCCATCGCGGACGGTCCGCTCAGTGTCCCGGCCGTCCTCGGCACCGGCCCGTCGCGGTGAGTGCCGCCGTTCGCCGAGCCCGAGCTGACCGTTCCCGCCCCCGGGTGGCTGGCGCTCCAGCCGGTGCCCGAGTCAGCGGCGTCCGCGCGCGGGTGGGCGGTGCCCATAGCGGCAGCAGCCTGAACGGCGGACGCGGGGGACGGCAGGGTATCCAGCGTCGCGGCGTGTGCCTGGCGCGAGAAGACCAGCATGATGACCAGGATTCCGGCAGCCGCGATCGCAAGCTGCACCGCTCGGACAGCGATGCGGCGCACGATCGGCTGCTGCGGCATTGACAGCTCCCACCCGCCGGAAACCGGATCTGGGACGTCTCCGCTACCCCCCTTCCGCGGTTCTAAGCGACCTGACCAGGGGGTAGTTCAACGTCCAGTACCGGACATGCTGTTCGGTCACCACCGTACAGTGAGGTGGCTGGCCAGGCAAGGGGGCGCGACGCCGGCGTCATGATTGGAGTCCAAGTAACCGCTGCCAATCTTGGTTGTTCGTTAATTGACAGGCTTGTTTGGCCGGTGAGACGGTGAAATAGCCGGTTCGGCGCCCGGCCGGGCCGTCATGCGGAGGTGCGGCGTGCTGCGGGCGGAAGACAACGAGATCCTGACCCGGGTTGGGCCCGGGACGCTGATGGGCCAGCTGCTGCGGCGGTACTGGACGCCGGCCTGCCTGACGGCGGAGATCCCCGAGGCGGGAAGCGCGCCAACCCGGGTGCGGCTGCTCGGCGAGAACCTGGTCGCCTTCCGGGACACGACCGGGCGGGTCGGGCTGGTGCAGGAGAACTGCCCGCACCGGGGGGCGTCACTGTACTTCGGCCGCAACGAGGACGCCGCCATCCGCTGCGTCTATCACGGCTGGGCGTTCGACGTGGACGGCAAGTGCGTGGACATGCCGAGCGAGCCGGAGCCGTTCTGCGAGAAGGTGCGGATGCGGGCATACCCCACGCACGAGTCCGGTGGGATCGTCTGGGCCTACCTGGGCCCGCGCGAGACGATGACCCCCTTCAGAGACTTCGGCAGCGAGGGATTCGACGCCAGCGACTTCATGGCAAGCAAGCAGCACAGCACGTGCAATTGGGTGCAGGCGATGGAGGGCAACATCGACACCGCCCACATCTCGCACCTGCACCAGTGGGACGGCATCGACGACATCCCCGACGACGGCTCGGACAAGCCCGGCTACCCGTCCAACGCCATGTCGTGGAAGTTCTGGCGGCACGACCGCGCGCCGCGGCTCGAGGTGGACGACACCTGGTACGGGTACCGCTACGCCGGCATCAGGACCACCCCGAACGGCAATACCCACGTGCGCGTCACCGCCTACGCGGTGCCGTATCACACGATGGTCGCCAGCATCCCGTTCAGCGTCGGCCAGGGGATGTTCATCCCGATCGACGACAACAACTGCTGGCGCTACTTCTTCGCGCCGCGGAAACGGCCGAACCCCCGTGGGCTCGGCGGCGCGAACCTGTTCTCCATCGCCCCGTTCACCACGCCGCTGTCGAACGGCAGGAACGGGATCACCCCACGCATGTACACCGCCGAGAACGACTACCTGATCGACCGGGAGGTGCAGCGCACGTCGACGTTCAGCGGCGTGGGGGACTTCGTCAGCCAGGACCTGATGGTCACCGAGTCGATGGGCCCGATCTACGACCGCACCCAGGAGCAACTCGGCTCCACCGACAGGGCCATCAGCCGGATGCGGCACATCCTGATCTCGGCGGCCAAGGGCCTGGCCGAAGGCAAGGAGCCCCCGGCCGTGACCGGCGACTTCCGTGCCGTCCGCGGCGCGGAGAAGATCCTCGAGCCCGGCGAGGACTGGCGTCTCCTCGGCACCGACGACGACCCGGTCGTCCAGGAGGCCTTCAGCGCCGAGCTTCCCCCTGGCGCGGGCGACCCGACCGAACTCTACGAGGACGCATAGCGATCGCAACGTAGCGGGCGCGTGCCACCTGGGCGGCGCGGGTGTGAGGGTCATTTTTCAGGAGGACAGCGATGTCACGCGAAATTGACCGGCGCACCATGCTCCGCCTGTCCGCGGCCGGCGCCATCGGCGGCGCGCTGGCCGCGACCGGAGCCGCCGCGGCCCCCGCGGCGCGGGCGGGCACCACTACCGGGCCGAGAACCCAGGCCGACTTCGCCGCCGACCGCATCGTCGCGTCGGTGCGCCGCCCGTGGTTCCCCGGCCGGTACTTCCCGGTCACCGGCTTCGGCGCGAAGGGCGACGGCACGACGCTGAACACGGCGGCCTTCGCGAAGGCGATCGCCGCCTGCCACCGGGCGGGCGGCGGTCATGTCGTCGTCCCCGCGGGCGGCACGTTCCTCACCGGGGCGATTCACCTGCGCAGCAACGTGGACCTGCACGTGGAGCAGAACGCCACGATCCTGTTCAGCCAGAATCCGGCCGACTACCTGCCGGTGGTCTTCACCCGCTGGCAGGGCATCGAGCTGATGAACTACTCGCCGTTCATCTACTGCTATGGGCAGCGGAACGTCGCCGTGACCGGGGCGGGCACACTCAACGGCCAGGCCGACGACAGCCACTGGTGGAACTGGAAGAACCTGGAGACCGCCGACTTCGACGCCCTCGAGACCATGGCCGACGACAACGTGCCGGTGCCGCAACGGGTGTTCGGCGCCGGCCACTACCTGCCGCCGCAGATGATCCAGCCGTTCGCCTCGGACACGGTGCTGCTCGACGGGGTGACGGTCATCAACAGCCCGTTCTGGCATCTGAACCCGAACCTCTGCACCAACGTGACCGTCGACGGGCTGACGATCAGCTCCGCCGGACCGAACACCGACGGGTGCGACCCGGAGTCCTGCGACGGGGTCGTGGTGCAGAACGTCACGTACGACACCGGAGACGACTGCATGGCCATCAAGTCGGGCCGGGACGCCGACGGGCGGCGGGTCGGCGTGCCGTGCCAGAACGTGGTGATCCAGAACTGCGACTTCGCCAACGGCCACGGCGGCATTACGATCGGCAGCGAGATGACCGGCGGGGTCAAGGACGTGTACGCCCGCGACCTCACGATGAACAGCGCGAACCTCCAGGCCGGGCACCGGATCAAGACGAACACGCTGCGCGGCGGTTACGTGCTCAACACCAACGTCTACCGGGTCACGGCGGGCACGATCGGCGGCCCGCTGCTGCTGATCCAGGGCAACTACGACGGGCAGACCGGCGACTTCCCGCCGGACGTCACCGACATCAGCCTGACCGGCTGGACCGTGGACACCTGCGCGGGCCTGTGGTCGATCGTCGGCGCTTCGGCCAGCGACCCGGTGGGCACCGCCACGCTGGAGAACATAGCCGTGACCACGTCGACGGCCGCCAACTCCGCCCAGTACATCACCGACCTCGTGGTCAGGAACGTCACCGTGGGCGGCGCACCGGTGACGGCCTGAGAGCTGCCCGATCCCCTGCGCTACCGCGATTTCCTGGCGCACGCGACGCACGTGGCGGCCGCCGGGCGCGCGGTCAGCCGCTCCTCGCCGACCGGCTGACCGCACCGGACGCAGCTGCCGTACGTGCCGTCGCCGAGCCTGCCGATGGCGGCGTCGATCTCCGCGATCTGGTCCCTGGCCCGCGCCAGCAGCGCGGCGGTGTGCTGCCGCTCGAACGCCAGGGTCGCGCCCTCCGGGTCGTGCTCGTCGTCGGTGCCCGCCTCGCCCGCGGCCTCGGCGATGCCCGCGAACTCGCGGTCGAGGGCCGCGGCCCTTCGCTCGGCACGCGCCCGCTCCGCCAGGAGCAGTTCGCGGGTGGTCGTCACCCTTCCGACTGTAAGCCGCCAGGACCAGGCCGGCCCAGTCGGTGCGGTGCCGCCGTTGGCACGGGGCGTGACCACGCGCTTTCGGCAAAGCCGGGAAAGCCCGGTACTGTGTCGGGAGACGTACCTCTGGGAGTTTCCGGCTGGGGGAAGCGGTGCCGAGGAGCAGAGCAGTCCTTGCCGTCAGCGCGGTGCTGGCCGTCCTGGCCATCGGCGGTTGCGGCGGCAGCGGCAGCCAGGCGCCCGCCGCCGGCGCGCGGAGCCCGTCGTCCGCGCCGGCCAGCTCGGCCGGCACCGACCCGGCGGGCACACCGGCCAGCCAGGCGAGCGCCGCGGTGTGCAGCTCGCAGCGTCACGCGGTGGACGGCGGCACGTACATGGTGCAGAACAACGAATACGGCTCCGGCGCACAGGAGTGCCTGGCCGTCGGCGGCGCCGGCGGATTCACCGTGAGCAGGTCGGCCATCGCGAACTCCACCGACGGCACCCCGGGCGGCTACCCGTCCATCTACCGGGGCTGCCACTGGGGGGTGTGCACGCCGGACAGCGGCCTGCCCGTGCCGGTGTCCAAGCTGCTGTCACCGGGCGCCGTGACCACGACCTGGGACACCACCCAGCCGGGCACCGGCACCTACGACGTCGCCTATGACATCTGGTTCAACCAGACGCCGACCACCGGCGGCCAGCCCAACGGCGCGGAGCTGATGATCTGG
>Ga0335073_10016786_pt1 | contig 10232 bp, 9 predicted proteins | sample Lox_Sample_22_FD_207093 | JGI IMG/M metagenome (GOLD analysis project Ga0335073, IMG submission 207093) | Soil microbial communities from Loxahatchee National Wildlife Refuge, Florida, United States - Lox_Sample_2.2 | ecosystem: Environmental > Terrestrial > Soil > Wetlands | place: USA: Florida... | reverse complement strand
GGCGGCGCTGCTGTCGGAGCGCGACCTGCTGCGGGGAGCTGCGGCGGGGCGCGATGCCGACATCCGCACGCGCCTCGAGCTCATCCGTGGTGACAGCGCTGCCGGCGCCGACGCGCGCTCGCTCGAGCGCGTGCGCCGCCAGGCGCGCGAGTTCGAGCGGCAACTCGCGGCGCGCGCGGCCGGGAAGCCAGCGGCCGTGCGGCCGCGCGCCGCACACGATGCCGACCGCGACGTGGGGCTGCTGCTCGCCTTCGCCTATCCCGACCGCATCGGCCGGCGCCGCGGCCCGCAGGGCGCGGCGTTCACGCTCAGCAACGGCCGCGGCGCGGCGTTCGCCGAGGTACAGCCGCTCGCGCGGCGCGAATTCATCGTCGCCGCCGATCTCGACGATCGCGCGCGCGATGCGCGCATCCTGCTCGCCGCGCCGCTCGAGCGCGCCGACCTGCTCGAGCAGTTCGCAGCCGGGATCCGCCGCGTCGACTCGGTCGGCTGGAGCACGCGCGAGCAGGCGGTCGTGGCTCGCCGCATGCTCGCGCTCGATGCGCTGGTGCTCGAGGAGAAGCCGCTCATGGACGCCGACCCCGAGGCGCTGCGCACGGCGATGCTCGCCGGGGTGCGCGAGCTCGGGCTCGAGGCGCTGCCCTGGGATCGGCCGACGCGCGACCTGCAGGCGCGCGTCGCCTTCGTGCGCGCCGCGCCGGCGCGCGCCGGCGAGCCGCCCTGGCCGGACCTCGCCGACGAGGCGCTGCTCGCCGCGCTCGACACCTGGCTCGCGCCCTGGCTCGAGGGCGTCACGCGCCGTGAGCAGCTCGCGCGCGTGCCGCTCGGTGATGCACTGCGCGCGCTACTCACCTACGAGCAGCAGCGCGCGCTGGAGCAGCGCGCACCCGAGACGCTCGTGATGCCGAGTGGCTCGCGCATCCGGGTCGATTACCAGGGCGAGGATGCTCCCGCGGTGGCGGTGCGGCTGCAGGAAGTGTTCGGGCTCGCGCAGACGCCGCGCCTCGACCGCGGCCGCGTGCCGGTCACGCTGCGGCTGCTGTCGCCGGCGCAGCGCCCGGTGCAGGTGACGCGCGACCTGGCGAGCTTCTGGCGCAACGCCTACCTCGAAGTGCGCAAGGACCTGCGCGGCCGTTATCCCCGGCACTACTGGCCCGAGGATCCGCTCGCGGCGCAGCCGACGCGCGGCGTGCGCCGGCGCAGCTGAGGCGGCGCCGCGCCTCGAAGTTGGCAAGTCGGCCGCCGCCCGGTACGGTGGCGCCATGACACCCGCACTGACCGCACTCGCGGCCCTCAGGGACGGCAACCGCCGCTTCGTCGCCGAGCTCGGCGAGGCCGGCAACGTGCGCGCCCGCCGGCGCGAGCTCCCCGCCGGCCAGGAGCCGTTCGCGATCATCCTCGGCTGTTCGGACGCACGCGTGCCGGCCGAGATCGTCTTCGATCAGGACCTCGGCGACCTGTTCGTCATCCGCGTGGCGGGCAACATCGTCGCGCCCTCGCAGGTCGGGAGCGTCGAGTTCGCCGCCGCGACCTTCGGCACGCGTCTGGTGGTGGTGCTCGGGCATTCCAACTGCGGCGCAATCCACGCGACGCTCGAGCAGCTCGCCCGCCCGAGCAAGGATCAGTCGCCGAACCTGCGCTCGATCGTCAACCGCATCCGCCCGGCGGTCGAGGGGCTCATCGAGCGCGGCGCGGCGCTCGATCGCGATGCGCTGGTGCACCAGGCGGTGCGCGCCAACATCCGCATGTCGGCCGACCATCTGCGCCACGGCTCGGAGGTGCTCGAGCAGGCCATCGAGCGCGACGGGCTGCTGGTGGTGGGAGCGGAATACTCCCTCGAGAGTGGCGTGGTGGATTTCTTCGACGGCGTGCCGGCCGCCCCGAAATAAAAAACCCCGGCGCGGAAGGCCGCGGACGGCCGCCGCACCGGGGCTTCAGAGACGCGCTTACTTGGCGCCCGAGTCTGCCTTCATCTTGTCCTTGGCCGCCTTGCAATCGGACTTCGTCATCTCGAGGAAGCCCTTGCCCTTGCAGGAGTTCTGTCCCTTACACGAGTTGTGGGCGCTCTTGCAGGCCGACTGTCCCTTGCAGGCATTCACGCCATGGCAATGGATCGTGGCGGGGGCGGCCGCGGGGGCATCTGCGGCGGAGGCGGCGGCCGCGAAGCCGAAGATCATGGCCGCTGCGGACGCGAGTGCCACGCCGGTGGTGTTCTTGCGCATTTGTATGGTCCTCAGGTGAAGTGAATACGTACTTACTTGCCGGGCTTTTGCCAGCCCCGGTCAGACGAGCAGACCGGAGCGGCGGGTATTTTCTTACGCCCGGCGCCCTTATACACCCTTTCCCGCGCCAGAACGCGCTTCCGGCGGGCCGAAGCGCTTCTGCAGCCAGTGATCGATCGACAGGGGGCCGGGGCCTGCGATCGCGATCCACAGGAACAGCGCCAGGTACTCGAACTCATCGAACCCGAGCAGCGTCTCGAGCGAGTCGACATCGGGCCACTTGGCGGAGGCGATGGCCACGATCATGGTGACCCCGAGCGCGCCGGCGGAGATGCGGCTGAAGAGCCCCGCGAGCAGGAACAGGCCGCCGAAGAACTCCACGCCCGACACGAACGGCGCCAGCAGCTGCGGCAGCGGAATGCCCCAGCCGATGAAGTTCTGTGTGACCGTCGGCAGGTCGCTCAACTTGCCCCAGCCGCTCCACAGGAACACCCAGCCGACGGTGATGCGCGCAAACAGCGGTGCGAGCCAGGTGAGGTAGCGGGCGATGCTGGCGGGCCAGTTGATCAGCCATTGGACGAGGTGTTTCACGGGGGCTCCTGTAGATCGGGTGTCTGGCGTAAAGACCGGGCGCGCCGCCGCGATATTGCCACTGCCGCGGGGCGCGGCACATATAATCCCTGCGGTTTCATCGCCCAAGGGTCCATGCGCAATCCCACGCCGCAATCCCCGGTCTCCTCTGTCAGTGAGCTGTTCGAATCGCTGCGACCGGACCTGCTGCGCTTCGCGCAGTGGCTGGCGCGCGATCGCTCGATTGCCGAGGACATCGTGCAGGAGGCGCTGCTGCGGGCCTGGCGCTCGCGCGAGACTCTCAAGGACCGCGCCGCCGCGCGCCCCTGGCTGCTGACCATCGTGCGGCGCGAGCACGCGCGGCTCTACGAACGCAAGCGCCTGGAGCTCGTGTGCCTCGATGACGCCCTCGATATTCCCGACCAGGCGGCCGCCGCGGCCGCCGACCCCGAGCTGCTTGCGCTGCGCGTGGGGCTCATGAAACTGCCGCTCGAATACCGCGAGCCGCTCGTGCTGCAGGTGTTCGGCGGCTTCTCCACCGAGGAGATCGCGCGCGAGCTCGAGCTCACCAACACCGCGGTGCTGACGCGCCTGTTCCGCGCGCGGCACAAGCTGCGCGACCTGTGCGGCGTGGCGCCGGCGCCCGACGGCACGCCGAGCGAGGAGCCGGCATGATCTGCGAGGACGCGCGGCTGCTGATCGGCGCCGACCCCGCTGCGACGGGCCGCGAGCTCGAGGAGCACCTGCGCGGCTGCGCGGGCTGCCGCGAGTGGCGCGAGGAGATGCGCCGTCTCAACGCCGACATCCGCCGCGCGCTCGAGCAGCCGCCGTCGCTGCGCGTGGCGCGCCCGCGCCGCGCGGCGCCTGCCTGGCGCGAGTACGCGCTCGCCGCCTCCGTGGTGCTCGCCACCGCGGTGGCGCTCGGCGTCTGGCTGCTGCGACCGACGGATTCACTGGCGAGTGAGGTGGTCGCGCACGTGCAGGGCGAGCCCAACAGCTGGCTCAGCACGCTCAAGGTGAGCCCGGGGGCGCTGGACCAAGCACTCAAGGCCTCCGGCGTCGGGCTCGACCTCACCTCCGACAGGATCGTCTATGCCCGCAGCTGCTGGTTCCGTGGCCACTACGTGCCGCACCTGGTGGTCCAGACGACGCACGGGCCGGCCACCGTGCTGCTGCTGCGCCACGAGCACGTCACGGCACCCGACGACTTTCACGAGGGCGGCATGACGGGCGTGATCGTGCCCGCCGGCGATGGCAGCATTGCGGTGCTGGCGCGCGGCAAGACGCGTATGGACGACGTCGCCGGGGAATTGCGCCAGGAAGTGCATTGGCTGCCGGAGCCCGCGAGCCGCTGAGGGGGAGATTCGCATGACCGGAATCAATCGGCGGCAACTGCTCGGTGGCGCCGCCATGGCCATGGGCAGCGCGCTGCTCGCGCGCCGCAGCCATGCCGCAGATGCGGCCGCCGCCGCCACGGTCGCCGCGGTCGCCGCGGGGGGCACGCTCCCGCCGGCACCGGTGGCGCGCGTCGAAGTCGTGAGCGACGTCTATTTCGGCGAGACGCTGCGCGATCCATACCGCTGGATGGAGAACGACAAGGACCCGGACTGGCTGCCGTACCTGAAGGGTCAGAACGCGCACACCCGCGCGGTACTCGATGCGATTCCCGGCCGCGAGCGGCTGCTCGCGCGCATCCAGCAGCTCTCGGGCGATGCGGCGCTGACGCGGCGCGCCGAGCGGGCCGGCGGCCGGCTGTTCTTCGAGCAGCGCCCGGCGGGGGCCGACAATTATCGGCTGTTCGTCGAGGAGCACGGTGCGCGGCGCGTGCTCATCGATCCGACCGCCCTGAGCGGCGCCACCGGGCACCTGTCGCTCGACTGGTGGTCGCCTTCGCCCGACGGCTCGCACCTGGTGTACGGCCTCTCCAGGGACGGCAGCGAGGACTCGGTGCTGCACATCCTGACGGTGGCCGACGGCAAGGATCTGCCCGAGCGGATCGCCAACACCGAAGCCGCCCATCCGGCCTGGCTCGATGACGGCAGCGGATTCTTCTATAACCAGCTCACCGGCAAGGTCGACACCCCCGAGCGTTACCTCGACAGCCAGGCGCGCTTCCATCGGCTCGGCACCGATCCGCAGTCGGATCCCATTCTGATGAAACGCGGGCTCGACCCGGCGGTGCAGTTCGAGAGGATCCAGGGACCGGCCATCGAGACCTTCCAGGGGTCACGCTTTGCGTTGCTGACCCTCTCCGACGTGCGGCGCGAGTATCGGGTGCTGATTGCGCCGGTCGCGGACGCCGTCGCCAACCGCGCGCGCTGGCTGCCGGTCGCGCAGTTCGAGGACGAGGTCACGGACGCGGCCATCGACGGCGACACGCTCTATCTGCTCGCCAACAGGAACCATCCGCGCGGCCGCATCCTGCGGGCGCCGGTCAGCGCGCCCGCCATCGCGGGTGCCACCGAGGTGCTGCCGGAGGGGCCGGTCGTCATCGAGGACTTCGCGCGTGCGCGCGACGGGCTGTACCTGCGCATGATGGACGGCGGCATCGCGGGACTGAAGCGCCTCGCGCGCGACGGCCAGGTCACGGACATCGCGCTGCCCTTCGACGGCACCCTCAATGCGCTCGCCACCGACCCGGGCGAGGCGGGCGCGCTGTTCTCCTTCACCGGCTGGCTCTCGCCCGCCGACATCTGGACGGTGGACGCGCGGGGGAGCGTGGCGGCCACGGGCCTCACGCCCCGTCCGGGGATCGACGTCAGCGGCTACGCCACCGAGCGGCGCTTCGCCACCGTGCGCGACGGTACGCGCGTGCCGTATTCGCTCATCTATCGCAAGGGCCTCGAGCGCGATGGCTCGACGCCGGCGTGGATCTCGGCCTACGGGTCCTACGGCATCACCGGTTACACGCCAAGCTTCAATCCGCGCACGCTCGCGCTGATCGAGGCGGGCTTCATCGTCGGTTATGCCGCGGTGCGTGGCGGCGGCGAGTACGGCCGCGAGTGGCACAAGGCCGGGCAGCTGATGAACAAGCCCAACACCTGGCGCGATCTCATCGACGTGTGCGAGGAGCTATGTCGTGAGAAGTACACCGCGCCCGAGCGGCTCGCGATCGGCGGCCGCTCCGCCGGCGGTATCACCGTCGGGCGCAGCCTCACCGAGCGCCCCGAGCTGTTCGCGGCGGTGATCGACGGGGTCGGCTGGTCGAATCCACTGCGCTACGTGGCCGAGCAGAACGGCTACGGCGAGGAGCCCGAGTGGGGTGCGATCAGCGAGCCGGCGGGCTACCGGGCGCTGAAGCTGATCGACAGCTATCAGGCGGTGAAGGACGGCGTGGCCTATCCGGCGGTGCTGCTGACCACCGGGGTCACCGACCCGCGGGTCGCGCCCTTTCACGTGGCCAAGATGGCGGCGCGGCTGCAGGCGGCGACGAGCTCCGGCAAGCCGATCCTGCTGCGCGTCGACTTCGATGCGGGCCACGGCATCGGCTCGACCCGCTCGCAGCAGGATCGTGAGGCGGCCGACACCTACGCGTTCCTCCTGTGGCGCACCGGCGTCAAGGGTTACCAGCCGGGCTGAGCAGGGGAGCCGGACTTGCGGCGCATCGGCGGCATGGTCGCGCTCTGCGTGCTGGCACTCGGCGCGCTGCGCGCCGCGGCCGCCGCGCCCGCGGATGTGAGTAGTGCCGGCCCGCTGGTGCTCGCGGTGTTTCCCTACCTGCCGCCGGCTGAGATCACCGCGCGCTTCACGCCGCTGGCCGCGCTGCTCGCCGGCGCGCTCGGACGTCCCGTCACGGTGCGCGTCGGCCGCAACTACGCCGAGCACATCGAGGCGGTCGGCACCGACAGCGTCGATCTCGCCTACCTCGGTCCGGCCAGCTATGTAAAGATCGTCAGCCAGTACGGCAGCAAGCCGCTGCTCGCACGGCAGGTCATCGGCGGCGATCCGCTGCTGCACGGGGAGATCATCGTGCGCCAGGACAGCGCGCTGCGCTCGCTGCAGGAGCTCAAGGGCAAGCGCTTCGCCTTCGGCGACGCGGAGGCGACCACGGGAGCGGTCGTCCCCGCGGCGATGCTGCGCGATGCGGGAGTTCCGCTGAGCGCACTCGCGCAGACCGCCTTCCTCAAGTCGCATCGCAACGTGGCACTGGCGGTGCTCGCCGGCGATTTTGACGCCGGCGCGATCCGCGAGGACGCCTTTCTCGAGTACGCCCCCCGCGGCCTGCGCGCGCTCGCCCATCAGCCTGCGGTCGCCAATGACCTGTTCGTGGCGAGTGCCAGGCTCCCCACGCCGCAGGTCGATACCCTCAGGCGCACCCTGCTGGCACTGCCGCACTCGAGCCCCGGCAAGGCCGCCATGGCCGCCATCGATTCCGCGATGACCGCGCTCGTGCCGGCGCGCGATGGCGACTACGACGAGCTGCGTGCGCTCATGCAGCTGCCGCCTGGCCGCGTCCACCCGCATCGATGAGCCCGCACGAGCGATCGGCGCGCCGTTCCTGGATCATCCTGGCGGTCGCGCTGCTGGGGCTCGGGGCGCTGCTGGCGCTGCTGTTGCTCTGGATCCATGGCGCCGAGGCGACCATCGCGCACCAGCGCGCCAGGCAACAGCTGACTCTCGTCGCCGGTCTCGTCACGGCGCAGCTGCAGCACGGTGAATACCAGGACGCCGAGAGCCTGTTCGCCAGCATCGCGGCGGCGGACTCGAGCATCGACGACCTCGAGCTCACCGCCGCCAACGGCTTCCAGCTCGCGGCCTATCACCGCGCCGGCGTGCACCCCGCGGTCATCGAGGTCAGCGCGCCGATTGTCTATTCGTACCGGCGCGCGGCGACGCTGCGCCTCGGCGAGGATCTCGCCCCGGTGTACGCGCGCGAAAAATCCATGGCGCTGCAGCTCGGCGGCCTGTATGTCGCCGGCTCGCTCCTGCTGGCGTTGGCGCTGCGTATCGCGCTGCAGAGAAACGCCGAGGCGGCACGGCTGCGCGGCGCGTTGGGGCAGCTGCGCGCCACCAACCGCACGCTGCGGGTCCTGAGCGAGTGCAACCAGGCGCTGGTCCGCGCCAGGAGCGCCGCGGAGCTCATGGATTCGATGTGTCAGATCCTGGTCGAGAAGGGCGGATTTGCCCTCGCGTGGATCGGCATGGCCGAGAGCGCCGGCGAGAAGCGCGTGCGATCGGTCGCCGCGTACGGCGCCGCCGGCTACCTGGACGGCATCGACATCAGCTGGGCGGAGGACAAGGTGTCGGGCAACGGGCCGGCGGGCCGGGCGATCCGCTCAGGCAAGCCATCCGTCAGCCGCGACGTGCAAGCCGAGCCGACCGCTCATCCGTGGAAGGCGCGCGCGGAGCGCTTCGGTTTCCGCTGCTCGATCGCACTGCCGCTCGGCACGGATGTCCCGGCCTACGGACTGTTGAGTCTCTATTCGAGCGAGCCGCCGCTGCACTTCGATGAGGATGAGACGCGCCTGCTCACCGAGCTCGCGAGCGATCTCGACTATGGCCTGCAGTCGCTGCGCGCCGAGGAACGTCGCCGCGAGGTGGAGCAGCAGGTCGAGCGGCAGGGCAAGCGCTTCCAGGCGCTGGTCGAGAAGAGCGCCGACGCGGTCGCGGTGATCGATGCCGCGGGGCTGCTGCTGTACTCGGGCACCTCGACCCACCGACCGCTCGGCTATGAGGCGGCGCAGGTGCTCGGCCGCGCGCTGTTCGATTTCGTTCACCCCGAGGATGTTGCCGAGGTGACCAAGTGGTTCAGGGCCTGCGTCGCCGTCGATGAATGCTCGGTCGAGGTCACCGCACGTGCGCGGCACAAGAGCGGCGAGTGGCGCTGGCTGGATGCCACCTTTACCAATCTGCTGCGCGACCCCGCGATCGGCGGCATCGTCGTCAACTTCCGCGACGTCACTCAGCGGCGCGATCTGCAGCAGCGGCTGCTGATCGAGCACCAGCGCAGCCACGTGTTCCTGCGCAAGGCGAGCGACTGCCTGCACATACTAGATGCCGAAGGAAAGCTGGTGGATGCGAGCGACTCGTTCTTCGCCGCTCTCGGCTGGGCGCGCAGCGAGCTGCTCGGCCGCGATCCCTCGTTCTGGGACGCGGAGTATTCGGGCGGTGCGCGCGCGCCACTCATCGAGCGGGTGCGGGCCGCGGGGACGCTGCGCTTCGAGACACGCCATCGCCGCAAGGATGGCACCGTGTTCGACGTCGAGGTGGTGGCGAGCTACTTCCAGCTCGCCGGCGCCGCCTACACGCACTGCTCGGCGCGCGATCTGACCGAAGTGCGCAAGCTCGAGCGCGAGGTGATCGGCGCGGCGACCAGCGAGCAGCGTCGCCTGGCGTATGAGCTGCACGATGCACTCGGACAGGAGCTCACGGCGGCGCGCCTGTTGGCCGACACCTTCGCGGCGCGTGCCGCGGCAGGCAGTCCCGAGTCGGCCGCGGGCTTTCGCGAGGTGAGTGCCATCCTCGCGCGCAGCCTGATCACCGCGCGCGGCATCGTGACCGGACTCTCGCCGCTCGCCGCCGACCAGGGGGACCTGGCCGCGGGCCTCGCCCGGCTCGCGGCGGCGAGCTCCACCAGTAGCGTGCAGGTACGGTTCACGGACCTCACCGACGGGTTGGTGGTCATACCGGTCGACGACCGCGGGCACCTGTTTCGCATCGCCCAGGAGGCGGTCCAGAACGCGCTGAAGCATGCCGCTGCGCGCTACATCGACATCGGCCTCGCCGTCGATGGCGAGGAGCTGCAGCTCACGGTGGCCGACGATGGCTCAGGGATGGCCGAGCCGCCGGCCGGCGCGGGCGGCCACGGCATGTACTCGATGCGCTTTCGCTGTAACGCGATCGGCGGTCGGCTGTTCGTCGGACCGCGTCCGCAGGGAGGCACGCTGGTCGCGTGCTCGGTACCGAACCTGGCGCGCGCGGATGCGAGCGAGGAGGGGCGGCCCTGGCGGGCCTCGTGACGCCGCGGGGCTGCGCTCAGCGCGCCAGCAGCGGCAGCAGCTCGGTGAGGGCGGAGGCCTTTTCCACGTAGGCATCGGCGCCCGCGGCCAGCGCGGCCGAGCGGCTCGTGCCGGCATCGGACAGCGACAGCACCACGACCAGCGGCGGGCGCTGTGCGGACTTCAGGCGGCGCGTCACCTCGAGCCCGTTGAGGCTCGGCATGTTGACATCCAACAGCACGACATCCGGCGCGAGCGTCGCCGCGAGCCGCAGGCATTCGTCACCGCGCGTCGCCTGGCCGACGACCTCGACCGTGGCCACGCCCTTGAGAACCGTCAACAAAGCGCCGCGATAGGTCTCGTTGTCGTCCGCGACCAGGACGCGCTTCTTGTGCGGGAGTTTGGATCCGTCGGCCATGCGGCGGCAGGAACTATCGCCTGTTCGCGCGCCACGGTCAAAGCGCGACCAGGTTGGTGGAGTGGGCCCGGTAGGATTCGAACC
>Ga0335073_10016784_pt1 | contig 10233 bp, 5 predicted proteins | sample Lox_Sample_22_FD_207093 | JGI IMG/M metagenome (GOLD analysis project Ga0335073, IMG submission 207093) | Soil microbial communities from Loxahatchee National Wildlife Refuge, Florida, United States - Lox_Sample_2.2 | ecosystem: Environmental > Terrestrial > Soil > Wetlands | place: USA: Florida... | reverse complement strand
AGCGCAAACTCACCGAACCATCTTGAGCCCAGGCGATACGAGAATCGAATTACGAAATAGAGCAGCAGATAGCTGTAGGCTCCGGAAAGCACTGCGTAGACGGCATAGAGTGCAACGCGCCGGCGGGGCACAATCGGAATCTCTACTGGAAGCCGCAAAACCTTCGCCTGAAACCATGCAGAAACAAAAGCGGTCGATCGCTCTTTCAACTCAGGCTGCTCGATGATTTCGGTGAGGAAATAATAGCCGTCGAGTTTCAGCAGCGGATTCAGATTGATCACCACTGCGGCAATCCCCGTCATGAGGACGAACTCGTACATGAACAGGTGGAACAAGCCTCCGGACGGCGAGTTAAGCCAGAAGAGCATGGCAACAGCGCACATCACCAGCTCAATCCAGATGCCGGCAATGATCGTACCCAATCGCTGGATCTTCGTTGCGGAAACCCAAGTCTCACTGACATCCACAAAGAAGCAGGGCGCGAGATAAAGGAACATCAGCCCCATGCTGTGCACCTGCCCACCGTAGTGTTTGCAGGTGAGCCCGTGAGACGTTTCGTGAATAAATCCCACGATCAGGATCAATATCCAGAACCGCGCGAAATCTCCAAGACTCTTCTGCGAGAAGTTGAAAAACGTCGCAGTATCCGGCCCGATCTCGGCCCAGTGCTTCACCACCACGAACGTTTCGAATGCAAAGAGCGTCAATGCCCCCAATAAGGACCACCCGTTATAAATAAAGCGTCCTGCCGTGGCATTCAGCCAGTTGAAGTATTGATCCGGATCCCATGCCGAGAAATGAATATGAGCGATATTGATTTTCGACTTGGTTCTTCGCTCGCGCTGGGCCAGCAACTTCTCGCGCATGGCGAGATTCTTGTCCTGGTAGCTCTCGTACCAGAGGCCGGAATCCTCCATACCTTCTGCGAAGGAACGCACTTCGTCCGGCTCCATAGAGGTACCCGTTTGGCGTTTAAATATTTCGGAGATCTCGGCGTATGATCGCTCGCCGTCGAAGAGTTTTATCAGCTCCCACTGAATTGGCAAAAGACGGTAGTAGTTATTCTTCCCGCGCTTGAGGACGCCGACAATCGGCTCTCCATCGAGCACGGTTTTGTGGATCACCAGGTCGGGATCGACCCGTGGCGGCTGGCTGCGCGACGATCGGGCCTTCGGAATTTCCGGCAATGCCGCGTCGAGGGCTTCGCTCAGGTTCATGGCGCCAGACGCACCTGCATGGTCATGCCGGGTTTCAGCTGGGGCGAGGGATGCACCACTGCGCCGACTACCTGGATGCTCCCGCTCGCCGGATCAACCACCGGACTCACACGGGCGATTCGGCCCTCCTGGTGCAGCCCCGGATAATCGATGGTCGTTAAATCGAGGGATTTTCCCGTGGTGAACGAGGCCATCTCGGTTTCAGGCACCGTGAAGAGGACCTGCAGCGGCGCTTCCGCCGTCACCCAGAAAAGCACGTCGCCGGGTTTGACCTCCTGCGCCGGTCGCACCGAGCTACGCCCAACCACCCCGGCAAACGGCGCGACGATCCGAGACTGCTCCAGCTGCAGGTCAGCTGAACTCAGGTCCGCTTGTGCCGCGGCGCCCTCTTCCCGGTAGCGCACGACCTCCTGGATCGTTTCATCTACCCGATACTTTGCATGCTCCCAGTTCTCCTCGCTGATGATCTTTGCGTCACGCATCGCATCAGCGCGGCGCAAGTCGGCCTCAGCCGTCATTTGTTCGGCCTGCCATTCGTGCAGTTGCGCCTGGGCCGAAGCCATGCGTGCCTGTTGAGATTCCACCGCTGAGCGAAGGGCGCGATCGTCGAGCTGGGCAAGAAGCTGTCCCTTCTTCACGCGGTCGCCAATGCGAACATCGATGCTGACAACCCGGCCGATGCGCTCCGCGGCAATATCCGCTTGCTGTTCCGCCACTAGAGGTCCGCTCGTCGAGAACGCCTTGGGATCCGGAGCCTCGGCAAGCGGGGAAGCCACTGGCTCAGCCGTTGCCGTAGGAGACGCACTCGCCGGAGCAGCAGTTGCCGAGCTTGCTGCTACTGCGGCAGGTCGCGAATCACACCCGGCGCACGCAATCACGATCGCGCCCAGCGTGACGGGAATTCCGAGTTTCAGGTAAACCGGTTTTGAAGAAGCCAGGCTGCGCATCGCTACCATCCAATCCAGTTCCAGACTGTCTGCCATATCCACAGTGCCGGACTCCGCAGCAGCACATATCCAGCGGGCCGCCAGCCCAGGGAGATCTTTCCTCTGCCCGTCATTCCCGCGCGAAGATTTGCATCCAGGTTTGAAAGCGGTACCTCCACGGTGAATGTTCGAATGCCGTCTCCGGGCGTGGCCATGGGGCTCACTACGGAAACATGCCCGCGAAAGACCTGTTGCGGATAGCTGTCGAGCTTGACCGCGGCATTCAGTCCGGTGCTGAGCAGCACGGTGTCGCGCTCGGGTACCGAGATCTGTACGATCGCCGAAGATAAGTCGAGCACCTGGGCGAACGGTGTCCCTGCATCGAGATGCTTTCCGGCTGCATTTTCCAGCTCAGGCGTGACTACGATGCCGTCAATCGGCGAGCGCAGCTGCGCGCTTTCCACGCGGGTGCGCGCCCGTGCCACTTCGGCGCGTAGAAAATCTGCCTGGGCGCGGTCAGCTCCGGCCTGCGCCGATCCCCGGGCGAGGTCATTCTGCATCACCAGCATTGCCTGTTGGTATTTCGCCTCGGTCGCCGCCAGATCCGCGCGCCATTGCCAGTCGTTCATTGCGCCCAGCACCTGTCCCGTTAAGACGCGCTTTCCTTCATGGGCATAGACCGCGGTCACGTTGCCGTCGACCGGTGCGGCAATGGTGACCAGGTGCTGCGGAGCTACCACCGCGCTGCCGGCAACGCGCATCGGCAAGGGAAAAAATGAAAGAAACACAGCGCCCAAAAGCAGCGCCACGATCGTCGTCCAGCGTCGTTTCCGGTCCCTCAGGATCGCCCGTTTCTTCTTCATCAGCGGCTCAATCACGCTGATTAGGGGAACCTCGCGATAGAGCAGTGCATTGCGGATCGCCACCGTTGCCTGTCCGGCGAGGATTTTGATCATCTCGATGTGGGGCACATCCAGAAACTCTGTGTCGCTGCTTTCATACGTCAAAACGCCGAGTCTGCCCTGATCGTCCTCCAGCGGAATCGCGTATAGTGCGCGGAAGCCAGTCGCTGCAAAATACTCCATCAGAGGCTTGGGCAGATCCTGGCCTGGTTCTTCATTCGCACTTTCAGTCTGCTTGAGATAGACCAGCTCGTTCTGCGTCGAGAGCCAGCGCATCAACTGGTTGAGGCGCTCCACGTTGATGTCGCCCAGCGGCAGCGCAGCCATCCCTGAGACCGCCTTGAGATTCAGCTTTCCCCGCTGATCGAGCGCGATGGCGCATCGCTCAAATGGCAGCACGTTCTGCGGGCTGTTGACGATGATGCCCAGCAGCCGGTCGAGGCGCAGTGTGGAGGTGATTTCGGCGCTCACATTTACCAGCGCCTTCAGGATCTCCAGCTTGCGCTCTGCGGTCATGAGGGTCGCGTTCTTGAGCGCGCTGGCGATCGTCTCTGCCATCGACATCATCAGGAACTGATCGTCATCGTCAAACGGGCGGTCCTCCCGATTGACGGCCTCGAGCACGCCCACCTCGGCATCGTCCTGCATCAGCGGGACCAGTACCGCGTTCGTGATCGGCTCAGTGCCGCTCTCGGCATTGAGGCCCGCATTGCGCAGGGTCAGGCGTTCGTCCGCTGGATCATCGATGAGCAGCGGTTCGCCCTCTTCTGCCATATCCGCCACATAGCCCTGGTTCGACGCCTGGGAGGTTCCGACTTCCACTGTCGCGTCCGCACCATAGGTCGACACCAGGCGCAGATCATCTCCATCGAACATCCACAGGTGGATCGCCTGGCAGGGCAGCATCGCGGCGGCCTTTTCGGGAACCAGTCCTGTGAGCGCATCGAAATCGAGCGTTGCATTGAGCGACTTCTCGAGGTCGTATAGCTGCGACATCCGGTGCAGGGAGTCCAGCAGGTCCTGACGCTGCGATTCCGTCGACTCGGCCGCCAGGATCGCCGTCGGCGCCAACTGCACAATCGGCGTAATGGCTTCAAGATCCTGAAGCCGCGGCGCGCCGGAGAACCACAGAATCTCGATTGCCCCAATCACTTCGTCTTCGTGAATCAGGGGCACGTAGGCGATCGACGATACGGATCTAGTAATGTGCAGGTGCGCGTAATCTTCGCGCAGAATCTCATTGCCCGAATAGATCAGGATCTCCGGCGACTCCAGAACGAGGGGCGCCATCAACCGGTTGCCCGAACCGACCGCCGAGGGTTCCGGCGCGATGTCGCCAGCGAGCCCGATAATGGTCCAGGCGCTCTCTCCGTCTTCCTCGGAAAACCGATGAACTGCGCAAGCGGAGTTCGGCAGCTGCGATATGACCACCGCGGCAATAATCGAAGCGCGCGCAGTGGTATCCGGCGCGGCGAGCAGCTGCGCCCCAACTTCGACGGCGGCATCGTTTACAGGTGAGATCATCCGGGTCCGGCGAAACTCGGTAAAACTTGTCTTGACAAGGGGGAGCGGGCTGTTGAGGCTTGGAGATTAACAAGCTTCAACTCTCGCTGTAAAGCGAAATCTCGGCGGAAATGATGGAGAACCGTGGATCTCGACATCAAGGAATCTGAGCACGTTTGCATTCTGAAACTGAAAGGACGATTGGTCAGCGGCGAGGCGGTCAGCCAGTTCGAAAGCGCCTTCCAGCAGACGCTCGCGACCGGCCACATCTTCCTGATCCTGGACCTGGCGGCTCTTCCTTATCTGGATTCATCGGGCATCGGCTCTGTCGTCAACGCCCTGCGGCAGGCCAACAAGCTGGGTGGCACCGTGAAGCTGGTCAGTCCGCCACCCTTCATTGCCAAGACCTTCAAGATGGTCGGCATTCTTTCGTTGTTCGGCGTATTCGACTCGGTTGAGGAAGCGCAGGCTTCATGCCCGGCATGATCTGCAATTAACTATTGAATTCACCCAGCGGCAGCGGATGGCTGAAGAGATATCCCTGGAATGCGTGGCAGCCGAGCTTCGCCAGGTAGGCGCGCTGCTCTTCGGTCTCCACGCCTTCCGCGATCACGGAAAGGCCCATGGCTCTCGCCACCGAGATGATCGCCTGCGCCACGGCGCCGCTGATCGGATCCTTGAGGATGTCGCTCACGAATGCCCGGTCGATCTTGATCTGGTCGAGCGGCAGGCGTTTCAAGTAGGTCATCGACGAGAAGCCTGTCCCGAAATCCTCCAGCGAAAAGCGAACGCCGTGTGCCTTGAGCTTGCTCATTTTGGCGATCACTTCCTCCACGTTCTCCACGAACATGTTTTCGCTCAATTCAAGCTTCAGATTCTCCGGATTTGCTCCGGTGCGATCCAGCGCCCCGAGCACCTGGTCGACAAATTTGGGTTGGCGGAACTCGCGTGCGCTGACATTGACTGCAACTGAAAGGTGCTGGCCCTCAGGGCGATGGGCCCACGCAGCAATCTGCAGGCAAGCGGTTTCAAGTACCCAGTTGCCCAGGGGGAAAATCAGGCCGGTTTCTTCGGCCAGCGGAACGAATTCGTGCGGCGTCACCAAGCCGCGCTCGGGATGCCGCCAGCGCAGCAGAGCCTCGGCTCCGGTCAGCAGTCCGCGATCAAGCTGCGGCTGGTAGAAGAGCGAGAACTGGTTTTCGCGGATGGCCAGGCGAAGGTCCCGCTCCAGCGCCACCCGGGCATTCACCGAAGCCTGCAGCGCAGGCGCGAAGAAGAACATCGCATTTCGTCCCGCCGCCTTGGCCTGGTACATGGCGATGTCCGCCTGCTGCAGTACCTCGTTCGTGCTCTCGTTCTGATTGCCGAAGACGGTGATTCCCATGCTCGAGGTCGTCTGGCACTCGCGACCCTCCAGCAGAAAGGGCTGTTCGATCGCGGCCAGAATCTTGCCGCCCACGGTTCGCGCTTGCGCTGCCGCGATCTCCGGGATCTGGCTCAGGTCCTCGAGAATAATGACGAACTCGTCGCCTCCCAGGCGCGCCACGGTGTCCACTTCGCGCACGCAACCCGAAATCCGCTTTGCTGTTTCTTGCAGCAGAAGGTCTCCGACGTGATGCCCGAGCGTATCGTTCAGCAGCTTGAAGCCGTCCAGGTCCACAAACAACAGCGCATGCTTGGACCCGCTGCGAATGCTCGAAATCAGGGCTTGCCGCAGCCGCTCCCACAACAGCCGCCGATTCGGCAATCCGGTCAGCGTGTCGTAGAAAGCAAGGTTGCGAATCTTTTCCTCATCCGCTTTGGCTATCGAAACATCGCGGATATACGAAATCACACACGGTACGCCGTCGAAGTCAGCGTATGACGCGGACACCTGCCCCCAGAAAATCTCTCCGTTCTTGCGCCGGAGCCGTACCTCGAGGTTGCGGAATCCTTCCTTGTTGTCCAACGCTTCGGCCACTTTGTGGCGATCGACCTGGTCTGCCCAGATATCCAGTTCCGACGAGGTGTGGCCCAGCACCTCTTCCCGCGTGAAGTGCATGATCTCAAGAAACGCCGGGTTCACTTCCAGGATGCTGCCATCTTCCGCGTGAGCGATCAGCACTCCATCTGGGCTGGTCTCGAATGTGCTCCGGTAGCGGCCATCCTTGGTTTGCAGGGCCGGTTCCTTTTCCGAAGTTGCGACAGGCTCAACAATCTTCCGGTCCTTGACGTTCTCGACATGGGCTAACAAGTGCGAGGGCCAGCCTTCGCGATCGCGCAGCAAGGAAACGGTCAGCTTGGCCCATGTCGGGTTCCCGTCTTTGCGGATCAACCGGATCTCGAGACTCAACGCGTCGGTGGCGCCGGTCCAGAGTTTCTGAAACGCCGCGAGACATTGCGCTCCGTCCTCATCGGGCGTGATTTCCTGCATCATCAGGCCGCGCACTTCCTCCCGCGGATAACCGACGATCTCGGCGAATTCTGAATTGCAGCGGAGGATGTGGCCCTCAGGAGTAGCGTGAACAATCCCAACGGTGGCCTGCTCAGGGAAATTCCGGCTCTCTAAAGTAGGCTTTTCTGACATTGGGAATGGCCGTTCTGCTAAGTTAGCGTGCTCGAATTGTAGCTCCCGCAATTCTGTTTTCAATGATTTGGCCCTCGCAGGCAACAGGAAAAATCGAGCAAATCGTCACCTGCCCCGAACACCACCGTAATCACTCAACGCACCCGTCGGCACCGCCACGAATTGTGTATCGCAGCACGCTCAACCGCATGTTTACGAACCGCTTCTCGCATCTTTCGCTGGACCTATGCCCCCTACCAGCGATACCAAGAATGGTTCCGCAAAGCGGATTCGACGAGACAACGGATGTGGGTGGAATAAATATATAATACGCGCAACTCGTGTGGTGACACTTTGGTGCTAGCCCTGCAGCATGATTTCCCCAGATTTCTGCTGTTTGATGGTGACGTTCGGAACCAATTCTCGGTTCCCGGCGCCGCGAGCAGGGAAAAATGACCTTCTTTGAAGCACTCTGGCCGTCGCAATCAAATGCACGACGAAATTGCACCAAACACAATCGGGATCCTTTCAGAATGACTCTTAGGCAAGAGCAGGCTTGGCGTAAGTTCACCCAAAACGTAACAGCATTAATCGAGTACTTGAGGGCCACGAAGGCACTCTATATCGGATTACTCTTGTGCGTTGTGGTTACGGCTCAGGGATTCTCTCCGGCACAAAACAGCAAGCCCACGCCGGTTACCCCGGTTCCGCCCAAAGAGCAGCCGCCTTCCGACTTCAAGGTTCCTCTTCTTACGGAGGGGCTCAAGCTCTCCGACTTTGCGGGGATGGAGCCCCGGCCTGCTCTCAAAGAACGACTCGCGCAGGTTACCGGGTTCATCCAGAACACCCCCACGGACGGTGCACCTGCAACGGAGCAAACCGTCGTCTGGATTGGCCACACCAAATCCACCCTCTACTTCGTTTTCATCTGTCACGACCACAGTCCATCCGCCATTCGTGGCCACCTCGCGCGCCGCGAGAATGTGTCCGGCGACGATACAATTTCTGTCATTCTCGATCCGTTCGAGGACCGGCAGCGCGGGGTCCTGTTTGAACTCAACCCGGCCGGCGTACAGGCCGATGCTGCCTGGACCGACACCACCAGTTCCGATTATTCCGCTGCCGCCGACTACAGCTACGACCAGGTATGGGACTCGGAGACTCGGATCACCTCGTCCGGTTGGATGGCGCTCATGGCCATTCCATTCCGCAGCCTCCGATTCAGAACTGCTTCCGAGGACTGGGGCGTGGTTTTCATGCGCGGGCTGCCCCGCAACAGCGAAGTCGACTTCTGGCCCAGAATTGCCACCAGCACCGCAGGTGTCCTCAGCCAGGAAGGCACCATGCACGGGATCGAGGGTGTCACTGGGTTCCACAACTTTCAGTTGAATCCCTACGGACTGGCTCAGAACGAGCGCGAACTCAACAACGTCGATCCGTTAAATCCTTATTGGAGCGCGAGGCATTTCGAGGGCACTGCCGGCGGCGAAGCGAAATACATCCTCAACGACCGAGTTATTCTCGACGGAACCATCAACCCTGATTTCAGCGACGTCGAGTCGGACCAGCCGCAATTCACTGTGAACCAGCGCTATCCGGTCTACTTTCCCGAACTCCGTCCATTCTTTCTCGAAAACGCCAACTACTTCGCGACGCCCATCCTGCTCGTCTATACACGTAACATCGTGCATCCGGAGTTTGGCATCCGCATGACCGGGAAGGTGGGTCGCACCAATATGGGCTTCTTTGCCATTGATGACCGCGAACCCGGCGAGATCTACGCCCCGGGCGATACGCTCTATCACCAGCGCGCCAAATATAGTGTGGCCCGGATCTCCGAAGATATCGGCAAGAATTCCAGCGTTGGTCTCATCTACACGGATGAAGAATTTGGCGGCGGCTGGAACCGCATTGGCGGCATCGATTTCACCGCGCATCTCAACAACGCCTGGAGCCTGATCGGACAGGCGGTCGAGACTTCCACGAAGGGCCCAACCGCTACGAGCAGCGCCACAACCTACTCCGCAGGGCCAGCCAGCTATTTTGAGGTTCAGCGCGCCGGACACGCCTTCAATCTCGACAACGTCTTCAAGGATTACAGCACCGGCTTCCAAACCGAGCTCGGCTTCATCCCCACGACGGACTTTTATAACGACCAGACCAACGCAAGCTACCAGTGGTTTCTCAAGAACAGGCTGATGCAAAGCTTCGTCCTCAGCGCGGTGCAGATTTCCGGCTGGGACCATCAGGGAAACCGTCTTTACCACTACGCCACCTTCTCGCCCTATTTCACGTTCGCGCGCCAGATGATTCTTGCCCTCGATGTTGGTCAGAATTCCGATACCCTGGGCCCGCAGGACGGATATCCGCTCAGCCACAACGTGAACTTCACCGAGAATTTCGGCGGCATCAATGTCCGAGGGGCGCCATGGAGACAGCTGAACTTCTTTGCTACCGCTGTGCGCACCGGAAATGTGAACTACAACCCTGTTGCCGGCAGCGTGCCCTCACTTCTCAACGCCGACCAGGTGCAGGCTTTGATCACGATCGCGCCCATTCGCAACGTGACGGCCGACGAGACTTACCTTCTTGACCGCGATCACGCGGTCTCGAATAACGCCATGGTCTATGAGAGCCAGGTCTTCCGCACCAAGATCAATTACCAGTTCACCCGATCCATCTCGGCACGCGTCATTACCGAGTACGACTCGACCCTGACGAATCCAGCCGAGACCTCGCTTCTGCGTACCAAGCAAATCGGCACGCAAGCTTTATTTACATGGCTTCCGCATCCCGGAACCGTGCTCTATATCGGCTACAACAACGACCTGCAGAATCTTGACCGCTCGCTTTGCAATCGCACTCTGACCGGCGCCTGCGATCCTCTCGATCCCACGCCCCCGCGCGCGAATAACTACCTGAACGACGGCAAGCAGATTTTCGTGAAGTTCGCCTACCTGTTCCGGTTCTAGCAAACAGGTCGCAGGCAATTTATTGACTAATACCGAGAGGGCACCAACCGACCGCGGCGATTGCGCACGTGCTCAAACCTGGGCTAGCCGAGGATACTTCCGGTACTCCGCTCCACGCGTGGGTCGGCCAGGTGAATCTGACGATGTGGTAAGGCGAGCGCTGCTGGT
>Ga0335073_10016783_pt1 | contig 10234 bp, 8 predicted proteins | sample Lox_Sample_22_FD_207093 | JGI IMG/M metagenome (GOLD analysis project Ga0335073, IMG submission 207093) | Soil microbial communities from Loxahatchee National Wildlife Refuge, Florida, United States - Lox_Sample_2.2 | ecosystem: Environmental > Terrestrial > Soil > Wetlands | place: USA: Florida... | reverse complement strand
TTCCCGACAGCGATAGCGGTCCACCAGGGCCTGCGTCATGGCGTTTCCGCCGTGCGGCCCGTCGCGACGCTCGCGATCGTTCAGTGCGTACACCGCTGGAAGTGCCATAGGATTAGAGTCGAGAGAAGTCGATTGGCGGAGTCGTCAAGCAACCAGCTGTTGGGACGCATTCTGCACCTTCCTGCACTGCGCAATTCCGCCATCACGGGCAAGCTCGGGTGACGGCACGGTCAGCAAATGGGACGCACGAACGTCGATCGAATATTGCGCGTCGCAGCCTTCGATTGCGGCATCCTCCAAGCGCCGCTGGTGGATGATGTCCGCCGGGTGAATTTCCTAGTCTACAACAAGCTTGCGGCCGTAAAAACCTTCGGCGTACCGACTGGGAGAGTTCGACTCCATGCCGCGCAGTCGCATGAGAGACAGAAAGGTGCTTTCATCGAACCATGGCTTACCATGCTGCGACTGAAAAGCATCAAAAAGATTCTCGATCTTCTTTCGATACTGGTTCTCCTCGAGCGGAACAAAAACATTTGGCCGCCCCATATCGCCATCGTACTTCGGAATCTCGTATTCCAGGATGAGATGGTTGCGGAAAGTGTTCCACGTCAACTCCGAAACGAGCCGATGATCCTGATGCGCATCGTCGCGCCAAGGACAGAAGATGAGATCCGGCGAGGGCAACTGTTTCAATTGTTCGAATGCCGTTTTTACTTCGCCCCCGACATAAGGCATAAAGCCGTCGGGGAAAGACTTCAGAGTCATTTCGCGTAGCGTTGGGCCAGCGAACAGATTTGCAGCTCGCCGCGCCTCGTCCTCGCGAACGCCGACGGCGTTGAACACCACCCACTGAAATTCGATGTTGGGGCAAGCGTCGCGAAGATGAAGGATCGTACCGCCACAACCAATTTCAATATCATCCGAGTGAGCCCCGAGGCAGAGAACACGAAAATTATCTCTGCCCGGCTTTAGCCCAAGTCGGATCATATGGCCGCCGATAGCGCCTTGGCCGTTCTCGGCGAAGCATGGACATGGTTCCAGACCTTCCAGGGAGCGGTCGTCTGGTCCAGCTCTTCCAGACGCTGCTTGTCCTTGAAGGTGTCCATGCACTGCCAGAAGCCGGTGTACTTATATGACAGCAAGCGCCGCTGCTGAATCAGACGCTGGAAGGGTTCGCGCACCAATTCGTCGCCGGAATGGATGTACCGAAACATCTCGTGCCGCATGATGAAAAAGCCGCCATTGATCCAGATGTCGCTGCCGGCCAGCGGACACACATCGGTGACCTGCCCCTCGGGCTCCGCTGTGACAATATCGAAACTCGCGGTCGGCTGGACCAGGAGCAGCGAGGCGACAGCATTACCACTGCTGAACCTCTGGAGCATATCCGGCAATGGGGCATCGCTTAATCCGTCGCCGTAGTTGGCCAGGAATACCTCTTCGCCCTCAAGATAAGGCTCCACAAGCTTCAGGCGTTCGCCAATGCTTGCGCTTGCACCAGTCTCCACGAACGTGATTGTCCAGTCGTCGATGTCGCGATTCATGAAGCGGATGTTCTTTCCACCCTGCGACCAGACGAAATCGTTGGACACCGACTCGTCATACTGGAGGAAATAGTTCTTGATGTAATTGCCCTTATATCCGAGGCACAGGATGAAGTCCTTGTGACCGAAGTGCGCATAGTACTTCATGACGTGCCACAGAACAGGACGAGAGCCGATCGTCACCATCGGCTTCGGCACATCATCCGCATAGCCCCGCAACCGCATGCCCGCTCCACCACAGAAGAGAACGACCTTCATTCCCACACCTCCGGCGCCAAATCTTTCAGTAAACCGCAACCTCCGGGATCGGCACAACGAACCGGCCGCCCCACTCGCGAATGAACTGCAACTGCTGCATGATCTCGTCTTTCAGATTCCAGGGCAGGATCACAACGTAGTCGGGTTTCGTCTCCGCAATCCGGTCAGGGTGATGAATGGGGATATGACTGCCCGGCAGGAAGCGTCCTTGTTTGTAGGGACTGCGATCAACGGTATAGGCAATGAGGTCTTTGCCCACGCCGCAATACTGCAGCAGTGTCGCGCTCTTGCCCGGAGCGCCGTATCCGGCAATTGACTTCCCTTCTTTCGTCGCCTGAATCAGGAACTCTACAAAGGCCAGCTTGGTCTGGCGCACCTGCCGGCCAAAGTTCTGATATCCGTCGATGGAATTCAGCCCGGCCTGCGCTTCGTCTTCCAGTACTTTCTCCACCGTCGGACTGGTGGCATGGGCGCCGCTTTCGCTACGACACCCAAAGATCCGCAATGATCCTCCGTGCGATGCAAGCTCTTCCACGTCGAAAACCCGCATGCCGTGTGCCTGGAGGATCTTCATTGTCGTCAGCAGCGAGAAATAGGAGTAGTGCTCGTGATAGATCGTGTCGAACTCATTACGACGAATTAGCTGGAGGAGATGTGGAACCTCGAGTGTCAAGACCCCGTCCGGCTTGAGCAGAATCTTGAGCCCTTCGACGAAGTCGTTCAAATTCGGGACCTGCGCCAGGACGTTATTTCCGGCCAGCAGATCAGCACACTGCCCCGCTGCCACGAGTTCCCTCGCCAGTTCCGCACCAAAGAACCGGACCAGCGTGGGAACGCCCTTCTCGGTCGCGACCTTGGCGACGTTCCTCGCCGGCTCAATCCCTAGGATCGGAATGCCTTGCTGGAGGAAGTACTGCAGTAGATAACCATCATTGCTGGCGACTTCAACTACGAAGCTCTCCGAGGTCAGCCCGAAGCGATCAGTCATCCTGGTGCAATACTTTTCGCAATGCTTCAGCCAGGAATCCGAATAGGAAGAAAAATAGGCGTAGTCGCTAAAAATGTCCTCGCCGCTCTCAAACTCTTCCAGTTGGACCAGAAAGCACTGTGAACAGACGTAAACATGCAGAGGGTAGTACGTTTCTCCCCGCCTCAGCTCGGTGGCTGCCGGATAGGTCTCACATAGCGGAGACATCCCCAGATCCACAAATGTCTGCCGTAGTTCAGCGCCGCAAAACCGGCACGCCTTTGTGGAGCATGATTGCTCGACTGCAAGGGGCATCGTCAGTGGGTTCGTCATAGTCACCGACCTGTCGTCAGAGTCATGCACAAACCGCTGAGGCAGCATCGTGATGGATCCAGCGCAGGCTGCGGTCAATGTGTCCAGCTGTCAGCAGATGCTGAATCTGGTGAATGCGGATATAACGGCCGGCATGGATGTCGTCCTCTGTCAAACCAATCGCCTGATAGGCTTGGTAGAGTTCCAGCGCTCCCTGACGTGCATGCCATTGCGGCCGGAATCCCGGCACCATACGCTGGATTTTGTCGCAGTTGATGCGGTAGCAGCGTTTGTCGGGCCCGCCGTCGGGCGCATATTCGATCCTTGAGCCGGGAACGGTCTCCGCAACAATATTGGCCAGCTCCTGAATATGATAATTTTCGCTGGTTTGCCCAACATTGAAGGTCTGATTGTGGATCGTATCCTGTGGCGCCTGCAGCGTTGCAATAATGGCATTCACGATATCGCGGATGTGAACGATCGGCCGCCACGGCGTGCCGTCACTGCGGATGTAGATCTTGCCGGTAGTAAACGCCGCCGCCACCAGATCGTTCAAAACGATATCCAACCGCAGCCGGGGCGACACTCCATAGGCGGTAGCGTTGCGAAGATAGGTCGGACTGAAGTGCTCGTCGGCCAGCGCGGCTACCTCGCGCTCTACCAACACTTTTGAGTCGCCATAGGCTGTTACCGGATTCAACGGCGCTGTCTCATCGTGGAAAGCGTCGCCTGCCGCGCCATAGGTACTGCAGGAGGACGAGAAAACGAAGCGTCTCGCGCCAGCAGCCTTCGCCAGTTCGGCAAGACGAACCGAGGCAGTGTGATTGATTTCGTAGGTCAACTTGGCATCGAGGTCACCGAGAGGATCGTTTGACAGAGCCGCCAGGTGAACGACTGCGTAGAAGCCCTGTAAGTCTTCTAGCACAATGTCTCGGATGTCTTTGCGCAGCTCTGGTATGTCAAAGGTTGCGTTGCCGAAATCGCACCCATCGAACAGATCGGCATCCAGTCCGTAAACGTCATAACCCACACTGCGGAGCATGGGAGCAGCAACGGCACCGATATATCCCCTGTGCCCAGTCAGCAATATCTTCATCTTTTACCCGCCGGTGACAGGACTAGTTGGAAGAGAAGTGTCAGCGAGAAGTGGACGTTGTGTTGAAAGCAAAAGCTGTTTCGTTGGCCTCCGGCCGATCGGGGCTATCGCGATCAACGACGGCGAGTAGCTGTTCATGGAACAGGAGATCAGCCGCCTTTTGAATGGCTGGGAAGGCCAAGCCGGATCGCTCGGCGATGTCTAGCAGTGAGTGTTTACCATCCGAGAAGTTGAGCACCCACAGACACGCATTGATTTCTTCCGTGATACTGTGACTGCCGCCCATCGATCCATATAGATTGCGTCGGCCAAGTTGTGGCTCACAGTAAGGATTGAGATTTCGATATGTGCAGTTGTTCTCCAGCACATCGAAGATGTCTAGACATACTCGCCAGGCTTCGCCCAGTTGATCAGCATAAATAAAGCCGAGATCATCGGCGGAAGTATGATATTCCGGAAAGGTGCCCCAGACGCTCCGCATCAGGCAACCTACCGGAAGATCGAATCCCGGAGAACAATACTGGCGCTCGTCGTAGCCGTAAGGCGAAAACTCCAAGCAGGTACCAGCCTGGGGAAGATGGCTCACAATGTGCGCGGCAGCACGATCTACTTCACTATTTCCTCGCCGGCTCTTTTTATAGTGAAAGCTATCGGTGTTTCCAATGCCCGACAGGACTAGTCCGTGACGAATTCGCTGTGCCGCCTCCCTATTTCGCGACAGCCACGTAATCGCTCCGATGGTTCCCGGCGCGAACACAAATCGGTAAGAATACCTTAGGTTCTGCTTCGTCAGCTCTTTAGCGAGGCCTGTAGCTACGGCGATTGCAGCTAAGTTATCATTTGCTAACGAGGGATGGCAACAATGGGATGAAACGAGGATCTCGCCCTCGGTCTGCCCCGGCAGGTAGCATTCTCCGTAGGTCAGCGAGCCATCTTCCAGCGAGGAATCGATACACACTTCGTACTGGCTGTGAGGATCGAACTTCTCCAACTGCTCGTGCGTGAGGCAGAATCCCCAGTCTTCCTTGTAGTAGGACGTCCGGTAAGGTATCCATTGTGGATGCTGAGGAATCGTATGCAGGTGAAGCGTTAGCTCAGCATACGGCATCCTGGCGCGTACCGGAATGCTGTAGTTGACTACATGCAGGTTGCACTCGCGAAAGTCGACTAGCCGCCGGCCCTGCTCGTCAGCAATATAGGCGTCGCGGATGTTCCATTCCTTCGGGACGACCCAGTCAAATACCGATGTGCCGCTGGGCACCTCGTGGATCTGCAGCGGAATCTTCGCTCCAATTGCCTGCAACGTTTGCCGCAGCCCGCTACCTGTAATACTCCGGCAGATCGGGAACAGACTGGCCGCAAAGTCATACAACTCCGTGCCTATATTCCGGGTGTTGCCCTGGGCAATGGCTTGCTGGAGACTTGTCATGACACTGTGAAGTCCGGATAGTTTCGGTCTCGCTCTGAGATAATGTCGATCGAGCCGGGCCAAGCGATCTGGAATGCGGGATCGTTCCAGCGTACTCCGCAGGCTGATTCGGGTCTGTAGAATTCGGACATCTGGTAGAGCACCTCGGCATTGTCGGTCAGAGTCAGAAAGCCATGCGCACATCCCTCGGGCACGTAAACCATATTTCGCTTTTCAGCGGTCAAAACTACAGCGAACCAGTTCTTAAAGGTGTTTGAGTCAGGGCGTATATCGATCACAACGTCATAAATTGATCCTTGGGCGCAACGCACCAGCTTGGCCTCGGCATAGGGCGAGGCCTGATAATGCATCCCACGCAGCGTTCCTCTTCGGGAGTTGAAAGAGATGTTGCACTGCACCAGTCTGGGATTCAGTTGCTGACTTTCGAACTCCTGTTGGCACCACGAACGCGCGAAGAAACCGCGCTCATCTGGCCTGGGTTCGAGCTGGATCTCGAAAGCACCCTTTAGCTTGGTTTTCTGGAAGATCACGCTGGACTGGAACTGTCCCACGTAAAGAATGCAAGACAAGACTTCACGGGGAGCATCGAAGTATTGAGCCTATAGACTTGTACCCGGCATCCTAAACCGAAACTAGACTGCTTTCCTCGACCGATGCAGGTCCCTTCAATGCGCGAAGGAGATCCAAATATAGCGACTTCTGTCCTGCAACAAACAAGAGCAGCACGGCAAAGCTACCGAGTAGCACGGCACTTTCTAAAGCAAGTCGCGGCAGAGGAGAAAGCAAGTGGCCCCAGGACGTCCGAACTGCGAGCGCGATCCCCGCAGCCAAAATGCCAACCACCAGGGGCTTGCAGACGGCCAGTAGAATATCGCGAAACAAGACTGCGGTGCCGCGCACAGCCCACGCCATAAGTGGAAGAAGCCACAACATCATTGCTGTTGAGTAAGCAAAAGCGACACCTTTCGGCCCGTAGGGCAGGCCGATGATGTAGCTAACAATCATAACGGGCGCGACGGCGAGGCTCATCTTGAGAGACCGCTTCACCATTCCCAGCGAATAGAGCAGCCACGATAAAGGGTTAGCGATTGCAAACACCAGGATCGTCGGCGCGAGGAACCTAAAAATCGGCGCAGCAGCACTCCACCGGGCTCCCAGAAATACCTCAATCACATCGCCTGAAAAGAGCGCGCAGAGCAATGTAAGAGGGATGGTCATGGCCAGGACTAGGGAATAGCCCGTCAGAAAAAATCGCCGCAAACGACCTGTATCATGCTGAAGTCGCGACAGCGCTGCGAATACCACTTCGCCTGCAGCGCTGTTCAGGTTAGCAGTCGGAATGTTAACGAGTTGGAAGGCCCGTCCGTACAGTCCAATCGCATCCGCGCCCCAGAAGCGACCCAGCAGCACCTTCTCGGAGTTTTGAGCGATATATACGACAATGCCGTTCAAAGTAACGGTGCCGCCAAAATGCATCATCGAACGCATACCACTGCGCAGGCGCGGCCTACCCGGAACCCAGGCAGTCACCATCCAGAAGCCGCTGGTCGCGACGAGTGCACTCGTTAACGTCATCGCCACTAGGGCCCAGTACCGATAGCCCGCCAGCGCCCCCCCGATGCCCACGGCGGTACCGGCAATCAAACTGACGGTATTGATCATCGCCAAGGCAGTAAAACGCATTTGGCGCTGCAGCATCGCCCCATGCTGTACCCCCAGGGCATTGAAAAGGAAGCCCATCGCCAGTACGGCCGTCACCGCTCGAAGCCGGGGCTGGTGGTAAAAAGCTGCGATCGCCGGCGCACCAGCCACTATCAAGAGGCCCAGCATCGTGCCCACAAATGCGTTGATCCAGAACAGGTTTGAAAGCTGCTCCTCGCTGACCGTGGCGCGCTGAATGGCGGCGGCCGACAACCCGAAGTCTCGGAAAAGTATCAAGACCCCGGTAAAGGCCGTGACCATACCTACCAATCCGAAGTCTCTCGCCTCCAGAAGCCGGGCCAATACCATGAGTGAGCCGAAGCGAAGAGTGAAGTCCGCACCTTGCGCCATGAGCCTCGCCAAGCCGCCGCGAATCGTCTTCTCTTTCAAATCTCTCATATTGAACAATGCAAGGAAGGTGACGAGCTGTAGATGGGGACACACTATGAATCGTCTGAGTACTGTTTCCCGAAAGACGGCCTGACCGTTACCGCCAGATTCAAAGAACTGAATTCCTCAGAAATATGCTATCGATCCGCCAGTCGAGTCGTCGCCGCCATTTGGTGTTCATCAGCCGCAGGGGTAGCTTCGCCAGTTGCAGACAAGCCTCCAGCCGGTCGCTTCGCTTAAAACTACAATCGATGGCCCGAGCTACAGCAAGATTGTCGGTGTGCAGGGCCAATCCGCGAACCTCGCGAAGAAACGCACGGTTGTTGCTAGCCTCGGCGGTAAAAATCCTTGTGAGCCTCTGTTTGTCAATTTGGCGTGCACCAAAACGACAACACCGATCCAGCGCACCAAGAAGAAACAAAGTGGTCATCGTAATATAACACTTGCTACAACCTCCGCAGTTTCGATATCCGTGTGTCGCCCAACACACCTGAAGAGAATTCAATGCGGAATCAGATTTTGCCACTGCCTTCGTCTTCTCGACGCGGCTGAATCCCGCGCCATCATGGATAAACTTCGTTCTGGAGCTAGAGAGCAACGGATCGGTTAAGGGGTGTGTGCCCCAAGGTACTGCCTCGTCGTAACGCAGTGTCGAGGGAATTAGCACTTTGCTGTACCGCCCACTCAACGCGTGTCCTACGCTGGCAAAAGCACAGCCATGGGCGACTCGCGGCCAGTCAACCTCCATCCACCAGCGTGTCTTCGCCAAGTTCGTAGCGACTTCGACATACTGGGTCTTGAACTCTGATGTTGCGCGCAGCACGGTGTCCCGCAGCGCGCGACGTGCGTCGGCACCTTCCAGGGGTATGTCGAGACCCAAAATACGCAGGAGGTCATCAATGCCAATCCTGTCGGATTGATTGCAATTCCCGTTGTGCCTTAAGAGCGTGAACCATGAGTCTATACCACCTGAAAATAGCGTAGCCGTTGCCCTGTCCCGTTGCCGCCCAGGCTGCTCCTGGACGTCGGCTTCTATCGCGACGGACTTCAGATGCGGATACCAGCAAGTCCAGATCCGCATTAGCTCTTGCGTATTTAGGAACAGATCCCGGTCTACAGGTCTGGAGATTTCAAGCGGTTCACCGAGCCGGATCGCGAAGGGCAACAGCAACAGCAGCCACGCGTCGCCGGAGTCACTCAAGTAATCTGAATAATCCCGAGGAACATCAATCCAATAAACCTCGGGTGGTATGTTGTTATTGCGGCAAATCACATTAGCTCGAACGCACGTTCGGTCCGCTGAGAGAGGTGAAGTCGTTATTTCGATGTTGTTTACTTGCAAAGTACACTCCTGCGGACGCTTCGCGCACTTTGGCTTCTAGTAGTGTGAATTGTTGTCGCCACAGGTCAGATTTGTTGCCTATCGGGTAGGGTTGAGAACGAGCCCTTTATACAATGGCTGCCACATTGCTACCTAGGCTCGTTTGAGTGATTACTCTGCTGACTAACAGTGCGAGATACCGTTGCTGCTTGGAGTCTGTTGCAGCTCCGCCGCAGGCGCTGATAGCAGCTCGCTATCTGGACATATCTGTTGACAAATAATGCTGTATTGTTCGTTCAAGGCGCCTCTGCAGGCGTCCACTTTCTCAGTAATCACCCGCTTCAGGCTTCCTACATTCTCCTCGAGCATGCAGAACTGCCCAATCAACCGATCAGCCTCCAGATTATTAATATCCTGGCAGTAGTCTGCAAGTCCCATTTGGCACATAAGGGAGGAACATTTATGGTGAAACGCAATTGCGATAACCGGCTTATTCAGAAGCAGCGATAAGAGGATATTGTGAAACCGCGTCGCCACTACAATGTCCGTTGTTGCGAGCTGCGACAACAGATCTTCAACCGATGTGACCGGCTCGTCGATAATCCGTCCCGCGGCGATCGGTGAGTGCTTCATCAGCAACGATTTTAACTCCTGCTTTACGGGAGTGTCCGCTCGATCTCCGATCAATAGTCGGATATCGTACTCTTGAGTCAGCAACCACTCCACGAATCTCCGGAGGGTATCCAAGTAGGCTAAATAAGTAGCGCCGGTTGGCCGTTCGACACTGTACCTACCGGCATACTCCATGAGTCCGATACCGACGACTCGCCGAGCCGACTTGGCGTGATCACTGGGCATCAGAGTTGCTGGCAAGCTGAAGGCCAAGTCCGGGTAGGTCGCGTCGCCATCGGCCCGGAACCCAATACCCCTGAGATATTCCAGAGTGGAGGCGTCTCGGTAAGAGCGGAAATCTGCTAACCGCAGCGCTGCCTTGATGAAGAACCTGCCGGCACGAGTGTAGATCGGACCGGCTCCGACGCTTACGAAAAGCAGCTTGCAACGGCAGAGCTTCGCGGTCAGGGACCACCGGAACATGTCGTACGGGCCCCAATTGAGAAAGGTATAGGCATCTGTCAGCAAACCTGTCCCGGGTATGATCAGCGCATTTGTGTCCCACAGCGCTCTAAAGCCTTTTAACCACCGATAAAGCTCGCTT
>Ga0335073_10016782_pt1 | contig 10234 bp, 8 predicted proteins | sample Lox_Sample_22_FD_207093 | JGI IMG/M metagenome (GOLD analysis project Ga0335073, IMG submission 207093) | Soil microbial communities from Loxahatchee National Wildlife Refuge, Florida, United States - Lox_Sample_2.2 | ecosystem: Environmental > Terrestrial > Soil > Wetlands | place: USA: Florida... | reverse complement strand
ATCCGCCAACCTGCCGCTGTGAACCTGTGCAACTGTGACGCCGCGAGCCCGCATCCCGATATCCCTGCGTCCTTCAGTCCCTGACGGCAGATCACTGATCACTGTCTTCCGTCGTCTGTTTCTCTGCTTCTCTGCCTCTCGTGGCGCTTCGCTGAATCTAAAATGGAGTCAGTGCCACTTCCCCTGGCCAACCCGCTGATCCCAATCCAGGCGTCTGACTGCAGTCAAGCGATCCATCGCGCGCCTGCCGAGCGCCTGGATGCTCCAGCGCCGCTGCGGCTCTGGCACCTCACCAGCCTCGACGCCCCCACAGTGGCCGTCGCCTGGTCCCTCGCCTTCGCCTGGGCTGCCGGAGCCCACTTGCCCCTCTGGGCTCCTGTGCTCCTCGCCCTCGGCACCTGGTCGGTCTACATAGGCGATCGCACCCTCGACGCGCATTCCGCGCTGCGTGCAGGCAACACTGAAGCGCTCCGCGACCGCCACTTCTTTCACTGGCGTCACCGCCGCGCGCTTCTGCCCGTCGCCGCCATCGCAGCCGCCGCAGCGGCCTGCATCATTTTCAAGCTCATGCCGGCCCTCGTCCGCGAACGCGACTCCATCGTCGGCGCGGCTGCGCTCGCTTACTTCTCCGGTGTGCACGCTCCGCGCCGCCCTCGCTGGATCGCTCCGCTTCTCACCAAGGAGTTCTTCGTCGGAACCATCTTTACCGCTGGCTGCATCGTGCCCGCGTTGACCCGCTGCGCCGCAGCGGCCCTCTGGCCCACGCTGCTCACCGCTGGCTTCTTCGCCGCCGTCGCCTGGCTCAACTGCCACGCCATCGAGCGCTGGGAATCCGGCGCCCCGCAGCGCATTCAGCGTGCCGGTGTCGTCATCGCTTCTGCAGGTCTTCTGCTCGCTCTGGTTCTCGCGCCATCGCACGTGCGCAGCGCATGGCTCGTCGTCGCCGCATCGCTTGCCGCGCTGCTTCTCGCTTTGCTCGATCGGCGCCGCCAGCGTCTTACGCCCATGGCTCTCCGCGCCTGTGCCGACCTGGTCCTGCTCACGCCCCTCGTGCTTCTCATGCGATGAAGCGCGCGCTCAACTTCGACTCCCTCGCCGGCGTCTACCGCTGGATGGAGTGGCTCACCTTCGGTCCGTTCCTGCACCGCTGTCGTTGCGCCTTTCTCGCAGAAATGAAGACGGCGCACTCCGCGCTCATCTTCGGCGACGGCGATGGCCGCTTCACCGCCCGCCTGCTCGAAGAGAACAGCAGCGTCGCCATCGACGCCGTCGATCTGAGCCAACACATGCTTCAGGCGCTCGTCGGTCGCGTCGGCAGCCACGCTGGCCGCGTGCGCACCCACCTCGCCGACGCACGCCTGCTGCAACCCCCGCATCCACCGTACGATCTCGTCGTTACCCACTTCTTCCTCGACTGCCTCTCCACCGCCGAAGTCGCCGATCTAGCCCTGACCATCCGCGCCGGCGTCTCGCCCTCCGCCCGTTGGATCATCTCCGACTTCAGCACCCCCTCCACCGTCTTCGGCTGGCTCGTCGCCCGCCCCCTCGTCACGGTTCTCTACTGCGCGTTCTGGCTCCTCACCGGCCTCCGCCGCCTGCGCCTGCCCAACCACCACCAGGCCCTCACGCATGCCGGCTTCTCCCTCAACCGCCGCCAGACCTCTCTCGGCGGACTTCTGACCAGCGAAATCTGGACACTCTCGCCGCAAACACCTGCATAATCAGGAATTACCTTCATTTCCCTCGGAACGCCAGATTGTTACATTTGTGTTAAAATCACTCTTTCGGGAGTTGGCTCTTCTCTCCTGCTGCAAGCCAATCCAACCCTTATGAACCTCTATCTGATGCGTCACGCCAATGCTGGCGTGAGCCGAGACAATCCAGCTCAGGACGCCAAGCGCGCGCTCATCAAAGAAGGCAAAGAGCAGTGCATCCTCATGGCGCGCATGCTCAGCGCCCTCAACGTCCAGGTCGACGTCATTGTCTCCAGTCCGCTTAAGCGCGCCTTGCAGACCGCGCAATTCGTGGGCACCGAACTCGGCTATGAAGCCAGGGTCGAAGTCAGTCCGGCCCTCGCGCTTGCAGCCGACTACGCCGCCTTTCAGAAGCTGTTGGACAAGTACGCCGATCGCGAAGGCGTCCTCATCGTGGGGCACAATCCCAACATCTTCAAGTTCCTCGGCCGCATCATCACGGGCAACGGCGGAGCGGGCGTGCGCATGCGCAAGGGTTCGGTGGCCCGCATCGATATGTCTAAGCATCCACCCCTGTTGCAGTGGCTCATCGATCCGCGTATGGCGCGGCTCTTTTACGCCAGCGTGGCAAAGAGCTCGCGCCCGAAGACTTCGCGAAAGTAATCCGCTTCCTTCCGAAGCGACCACAGCTCCAGTTCCGCTCCCGTGCGTCCCGGCTCCACTTCCAGATATACGCGCTTGGGATAAACTCGCGCTGCAACACACAGCACGTCGCTCGCGCGGTCCTGGTTCAGCGCAACCGCAAGCCGCAGCAAGAGCACGGCGCGCTGCACGTTCTTGTGCTCCTCCGCAGGAATATTACGCAATGCCCGGTCACCGGGCTGCGGTCGGCTCTTGCCCAGATAGCGCCCCAGCGCCGACACAATCGTCCGCTGCACCTGCGTGTACCCATACATCTCCGAACTCGAGATGATGTACTGCGTGTGCCGATGGTGTCCCTGGTGGTTGATGAACTTGCCCGTATCGCGCAGCAGCGCCGCCGCACTCAACCAGCTCTCGTATTCCGGCGGCAGCCCGTGCATCGACTTCAGCTCCTGAAACAGCTGCAGCACATGGGCCCGCACCGGCTCGGTCTGCTTTGGATCGACCCCGTAGCGCCTCGCCGTCGCCAGCACGCTCTCCCAGCGCTCGTGCTCAAACTCGCGATGCGCTGCAGCCCGCGCGTCTTGCTCTGCCAGCATCTGCGCCAGAATGCCATCGCGCAATCCCAGTGGCGAGTAGCGAAAGCCCTTCAATGAAAAACTCTCGAGCAGCTCCGCGAACACGTGCGCGCCGGCCACGATGATCTCTGCGCGCCGCGGCCCGATGCCCGGCACGGCTTCGCGATCGGGCAAAGACATCTTCGCCAGCTTGCCTGCCAGCTTGCGCACCAGCGGAGCCGGCGCAAATCCTCCGCCCGCCGCAGCCGCCGCTCCGCGCCCCGCGCGCCGCGGCTTCTTCGACTGCTTACCCGCCGCCGCACATGCCTCGGCCAGCGCCGCCGCCGTCCCTGATGTCGCAATCACCAGCGGAACCTTCGATCCCTGGACACGCCGATGCGCTCGACGCAGCTCCCGTCCAATCAGCTGATGCATCCGCCGCAGCCCCTCGGCACGCGGCGGATCCTCCTGCAGGAACTCCTCTGTCAACCGCACCGCGCCCAGCGGCACGCTGATCGTCTCCTTGATCCGCTTATGCTCTGAAAGCGTGATCTCGCAGCTTCCGCCCCCAAGGTCGATCAGAAGCACTCGTCCACCCACGCCGGGCTCGGTGTTCATCAAGCCACGGTGAATCAGCCGCCCTTCTTCAAGGCCCGAGATGATCTCCATGTTCCATCCGGTCTCGGCCTTCACCCACGCCTGGAATGCCGGTGCATTGCGCGCGTCGCGCATGGCCGCTGTCGCCACTACGCGCATGCGATCCACCCCATGTAGCTGCACCGCGCGCTGAAAGCGCTTCAATGCCCGGAGCGTCGCCGCCATCGCATCCGGAGACACCAGGCCCGAGTCGAACACGCTGGACCCAAGCCGCGTCACCTCGCGGTCTTCATGGACGGTCTTCAATCGATGGGAAACAACTTTTGCAATTTTGAGCCGGCAGGAGTTCGATCCGATATCGATGGCGGCAAAGGTGGGCATAGAGGCGTCGCGCACACTCCGGTAAAACAAATTCAGTCTCTGCGGTCAAGATACACGAGCACCCTGAACACAGTCGTCCTCAATCCCGTTTCATCGTGGAACTGTCCCATGCGCCTGGCGATTGTTTTTCTCGAACCATCCGACAACGCGAGCCTCGTATTCGATGGGATCCGAAACGAACGCGCCGCAGTGCTCCGCAGTGGCCGGCTCCCACAAAACGACTCGAGGCGCGGCGGCTCGAATCATCTCCGAATGACGCGCAGGCAGGTTCGTGTCGGCTAGGCCATGAATCAAGAGAACAGGAACGTCGCTCTCCTTCACCGCCTTCAGCGGCGAAGCTTCTTCAAGATTGACTCCATACCGGAGATCAACGTATATCAATCCCGCGTCCATCGCAGGCCGAAGAACTGTCCGTCCCAACCATGGCCCTGTCCCAAACTCCTGGCCGAGCCGGTCGTAAGCAGCCTCTTCAAACGCAGCAAACGTGCTCTCAGCGATCACTGCACAGAATCCTGGCTCCACTGCGAGCGCGCGAAGCAGCTCAGCGGCGCCCATCGAATCGCCCAGCCCATCGATACAATGCGGCTGCATCGTCTGGTCGAGCCACTGATACCAGTGCCTTACATCCTGTGCTTCCTCCACTCCATATGTCGCGATGGAGCCGCCGCTCTCTCCGTGCGCCCGCGCATCCGGCAGCAGAACGGTGAAGCCATGCCGGAGAAGCAGATCCGCGTTGCCCAGCATGCCACTCCGGTTGTCTCCCTGCCCGTGGAGAAGGATGACCGCATCCCCATTTTCATGAATCGGCCGCAAGCTCCATGCGCGCAAAATCACACCATCATTGGCAGTCACTTGCACGTTCGTCAGAGAGGCTTCGCCTTCGGCGGCAATAATTTCTGCCCGCGCCTCGTCGGCCGCGGTCAAAGGCAGTCGCTGCGGATGCAACGCGTCATCGGCCGCGATGACGCCGATGGCTGTACAGGCTCCCAACCAACAAAGACACGCTGCGGTGCACCATGTCAGGACAGTTCGGCGAGTGCGGCCCATCCGCCATGGTACGCAGTTACCCCATCTGTCGTTCCTGGCATCCACCTGGCTGAACTGTCTTCTTGCGATTCGCTATCGAACCTCGACCGCTTACCTTGACGGCAGATCTCCGGCTTCACGCATTTCTGCGGATGCCTGTGTTGGCCGGCGCGACCCGGACTACCGGCTTTCTGCGTGAGAACTGCGCCGCCCGCTCAGGCCCTGGCGCCTTCAGCGCGGCTAACTGCCGCACCGCGTTCTGGCACGTTCGCACGGCCTCTTGCAATGCGCGCTCCGCCATCGATTCCAGCGTCGACTGCAGCCCCTCCTCGCCGCGCACTGACAAAACACCCTTAGCCTCATCCGCCAGAGCCTGCAAGTCGTGCCATCGGCCCACGTCCACCTGGATTTTTTTGAATAGCGCTACCTGGCGGCGCGCCAATCCAACTCGCGGCGCGTCAATCTCCGCAAGGTACCGCGCCGCTTTGGCCCGCTTGCGAAACTCGTGCAGCGTCTCCGCAGACAGCGCCGGAGCCGCTGCCGCCAGCTCAGCCACAATCGCTTCAACGCCTTCCGCGATGTGGATCGAAGGCGGTTCCGACACTCTGAAATGCGCCTGCATCTCTGCCGACGCCTCCTGCAAAGCCGGCATCTTTTTCGCCAGCGCCGGGCCAAGCTTCTTGTCTGCAGATCGACGTCTCCGCTTAAGCCACACCTCCAGCCGGTCCATCTCCTGCACGAAATTCCGGCTCGCTACCGGCGCATCGGCCGGCAACGCCGCCTCCGGGCCGCGCAGCCTCGCCAGCGTCTGCAGAAAAACATCGAGGTCGCGGACAGAACTCATGACTTTGCGCAGCTTGTCGGCTTGCTTCATCCAATGTTGCGCCGCCCGAGCCCTTGCGTCCTCCGCGCCAACCTGCCGCAGCCAGCATTCCGTCTGGGCCTTCAGACGCAGAGTCGCGATCCGCAGCGCATGGATCCGCTTGCGGCTGGGTTTGCGCTCGCAGCGGGAGACCAGATCGTTCCAGCTTGCTAGCTGCTCATACCAATCCGGCTCGTGGAGGAGAACGAGCGTGCTGTCCTGTTCACTCACGCCGGAATTTACCGTCCTTTAACCATCTACCTTCTATTCTGCACCCGCCGGCCGGGCCGCGCTTTCGAGATGCACAGCCAGGTGAAACGGCGTTTAACCCCGGCTGTTATCCTCTTCATGGAAGTGCTTGCCGGCGTTTGGCCTTTTCCACCGGTGCCGGCGCACAGCAGCATAGGGAAATGCGGCTCCTTCATTCGAGACACTCCGCCTGGTTCGCAACCGCATCCCGCTTCCTTTTCAGGCCCACAGGCAGCATTACCGGATCCCTCTGGGCTCATGCAACATCCGGCAGATCGGAAGACTGAACTTCCTGCAAATCCTGGAGCTTGGTTCACTCTCGCATGACGGCCGTTTCCATTTCCGCACCCGCCCCCCGGCGCGCTCCTTCGGTCTTTGCCTGCTGGACGCTGCTGCTCCTTGTCTTCGCTGCTGTCCAGTTCGCCTCTCTCTTTACTCCCCCGCTGCTCGATGACGCCGACGCCAGCCATGCCGAAGCCGCACAGCACATGGCCGAGACCGGAGACCTCGTCACCCTGCATATCAACGGGATCCGCTACCTCGAGAAGCCGCCTCTGCCTTACTGGATCGACGCGGCCCTCTACCGCGTCTTCGGCCAGAATGTCTTCGCGACCCACCTGCCCAACGCGCTTGCCGTTCTCGGCTGCGCCTGGCTGGCCTGGCTGTGGGCAGAACGCGCCTGGGGCCGCCGCGCCGCCCTGTACTCCGCTCTCGGCGTTCTCACCGCAATCGGCCCGTTTCTGTTCACCCGATTTGCCATCCCTGAAGCCCTGCTGAGTTTCTTCTTCCTGCTGGCGCTCTATTGTTTCCTCACCGGCATGGAGTCGCACCGCCCCGCCCGCTTCTACGTTATGTGGATCGCGCTGGCCCTCGCGACGCTGACCAAGGGCCTCATTGCGCCCGTCTTCTTTATCGCGGCCGCCGTTCCCCTGCTGCTTCTCAGCGGCCAATGGCGCCGCTGGCTCCAGTTCAAGCCCTTCAGCGGATTCCTGCTCTACCTCGCGATTGCCGCCCCGTGGCACATCCTTGCCGGCATTGCCAACCCTGACCAGGGACATCCCATCGGCAATCACCCCACCCCCGGGAACGTGCACGGCTTCTGGTACTTCTACTTCATCAACGAGCACTTTCTGCGATTCCTCGGCGAGCGCTTCCCTCACGACTACAACAAGCTGCCCTTCGCGGCCTACTGGCTGCTTCACTTTGTCTGGCTCTTCCCGTGGAGCCTGTTTCTTCCCGCCCTGCTGGTCGCCGCATGGCGCACTCGCCGCACCTGGCTGCAGCATCTGCGCCGCGACGCGGGTCAGACTGTGGATTTCTACATCGATTTCGCCGCCCGCGAAGACGTAGCCAGCTACGTTGAGCGCCTCAAGTTCCGCGTCCGCACCGTCTGGCTCTTGGGCCTCTTCACTGCGTTTATCCTGCTCTTCTTCTCCATCTCCACCAATCAGGAGTACTACACGTTCCCCGCCTGGCCGCCCCTGCTCATTCTCACCGCCGGCATGATCGCCGCCATTGAAGAAGGCAGTGAATCGAGTGACTCCCGGCCCGCGCTCTCCACTGTGTGGCTGACCGGTGCGCACGTCGTCTTTACGGTTGCCGGACTCCTCTCCGCCGCCGCCCTGGCCTGGGGCCTTTGGACCTCGCGTCATCTGCCCTTCGTCTCCGATATCGGAACCCTGCTCGCCCATCGCGACGTCGGCGGCTACACGCTCTCCATGTCGCACATCTTCGACCTCACCGGCCCGTCCTTTGCTGCTCTGCGCCTGCCCGCCGCACTGGCCATGATGGCGCTGCTCATTGGCCCCGCCGCCGGCTGGGCCTTGCGCATCCGCCAGCGTCACCTTGCCGCAACCGTCAGCGTGGCCCTGACCTCGGCAGTCTTCCTCGTCGCTGCGCACATCGCCTTCGCCCGTTTTAAGCCGATGCTCAGTTCAAAACAACTGGCAGATACCATCCTCCGCGACGGCTCGCCCTCCGACTCATTCATCATCTACGGCGACCAGTCCGACGCGTCCTCGGTCGTCTTCTACACGCACGATTTCCTGCGCAAGCCGGCTTATCTCATCCTCGAGCCCTGCTCCCCCACCGGCGCCGGCTCCTCGCTGCTCTGGGGATCCTGTTATCCCGATGCACCCAGAATTTTCCTGAACGACGACCAGCTCTCGAAGATCTGGGGTACGGGTAACCGCAAATGGATCTTCGCCCAGGATGAGAACCAGACCAGGGTTGAACAGCTTCTCGCGGGACGCTTGTATCCCGTTCAAACGATCGCCGACAAGGCTCTCTGGACCGACCGGCCCCTGCGGTAGGCGCTCGTCAGGATCTTTACCGGCAGCCCGGTCATTGCTTAAGTCGTCGGGCTCCGCGAATCAAACCCGTGGGCCCGCGCTGACCTGATTCCCGGTTCGCTGCATCAGGAGTCCCGGCATTCGAGTCGACGCGGCATCCAGAGCGCGACGGCCCGCTAAACCTTCCGCATGAGACCGCCTTTTTCCAAAATGAAGCGATCGTCACGCCAGCCCAGGCGCCGGCTCGTGTAGCTCAGCCCCCAGAGAATGAAACCCATCAGATCGCGCAGAGGATAGAGCCAGCAAAAGCGGATGGCATCGGGATCTTGGACACCCATCCCGCCAGCCACGGCGCATAGAATCATGCGTGATACCGCGGCCCAGACAAACAGCGCCACTCCGGTGAGCGGCATCCCTGACAGCCCGCCGGCAACCAACCCGGCCAATCCGAAGGGCAGGGCAAACGTGAGACCGGTCCCGAGATGCCCCCACGGTCGGCTCATTCGCGTCGACTTCATCCAATTCCACTGATGATGAAAGTTCTTCCAGAAGCCGTCATTCACAATACAGTGATCAATCGTATGCCCTGATAGGTCGACAGTCCGGCCGCTGCTGGCCACCAGATTGCCCAGCATAAAATCATCGGCGTAATAATAGCCAAGGCGGGAAAACCCTCCGATCGCTTCGAGCGCTTCCTTGCGCACCGCCATGCAGGGCCCCAACGTGAACTTCATACCTTCAAGCATGTCTGCAACCACGACGCCGGCTGTCATCTCCACGCTCATGCCCAGCCCTTCCATCAGTCCCCACAGCCCTAGCCCGGCGGCCTTGCCCCGGTAGAGACATGTGGCGGCGCCAACCGTTCCGTCGCGAAACGACTTCGCGATCTCGCGCAGAAAGCTCGGCGTCACCAGAACATCGCTGTCGGTAATCACCAGCAGATCGTGTGCGGCGTTGGGCGCCATCACTGAAAGTGAGTAGCAGCGGGCATTGGGCCAGGGCGGCTGCCCCGAGGTGAAATACCGGACAGGCGCCGCGGGATGCCGCGCCGCAACTTTGCGTCCCACCTGCATACCGGCATCCTCTTCCGTGCGGGCACAGAAAAGAATCTCGAAATCCGGGTAGTCAATCCTGAAGAAGCTCTCAAGATACTGCTCCAGCCCCGGCTCGGCGCCGTGCAGTGGCTTGATCAGGCTTATTGGAGGCAGTTCCACGTCGGATGGGAGTGCCGCTCGCGACCGGCGCTTCGCTCGGAAGCGCCACACCGCTACGATCACCATTCCGAGAAAAATGCTGGAGGTCAACGTTCCAAACGCAGAAACTCCCAGCAAGATGAGAAGCATTCGATGGAGCATGTTGTCGGTCAACGCGCTCGATCCCTGCCGCGCGCCACACTCATTGTAACGGCAGTGCTTGTGCTCCAGTAGTCAGCAATCCGGTCGCCGAACGAACCAGCGTTGCGACAAGGATAACCACGAATCTCATCACCCTGGCGAAGTGGATCGAGGACTCTCCCCGTCAGGGCTTCTTTGCGGGCGCCGGCCGCTCCACCGCCGGCTTCCGCAGCGGAACAATCGCGCCCGGCTGGGCCGGCGCCGCCTGCTGAAAGCGCGTCAGCATCTCCGACCGCACGTACTCTACAAAACTCTGCATCTGGCGGTTCATCTCTTCCATCCGTTCCCGCATCTGCAGAATGATGGCGATGCCCGCAATGTTCACGCCCAGGTCACGCGCCAGATTCAGAATAAACTCCAGCCGCTCCAGGTCCTCATCCGTGTAATACCGCGTGTTGCCCTCGGTGCGCGACGGCTTCAGCAAACCCTCGCGCTCATACAAGCGCAGGGTCTGCGGGTGAATCTCGTACATCTCGGCAACCGCCGAGATCATGTACACACCCTTCGATTTGCGTTTCGCCGTCATAACTCGGATGTAGTG
>Ga0335073_10016781_pt1 | contig 10234 bp, 7 predicted proteins | sample Lox_Sample_22_FD_207093 | JGI IMG/M metagenome (GOLD analysis project Ga0335073, IMG submission 207093) | Soil microbial communities from Loxahatchee National Wildlife Refuge, Florida, United States - Lox_Sample_2.2 | ecosystem: Environmental > Terrestrial > Soil > Wetlands | place: USA: Florida... | reverse complement strand
CCGAATGCGCGGCCGTGGCCAAAGGGCAGATCATACGTGACGTAGCCGTTAAAGTCGTGCGTCACGTCATTCGGACACGGGCCGTAATCCGCAGCCTGATTGTAGGTGTACTGCGGAAAGGCATAGCCGCCGTTGGCTTGCGTCTGCGAGGAATTCGCGTCGCCGTACTGGCCGAAGAAGCCGGGCGCATTCGTCAGGCACTTTGAAAAGGTATAGTTGAGCTGGAATTGCAGGCCGCTCGAAAAGCCGTGTTGAACCGATGCCTGGAGTGCGTCGTAATTGCCGTAACCGTTGCTGTCGATGATGCGTTCGATGCCCGAGTTGAAGCCGACCACACCGCCGGTTTCCTGTTGAAGAGCGGGATTGCCGGTGAGGTAGAGGCCGTTCGAAACCGTGCCGTCCGGGTTCAGAACGCGCTGCTGACCGTAATAGATGTTAGTCAGGTGAGTGTTCTTTTCGCCCACATAACCGACCGAGGCGGTAGTGGACTTTCCGAACTGGTGCTGAACGGTGACGTTCCACTGCTCGGAAACAGTGGGCCGGAAGTTCGGGTTGAGAATATGAATGGTCTGGCTCTGGAAGCAACTTGCCGGTGAGGGGGTTGCCAGCGCGGTGGCGGTGGTGCAAACCGGCGGCGGCAGTGTGGAGAATCCTTGGGAGAGCGTGCTGCCAGGCAGCGGGTCCGTGGAGAGATAGCTCGCCTGACCGGCGCCTTGCCACGGCGGATTCGCGGCCGGAATATTGGCCACGCCGATGCCCTCAAAAAAATCGGTCACGCCCCAGGCGGCGCGAACGACGCTCTTGGTATCGAAAGGAGTCCAGGCGACGCCGATCCGCGGCTGGTAGTTCGTGATGCCGTTGTACTGGTTATACAAGGCCTGACAATTGGAGAACGGACAAGAGCCGTTGCCGGCAAGATAGACCTGGCCGGAAATCAAGCCATAGTTAGTGGCTCGATTATCCACTTCATACTGCGGTGTGTGCAGTTCGTAGCGCAGGCCGAGGTTCAGAGTGAGCTTCGGGTTCACCTTCCAATCGTCCTGGAAAAACGCTGCGATGGTGCTGTAGCGAAGACCGCGCGTGCCCACATTTTGGCCGAGCGAAATGAACTCGGGCAAACCCATCACGAAATCCGCGCCGCCGTTCCCAATGGCCGAGGTGTTGGCAAGCGCGGTGTACTGGCCGTTGAAATAGAACTCGCCGGCCGCGCCGCCCTGGCCCGAATAGTAAACGTCGTTGCGGTAGCGAAAAAACTGGAAGCCGGCATGCATCGTGTGCTGGCCTTTGACAACGATCGCGGTATCTTCGGCCTGAATCACGGCGTCGTTGAAGGCTTGGGCGATATCGGTTGTGCCGATGTTGCTCACCAGGCTGTTGATCAGATCCATCAGAGGCAGGAAGGTGGAGGGCACACCCGGGATACCGAAGACCTGGCCCAGATTTTGACCGGTGGCGTTGCTGACGCTGGAGTACGGGTTCACCGGGAAGTAATTGACTCCTCCGCGGAGATCGTTAACGAAGCTTGGACTGAATGTGTGGGTCCAATCGAGAACTCCGCTGTAGAGCGGGAAAACGTTGGAGCTATTAAACAGCAGCGGCTGGCTGTTGGTGGTAGGATTCGTCACGTACTGTTGCGTGTAGCGGCCGTAGACATGATCATTTCCGGTCGCTACCCAATCCACCTTGATATCGCCCTGGTCGCCGTTGGTCTGTGAGTGGCTGACATTGATCTGATTGTTGGTGAAGTTACCGTTGATGGGCGCGGGATAGAGGCTCGATGAAAGAATCTTGGCGGCCACGGGGTCGATTCGGTTTGCGGGAATGATGTTAAACGGAAAAATCGCGCGGCTCGCCGGGTTGCTGCTTGAAAAAGGATCGTAGAGTTGGCCGGCGGAGCTGCTGCACTGCCCGGAACCACTGAACGTGCCGCCGGCATGGGTACAAAGATCGCCGAAATTCGCCGATCCGTTGGGGCCGCCACCAGGCCGTTCCTGTGCGGTGAAGACCGTGAATCCGCTGGCAGTGCCGGGCTGATCGTAACGCTCGCCCTGGTAATCGGCGAAAAAGAACAGCTTGTTCCTGACGATGGGCCCGCCGATGGTGGCGCCAAATTCGTTATACCGGAGCAGCGGGCGGGCCAGATTGTTCCAGTTGTTCTGCCACAGGTTGGCATTCAGCTTGTCGTTGCGGAAGAACTCGAAGAGATCGCCATGGAACTGATTGTTCCCGGATTTGAGCGTGGCGTTAATAATGCCGCCCAGATAATTTCCGAATTCGGCGGAGGCATTGCTGGTGATCAGGTTGAATTCCTGAATCGCGTCGGGGCTCGGCGCGTAAGCTACGCCTCCTTCATCGGACTGATTATTGTCTAGCCCGTCGAGTACGTAGTCATCATCCTGTTCACGATTGCCGTTGATATAGGGACGGCCGCTATAAAACGTGTTGAGTCCGGCACTGGAACCGGAACCGCCGGCGAAGGAAGAAGCGTTGGTGGTTACCGAGCCGGGAGCGAGGAGCGCAAGTTGGCCGTAGTTCCGGGTGGAAAGGGGCATATTCACGATGGCTCGCGAATCGATCAGGGTTTCGACGTTGGTGGACTCCGTTTCCAGAATGGGCGGGGCCGACGTGACTTCGACGGTCTGACTTACGTTCCCCACCTGCAACTGCACATCGACCTTCGCGATCTGATTCAAGACCAGAAGGATGTCGGGCTGGACGGCGGTCTGAAAGCCCTTCGCCTCCACACGAATCGAATACCGGCTGACGGGCAGGCGCGGAAAGGAGTAGGCCCCTACCGCATTCGTGGTGGTGGTGGTTTTAACGTTTCGCTCCAGATCCGTGGCGGTGACGGTGGCGCCGGAAACCGCGGACCCGGACGGATCGGTGACGGTCCCATTAATGGTGGCAGTTACTTCCTGCCCCCACACTACCATAGCGCCGGCTAACCAAGCGGCAGCTACATAAAGGAACGGCCGCCAGCGATAGTCGCTGCCGGAGCGCGGAGACAAGATCCCCATCATAAGTCCCAACCCCTCCCTGAAGACGATATACCTCGCCATGATACAGGGGAGTTAGGGCTCCGCGATATACGAAAGGACACTATTGCGGAAGCGGGTACCGGTGGAGTTGGTTGCCTATTACGTGCGAAAACTCATAACTGGCACGGCGATCCGCGTCGATGGTCCAAAACATAGGGCCGATCATACGTGGATAGCCCACCGCCTTGCGCAGCTTATAAGTGGCGGACGCGGCAGGCTTGCCGGTGATGAGATAGTCCATCGACGCGCTCACGATCGCCGGCGTAGTTTCGCCCGTGAGGAAACCTACGGCGATTTGATCCGGCGGAAACGGCGGAAAAAGCCGGTTCGGATCGCCGCCTACCGGGAAACCGTGCAGGAGGATCTCGGTCATCGCGGCGTGATAATCGACACCCGAGGCGAGCTGGTAAATTTCGCCATCGAGTCCCTGGAGCGGAGGTGTGTTGTAATCCTGCGCGTCGAGGAACGAAAGGATGTCGCGGATGGCATAAGCAATGGGCAGGTACGAACCGAACTGGCCTCCATAAGTCGTGTAACCGGCCGGCATTTGGGTACCCTCGGGAACAAGACTGATCATGAAGCCGGGGCCGAAGCGGTGGTGTAACTGGCGCAGGCCGGAAATCAGATTGACGATGGAGGGAGTGGTAGGATGGCGGAAGTCGATATCGCCGGGTTGTAAGACGAGGGAAGGTGTTTCGAAATCGAGGTCGATGCCATCGAAGCCATACTCAGATACAATGCGAGCCACGGAAGATACAAAATCGGGGATGCGTTTGGGATCGTTGAGGGAGAAAAACTCGCCGCCGCCGCCAAGCGAGATCATGACCTTCTTACCCCGGCTTTGGAGATCGGCGATGCCGGTTTTGAGCTGTTCGGCGGTGAAGCCCGCGGGCGGGCGGAACTGAAGGGTCCCTTCGGGCGCATGCTTATCGGGCGTGGCGAAGGCGACGATTACGATGTCCCATTGCGGGGAGACGTCACGCAGCGGAAACAGCGAACCGCCAGGGCCATGGCCGACCCAGTAGCCTATCAGCTTGTGCCCATTCGACGCGGCCGCGGCGGGGGTGTCGGGTGGTGGAGCGGGAGCCGTTGACTCGTCACGCATGGGACGCGGCGGGCAGGGCTGGGCAGGCTCGGTGAGCGCGCGCGGATCGGGGAAGCTGTACCTGCCGGCATTGGCGGAGACGCCGGCGTACCAGGGCAGAAGCGCCATATTCTGCAGGTGGTAGACAGAGCCGCCGAGAGGGGCGGCGAAAGGGGGTGAGACGGGTATATTGCCCCGGGCATTGGTATCGGTAGGAGCCAGGAGGAAGTAAGTGGTTGCGATGCCGGTTCCTCCACAGGCGCGGGGCTCGCCGGGACGAAGGGGAACAGGGCGAAGCCAGGCGGGGACGATGTTGCCGGGCGCTTTGGAACCGCCATAGCGATCGGGATCGTGCAGCGGATCGTTGATCAACTCGCCGAGTTGCTGGGTGAGCGGCTGGATGTCGCGCTCCTGAACCGGAGCCGCGGCAGCATCGAGAAAGGAACCGAGTACGAACGAGTTTCCGGTGGCGGAATCGACGCCGTGCGTGCCCCAGGAACAGCACACGGTGGCATCGCCGAGCGCGTAAAAGACCGTGTTGTGGGTAATCGCGACGATGAGTTCCCCTTCCCGCTTGGGGATGTGTTTGAAGAGTTCCTTCTTCACGAAGTCGAGATCCACGACCGCGATGGAATCGCCGGATGTTTTCGAAGTGAGGACATAGCCAGAGCCGGTGGGAATCGTGATGCGGAGAGGCTTGGTTTCCGGATGGCCGAGCAGCGTGTGCCAACTTTTCGAGTTCGGGAACGTGGCGCGCAGCAGCGCGTCGGCGTATTGGGTATCGTCCCCGTCCGGGAAAGGAAATTTCGAGAAAATGGGCGAAGCCAGAATGGGTTGCACGTCTCCGGCGGCATCCATGACGAGCGGCTTACCGGCGATCTTCCGGCTGTCGAACGAAAGCGCCAGGGGAACCAGGACGGCCGGGATGTTAGTAGTTTCGCCGGCAGCCGGATCGCGGCCGAGGATCGTATAAGAGCTTTGCCCGACAGTGCGCTGAAACACTGGCACCGTGCCTTGCGCGGCGGCGAAATGTACCGGCAAAGCGAGCCAGACTGCGGCGATGAGTTTGCAGTCGATGAGAACTCCAGTTCTCACTATATCGAACGCGCCGGAGTCGTCCTTTCCCCGATCTTCAAATGGCCAGGCACGAGTGGGAGGCGTGGCTTGCAAGCTTGTTGAAGTGTTGTCCGCCGGTTCGTTTCGGCCCTCGATTCCAGATCGGGAGTATATTTCACGCCGGTCTCGATGTCTCGCCGGTTTGCAAATTCGCCACGGCAGCGCCCGTTGCCGCGGAAACAGCTGCACCAGTCCGGCCCTTAGACTTCCGGAAACCGGCTCAATGGGAACGTCTCCACTTGCGGCGACCGCTGCTGCACCAGGACGCCGCCGTCCACCACCAGGCACGCGCCGGTAATGTAGCGGGCATCTTCGGAGGCCAGGAACACCGCCGGGCCGGCGAGATCCTCGGGCGAGCCGAGCCGCCCGAGCGGCACTACCTTACCGCGCTCGACGGTGGAAGCCTCGTCCAGATCGTAGGTTCGAATCAGCCCGGGCACGATGGCGTTTACGCGCACGCCGTAGGGAGCGAGGTCGAGCGCCATGGCGCGCGTCATGGCCTCGATGCCGCCTTTGGAAGCGTCGTAAGCTACGTTGCCGCGGTGGGCTCTGGTCGCGCCTCCGCTCGACATATTGATGATGACGCCGCGCCGCTCGCGCGCCATGTGCCGCGCGGCGCGGTGCGCGCACAGAAAGGAGCCCTTGAGATTGACATCGAGAAGCCGGTCCCACCACTCCTCGTCGCCCTCCAGGAAATGACGCGCCGCGTGAATGTCGCCGGCATTGTTCACCAGGACATCCAGGCGGCCGAAGCGCGAGAGAGTCTCGTCGAACATGGCGTCGACGGTGGTTTTCGAGGAGACATCGCCGGGCACGGCGAGGGCCGCGGGTCCAATGGCTCCAGCCACTTCCGAAGCGCGCGCGGCATCGAGGTCGTTTACCGCGACGCGAGCTCCGCCGGCGGCAAAACGTTGGGCGATGGCACGGCCGATGCCGTGTCCCGCGCCGGTGACAAGGACAGCCTGGTTGGCGAAAGGTTTAGCGTCGGCCGGCATGCCTTCCGATGCTATCAGAGGCGCGACGCCGGCGCTTTCGGGCATGCTGAGCCAAAAGATACTCGAAATCAGGCCGGCCGGAGCATATTTTTGGATATTATAGACTTAAATTCCCTTTATTTTTGCCGCCGCCCGAACTATAATTCGAGTCAGGAGAGCAGCCATGTGGCCTCATGACGTGCCCGAAGTGCTGATTGTGATTGGAATCCTGGGTAGCATCGGCCTCGCACTGTACAACTGGGTGCACCGCAAATCGGATGCTCGCAAGTAGGGAAAGCGCGAAATTGGCTCCGGTGAGCCCGCCACCCGGTTTTTCGCAACCGGAAAACCAGATCCCCACCTCCGCAGACCTGCCCGGCCGTGATATTCTTACACTTTCTATGCAGATTTCTGACGTGTACCTCGGCATGGGCCAGGATGCGTTCGAACGCCTGGTGCGGAGTGTCTCTATCGGAAAACTGAAGACCTACCAGATGTACGAAGGCTTCAAGGTTCGGGCCCATTTGCCCAAGGTCAATACCGAACTGCTGCGCAAATCGGTGCCCCGCTTTTGGGCGCGCATCGAGGCGCGCGACGACGATTTTGGAAGAGATTTGGCTCAGGCCATCCTGGTATCCCACCTGGAGATGATTGTGGCGATTCTGGATTTCCTGGGCGTGCCGCACGAAAACGGGTTCTTTGCCAAGGATATGGACCCAAAGCCGTTCTTCGCCGATGGTTGGGAGGATCGGGTGTACCAAAAGTTCCGGGAAAGCTATCCGGAGCCGCTTCTCGTTTTTTACGTGAATCATTTGCGATGGGAGTTGCTGGGAGCTGCCGAACTGTACCGCCCGGCTACTTCAAACGCTGCTTGAGTTCGGCCAGCAGCGTGCAGTTAAACGTTCGAACCATGACAGTTCCTGGACCGGGTTGGTCGCCGGAAATTCTCCGGAGACACGCTCATAGCGCGGAAGCCAAAGCTGCTGAATCACATCTGAGCTCCTTGCCCGATGTGGCCGGCAGCCGCCAATTACTGCTGGGTGTGGCTTTTTTAAGCTCGAACATCCATTCTTGCGCCAATTCACCCAATTGGGCCGTCTGCGAATCCGGAACGCCCTGGACGTACATAAATACGAGGTGCCTGACGTGAATCATTGCGATTTCCATTATTCCCATCTTCTGCCCAAGAAACCGGGCATTCTCCCTCTGGAGGAGACGATGACGAAGCAGTGCCGGCGTTGCGGCGCGGAATTCGTCACCCGTTCCAGGATACGGAAGCGCTGCGATGCATGCCAGACTGTCGTTTCGGCCGAAAAGCAGAAGAAAGCCAATGAGCGCCTGAAGGCCCGCCGGGCCGCGCGGCGCCTGTGCTTGCTGAAAGCCTGCTGAACGTTAGCCGACCAGAAGGGTACGTTTTCGTACCGTCAATTCCATCGCCGGTCCGGTAGCTGAAGGAGTCCGTGTATCCTGGACTCGGACCGGGCCTGGACGCGGCTGCGAAGGAGCGGCGCTTCGTGGTGAACGCGGGTCTTTAGACGCACTTCCGCCTTATTGTCGAGCCCTACAATGCGTGTAATCACCCAATCGGAGACGGAAAGGTGCTTTCGTGGAAGGGTCCGCTGCCCACTTTGTGCAAAGTCACCACTGCCTGCGCCTCGGCTGAGCGTCCTTCCCCCACGGGACCCATCTTCTCTGCCGTTTTGAACTTCACCGAGACCCGATCCAAATCCAAACCCAATGTCTCGCCCAACCGCGCCCGGATCGCCTCCCGGTAGTCCTTCAGCTTCGGGCGCTCCAGAATCACCGTGGAATCGATGTGTTCGACGCGGTATCCCAGATCCTCCACGAGTTTCTGGGCGTGACGGAGAAACACCAGGCTGTCGCACCCGCTCCAGCGCGGGTCGGTATCGGGGAAATGCATCCCGATATCCCCCAACGCCGCCGCACCCAGAATCGCATCGGTGATGGCGTGCGAAAGCACGTCGGCATCGGAATGGCCCTCGAGTCCGAAATCGCTTTCCACGGTAATACCGCCGAGAATCAGCGGCCGTCCCGCCGCCAGGCGATGGACGTCCCAACCAATACCCGACCGGTATTCGCTCACTGCGCGTCCCTGGTGATTTCGGAGTTGAAGAAGAGGTGCGCCAAGTCCATATCGCCGGGCTTGGTGATTTTGATATTGCGATCGCTGCCCATCACCACGCTCACTTCCACGTCGAGCCGCTCCACCAGGCTCGATTCGTCGGTCCCGGTGAAACCGTCGGCGCGGGCCATCTCGAAAGCCCGCTTCAAGAGCTCGTAGCGGAACACTTGCGGCGTTTGCGCCATCACCAGCTTTTCGCGCGGCAGCGTGGAGCGGATGCGCACGTGGCTGGTGCCGCGAATCACCTGCTTCACGGTGTCCACGGCGGGCACGCCGACAATCGCGGCGCCGGTCTCCGCCGCCTCGTCCAGTACTTTCTCGATGGTCTCCGCCTCGATGAACGGCCGCACGGCGTCGTGGACGGCCACCAGGTCGGTGTCCGGCGCCAGCGAATTCAGCGCGTTCCCCACCGATTGCTGACGGCTGTTGCCGCCTTCCACCACGCGCACCGATTTGCCCGGAAAGCCGCGAGCCAACATACCGCCGACCCATTCCACGTCGTCTTCGCGAACGGCGACCACAATCTCGCAGACGCGGGGCGACGCCGCGAACTTGCGTACCGTGTGCATGAGAATCGGCGAACCTTCGAGCAGCATGAATTGTTTGCGGCTGGTGCCGGTCTTCTCGGCGCTGCCTTTTCCCATACGGGTACCGAGGCCCGCGGCGGGTAATATTACGGCGACTTTCATGTATTTACGATTCTATCGTGGTTCTCTCGGGAGGCAGATTGCCGATGGGCTGCGGATCGCTTTTGCGAACCGGCCGCTCGTGGCGCTCGGGCGAAGGCGTGGGATGCATGCGGTCGTCGTATTTGCCGAAAATCATCTTTCCAGCCGTGGTTTGCAGCACGCTCGTGACGGAGATATCGATGGTTTTCGAGATCATCTTCTTGGCATTGTCTACCACCACCATGGTGCCGTCGTCGAGGTAGGCGACGCCCTGGTTATACTCCTTGCCTTCCTTCAGAATGAAGACGCGCATGTATTCCCCGGGCAGCACGATGGGCTTCAGCGAATTGGCCAGCTCGTTGATGTTCAGCACCTCCACGCCGTGCAGTTGCGCCACTTTGTTGAGGTTGAAATCGTTTGTGACCACCTTGCAGTCGTAGAGCTTGGCGAGTTCGATCAGCTTCATGTCGACTTCCCGCACCTGCGGAAAATCGTCCTCCACAATCTGCACCGTGAGGTGGGCCATTTTCTGCACGCGCTGGAGGATATCCAGCCCCCGGCGGCCGCGATTGCGCTTCATGGAATCGGCCGAATCGGCCACCAGTTGCAGCTCCCGCAGAACGAATTGCGGGATCACCAGGACGCCATCCAGAAATCCGGTTTCCGCGATATCGGCGATGCGGCCGTCGATGATCACACTGGTGTCCAGGATTTTGTGTGACTTCTTGGAGGCCTTTTCTCCACCGAAAATGCCGCCGAGAGCGGACAGGTTCAACATATCGCCCTTCATGGCGCCGACAATCAGGCCCACATAAGTCATGAGGAGCAACAATGCCACCTGAAGATACGGCGGAGCTTCCGCCTTTCCCAAAATCAGCGACATCAGAAAGGCCCCGGCGATTCCCAAAACCGATCCCGCGGCGGCGCCGATCAGCCGTTTTAGGCTGATTTTCTCGAGGCGGATCTCAAAAACCACCACCAGCACGCCGATGAAAGCCCCGGCACCTGCGGCAATCCACGGGGTAACACTCAATGGATGAAGAAAGTACGCAGCAACGGCGAAGACCAGGACCAAAACACCACGAACCAGAACCAGGTCGAGCAAGATTGCACCCCCTTAGGGCAAGTATGAATTCCAGTATCTACACTCAACTACAACAGGAACGTCGCGCCAAGAGTATACCACTTACCGGAGGCCGGCTAAATGGAAT
>Ga0335073_10016779_pt1 | contig 10234 bp, 10 predicted proteins | sample Lox_Sample_22_FD_207093 | JGI IMG/M metagenome (GOLD analysis project Ga0335073, IMG submission 207093) | Soil microbial communities from Loxahatchee National Wildlife Refuge, Florida, United States - Lox_Sample_2.2 | ecosystem: Environmental > Terrestrial > Soil > Wetlands | place: USA... | reverse complement strand
GTACGCCGGGAACGCCGCCTGGGGTGCGGCGCGCGGCGGCGACCGCGCCCAGCGCGAGGCCGCCGACCAGCCCGAGCAGCAGCACCAGCGTGAGGTACCCGCCCCAGCGGTCCGCGAACGTGGACCGGAACCGGTACCACGCGACGCTGCACGCTGGTCGGCTCACCTGTCCGCCCCCCCCGGGGCTCGTCTCATCTGGCGCCGGCCGCGACACGCGCGGCCGGCGCGGCCCTTACTGGAGTCTGGCCGGCCCGGCGCGCCGGGGGCCAGGTTGTTAGCCCGCCTGCCGCTCGGGTGCCACCACCACACGGCCAGCTCACTGAGCCCCCGAAGTGGCCCATGCTTCAGTCGCCGTAATGGACCTTTCGTGGGGGCCGCTGTCTTCGTAACCTCAGTCTTATGGCAACCGAGGTGACGGCGACCCTTGACGAGGCCTACCAGCGGCTGCACAAGACCGGGCCGGAGTTCGACGGCTGGCTGTCCAACCATGGGCCGATGGTGGCCGAGGCGATGGCCCGCAACGGCCACGCTGGCGACGTGCACCGCTGGCTGGATGGTTACGTCCTCGGGCTGGAGGACTTCCCCCGCGGCAGCGGGGCCATCGCCGCTGACTGGCAGGAGGCACTCGGAGACCCGCGGCGCATCGCCGACTGGACCGCGTTCTTCAGCCGGGAGACCGCCGGTCAGCCCTGGCGGCAGGTACTGGGCACCTGGTGGCCAAGGCTGCTTCCCGGGATTGCCGCCTCGGCCACCCACGGCATCATCCGGGTCGGCCATGCCGTACGGGCGCTGCTGGCCGACGGCGACGACCCGGTGCACGTCACCGAGCTGGCGCACGGCCTGGCCTACTGGGCGGCCCGCTGGCAGATGGTCCCCGGTACCGAGACCCGGGGACAGTCCGCCTCGGGCGGGACAGGCCGGAGGCCGCCGGCCCTCGCGCCAGCAGCTGCGCTGGCAGCCGTGCCCCGGATCGCCGATCAGTCGGGCGGGATCCGGCAGCGCCTGCCCCAGCTGATCACGCTGCCCGGCTGGCCCGCCGCGCTGGCCGCCGCACCCGTCGAGGTGCCCGCCGAGGAGGCCAGGATGTGGCTTGCCGCGCTGGCCGACGCCGCCGTCGTCCGGTACCTGGAGTACGCGCACGGCAACCCGGTCATGCTCGTGCACACGGCAACCGCGCCGACGGCGATCCTGCGCACCCTGCCCGCGCTGAGCCAGGACTTGTGGGCACCCAGCGCGGCGGCGGCGTGGGACGCGGCCGCCGCGCTGACCGCCGTGTACGCCCCGCCCGCTGCTGCTCCTCCGGAATCGCTGCCTGCGGCGCCGGACGGACCGGACGCTGCCACGGAAGCCTTCGCCCGCGCTGTCCGCAACGGTGACGAACACGCGATCAAGTTCGCCGACACCGCCGCCGACGTGCACGCCCGCACCGCCGACCCTGCAGCACTCGCCGCGGCCGTTCACGCCGCAGAAATCATCCCCGGGCAGGCCTGAGGCGACGAGCTCGCGCGCACGGCCTCTCCTTCCGACGGCACGTTGCGAGGCAACAGGCTCCCCCATGACGATGATGGGACGGCGTGTGGCGGCTGGCTAGACAGCGCGCCTTTCAACGGAAAGCAGGCACAGTGAGCGGACGCGGGCAGGAGCGGGTGGCTCCTTACATGGCGGTGGGGCTCTCGACGGTGGTGCACGGCATCGGCAGCCGCCGCGACATCCAGCGCAACCTGCAGATCGTCGAGGACGGGATCCACGCGGCCGTCTCGATCATCGGCATCAACATGCCGGTCCGGCTGATCGCGCTCGCCGAGGGCGCGCTGACCGGTTTCACCGACGAGATCTTCGACATCCCGCACGTCACGGCCGCGCGTGACCTGTTCATCGACATCCCCGGGCCGGAGACGGACCGGCTGGCCGCGCTGGCCCGGCACTATGACACCTACATCGTCGTCCAGTGCAAGGCGCGCTGGCCCGAGGTGATCGACGACCGCTTCTTCAACACGCTGCTCGTCATCTCGCGGCAGGGCGAGATCGTGCACAAGGCGGCGAAAAACCACGTCTGGTGCCGGGAGCGCTCGTGCGTCCCGCACGACGTCTACGACCGCTGGGTGGAACTGTTCGGCGACGGCATCGACGCGTTCTACCCGGTGCTGCGCACCGATGACATCGGCAACATCGGCACGATCTGCTGCTCCGACGGCGAGTACCCCGAGGCCGTGCGCGCGCTCGCGTTCAACGGTGCGGAGGTCGTCTACCGGCCGAGCGAGGCGGTGCCGATGACCCAGATGGGAATGGAGCCCGGCGGGACGTGGCTGCTGCAGAACCGGGCGCACGCGCACTTCAACAACGTGTACATGGTGTGCCCGAACGTCGGCCCGGTGTACGTGCACCCGCAGATGGAGCACCCGTACGACATCGCCGGCGGGAACTCGCACATCGTCGACTACCAGGGCAGCGTGCTGGGCCACACCACGTCGGGCGCCAACACGTTCGTGGCGGGAATCATCGACATCGAGGCGCTGCGCGAGTTCCGCACGATGAACCTGAACTCGAACTGGATGAAAGACCTGCGCACCGAGATATTCCGGCGCATGTACTCCGAGCCGGTCCACCCGAAGAACCTCTGGCTGGACGACGAGCCGCTGCGCCACGCCGACGTGGACGAGATCTACCGCGCGAACATCCGCAGGCTGGTGGCCCGGGGCAGCTTCACCCCGCCGGCGCACGTGTTCCCCGGCGCGCGGTACATCGCGCCCGGCGAGGCGGCGGACGGCGACACCGCGGACGGGGACTCCGCGGACGGGGACTCTGGCGACTGGGATCAGGTGCGCGAAATGTGGGATGAGCCCGGCGCCGAATGAGCTTACGCTGGGAGCGTGACAAAGCGGCGGGGAGCTGAGGTGCCCGGCCAGCCCGGCACGCGCTGACCCGTAGCCGTCATCGGCCGGCCTCGTCATCGCGTGCCGCTCTGGCGAATGGCACAGCGACGTATTCCTCCGGAACGCCTTCCGGGCGCCGGCCTCAGCTGCCCAGAGGAGCTTTGTCGCCGTGCCCTGCCTCGCCCTTGCCTGTCTCGCGTATCTGGGCGCCGCGCTGCCCAGTTCTGCCATCGGCCTGCTGTGGCCGTCGATGAGGATCAGCATCCATCAGCCGGTCGGTGCCCTCGGCCCGCTGCTGGCCTTAGGGGTCACTGCCTCGGTTGTCTCGAGCGCAGCCACCGGGCGGGCCCTGTCCCGCGTTGGCGCCGGCCGGCTGGTGGCGGCCGGCACCGCGCTCCTGGCCCTGGCGCTGGCTGCGGAGGCCCCGGCGTCCTCGGTGTGGCTGATGGCGACGGGGTTCGTGCTGTTCGGCGCTGGCTCCGGGATCACCGACTCGGCAGCCAACGCCCACGCCGCCCGCCATTTCGGCGCGCGGCAGATCAACTGGATGCACGCCAGCTACGGCCTTGGTGCCACGATCGGGCCGCTCGCGGTGACCGTCGTCCTCGGCTGCGGGCTGAGCTGGCGCTGGGTCTACGGAGCCATGGCCGTGGCCCTCGCCGTGCTCGCGCTCGTGCTGATGCTGACCCGCCATGCCTGGGATGCGCCGGCCCGGGAACGCTCCGGCGCGGCGCAGCGGGATCAGGCCGGCGGGCGCGCGAAGTCGCGGGCGGCCGGGCGGAGGCGCCGGCCCGCCGCCGCGGCCCTGATCGGCAGCCTCGTGTTCACCGGGATCGAGACCGGGATCGAGTCCGCGGCAGGAATCTGGGGGTACGTCTTCCTGACGTCCGGGCGGGGGCTGTCGCATCAGGTCGCGGGCATTGCCGTGGCGGCGTACTGGGCGATGATGTTCGCGGGGCGCGCGGTGCTCGGCCCGGTTGCCCAGCGATGCGGCGCGGCGCGCGTCCTGTCCGGCGCCGTGGCCGGCGTGGTGGCCGGCGCGGCACTCATGGCCGCGCCCGGCCCCCCGTTCCTGGCGGTTGCTGGGTTCATGGCTGTCGGCGTCGCGGCCGCCCCCGTCTTCCCGCTGTTCACGCTCACGACGGCGCAGCGGCTGGACGCCGGGGATGCACCCGGCGCCACGCGGGCGGTCAGCCTCCAGGTAGCGGCGTCGGCCGCGGGCGCCGCGGCGCTGCCCGCGGGGATCGGGGTGGTCATCGGGGACATTGACGCGCGGGCCCTCGCGCCCGCGCTGCTCGTCCTCGGCGTGGCGATGTGCGCTGTCTACTGGTTCCTGCCGCGTGCGGCGGGCCCGCAGCGGCACGCGGGGCCGGGGCGCGCCGACCGGTGAGAGCGGGTCTCAGATGCTCCACAGCGCCCGGGTGGGGGAGAGGCGGGCGCCGCGGATGGCCGGCGGCTGCGAGCACCGGCCATAACAACCACGATCCGGCGGACGCCGCGAGCCGCCTCGGCGCTTTTGTTACTGGCGTGCCATGGCCATGCGCATCTCGCCGTCGGTGTCGGTGATGAGCTCACCCGAGACGTCGACGGTGACGGTGTGCAGCGTGCCGGTGAATGCGAACGGAGCGACGTAGTCGGTGGTGATCGTGGAGCCCGGGTCGGCCCCACACGTGAGCCCGCCGGGGTTGAACCCGATCGGAGTGGTGACCGGGAACTCGCCCTGCGCGATGAGCTGGCCGTCGACGTACAGCTGCGCCCGGCCCGGAGAGCCCCTGCCGTGAGCGAAGTCGGGCGCGCCGGTGGGCTCGAACTCGAACCTCAGCTGGTGTCTGCCAGCGGGCAGTGCCCGCGTTGCGGATATCTGGTAGGTGGCGCGGCTGAGGTAGTTGTGGGCGTAGCACAGCCTGCCGTCCTTGACATACATCGACCAGCCGCCGGCGCGGCTGCCCTGGCACAGCAGCACGCCTGCCGCTCCGTGCTCGGGAATGTCGGCGTCGGCGGTGATCGCGTGCGGCCGGTTGAGCACCCGTGGGCCGACGAAGTTCCCCACGGTCTGGGTACCGGGCCGGTAGATGAACCGGTTCCGCGGCTCGGCGACCTGAGGGCGCTCCGCCAGCAGCCGCTCCCCGGCGCTGCCATCCACCGGGAGCACGTTGTACTTTCCGGCCTCGGCGTACCACATCGCGATCAGCTCGATGAGCTTGTCCCGGCGGGCGTCCGCGAGGTCATGATTTTCGGCCGGGTCGGTAGCGACGTGGTAGAGCTCCCAGTGATGGGCATCGAGGTCGATGAGCGTCTCCGCCGTGATCAGGGCGCCGAACGGCCGGCCGGCCTCGGCGAACGAGGGGCCGGGCCAGGGGCACACCGCCCGCCATCCGTCGTGGTCGATGGCCCGATGGCCGAACATCTCGTAGTACTGGGTGCGGTGCCGGGTCGCGGCGCCCGGGTCGTCGAAGGTGTGGGCGAAGCTGACCCCGTGCAGCGGCGACTGGGTCACGCCCCTGATTGTTGCGGGTGGCGTGACGTCGAGCGCGTCCAGCACGGTCGGCACGATGTCGATGATGTGCGCGAACTGGGTACGAATCTCGCCGCGGGACTTGATGCCAAGGGGCCAGTGCACCAGGAACGGGTCGCTGGTGCCGCCACGATAGGTCTCCCGCTTCCACCGCCGGAAGGGGGTGTTCCCCGCGAAGGTCCAGCCCCACGGATAGTGATTGAACGTGGTGGGCCCGCCCAGCTCATCGATCCGGGCCAGGCTTTCCTCCAGGGATTCCGGGGCGTTGTTGAAGAACTGCAGCTCGTTGGTGGTGCCGGCGGGCCCGCCCTCGGGGCTGGCGCCGTTGTCAGAGACCACCATGATCAGGGTGTCATCGAACTCGCCGGTCTCCTTCAGGAAATCGAGCAGCCGGCCGATGTGGTGGTCGGTGTGCGACAGGAATCCGGCGAACACTTCCATCATCCGCGCTGCCAGCCTGCGCGCATCCGGAGACAGCGAGCCCCAGTCCGGTACGTCCGGGTCGTGCCTCGACAGCTCCGCATCCGCTGGCACGACGTGGAGTTCCTTCTGCCGGGCCAGCACCCGCTGGCGGTAGGCATCCCATCCGTCATCGAACCGGCCCGCGTACCGGTCTGCCCACTCTTTCGGCACGTGGTGCGGTGCGTGCGTGGCACCAGTGCAAAAGTGCAGGTAGAACGGCTTATGCGGGGCCACCTGCTTGGCGTCGGCGATGAACTCGATCGCCTTGTCGGCCAGGTCCTCGGTCAGGTGGTACCCCTGCTCGGGGGTGCGTGGCGGTTCCACCTGGTGGTTGTCGTAGACCAGATCGGGATGCCACTGGCTGGTGTCACCGCCCAGGAACCCGTAGAACCGCTCGAACCCGCGGCCCAGCGGCCAGCGATCGTACGGCCCGGCCGCCGACTCGAACTCAGACGGCAGCAGATGGTACTTGCCGACCAGGTACGTGCTGTAGCCGTGGGCCAGCAGCATCTCCGACAGAAAGCCGTTCTCGAACGGGATCTGGCCGTTGTAGCCGGGGTAGCCGGTCGCCATCTCGTTAACCGCGGCGGTCGCGTTCGCGTGGTGATTGCGCCCGGTGATGATGCACGAGCGCGACGGCGAGCACAGCGCCGTGGTGTGCATGTTCGTATACAGCAGCCCACCGGCGGCCAGCGCATCCAGGCTCGGCGTGGCGATCGGGCTGCCATAGCACCCCAGCTGCCCGAAACCGGCGTCGTCCAGCACAATGACCAGCACATTCGGCGCGCCCGGCGACGCCCGCAGCGGCCGCGGCCAGGCCGGGCTCGACTGATCTGTCGTCCGCCCGATCACTCCCGGGAACGCCGTCCCCGGCTCATACTCAGTGAGCCCCTTCACCAGCCCTCCAACCCACCCGAGACCACCGCCACCAGCACAGCCCGCATGTCATGGTCCGTCATCACCCCGGCCGGGTGACCGCGAGGGGACTCGCGGGCCGGAGTGAACCGGGCGGGCCACGCCGGGCAGGCCGGCGGCAATGCAGCTCGCCCAGGACGCAGAATTCGGCAGTATCTGCCAAAAGTTGGTAACCCCCGCCGTGTTCCTGCTCGCCCGGCTGCTGATGGGGCTGGCCGGGGCGGGCGTCACGGTCATGGCGATGTCGGCGCTTAGCGTCATGGCCGCGCCCGGCCCCCCGTTCGTGGCGGTTGCCGGGATCATGGCTGTCGGCATCGCGGCTGCCCCGCTCTTCCCGCTGTTCACGCTCACGAGGCCGCAGCGGCTGGGGGTCCAGGATGCGCCCGGCGCCACGCAGGCCGTCAGCCTTCAGGTAGCGGCGTCGGCCGCGGGCAGCGCAGCGCTGCCCGCAGGGATCGGTCTGGTCATCGGGGCGGTTGACGCGCGGGCCCTTGCGCCCGCGCTGCTCGTCCTCGGCGTGGCGATGTGCGCGGTCTACGGGTTGCTGCCGCATCCGGCGGGCCCGCAGCGCCGTGCCCGGCTCAGGCGCGCTGGCCGGTGAGAGCGGGGTAGATGAGCTGCGTGAGGTCGCGCTGCAGCGGCAGCACGCCGTACGGAGTCAGCTGGGTGAACAGCATGGCCGCCAGGTCTTCGGCCGGGTCGGCGAAAAACTCGGTGTTGAGCGATCCGGCCCAGAAGCCGGTGCCGACCGACGCTGCCGACCCCGCCGCGACCGGGTCGGTCACCACCGCCAGCCCCAGCCCGAATCCCACGCCGGGCTCGGGCTTCCAGGCGGGCGGCTCCGGCTGCAGCTCGGTGTAGGAGGCGCCGCCCGGCAGGTGATTGCGGAACATGCGCGCCACGGTCGGCGCCCCGAGCAGCCGCACTCCGTCCAGCTCACCGCCGCGGAGCAGGAACTGGGTGAACCGGTGATAGTCGCCCGCGCTGCCGGCCAGGCCACCGCCACCGCTCAGGAACGCCCGGGGCTCGGTACCGCGGGCGCTGGCCTCCTTGTCGCGGGCGAGCTTCCCGGTCGCCGGGTCCAGCGTGTACACGGCGGGCACGCGCGCCGCGCGCTCGCCCTCGGCGCAGAAGCCGGTGTCGGTCATCCCCAGCGGTCCGAAGATCCGCTCCGCGAAGAATTCGTCGAGGCCCTGCCCAGACACCACTTCGACGAGACGGCCGAGCACGTCCGTGGCGACCGAGTACATCCACCGTGTGCCGGGCGTGTACACCAGCGGTGTCGCCGCCCATCGCTCGCACCGGGCGGCCAGGTCGGCGCTCGCCCACCCCGGCTCGTCCTCGGCGGCGCGGTACAGCGCGTCCACCGGGTGCACGTAATGAAAGCCGTAGCTGAGGCCGGCGGTGTGGGTGAGCAGATGCCGGACCCGGATCGGCTCCGGCGACGGCACGGTCACCGGAGCGAACGGCGGGCCGTAACGGTAGACGAGTGGTGAGGCGAAGGCGGGCAGCCACCTGGCGACCGGGTCGTCGAGCGCGAACGCGCCAGCCTCGTAGAGCATCAGCGCCGCAACCGAGGTGACCGGCTTGGTCATCGAGCGCCACTGCCAGATCGTGTCCGGGCGCACCGGCGCACCGGCCTCGATGTCGGCCAGTCCGCGGCACTCGTTCCAGACCACGGCACCGCCGCTGGCGACCACCAGCTGCCATCCGGCCAGCTTTCCCTCGTCGACGTAACGGCCCAGGCAGTCCCCGGCCCGCGCCAGCCGCTGCGGGTCAAGCCCGTGGCTGGCAGGGTCCTCCGGCTCCGGCACCGCGCTCATTGCCCGGCGGCCGCGAACTCGGTCAGGGAGAGGGTGTTGCCGTCGGGATCGGTGAACCAGGCGACCTTGTCCCCGCTCGGGGCGGTCCAGATGCCGAGCTCGTCCTGGTCCATGCCGTCGTAGCGGGTGAAAGGCACACCCTTGGCTTCCAGGCCGCGCACGGTTGCCGCGATGTCGCCCACCCGCCACCCCGCGATCGTGAACGACTGCACCGCGAGCCCGGGCATGTCGCGCACTGGGATGAAGCCGATGAAGGCCGCTCCGTCGAGCACCGGCCGAACATACCACGCGATGAGATCATCGCCGGGCGTCGAAGGGCATGGCTAGGCTGGCCGCCATGTCGCTGGAAGACCTGCCGGCCGCGGAGTTCGCCTTCCCTGGCCCGCTCCGCGATCAGCTGGTCGCCGCGATCCTGGATGGCAGCAAGACCACCACGACCGGGCTGGTGGCCGATTACGAGCATGAAGGCGAGCCGCTGCCCCAGCCTGGCCAGCGCGAGGCCGTGGTCGACTCCGCGGGGGACCGGGTGGCGGTGATCGAGACGACCGCGGTGCGGGTCATCCGCCTCGGCGACGTCGACCTGGCTCACGCGCTGGGTGAGGGCGAGGGGTATGGCTCGGTCGCGCAGTGGCGGGCCGGGCACGAGCAGTTCTGGCACTCGGCCGAGATGCGCGAGGCGCTCGGTGATCCGGACTTTGCCGTCAGCGACGACACCCTCGTGGTCGCTCAGACGTTCCGGCTCCTGGGAACCTGGGAGGGCAGTCCTCCGTGATCACCTGCGTTGTCAGCTACGTGATCGACGCGGCCAAGATCGACGCCTTTGAGCGCTTCGCCCGTCGCTGGATGGAACTGGTCAGCCTGCAGGGCGGCACGCACCACGGCTACTTCCTGCCCGCCGAGGGCGCGAGCGACAAGGCGCTCGCCCTGTTCAGCTTCCCCAGCCTCGCCGCCTACGAGCAGTACCGTGCCCGTTTCGGCAGCGATCCCGACTTCGTGGCCGCGGACCGGATCAGGGACGAGAGCGGCTGCGTGCTGCGATACGAGAGGACCTTCATGCGGCCGCTGCTTCCCGGGCCGGGACCGGACGGACCCGCCTCGTAGCCACATCGGCGCCGTCAGCGGTCAAAGGGAACGGGCCATCGCGATCTCGGTCACCTGAACGTCAGACGGCAGCGGCTGGCGTTCCCCGGTCGGCTGGAACCCGCATCGCTCGTAGAGCAGGCGGGCGCTGTTGTTCTCGGTCACCCACAGATGCACGCGCGACCTGCCGTCAGCACGAGCCCGGCCGACGACAGCCTCGACGAGCGCCTGGCCGATCCCATGCCCGCGGGCCACCGGGCTGACCCACATGGAGATCAGCTCGGTCGTTCCCGGCTCGATCTCGTACCCGCCGGCGATCCCGACGGGCGCGGCGCCGAGCTCCGGGGCGTAAGCGAGGAAGTTGTCCCCGCGGCTGATGCGGCGCAGCCAGTCGGCTTCGGTGAACGCGACCTCGCGCTCGTAGTTTGACGCGAACGCCTGCGGAGCATCCTGCAGGGATGCCAGCCGGATGTCCCGCATGGCCTGCCAGCCGTCCACACCGATCTCCCGTATTTCCACGTGGGCATGCTTTCGCGGCGCGGCCCGCTTGGGCTAGCCGGTTTGCG
>Ga0335073_10016778_pt1 | contig 10235 bp, 13 predicted proteins | sample Lox_Sample_22_FD_207093 | JGI IMG/M metagenome (GOLD analysis project Ga0335073, IMG submission 207093) | Soil microbial communities from Loxahatchee National Wildlife Refuge, Florida, United States - Lox_Sample_2.2 | ecosystem: Environmental > Terrestrial > Soil > Wetlands | place: USA... | reverse complement strand
AAGAGATCGCCTCGATCTCGTTTAGCCTTTGCCGCTGCCTCAGCAGCCAACTTCTGCAACACGCTTCTAGCCGAAGTATCAGGTCCTAAATCAACCTGTTTTCTCTTTCCCTGTTCCGATGGCGCAAGTCCCTTAATCTCCGCCAACAACTGCTTTGTATATTGTCTTCTTGATTTCAGTGATCGATGTTCATTTCGACCTTGCTCGAAAGCTGCAATCGACGATTCCTTGACACCAGGTAACCGTAAGAACAAAGCTTTGGCTTCCCCAGATTCGTCAGCATCGTAAATCTGCCCGATAAGATCCAATAGTTCGGCTTGCGTTTCGTGGAAATAGGGATCATTGTATGATCGAAGAGTGGCTTCGAGAATCGTGTTGGCTAGGAAACTGGTGTAATGTGCAGAAGGCATTAAAAGTCCCAAAATACTTTGAACGTTTCGTACTGTATGCTGCACAGCGCGAGTATCACGAATACTAAGCAATTTTGACGACAACATTAAATATGCTTCCATTATATCCTGCTTGTTAGTTTTGACAGGGATTGGTGTGTACCTGTCGCTCTAGAACGAATGCCCGAAGGAGAAGTTTCTTTTGAAGAGCTGCGTTGCGAAGTTCAACTTCTTTCGCAGCGAACGCCATCTCCTTCGAATTGACCACAATTGCAGTGTCGTTTCTTGTCATTGGAGAAATGAGATCGGTGCAGAGTCCAACCATGCCTTCGAACAATAATCGAAGGACAGCTTCTTTGGAGACTTCAGTTTCTTCATCGATAGCACCATCGTTGGCTTTATCTGGTGCTGCATGACTTAGGGCATCCCATTCAATGTGTTCCACGAGCCACATCAAAAGTGGCGGCACGAGAGCAGGAAGGAAATCTTTCCAATATTTCTCAGGACAATTGATGATTAATGGCCGAATCGCATCGTCAATCAAATTCTTCCAAGCAAGAATTCCCATTCCCTGCACTTCACCGAAGAGCGATTCAAGTAACGAATTGGCAAGATTAGGTATCCGGTAGAACACATCTCCTAAGCGGGAGAAACTTCCAATGGTCGCAAATCTATCATGAGGACCAAAAGATTTGAGGACATACGAATAATCCCGAGCACTCCTCACATTCTTCTGGAGCCTGTAAACGAGACTTTGGATGGTTTTAGGTGCTGAATCATCTCGTTCAGATGGAATTCCGGCAGCCTCATCCCAGCCTCCCATATCAAGTTTCTCTGCAATGTTGTTCAATCCAAATGGCATTCCACCGGCATTTGCGGGATTGCAGAATCCTTGTAAAGATGCAAGCACTCTAAAGAAACCAGGTAGGAAAAGATGAATATGCTCCTCCCATCGAACCGCATAATAGACCTTCCAATCTTCGGGAGATCCACCCTTATTATGACCACTCCGCTGTTGAGTGTCTATCAATGAAGCAATTTCACGTAACGGCCATGACCACCGATGAAGTTGTTTCAATTGCGCTTTGAGTGTAAGCCCTTCCTCATCTAATAGAGTCGTCTCGTATTGCTGGGGAACCGCTCCTCGACGATCTACATTAGCAACAGTTGCATGCAGCTTTGTACTGATATAGTCTCCAACTCGATCGGCACCGAGGAGTTTAAGGAATCCTGAAAGATCGAGATTGCCAGGGACATTGTTCAGACCGGAATTCCATCTTTCCACTACTTTGTCAACAATTCCATCAAATCGCTGCTTTCGTTCTGGAAGACTACCAGCGTTCTCCGCACGATCACTTAAGTCAGTCACATCTCAAAGGCATTGTACTTGATAATGAACAGTACTGTCAACAAAACCAATGCACTACGTTGAGAAGTTTCAGGCGATCCAATGCTGTTCTGATAATGTGCCAAGAGCTCATCGAACCCATTCATAAGTGCAGTGGAAGATTGAGTAGCAAAGTATATTAGGCCTTGTCCAGCTCTCGCACGGACTCCCTTATAGCTCTTTTTCAAATCACGCGGAGAATTTGGGGGACATGTCAGATCGATCCCCCGGAGAGCCTGCATAAGTACAATTCAACAAATTATATACCTTTGTAATCATTGAGATCATCTCAGGTTCGTCCGTGATGTATTTCCAAAGTGCACTGTAGGCACTGATTTGTCGTCCGAAAATCAACGGATCCGTGATATCGGCAGAGGCGATCATCTTGCCCCATGTTCTCATCTCTTCATGAATTGCACTTTTCACTGCATTCCTTTCTTCCGCCGTCCCAGTGAAATTGTCAAGGTACCATCCAATGCCGACATTTATGGCGGCAACTCCCCTGAATATACAGCAAGCTTGAACATAAGCTGGTGAAGTCTTTTTGCAGAGTCCTCGTTCATCTCGATCTCGCTCGTCCAGTCGATCGACAGTAAGAAACTTTTGCAGACGTTGTCCCATATACTTGATTGAAGCTGGACACTCTTTGCTTACGACTCCTTCCACAATTTCCATAAGGACTCTTTTGACGCCAGCCAAGAAGTTCTTGAAGAGTCCGGCACTGCTAGTCTCCATCTCATCGAAATCTTCGCGCAGGAATAAAGCATAAGAATTCCATTCTGGGACATCCATTAAGTCTTCGAAATCCACGAGACGATCTACGCATAGGGAGAGGAGTGTTCCTAATTGTTCGGAAGGTAGTTTCAGACGTTCTGCAGTAGGTAGTAATAAAAGATTTCGCCAAATGGTGAAAGTTTGGATAGATATCCATAATGAAGGAGTCGTGCTGAATCGTAACAACAAATATAAAAACGACGATAAAGTTGGAATAGGCTCGCAATGAATGGGTATCAATTCGCTTGAAGCAAGAGCACATATATACTGTCTGTCAGATTAAGCAGGAGAAAAGCGGATACCATGACAAATTTCTTTCCAACGCCATAAGCATCTCGGTCGACATCGACTAATTGTCCATCACTGGCAGTGGCCATATTGGCGAAAACTTGGTCGAGGACTTGACCGTATCCTTGTAGACTTTGCTCTGAAAACGCTTCGCGTCGCATTGCGATAAGAGATGCGTCTTGCACCGGAACAGCAGAACGAATCATCAGGACATACAAGGTATCCAGTACCATTGTCCGCACATCGTTGTCATCGACAAGCAATGTCTGATGCAAAAGTCCGAGCAAATTGATTTCCACGAGAGATCTCCGGTCAGCATCATCTCAACAGAGGAGTCAAACCTTGGTGCTGCCCATGGAATACAAACTTGAAGAAGCTTTATGGCGGCAAGTAATTCTCGAATGACTTTACGATCTGGTGTATTCCCCGCAAGAATCTCAGTAGTCCGTTCATGTACTGTAGAAGCAACCAGTCCCAACAGTCCAACTTGCCCAGGAACACCCCATTTCGTCCATCCTGGTAGTGTCTCTAGCCAGTCCACACCATCGGGATATATTTGTCGTAAAGTTTCCTCAGAATGGCATGCCACACTCAGCATTTGCGTCAGCAATCTTTTCCGGGGCATTGGTTCGTCTTTAGTGAGACAGTAATCCTCGATTATATATCTGAAAATTTGCAGAACCAAAGTTCTTGAATCTTCTGAACGGTTATACAATTCAATCAGTAATGGCACAGGATCGTCCCAAGAAGCAAGCCATGTCGTCCTTAGCAGCGCGACGAAGACTAATGACAGTTTGGCAATTAGATAGGACGGCGGTGAATTGGTCCCGTCGAGCTAAGGAAATTCAGTGAAACTACTTAGGAACAGTACCTCTCCACAGAGTTGTATGAGACCCTGCCGTATGGCAACTGCTTCCGCATCATTGAACGTTCCCCACGCATACTTTATTTGCGATTCCAATATACTGATACCGAAATGACGCACTGGGTCAGGAAAGTTGTTTCTTCCAGAAGCAAGAGCAAGACCAACCCGCCAACTTGACGCATCGTCCCTAACCTGGTCAAGCCTCTAACACAATAAGTTACTCATCGAGAAACAGCGTTACGCTCTGAGCTTGTAACCGTTGAATATTTGTTGTTCGCGGGTCGTGCACTGCTTCAAGATCTTTGACGATCTGCTGCAACCGCGCAATGTTTTCTTGAGTTGGTTCCAAGTCCCATGGCTGGACAACTTGATGACCATTCATTATATGTCCAACAAACTACTCGCTCATTCCCTTGACAATGCAACTGAAAGAAAAATAAACGTACAATGGTCGACTGTGGTGTCCTTGCTCCTTGTTTGGAACCGAAGTCTTGTTTTCAGTTCGCTGAAAGGGCAGTTGAATTGGAAATCGCCTTTCGCTTTGAAGACTGATTTCATCGATCTGATCGACAACTCGACAGCAACTTGGCCAAGACTACCGAAGTATCGTCATCCCGTTACCGACCCCTTGCTTCATCATTAAAAACATCGTCAGCCAGCACTGAGCATAGTCGTGGTTGCGGGTGGTGAATGCTTTCATCATGGCAGGAGGGTCGTCTTCACCGGCAGATCCGCTGCACTGGTGGAATCCTCGGAAACTCCTCCTTCAAATCGTTCTCCTTCAAAGCGCATACACCCTCACAGAGTTCGTTTTCGTAACATTCCTCGTCTTAGTCATGGGAGCTCCTTTTCGAATAGACTACATCTTCCTCCCTAGTCGATTTATGACAAATAACGTCTTCGGATGGACTCTGTCGTTTCTCTCCATCCTCACTTCTGTCCTGACGTACTTTTCCTCTTTGTTAATGAACTAATGATCAGTGTTTTATACATAGTGCTCATCGTTCGACGGTCGCAGTTAGTTCTCGACTTTGCATTGACATTACAAGGATTCAATCTACTATTCATACTACTATACAACTGGCGAATTCCGATTACCTTGGGATGGTGGGTTACCAAAATCATCGAAACAAACGTGATGATATTTGGAGGGAAATATTTCTGCAGAATGAGAGAATTACGGCCTATAGAGTTCAACATGTATGAGATGGTTCCTACGAATCCTGTTGAGCCAAGGGCGCTAGAAGAACAATTACCAAATGGTACCGATGATGAGCATGCGAAGGAAGATGGAAAGGCTTTAAAGGCATCGAAGGAATGATACCTGGAGTACGACAATGTTATAATGGCACAAGAGCGTGGAATTAAATGCTACAATACTAACTTATACAATATCCCTGGCCTTCCTACGACATGCTAAACGCCCCTTCGCTTTTTGCAATACAAATTTCCAATTGTACAGTGCGTATTACAGTACTTTCTTTCGATGTTCTGGCTTGTGCGATGTTTCAAAGTCGCAGTGGATATAGCACCTTTCAACCCCGGGGAGAAGTTCCAGTTTATCTTGCAACTCTTGACTTACATCATGTGTCTCCCGTAATGTTGAATTTGGATCCATGACGATGTCAACTTCGATAATTACACCCTTCTATCAGTTGAGGAATAAGTCAAAACATACAGGACCAGCGTGATATGCTCGACAAGTATCGATTTGGAGTATTCTGGGATCATGCGTCAAAGTAATATAGGTGACTTGTTGCAAGAACGAAGCATCCGCCGATATCCCAATAAGCAACTGCAATTCATCTTCCATAAGCAAACGCAGACAAACATGACAATACGATAAGCAGTATGTCCCCACAATCCAATAATCAGAAAAGCGAGGATAGTAGCTCCCATGGGATCAATCCACCATACAATTTTTGAACCAAGCACGGAAGTCATAATACCAAATCCGTTGATAAAAAGATCATTTCTATGGTCCTCCCATAATATTCGAACTTGTGGATATTGTCGTAATCCCCAACAATAGCAAAATAGACCGAATTTGACAGTGAAGGCAACGGATACAGCTGCTATAGCAGGGACGTGGAAAGCGTTAGTTTCGTCATCTGGATTGTCGCCGTGGGATACGATGTCCCTTATTGATTCGACGATGAGGATCAATGAAACACTCATCATAAGGAATGAAAATACTATATTTCCAACTGTCGACATTCTCGTTTTTCCCTGCCATTAGCACAAAAGAGGGAGATAGTACAGCTGGATATTTTTGCTCATCGATCTTTTTGGCGGCTCGGTGCGTTATCCACAAGGTGATATTGCTAAAAGGATCGAAGATTGAATCTGCCATGGTCGCAAACAGAGAATAAGATAAAGAACTAGTAGCACCATATATCTGTAGAACCGCCAAACAACAATTCAATATAAAACTTCCTCTCACTGCAATTTTGACCTGTTTGTTAGTCAGTCAACTTATCAAGTGACTCACCTTGAGCTGTTTCTCTTCATTTTCGGCATCCGCGGCAAGTCGATGTTCATCGACAGATTTGAGCATGCGCTCGATATTCGCGTTTTGATGTTCATAGAACTTGCGTACTTTCCGTCGAGTTCCTCGTTGTCGTAGTGATGAGAGCTGTTCGGGAGGAATAAGCTTTGTTTGCAGCGAGTAAGGATCTAAACTTCGGTTGGATAAGGAAGCTGATATGGGAGAAAGTTCAAGGTCGGTGTCAGGAGATCCATCGAAAGTGGAGATTGCTGTTGTTGTGACTGTCGTGCTCATGGTCAAGGGACTCCTTTTCATAAGAGGAGACCTGAATGAAAGAGCTCCAGGAGAAGAACAACGAGCGAACAAGAGCTCGGTCTTCTCGGTAGATACTGAGACACTTTAGTCTCGAGTGTGGTGGTGAAAAGATCAGCGAGTGGTGGCGCCTTCTTAAAATGCACAGCCCCTTATCTCTTGCCAGATTCACCGTCGGCGACGCAGAATGGTATCTCAGTTGCAGTGGGATCGGAGTTTCTGTGTCTATTCCATACCGCATGCTGGATGTAGTTGCACTTACTGACTCGATGACGGACCACGGCCAACTGCTCGCTTATCTCGCATTTCTAGCCTGAGATTGCGATCTGATCGTGCAACCACAAGAAAAAACGAAAGTCCAGATTTCGAGGTTTACAATGAGACATCAGTGTTTATAGAGCCATCGCTGTCATGCTGTAGTATGCCTCAAAGACGACATGAAGGAGCTGATGCAAAAAATGGTTCAAGAGAGGATCGAACTCCCGACTTCATCCGAATTTGATTTCCGGCTGAACCGTTTCAGTGTGAAGGATGCGTCATACCACTAGACCATTGAACCGGCTTAATTCCAGTCAGTTGGAACTAAAATACTTATATATACCAACCAACGATCCGGCAGTCAGCTATTTGCTGTTTTTCCGGCCGCAGTTCGGAATCACAGCCTCTCCATCTTGGCAGGCCTCATGGTAAGAGAAATGCCATCTCGGATTTTGACCGGAAAGAGTCAATGCATGGAAATAAGCTGTCACGGCGTGAACAGAGAACTAGTATTTTCGAGAATGGTCGGTTAATCCGTGTGCCACCTCCATAAGCGGTCACATTCTGCGGCCCAATATGATGGAATAGCGTAGTCGTAATTAAAACCCTTCATCCCGCGGAAGGCCCGATAAGAAACAGCAATGCTGCACTTTGCGGCCATTTATTTCTCATCGAATAAAAGCAGCACGTTCCCCACCCCCTAACAACGAACGTTGAGTCACAAACAAGGTTTAAATCCTCTATGTGCGTCTTATCACGATACTACTCTCAAAATGCACTCTGGGAAGTCTGAACACGTTACAAGCGGTCCTGAAATCGTTCAGGATCCTGCAGTTGAGGAAAAGATTGGGGACACTGTTCCGGAGACGGAAGTGGTCGTCGATAATGTTGACGACAACAAAACACCACCTGTATTTGGTCGACTGTGGAGGGAGTGTGTGAGTATATTTACGCTTGCATTTGCACCTGGATTAAACGTACATCTCATCTAATTGGATTCATCTGATGGTAGGCCATGAGTGTTGGAAGTGTTAATATTGCATTGCCTTCAATTGGGAGAAGCTTGATAATTGATAATTCAAATTTAACATGGGTCGTATCAGCATACTCGTATGATCACATCAAAATTTCTTTGTATTGATGTTTAGGGTTGCCAATGGATGTTTCTTATTGACGAGTGGACGTCTTGCTGATTTGTACGGCCGTCGACGTGTATTCTTTGTGGGTTCAGCTATTTATCTTGTCTTCACTATTCTATGTGGGGTCGCCCAAAACGGGCTCATGTTATTCATTATGCGTGCTTTCCAAGGACTTGGTAGTGCTCTCTGTGTGCCTGGTGCAGTAGGCATCGTCGGTGCAACTTATCATCGATACAACAAGCGCAAGGCTTTGGCATTCGCAGTTGTGGGCGGGATGGCAACCACCGGTTTCCTTGCCGGCATTCTTTTGGGTGGTATCTGTGCGCAACTGTTAACATGGAGATGGTTATTCTTCATCACAGCAATTCTAGCAGGATTGATGATTGCAAGTGCTCTGTTCATCGTCCCTAAAGAAGCCGGCGAAGACCCCGATCAACCTCACATCCCAAACAAGTACAAAGAAATCGATTGGTGGGGACAATTATTATCGATCTCAGGGTTGGTGCTGCTTGCCTTCTCCTTGACCTATTCAACTCAAGCACCGAATGGATGGGCAACCTGGTATATCATCTTCCTGTTGATCCTATCCTTCATCCTTCTCGGGCTATTCGTCTTCGTCGAACATAAGCGTGGCGCACGAGCCATGATGCCATTGAAAATCTGGCGATCTCCACAATTCGCTCTTGTCATGGCGCTCCTATTCCTAGGCTGGTTCGACTTTGAGATCGTTACCCTATACATGACTTTCCTATTTCAAAATGTTCGCGGAGTATCACCGTTGCTGTGTACATTATATTTCCTCCCCGACGTCATCTTCGGCGTTCTCACAGCAATTGTAATGGCACGCGTCATCCCTATTTTCCGAACTCAATTCCTCTTCCTAGCAGGCCTCCTCTTACTTCTCGCCGCACCATTCCTAATGGTCTTTTCACCTGCCCAACAATCCTACTGGCCTCAAACCTTCCCCGCAATCACATTATCAGCAATCGGTGGAATGACACTCTTCAACGTCGCAAACGTATTCGTCTCCAGTTCAGTTGCCCGCGAAGATCAAGGTTTAGGACAAGGTATATTTAATACAGTGGTACAATGTGGTACAGCAATAAGTTTGGCTCTTGCTGCAGTGGTAGCGCATGCAGGTGGAGTCACGCCCGATGCGACTACACAGGATTTATTGAGTGGATATAGAGCGTGTTTTTGGTTCAGCATTGGCATTTTGAGTCTTCCGTTGATCGGAGTTTGGTTTTTGAGGGGAAAGAAGGCTACAAGTGTTTCTAATGACGATAATTCAAGAGATACTCCGGATGGAAATGGCAATGAACAAACTAACCAAGAGGAAAATACGGAAAAAACAGAAAAGTTGGATTCGGATGAGAGTGAAAAAACTAAAAGATAAAGAGCATAAAGGCGATGACTTTATAATTAAGTTTAATTAATTGTGTTGAGAATGATGTTCGTTCGACCCTGGAAGTATGTTCTCCCTTGAATGTGTCCAGCTCTAGAGTTACGTGCAGGTCAATTGATCGTCAGATGGTCGTCACCGCCAAGTAACAACTGCAAGAACTAGTTGAACAATCCTCAGCTTGACATGGGCAAGACTAAACCTCAGACTGCCAAAGGCGACGATGGTACTTTTTCTCTTTTCGCTGCCACTCACAATCTAGCGTCCAATCTCGTTCTCACTTACCTCCGCAAACAGAATAGACCTTACTCGGCAACGGACATTACAAGTAACTTGCACAATGCCGTCACCAAAGCAGGAGCTCAGAAGATTCTACAACAGCTAGTTGAAGGTGGTGCTGTGTCCTGCAAAACGCAAGGTAGTCCATGAATCGTTCGATTCACTTATGAACAGGGAAACAAAGCATCTACGTTATTCGTCAGGTATTTGGTGGTATCACCTTGATTAACTTCAGAATGACGGAGACGTTCCAACAGAATCAGAACTCGCCGAAATGGATAGGACCATAGAATCACTCAAAGCACAAATTTCTGCTCTTAAGGAGGAGAATAAGCAGCTCAGTGCCAGTATTATCTCTTCATCGGAGATTAACCCTCAGCTTACACTTCGCTTGCCACATCACTTCCAACATCTGAGATTCAAGCTCGTATAGACGAATTGGATAAAGAGGTTGCCATTTCCGCCGTTTCAGACGCTTACTTAGATCTTCGAGTTGGTTGCTCTTCTCGAGCCATTGAAATCAGGAACTTTGGTTGTATCTACAGCTGCCGAGCGGGAACAAGCTGACAAAGATTTGGCAAGAGTGAAGAAGATATATCACCATCGTCGAGCCATTGTACTGACCTTTTTCAGTTCAATTGACGGATAGTTCCA
>Ga0335073_10016777_pt1 | contig 10235 bp, 7 predicted proteins | sample Lox_Sample_22_FD_207093 | JGI IMG/M metagenome (GOLD analysis project Ga0335073, IMG submission 207093) | Soil microbial communities from Loxahatchee National Wildlife Refuge, Florida, United States - Lox_Sample_2.2 | ecosystem: Environmental > Terrestrial > Soil > Wetlands | place: USA: Florida... | reverse complement strand
CCTACTCCATCGTGCGCTTGCAGCAGCACACCCCGGCTGGGCAGGCGAAGTTCGACGACGTGAAGGTGCAACTGATGAAAGATCTGCAACAGAGAAAGAAGGAACAGATTCGCAGCGATCTCGATAAGAAGCTGCGCCAGAACGCGAAGATCGAGGAGATGTGAGAAGGAGCAAGACCGGCCCGGACTTCGTGTCCAGGCCCAAACGAAGCACGGTTTCGAGAAACAACGAAGCCCAAACTACAACGATTTTCAACAGCATGTTCGAGCGCTGAGAAATCAAGGATGAGATACATTGGCGGATTCCCCACGAGTCGCGATTGTCTTTGGCCTGCTGATCGCAGCGTGGCCGCTCGCGGCACAGGTGCAGCTCGGCGAAACCAAGACGAGCGCGAACGGCACCATCTCCACCGGGTATACGGCGAATTATGGCAACCTGACCCCCTCAACACATGACTGGACGGTGGGAGGCACGGCCGCGCTTTCGGGTTCGTACTACAATCCCAACTTTCTTTCCTATAACGCATCCTTCTACCTGAACCAGGCACGGTCAAATTCCGATTTCCAGTCCATTTCCGACGCCAGTGGCTTCAACGTCACGACCAATATCTTCGGTGGAAGCAGGTTCCCGGGATCGGTCAGCTACTCCCTCGCCGACGACAGCGAAGGCAATTATGACGTGCCGGGATTAGCCAACTACGTCACTCACGGCAACAGCCGCACCTTCGGCGTCAATTGGAGCGAAATACTTCCCGGCGTACCGACGTTGTCCGCAGCTTTCCAGACCGGCAACAGCGATTACTCCGTATACGGAACCAACAACCAGGGGAGCAATTCATTCCACTCTTTGAATCTTCACTCCGCATACCAGCTCGACGGATTCAATATGGGTGCCTATTTCAACTCGGGCGGTTCCCACGCGCTCGTTCCTCAGGTGATTGAGAACCAGGGGAATGCAGACATCGATTCCACCAGTAGCGCGTACGGCCTCAACGTCCAGCATCGGCTGCCGATGCAAGGTTCAGCGGCCGCCAGCTGGACTCGCTCACAGTGGGACAGCGCGTACTCGAGCATCAGTTCCACCGGTACGATCGATACCTTCAACGGGCTCGCGGCCGTGCGCCCCACGCAAAAGCTGTCCCTGTCGGTCAACGCCACTTACTCCGACAATCTCGCTGGCCAGCTCATCGAGTCGGTTGTGTTAGCAGGTGGTGCGGTCTCCGGCCTCAATTCGAACCAATCATCCAATTCCATGGACGTGTCGGCGACCGCAGGATACGCGCCCGCGATCAACCTGCAAACGGATGCCTTTTTTGAGCGCCGTACGCAGTACTTCCTCGGCCAGAACTACGGTGTCAACTCTTACGGCGTGGGCGCCACCTACGCGCATGGCCTGCTCGGCGGGACCTTCAACTCGGCCTTCACATTCACCGCCAACACCTCAGACGATACCGGCGAAGACAATCTGGGTTTTTCAACCAACGACAACTACACGACGGTCTGGAGGGGATGGCACATTACTGGCTCGTTTGGCTATGCGCAGAACGCGCAGACCCTCCTCGTCACTTACATGAATTCAGTCTTCAACTACTCCGGCAGCGTCCGGCGAAACTGGGGACGATTTAACCTGGGCGTTGGTGCGAGTTCCTCGCGCACCGGCCTGACGCAGCAAGCCGGAGACGAAAACAACAGCCAGGGATATAACGCAAGCCTCGGATTTGGCGCCCTTCTCACAGCAACCGGTACCTACTCGAAAGCCAATGGGCAGGCAATCGCCACGGGCTCCGGATTGGTGACGGTTCCGGTTCCTCCGCCCACGCTTCCCTCGAGCCTGGTCACTCTCTTCGGCGGAGACAGCTACTCCTTCGGCTTGTCAAGCACACCGGCCAAGCATCTCGTTATGTCCGCTGCCTATTCGCGGGCGAACAGCAACATGACCGCGAGCACCCTCACTTCGACCAACAACAACACGCAGTTCAATTCGCTCGTCCAGTATCAGTTTCGGAAGCTCAATTACATCAGTGGCTACTCCCGCCTGCAACAGGGTTTCAGCATTTCCGGTTCGCAGCCGCAAATCATTTCGTCGTTCTACGTGGGGATTTCGCGTTGGTTCAACTTCTTCTAAGCCGGGAAATGTATCGCCGACTCGCCGCGGCAGCGCTGCTTGCCATTGCGATGGTTCTGCCTGCCGGGGCAAAGGGCAAGGCGGCAACAGTCAAGCCGGAACTGTGGGAGTTGTCGCTCGAAGGCGGTCGCAAGCTCTCGTGGGAGCGCAGTTTCAGCTCGGAAGCAGAAGTGAAGCCAAATCGCGGCTTTTGGAACAAGGTTGTTGACGTAATCGCGGGCGATCCCGACTACCACTTCCTGGTTCGTCCCTACAGCATCGCGACCGACTCGCACGGGCGCATTATCGTCACCGACCCCGGCGCGGAAGGCGTGCACATCTTTGACTTCACGCAGCACAAGTACAAGTTCATCCAGCGCAGCGAAAAATCCCGGAATGCCATGCGGACGCCGCAGTGCGTAGCCGTTGACGCTGCGGACAACATCTACGTCACCGATTCCGACGCAGGCGAAATCTTCGTCTTCGAGCCGAACGGAAAGCTCCTTCGCACCATTGGCAGCCTGAAAGGCGGCGAGGGATACTTCAAGCGGCCAACGGGAATCGCCGTCGATTCGGCTGCGCAGCGCATTTACGTTACCGATACCCTGCGCGATCAGGTCTTTGTCCTCGACCTGCAGGGCAACATTCTGCAAACCATCGGCAAGACCGGCGAAGGACCGGGCGAGTTCAACCTGCCCACGGAGTTGCATCTCGATGGAACGAACCTTCTCGTTGTCGATGCCATGAACTTTCGCGTGCAGGCCTTCGACCGCTCTGGTGCGTTCCAGTACTCCATCGGCAAGCTGGGCGATAGCATGGGCGCGATGTTCAGGCCCAAGGCCGTGAGCGTCGACTCCGAAGGCCATCTCTATGTGGTCGACAGCTTGTGGGGCGTGGTGCAAGTCTTCGATCGCCAGGGAGAGCTGCTCTACTACTTCGGCACGCGCGGGACCCACGCCGGTCAATTTCAGTTGCCTTCGGGGTTGTTCATCGATCACGAGGACCGGGTTTTCGTCGTTGATGGGTTCAACCGCCGCATCCAGGAATTCCAATACCACGGCGTGAAGACTTCGACTGAGGAGGCATCGAAGTGAAGATTCGATTCCTTCTCCCTGCAATGATCATTCTGCTCGCGGCGGCGTGCGCCTCAGCGCAAATTGCGGGCGATGCTCTGGGCGTACACAATCTCGGGCCCGCAAGCCAATCGCCTATCAAGGGCGCGCGTCCCGATGCCTGTGCCTACTGCCACGCGCCGCACTCAGGCTTGAACATGGGCCTCTGGAATCAGAAGCTGACCACGCAGGTCTACACAAACTACACCAGCACGACCGAAAAGAATGCGGGAACGCAGCCGCTGCTTGGCTCCGACAGCAACATGTGCCTTAGTTGCCACGATGGCACCGTCGCGGTGGGTTCCAGCGTAGCCTATGGCCAGATCACGATGCGCGGATCGATGAATCCGCAGGACGTCTTCGGCAGCAATATGCAGCTGTCGCACCCCTTCAGCCTGGCATTGCCACTGAAGGACAACGTGGACCTTGTTGCCTCGCTGGCCGCAAGCGGCCACACCGCCGACGCAACCGGTGCAGTGCACCTGATCAACGGCAACGTCGAGTGCACTTCGTGCCACAACCCGCACGTGCAGGCGAAAGACATCATCTCGCAGAACTTCCTCGTCAAAGACAGCTCCAGCGGCCAGCTCTGTCTCGCCTGCCATGATCCCACGCGCCAGGTGAGTGGGCAGGTGAATCCGCTGGCCGACTGGTCGATCAGCGCCCATGCCCTCTCGACCAGCAAGATCTCACCGCAGGCAATGCTTGGCAGCTATTCCACCGTGGCCACAGATGCCTGCATCTCCTGCCATACTCCACATAGTGGCAGTTCCACGGCGCGACTGCTCCGCGGTCAGAACGAGCAGGATTGCATCTCCTGCCACAATGGCGGCTCGAACGTTTCGCCTATGCCGCTCTACGAGAATGTGTTTTCTGAATATGGCACAGGCAAGGTCGGTCACCCCTTCCCATCTTCGACAAATCCGCACGATGCCGCGGAAGGCACGCTGCTCAACAACAACCGTCACGCCACCTGCGTCGATTGCCACAGCCCTCACGGTTCGCAATCGGTCAGCACCTTCCCCACCGCACCACTGATTCGCGTGTCACAGAAGGATGTGGTCGGCATTAGTGCCAGCGACGGCATCAGCGTGCTCGCCCCCGCCGTCAATCAATACGAAAGCTGCCTGCGCTGCCATGGAACCAGCACCGGCAAGCAAACGCTGGCTCTTTACGGCTACTTCCCGGTACGTGCGGTTTCAGCCGGCGATCCGCTCAACCTCATCCCGCAGTTTGCGATCAGTTCCACTTCGAGCCATCCGGTGATGCACGTCAGCAACAGCGCCCTGCCACAGCCGAGCCTGCTGCCCAACATGCTCAACCTCGATGGCGTCACGCAGGGACGCGCCATGGGCAACCAGATCCTCTGCACTGACTGCCACAACAGCGATGACAATCGCGAATTCGGCGGCTCGGGGTCCAACGGTCCGCACGGCTCGCGCTGGACACACATCCTGGAGCGCCGTTATGAATTCAGCCAGACCACCACGCCCGGCCAGGCGATTACCAATTTGTTTCCCAATCCCGATACCAGCGTGAACGGTCCGTACGCGCTCTGCGGAAAGTGCCACGATGTGGCCAATCAGATTCTTCGGGATACGAGCTGGAACCACCACGCCGACCACATCAACGCTGGGCTCTCGTGCTCCACTTGCCACACTGCGCACGGCATGGGAGCTGCCAGCGGAGCCATCAGCGGTGAACGCCTTGTCAATTTCGATCTCAACGTTGTCGCACCCAACGGCGCGCTGCCCATTTCCTACAACCGCGGAGCCAACACGTGCGTTCTCGTTTGCCACCAGACCGCGCACAACCCCGACGGCTCCGTGGCGCCCGCTACACTGCGCAGGGGAATCGGAGTGAAGCGTTAGGAGCGACAACTCCAAAGTGGTAGTTGCCTCAGTCTTTTTCTCTGCGCCACACGCGACGGATCAGCACAACCGCACCCACTCCGGCAGCGAAGAGCAGGGCATCGACAAGGGTGTTCGCAGCCGTTTCGACCAGCAGCAGGATGACGGTCTGCATCACGCGCGGCGCTGTCACCCTGTATCCCGCCCTTGCGGCCGGCAAGATCATCTGCAGAATGGAATGCGGATTCTTGTCCAGAGCGCCGCCGACTTCGCCGATAATGGTGCTGATCAGCCCAAATAGCGCCCCGGCGAGAGCGGCGAACAGAACCGGACGGCTCCGAGCCATGCGCGCAATGGTCTTCAGCATCGGACCATTGTACGGGTCCGGCTTCGGATCAACGCGCCTTGGCGCAAACAGTCGGCGATTCGAATAAGCGGCCACCGAGCGCCTCACTGCGCAGGTGCGCTCTTTCGCTGCGCAGTCCACGGCCCGTCTGCCTTCCCCTCCACTTTCATGCGGCCTCCGGCTGAGTCACCGTCGATCCATCCCGCCAGGGTTGCCGTCGCGGCAACTGCGGGCGCGGATTTGTCAGGTTGCCACGTCCCGTTGAATGTCAGCTCCACGTAGCCGTTACGCCACATGCCGCTCACCGGCAGTTCATGGCCGAACGCTCCGGTCCACATTCCTTTCACCGCGTCACCATCGCGATGTAGATCCATCGATCCTTCGTACCGGCCGTAATCGCTCGCGAATTTCACGTCCCAGGTTCCCGTGGCTTCGCCGCCGTTCTTGATCTCTTCGAGCGCGGCCGGAATCACTTTCACGTTGGAGAAATAGGCTTCCTCTCCCGCGTAACCCCACAGCGCAACTCCGCCTGCGAGGTCTTCACCCTTCAAGCCATTCACAATCAGGCTTGGGCTGTCCGACTCATCGAGATACAACTTCGCAATGCGTCCGTGTACTTCAATTTTTGTGTGAAACCATGTTTCCGGCTTCAGCTCCGCATGGGATTCGTAGATCCACGGCCATTCACGGCGCAGCTTGTACCAGTCGAATCCGGGAGCAGCCACGTATTGCGCGGAGTGATTGCGCATGGCCTGGTCTTCAGAATGGGAATTGCCGGGCCGAAGATAAAACATGTCATAGTGCGTGGCATCAGGCCTGGCGCGGAATGCGATTCCAACAAACCCCGGCATTCGCACACCCGGCGGAGTCGTGGTCTTCAACGCGATATCTGCTTCGATGACCCCATCCTGAAACTGCACGCCCTTGAGGAATGCGAACACGTCCTCACTCGAAGGAGCAGTCAGACGAACCGCCTTGCGCCCCAGGTACTCGACGGCCTCGACCCTCCCGTTTGCCGGGACGATTCCTGTCAAGTCGCTCGTGTCGCTTAACGAGAAACTTCGCGCGGATTGTGCTGTCAAGTCAGTCGCGCCCGCCGATTGCGCATGCGCTGATGAGAGCGCTGCCATCACAAGTAGAATCGTGCCGGCGGCACGCCGAGAACGCGGCACAGGGATCACTTCGCCAGATCGCGGAGTGAAAGGTCTGCAGGTTAGCATACGATGGACCTCATTTGTCATCAGTGGTTTTTGCGCAAGAAAGAACCACTGAGTGCGTACGATAGAGCAGAGCACGCGACAGGCCAAATACATATTTCCTTAAGCCGCCTCGAATCAGGGCACGCCGATACCCCGGCGCCTGTATGAGTGTCCGTGGCTGGGCAGGGTGTCCATCTGCGAACAGACGTTCCTGGCGCTATCCGATCGATTGCATCGCAGGCTGATCCGGCCGGAACATTCGTGCCTCTTTCTAGAAAATCGTGCCCGCCGTGCTGCCGTTCATCTCGTTTGACTTGTCGGCGTGGCACTGGCGGCAGAACTGCGCGGTCTGGTTCGACGCGAGGTTGGTGTCGTTGGGATTGTACGGTGCGCGCAGGAAAAACATCGTCGCATAAGTGCCGGGCGGCAAACCCGAGGTCGAACTGCTCGTAATCGTGACCGCGCTCATTGAGTGCGGATCATGGCACGTGGTGCACACCACCACCGCGGAATTGTTGAAGGCGCCTGGCTTCACAAAAAAACCATAATTATGCACAAAACGGCTCGAGTTTGCGCCTTTCATCGTGATCACGCCGTTTGTCTGCGTGCAATCCCAGTTGGTCCCGCCGCCACAATTGACCGCCGCGCTCAGCCCCATCGGATGCTGGTTGAGATAATTGCCCATCCCCGTGGTGTTGTTTCCAAGCAGCGTGGGAATCGCGTTGCGGTTTCCATAGGTGGAAGGAAGCGACTCGTAGATGTGGTTCTTCATCATCGCGCTCGGCGCATAGTTGCCGTCGTGACAACTCAGGCAGGTCATCATCCCCGCCACGTCGGGTGTCCCGGCTGACATGCTCGCCGGCAGAACCTCAACATATTTGCCGCCGCCCGTTGCGATGGTCTTTCCATAAAGGCCGCTCACATCTTCGCCCCAAAGGGCAGTCATTCCTGTGCTGGGGTCGGACGACCGCGTGTTGCCGTTCCCAGACGAGCCGCTATGAGGCGCGTGGCAGGCCGTGCAGCCGCGCCCATAGTTCAAGTGCGCGCCAAGTACATCCGTCGTGGCCGATGTGATCTGCGCCCCCGCGTATACCGCGGTTGCGGCCAGCATGAGGGCGATCGAAAGAACTCGTTGCATGGGGCAGAAACTCCTTGTGCGACGCTCTCTTCATCGACCCGAACATCCTCACCACTTAGACTGTCGCGCACCCGGACAATCGCCAGAATCCGATCCACTCCTCGGTTGCTCCTCATGTGATATGAATCACCGTAACTCGCCCGCAATCCGTATCTAATGATCCTGCGAACACTTTTGATCCGGGCTGTTGCACGCTGCAACGTGCGGTCTCTGCACAAGTTACGGCCACTACCGTGCAACAGGCCCACTTCGCAGGTCTATGAGGCTGCTCATCCATCTCGCTCTGCTCCGCAGTCTGGTCGCCCGCATCGGCGGCCACGTCTCCGTCTTGCGCCTCCTTGTTCCCGGCGTCTTGATTTCGCTTTTAGCCCTCCCCGCCTTCGCTGAAGTCCATCCGGTCCCCCTCGACAAGAACATCGACGCATCCAAGTGCCTGGAGTGCCACACCGACAAGACCAAGGGAAAATCAGTCCATTCCGCGATGGGCACCGGCTGCCTCAGCTGTCACGAAGTCCGGGTCAACAAGGACGTAACGCGCGTCAAGCTGATCACGGCAACACCATCGGGCCTCTGCATCACCTGCCACGCTGACAAAAAGGCTGCCGACATCAAGGGCACCGTTCATCCTCCCGCGGTGCGCGACTGCCTCAGCTGCCACGATCCGCACTCGAGCGACAACAAGAACCAGCTGCTGAAACCCACTTCGGGTGGGGAAAAAGAGAATCTCTGCCTCGACTGTCATCAGACCGGCCTCCACGTCTCCGACAAGGGCAGCCGCCATGCCGCGCTCGACATGGGCTGCGATACCTGCCACACGACGCACAGGACCGGACCCGAACCAACCGCCGAGAACCGCTTTCATCTGACCAAGCCGGCGCCCGCGCTCTGCCTCGATTGCCACGACGCCAAGGACGCCGACCTGCAGAAAGCGCATAATAACCAACCCTTCGCTGCGGCCAACTGCCTCGAGTGCCACGATCCGCATCAATCCGATGCCCCAAAGCTGATGGCGAAGTTCACCCATGCACCGTTTCAGCCGGGCGGATGCGATACCTGCCATGCGCCGGCGAAAGACGGCAAGGTCGTGCTCACGCAGCCCGATGCGAAGAGCCTCTGCGTGACCTGTCATGACGACAAGGCCAAGCTGATCGAGACCGCCAAGGTGCCGCATCCCGGTGCGGCAGGCGATTGCACCGATTGCCACAGCCCGCACGCCAGCAACCAGCCCGGCCTGCCCAAAACTGATTCGGTCAGCATCTGCCTTACCTGCCACAGCGACATCGACGAACTGCGCAAGAAGTCCTATCACCACCAGCCTGCGTTTGAGCAGGGATGCTCGACCTGCCATACGCCCCATGGCGGGGACAACGACCACCTGCTGCGGGCCAAGGGCAATGCGCTTTGTCTTGAATGCCACGGTCCGGATTCCGCTCCGCAACACGACGAAGCCAATCATCTGCTGACCATCTTCAACGGCACGGTGCGGTTGCCCGAGGATTACTACCAGAAGAACAAGGTTCCCGTGCTGCCGTTGCGCTTCGGGCTTGGACATCCGGTTGAATACCATCCGGTCTCCGACGTGATGGATCCGACTAATCAAAGCAAGGTGAAGACACCGCTCAGCTGTCTCTCGTGTCATCAGCCGCACGCTTCGTCGCACTCCGACCTGCTGGTAAAGGATCAGGAGAACAACACGGCATTCTGCGATAACTGCCACAAGAACCGGCTCAATATGAAGGAGACGGTGACCCCAGGGAATTGATTTCGACTGGAGATTGAGATGTCCCGCTTCCTCTTCAATCCGATCCGCTCATCCAAGCCGGCTGCTTTGCTTCTGCTGTTCGCGCTGAGCGCCGTCTCGCCGTTTGCCGCTCATGCCGGCAAAAAGAAGAAGGCGAGCGATGCCGCGCCTGCCGAGGTCTCCGGGCCGCGCAAATTCAACTTCGATCCCACCAAGCTCGTCTGGCCCAGTCCCCCAAGCATCGCGCGGGTTCGCTGGATGGACTATTTTGCCGGCACCAAGATCGACTACGCGGCCGCCGCTGCAAAACCCAAGGCCACCTGGATGGACCGGCTTGCCGGAGGCCAGTCGCAGGAAGAGAAAATCAACCCCAAGACATTTCCGTTCCAACTCATCGGCCCTTACGGCATCGCCATCGATTCCAAGGGGCTCGTCTATGTCGCCGATCAGCGCGTGGGAGCCGTCTTCATCTTCAATCCCCAGACCCATGCCGCACAGATGATCCGCAACGGATTCGAGGCGCACTTTGGTTGGATCAATGGCCTCGCCATCGATGATGATGACCGCCTCTTTGTTTCCGACGGCAAGATGCATCGTGTGCTGATCTTCAACGCGAAACACGAAGTCGAAGGCGAAATCAAGGAGGGTCTCGTCGACCCGGTCGGGCTCGCCATCGACACCGAGAATCGCTTCGTCTACGTGGTCGATACGCAGCAGGACCAGGTGCTCGTTTACGACGCCGACAT
>Ga0335073_10016776_pt1 | contig 10235 bp, 9 predicted proteins | sample Lox_Sample_22_FD_207093 | JGI IMG/M metagenome (GOLD analysis project Ga0335073, IMG submission 207093) | Soil microbial communities from Loxahatchee National Wildlife Refuge, Florida, United States - Lox_Sample_2.2 | ecosystem: Environmental > Terrestrial > Soil > Wetlands | place: USA: Florida... | reverse complement strand
GCTGGGAACACTGGTCGCCGGCTCGCTGCCGTTCTCGGCGATGGGGCTGGCAGTCGGCTATTTCACGGGGCCGAATTCGGCGCCCGCAACCATCAACCTGATTTATCTGCCGATGTCGTTCTGCAGCGGGCTGTGGGTGCCGTTCATGTTCCTGCCGAAGATTGTGCAGAAGATCGCGCTGATACTTCCGCCCTACCACCTGTCGCAGCTTGCGCTTGAGATTGTGGGTGCGGGAAAGCATGAATCGGCAACGACGCATTGGGAAGTATTGTTGGCCTTCACGCTGATTTGCCTGGGCGTCGCACGGATTGGATTTCAACGCGATCAGGAAAAGATGTATGGATAAGCCTGACTTGGTTCTTCCCATGAGCGCGGATTCTAAAAAATCGATGGGCTGGGCGCTGGTTTTGATCGCGTTGGGAGTGGTTGCGCTCATCGGTGGAGCAAAATGGCTGGTTCTGCTGATTCCGGCTGCGATGATGATCTGGTTCGTTGCGCATCCGATGCTGAGGAGTGGCCGGAATTGACCAGAGGGGTCACAATATAAAGCATGCCAATGATGACCTTTGATCGCGAGGAGCCTTGCCAGACAGGGAGTCCCTGGAGGCTGAAGCCGTGGAGAAGTTTTCTTAAAGATCGAGACCACGGATGGAGCCCCCTGCTGTGGATGTTCTACCTCGGCTTCTTCTTCATCGATCCGATCGTGAGCCACGCCAGTGGCAGGATGTGGCTAGCCGACTGCCTGGGGGCGCTGGCTTTCCTGGTTCTCTACCTCGGACTGTTCTTTCTCGAGCGGCCGAACGGTCTTGCACATATCGCCGGGATGGTGATTCTCGGCATGGCGTTCCAGCCGTTCAATGCGGGCGCGTGCACGTTCTTCATCTATGCGGCGGCGATGGTGCCGTTCTGCGTGGAAACGCAGATGGCGGGAGTGATCGGAATTCTGACGGTCGGTGCGATTGGTGCGATGGAAGGCGTGCTGCTGCGCATCAATGGCTGGACGTTGTTTTATTCCGCGCTGTTCCCAGTCATCATCGGCGCGGGGAATACGTTTTTCGCCGAGCGCAACCGCATGAACCGGAGACTGCGCAAGGCGAACGAAGAGATCGAACACCTGGCTACGGTCGCCGAACGGGAGCGGATTGCGCGCGACCTGCATGACGTTCTGGGGCACACCCTGTCGGTGATCACGCTGAAATCGGAACTCGCTGGAAAGCTGATTGAACGCGATCCGGAGCGCGCGGGAAAAGAAATTCGAGAGGTCGAGCAGATTTCGCGGCAGGCGCTATCGGAGGTGCGGGACGCGATCCGCGGATATCGGGCGAAAGGACTTGTCGCAGAACTGGCGCAGGCAAAGTCGACGCTTGAAACCGCGGGGCTGAATGTGTTGTGCGATGCCGCGACCACGATGAAGTTGCCGGCCATGCAGGAAAGTGTGCTTTCGCTGGCGGTGCGCGAGGGAGTGACGAATGTCGTCCGCCACGCCCAGGCACGCTCATGCCGGTTGAGGCTCGAGCAGCAGAACGGATCGTGCCTTCTGGAGATTCACGATGATGGCCTCGGCGGAACGGCTGCCGAGGGCAACGGGTTGCGCGGCATGCGCGAACGTGTGGAGATGCTGGGAGGCAAGCTGGAACGGACCACCGAATCAGGCACGACCCTGATCATCACACTTCCATTGAAGGAAGTTGCCGCCAGAGATGAAGGCACTCGCCATTGAACCCGTCGATCAAGGAAGGACGTAAAACGATTCGAGTAGTGCTGGCCGAAGACCAGGGGATGGTTCTGGGTGCGCTGGCCGCGCTGCTCGAAATTGAGGGCGACATTTCAGTAGTCGCCAAGGCACGCAACGGGAAAGAAGCGCTCGAATCGGTGCTGGCGCAGAAGCCCGACGTTTTTATCACCGACATAGAGATGCCGTTCATGAGCGGGCTTGACGTGGCCGCGGAACTGAAGCGCCGCAAGACCGGAACCCGCGTTGTGATTGTGACAACCTTTGCGCGAACCGGATATCTGCGGCGGGCGCTCGAAGCGGGTGCATCGGGATATCTGCTGAAGGATATGCGCGCCGAGGAACTAGCCGATGCCGTGCGCCGCGTGCATCAGGGGTTGCGCGTCATTCATCCGGAGTTGGCGACGGAGGCGTGGGGCGAGATGGATCCGCTGACCGACCGCGAGCGGCAAGTGTTGCGGCTGGCGGGCGAAGGAATGGCAAGCGGCGACATTGCAGGCGAACTTGGGCTCTCCGACGGTACGGTGCGCAACTATCTTTCCGAGGCCATCAGCAAGCTGGGAGCGAGCAATCGCGTGGAAGCGGCGAGAATCGCAAGAACGAAGGGATGGCTGTAAGCGGGCATCCAGAGGCAGTCGGAGACTGGGCAAAAGGCTATTCTCCACCTGACAATCACCCGATTCACACTGAGACAAATCCCATCGATCCTCAAATCACCGATCTTCACTATCGAAAGCGTGGGGAGCCGAATAGGGGGTTCCGCAGCGGCGAGGCTCCAGCTATAATCAAATAGCAATGTTTTCCGTTGGCGATGGTGCAAAAGAACTCCAACTCGCGGCGCTTGTTGTCGGCCAGGATCGTGTCCCGGCGGCGCGTATGCTGGCTGGCTGGGCTGGTATGTCCGCGGCGGTATCGCGCGAATCTGCCATCGCGTCTGCGTCCTTCTCTGTTCGGTAGCGATTAATTCCTTCCCTACTCTCTGATTTGCCTCGTCCGTATTCCGTCTGAAATCTGATTTAGTCCGAACCTGATTTAGTCCGAAATAGACGTCCATCTTCGAGGCATGTGAGTGGCGCTGGGCGGCATGAGTGGAAGAATGCCCTTCCCAAGAACGCGAAGCACGAAAAGTAATGAGGCGCTTCGCCCGAAAACGGAGGATTTCAATGACAACCAAAACAATGACCGCGACGATCGGTCCGAAAATCAAAACCGCCCTGCCCGGGCCGAACGCCAAGCGCGTGCTCGAAGGCGATGAGAAATATATTTCGCCATCGTATACGCGTTCCTATCCGCTGGTGGCGAAGAGCGGGCGAGGAATTGTTGTGACTGACGTAGACGGCAACGAGTTTTTCGATTTTTCCGCCGGCATTGCCGTGACCTCGACCGGCCATTGCCATCCCGATGTCGTAGCCGCCATTCAGAAGCAGGCGGGCGAACTGATCCACATGTCGGGAACGGATTTTTACTACGAAAACATGGTGGAACTGGCGGCTCGGCTTTCGAAGATTGCGCCGATGGCCGGTCCGCACCGGATTTATTACGGCAATTCAGGAGCGGAGGCGATTGAGTGCGCGCTGAAGCTGGCCCGGTATCACACGAAGAGGCAGCAGGTGATCGCGTTCTTTGGCGCGTTCCACGGGCGCACGATGGGCGCGCTATCGCTGACCGCATCGAAGCCACAGCAGCGGCGGAGGTTTTCGCCGCTTGTGCCGGGAGTGACGCACGTTCGCTATCCGGATGTGTACCGCGGATGCGTGGGCGGAGCGCAGGAAGCCGAGAAGTTCGCGCTGGGATGCGCGCGCTTTATCGAGGAGAAACTGTTCAAGACGACGCTGGCTCCAGAGGAAGTGGCCGCGATTTTTGTTGAGCCAGTGCAGGGCGAGGGTGGCTACGTGGTGGCACCGAAGGTTTTCATGCAGGAGTTGCGGAGAATCTGCGACCGTCACGGAATTATGCTCGTCGTGGACGAAGTGCAGAGCGGGATTGGCCGGACCGGGAAGTGGTTCGCGGTCGAGCACACCGGAGTTGAGCCCGACATCGTCTGCATGGCGAAGGGGATTGCTTCGGGAATGCCGCTCGGAGTGACCATGTCGAAGGCCGAGGTGATGGATTGGGTTCCGGGATCGCATGCTTCGACCTTTGGCGGAAACCCGGTGGCCGTGGCGGCGGCGCTGGCAACGCTGGATGTGATCGAGAAGGAGCACCTTCTCGAGAATTCTGAGCGCGTGGGCGAGCACATGATGAAACGCATGGCCGACTGGCCTTCGAAGCTGAAGCTGGTGGGCGATGTGCGCGGGCGCGGTCTGATGATCGGCGTCGACATCGTGAAGGATAAAGTGACGAAGGAATACGGCAACGCCGAGCGCGACCGCATCGTCGAGATGGCGTTCGAACACGGAGTGCTGTTCCTGGGTTGCGGGCCGAGCACGATCCGGCTCTGCCCGGCGTTGGTGGTGACGAAGGAAGAGGCCGATGTCGCGATCGATGTACTCGAAGAGTGCATCGCCGCGGTTGGGGCATAGGGAGTTTCCGCCGTAAGGTCTAGCCGCAGATTGGGACTAGTTCTCCCCCTGCTTGGCTGTTTGAACCTCGAGTGTCTAGGACCAAGAACTAGCGCCCACGGTTCGCGTCCTTCCAGGGATGCAAGCTGTGGGCGTTTTTCTTGCTAAAGCCGCCGCGAGCCTGCGGGAGGCAAGGCGGTTCCCGATTTCGAACTGGCACCCGTTTTGTCGAACATTTGTGCGATTCGTCACTGTCCGCAGCAACATTGTGGAGTAACGTCCATCAATGTGGGCCTGCTCTCAGGAAAGATAACTCGAACGGTCATTCAGGCATTGGACTGGCTTGCACGGTGGACCTTGCCTGACGACGAAAGGCCCGAGCATTTGCGGATAGGCGCGCGGGGAGAAGACGAAGCTTACTTCTGGCTGAGGAAGATGGGATACGTGATGGTGGCTCGGAATTTCCGCACGCCGCGCGCGCGGGGAGAGATCGACCTGATCGGATGGGATGACGATGTTCTTTGTTTCCTGGAAGTTAAAACCAGGACGTCGCGGAGTGTGAAACCGCCAGAGGCGGCGGTGGATCGGCACAAGCGGCGGGAGATAGCGCAGGTGATCCGAGAGTACCTGCGGAAATCACCACCTTCGTGCTCATGGAGGTTCGACATAGTAAGCGTATACTATGACGGTCGTACTTCCCGCCCGCAGATTGAAGTGTTTCAGAACGCCTCCCTGGCGGCGTAGAATATGAAGTTTGCGCAACCCCATTGAAAGGATTCAGTAAGTGCCGGAGCTCAGAAAAGATCCGATTGTAGGCCGTTGGGTGATTATCTCAACGGACCGGGCGAAGCGCCCGACCGATTTTGTCCGTGAGAATATGAAAATCAAGGGGGGATTCTGCCCCTTCTGCTATGGAAATGAGAGCAAGACGCCACCTGAGATTCAGGCGTACCGTCCGAACCCGAATGGCGGGCCTCCAGCCCAGCGGGATACTTCGGGGTGGACGGTGCGCGTGGTGCCGAACAAATTCCCGGCATTGGGAATTGAGGGGAACCTGAACCGGCAGGCCGAGGGAATGTTCGACCGGATGAACGGCATCGGCGCTCACGAAGTGATTATCGAGACCCCCGATCATAATTCGAGCCTGGCCATGCTCCCTTCGAAGCGAATCGAAGATGTGTTGTGGACGTTTCGCGACCGCATTCTCGATCTGAAAAAAGACCGGCGGTTCAAATACATTCTGATTTTCAAGAATCACGGTGAAGCCGCAGGGGCATCGCTCGAGCATTCGCACTCGCAACTGATTGCGTTGCCGATTCTTCCCATCAATGTGACGCAGGAACTGGAAGGTGCGAAGCAGTATTACCTTTACAAGGAGCGTTGCGTATTCTGCGACATCATCCGGCAGGAGATGGACGGCGGCACTCGCGTGGTGGCGGAAAACGAAAACTTTCTCACGCTGGCGCCCTATGCCCCGCGGTTTCCGTTTGAGACATGGATCATGCCCAAGCAGCACGAGTCGGCGTTCGAGAACTCATCGTCGCACATGTTTGAAAACCTTTCGCGGGCGCTGAAAGATCTGCTGTGCCGGGCCGACCGCGTGCTCGACAATCCTCCCTATAACCTGGTGATTCACAGTTCGCCGGTGCAAGACCCGACGAACGATCACTATCACTGGCACATCGAGTTCATGCCGAAACTGACCAAGACGGCAGGATTCGAATGGGGAACGGGATTCTATATCAATCCGACGCCTCCCGAGGAAGCGGCGAAGTTTCTGCGCGAAGCGAACGTGGAGGAAGCGACGCCCGTCGGTGTGAGATAAACGCCTGCTCAAAAAACAGGGGCACGGTTTTTGCCGTGCCCTTTGCAATTGGGCTTAGAGAGAGAAGGGCATCTGCCGGCCCTTTGAAATTCACATTAGAGATTCGGCGCAGCCGGATTGTCACGAAAATGTAAAAGGTGAGGATGTGGCAGGGCGCGGATCAGGCCTGAGTGCGGTCCTGAAATTCTTCGTGCCATGCCATCTGGATGGCCTCGAGTTTGCCTTCGTTCGAAGCCTTGGGATCGCCGGCGAAATCGGGCAGCTCGGTTACGTAGCGGTGCAGATCGGTGAAGCGGACCGCCAGCGGATCGAGCTCCGGATGGGTTTCGGAAAGCAGAATGCCGAGGTCTTCGGCGTCGTCCCAGGTGAGTTTCTTGGGCATCTTCAGTGCTCCTGTGATCTCAGGTTTCGGAGCTTCAATACTTCAAAATTAAAATCCGTCCGAGAAATTTGCTTTACTTTGAAACGTTTGAAACTCTGCGCTTTTGCGACTTTGCTTCTAGTGATGTTCTTCCGAAACGTAGTTCCGGTTCCACGCTGGAATTTCAACGACCACCTTGCCCGGCTTCGTGATCTGCGCCTGGCATCCAAGACGCGAGTTTAGCTGCAGATCGGCGGCCATGTCGAGGCGGTCGGCCTCGTCATCGTCCATGGGCGAGAGATTTTCAGCGCCCTCTTTGACCCAGACGTGGCAGGTTGTGCATGCGCAGTTGCCTCCGCAGGCGTGATCGAGCGGAATGCCGAAATTGAGCGCAATGTCGAGCAGGGATTGCTCCTTGCCGTGATCCTCATAGGGCAGCTTGCCGTTCTCGAACGTAACGGTCTTACCTTCGGGAAGGAAGGTGACCTGGATCGTATTTTCGCCGGGAGCGTCCACGGTTGCGGTTCCGGCTCCTTGAGTTTTTTCCTCGGACATTTTCACCTCTTGCTGGCTGTCATCCTGAGCGAAGCGAAGGATCTCTGCATTCCGACAGGTTTCATAAATCCTTCGGGCAAAGAGCGCCGTTAAGGATGACGGCCTTCATTTGAATTCTGCTTTTGCCATGGGATGAGGAGCGGTCGGGCCTTCGCCGAGATCGGTCTCATCCATATTCTTGCCTCTCAGAGCCGTGGAAACGGCTGTGTCCATCATCAGTTCGGCCAGGCGCGTGGTGCCTTGGTTGAGCGCGTCGATGGCCTTGCGAATGGCCTGGTAGTCGTCCTCGGCATTCACGGCGGCGAGAGCCTTCTCCATTTTGGCGATCTGTTTCTTCTCGTCGGTCGTGAGCTGGCCCCAGGCCGCGCTCCTCTTGCCTTTTTCGAGAGCGGCAAGAATTGTCGCAGCCTCATTGCGAGCCTCGATCACCTGGCGCCGCCGGAAATCTTCTTCCGCGTTATCGAAGGAGTCGAGAATCATGTTCTCGACCTGATCGTCGGTGAGGCCGTAGCTGGGCTGCACCTGAATTTCGGCTTCCTTGCCGCTGCGCTGTTCCCGCGCGGAAACATGCAGGATGCCGTTGGCGTCGATGAGGAATTTAACCTCGACGCGGGGGATTCCCGCAGCCATCGGAGGAATCCCCTTGAGATCGAAGCGGGCGAGCGAGCGGCAATCTTTGGCGAGTTCACGCTCACCCTGTAAAACGTGGATGGCAACATTGGCCTGGCCATCGATTTGCGTCGTGTAGAACTGAGTGGCCGAGGCAGGAATGGTCGAGTTGCGCAGAATAATCTTGTCGGTGACGCCGCCCGCGACTTCGATGCCGAGCGAAAGCGGAGTCACGTCGAGCAACAGCATGTTCTCGGTCGCAGCCGATCCTCCGCCGAGAATGTTGGCCTGGACGGCTGCGCCAAGGGCGACAACTTCGTCGGGATTGAGACCGGTATGCGGCTCGCGATGGAATAGAGACTTGACCAGTTCGCGAACCTTTGGGATGCGCGTCGATCCACCGACGAGAACGACTTCGTCGATCTCTTCTGGCTTTAGGTTCGCGTCCTTTAGCGCCTGCTTGCATGGGCCGACGGTGCGATCGATGATCGGCTGAATGAGTTGCTCGAATTGCTCGCGGGAGATTTCGCGCCGGTAGCGCTTGCCGCCGGGCAGCTCGATATCGAGTTTGGCGGAGGGTTGCGAGGAGAGCGCAATCTTCGCATCGATCACGGCTTTGCGAATTGCCTGCACGGCTTCGGCGTTGCGGTGAAGATCGAGACCCGCGTCGCCCTGAATGTCATCGAGCGCGATGGTGATGAGCAGGTTGTCAATATCGTCGCCGCCGAGGTGCGTGTCACCGTTCGTCGCGATGACTTCGAAGATACCGTCATGCAGCTTGAGGATTGAGATGTCGAACGTACCGCCGCCCAGATCGTAGACAGCGACAATGCCGTTTTGCTTCTTGTCGAGCCCGTAGGCGAGCGATGCGGCCGTCGGTTCGTTGACGAGGCGAAGGACTTCGAGTCCCGCGATGCGACCGGCGTCTTTCGTGGCCTGGCGCTGTGCGTCGTTGAAGTATGCGGGAACGGTGATGACAGCTTTTGTAACCGGGCTTCCGAAGTAGCGTTCAGCGTTGCGCTTGAGCTGGCGCAGAATGAGCGCGGAAATCTCCGGAGGCGTAAAAGTTTTGTCGCCGAGTGTGATGCGAAGAACTTCGCCGGGCTGTAGATCTGAAGCGAGGCGGAAGGGGAAGAGTTTGAGCTCTTCTTGAATATCTTCAACGCCGCGTCCCATGAGTCGCTTGACGGAGTACACGGCGCGGTCAGGTGTTTCGATAAGAGAATTGCGGGCGGCATTGCCGATGACGGGCTGATCGTTTTGGTCGAGCGCGACGACGGAAGGCACGAGATGAGAACCGTCATCGCCCGGAATGACGATGGGCGTTTCCCCCTGCATGAAGGCCACGAGAGAGTTCGTGGTTCCGAGATCGATGCCGACAATGTGATCAGTTGCCATCTGCGTTGGTTAGTCCTCCAGCGCCGCATTCACATCCCTCACTAAGTTTCGGATGTAATTGCGGCGGTTCAGCACGTCGACCATCTTCGCGGTGATCTTCGAGCGTTCTTCCGCTGGAGCCCTCGTGCCGTGGTTGCGTTCGATGAGGCTGTCCCATTCCGTCCAATAGTTCTGCAATTCCTCGAGCAGCGCGTCATGCTTGGCCTCGAGGGCTTGCTTGTGCTTCGCGATGTCTGAGGCCAGGGATGGATCGTCATCGCCCGTCTTCTTGTTCATCCGGAGTTCTTCCAGTTGCATGTTGAGCTCAAAGACTTCTTCGAGCAGGTCCGGCGGAACAATCTGTTTCTTGATTTCGCCGGTGGCGCGTGCCTTCTCGGTGGCGGATTTCGATTGCTCCTCGAGTTCCACGCCTTCGAGATGCAGCAGATATTCGGTGCGCTTGATTGGATCGCGCAGAGTGCGATAGGCATCGTTGAGCAAGGAACTCTGCTCGAGGCTCCACTGCTGCTCCTGGCTTCCAGCGCGCGCATTAAGGTCGGGATGCAGCTTGCGGCTCAACTCGTAGAACTCATGCTCGAGGGCCGGAACGTCGACGCTCAGTTTCGAGGGAAGTCCGAAAAACGTGAAGTAGTCGACCGGCGCCGGCGGCTGTACCCTGCCGCAAGACTCACAAAAGTGCGCGGCGCGCATCGAACCGCACGACCAGCAGCTATGCGTCTCTTGCGGGAGCGGCTTCGGATTGATTTCGGTCAGAGACTTGTTCATCACGTTCACGTCCGTCTGCAATATTGTTTCCGCCGTGGGCAGAGACGGCCATATTCCGCGCCTCACTGCACGCGTACGCGCTTCACACCAGAAGCTGCCGGGGAATCAGGCGGAGAATGAAGTTCCGCAGCCGCATGATTTCGTGGCCTGCGGATTGACGAAAACGAAGCCTTGCTGCATCAGCGTTTCCTGGTAGTCGAGGATCATGCCGTGCAGGTAGATAAAAGACTTCGGATCGACAAAAACGCGCACGTCGCCGAACTGAAAGATGCGGTCGCGCTCGCGGGGCTGTGTGTCGAAGCGAATGTTATAGCTCAGGCCAGAACATCCGCCGCCCTGGACGCCGAGGCGAAGGCCGCCCTGCTCGGGCGAAATGCCTTCTTTCGCCATCGCGCCGCGAATTTTCGCGATCGCCTTGTCGGTGACGGTGATTCCCTTCGCGGTCGCTGTGGTCGTATTTTCCGTTACGGTCGCCATAAAGTCCCAGCT
>Ga0335073_10016775_pt1 | contig 10236 bp, 9 predicted proteins | sample Lox_Sample_22_FD_207093 | JGI IMG/M metagenome (GOLD analysis project Ga0335073, IMG submission 207093) | Soil microbial communities from Loxahatchee National Wildlife Refuge, Florida, United States - Lox_Sample_2.2 | ecosystem: Environmental > Terrestrial > Soil > Wetlands | place: USA: Florida... | reverse complement strand
CCGTGAACCGCCCGCCCGCGCGGAGTGATGTCGACCAGCACGGCCCGCAGGTCCGACGGGTCACGCGAGCGCTTCACCAGCCCGATCTTTTCCAGTCGGCGGATCGCGACGGTGGTGGTGGGGGTCCGCACCCGTTCATGCGCGGCCAGGTCCGTCATCCGGATGGGCCCCTGATCGAGCAGGGTGACCAGGATTGAAAGTTGCGCGAGGGTCAATTCACCCGCCGCGGCTCCGTTGGGATCTCCGCGCCGCAAGATCGAAAACAGTTTGGACAGCGCTCTATGCAGCCCTTCCGCCAGCTCCGCCAACTCCGGTTCGCTGGATTCGCTGTCCGCCATAAGTCGGCAGTCTAACTCTAACGTGCCCTACCGGGCTTGGAGGGCTTAGAAGGTACCTACCGGCAGCCAGTTTTAGATTGTCAAAGCACCTGGGACAGGAACCGCTGCAAGCGTTCGGTTTGCGCGGCCTCGAATATCTGCTCAGGCGGCCCGGATTCCACGACCTTGCCCTGATCCATGAAAACGACCGTGTCCGATGCTGACCGGGCAAAGCCCATTTCGTGGGTGACGACGATCATCGTCATGCCGTCGGCGCCGAGGTCGGTGATCAGCTGCAGAATCCCCTTGACCAACTCGGGATCCAGCGCCGAGGTCGCCTCGTCGAAGAACATCACCTGCGGGGCCATCGCCAGAGCGCGGGCGATCGCGACCCGCTGTTGTTGTCCACCCGAGAGCATGCCGGGGCGGGCACTGGCCTTGTGTTTCAGGCCAACTCGGTCCAGCTGCGTCAGTGCCAGCGCGCGGGCCTGGTCGGCGGACAGCCGGCGCAACTTGCGTGGCGCCATGGCGACGTTGTCCAGCACGGTGAGGTGCGGGAACAGGTTGAAATGCTGAAAAACCATCCCGATGCGCTGCCGCAGCTCGTCGGGATTGTCGCGCAACACCGAGCGGCCGTCGAGCAGGATGTCGCCGCTGTCGGGTTCGTGCAAGCGGTTCAGTGTGCGCAGCAGCGTTGACTTCCCCGAACCGGACGGTCCGACGATGGCCACCGTGCTACCCGCCGGGGCTTCGATATCGACGCCGCGCAGCACTGCCGTGCCGCCGAGGGTTTGGTGAATATCTTTGGCCGCCAAGGATACTGACGTGGTGCGGGGGCTGTCGGCAGTCATGGCTGTCACGTTATCTCCGGGCCGAAGGTCGAGGTGAGCAGGTCGGGAGCGTCTTCTGGTTCAGCCGCGGAACGTCCGCGGCGCAGCCGGACGTCGATGTAGTTCACCAAATGCGTTAACGGAACAGTCAATATCAGGTAGAACGCGCCGGCGGCCACCAGCGGCGACAAGTTGCCGGTCTGCGCGTTCAGGTCGCGGCCCACCTGAAACAGCTCGCGCTGCTGGGCGATCAGGCCCAGGAAGTACACCAGCGCCGAGGCCTTCAACAGCGCGATGAACTGATTGACCAGCGCCGGCAGCACCCGCCGGACACCCTGCGGCACGACCACCAGCCGCATCGCGGCCGAGTAGCCGAACCCGAGCGCACGGGAGGCTTCCAATTGGCCGGGATCGACGCTTTGGATTCCCGAACGCAGAATTTCGCCCACATAGGCGGCGGCCATCAACCCCAGCGCGGCGATGCCGAGGGGATAGGGATTGTTGTTCGTCAGCCCGCCCACCAACGGGCCGACGCCCAGCCCGATGATCAGGATGATGACCACTTCGGGAAGGCCGCGGAAGATATCGGTGTAGACCCGCGCCGGCCAACGCAGCCAGCGTGAATGCGAGATCCCGGCCATCGCCAGGACCATGCCGAGAACCAGCCCGATCACGCTCGCACTGGCGGTCAGGATCAACGTGTTGGGCAGCCCCGTATTGAACAGCGTGGGGATGGCCTGCCGGTACAAGTCCCAGTCGAAAAAGGAATCGCGCAACTGCGCCCACGCGGACCTCGGCGCCGCCGGACCCACCGGCTTGCGTTGGTGGCCGGCGGCGATCGCGGCGAAGTCCGGCAGCGTCGGGGCGGCGACGGCCTTGGACCCGGGTTTCCAACCCGGCGGCAGCGTGCGTGGCACCCACTGGGTGTACAGGTTCGCCCAGGTGCCGTCGGCGATCACGGCATCCAACCCCGCATTCAGCGCATCCACCAGCGGCTGGTTGTCCTTGGCCACCGCAAACGCCACGAACGTGCCGGGGCTGAACGTATAGGCGACGGCCTGGGCGGGGTCGCCCGGCCGCATCGCATTGGATGCCTGCCCGGAAGGCGCCACCCACGCGTCGATCTGGCGGGTTTTGAGGCTGGCGTACACGGTGGCGAAGTCGGGATACTTCACCGGCTCCAGGTGCAGGGTGTCGACGACGTAGGACTCCTCGACAGTGCCCTGCACCACGCCGATGCGCTGTCCGGCGCCCAGATCGCCGAACTTTTTGATCGCCGAACCGGGGGGCACGACGAGCGCGAAGTAGCCGAAGTCGTAGCCATTGGTGAAGGCGACCGTGCGCCGGCGCGCCTCGGTGGCTTTGACCGAGGCCGAGCCGACGTCGAAGCGCCGCGCCGCCACCTGGGCGAGCAGCCCGGAGAAGTCCGTGCCGACGAAGCGGACCTGCAGACCGAGTTTGCCCGCGATCGCGCGCAGCAGCTGGTTGTCGAAGCCGGTGAATTGTCCGGTGGGACTGATGCATACGTTCGGTGGGGCGTCGGACAGCGTGGCCGCGGTCAGCACGCCCGGCGTGCCGAGCCCCAGCGTCTCCACGTTCACCGAGCTGAGCGGCTCGACGGCGGCGGTGGTGTGCTCGTCGTCGGCGCCGACGGTCGATGCCCCATGTGCCGAGAGGTCGTCGGGCAGGGCCCGCGCGCTCTCCAGGCCGGCCGGTGCGCACTGATTGCGATCTGCTGCTGCGGGTGCGGCAGAGGCCAGGCCGCAGACCATCAGGATTGTCGCGACCACTGCGATCAGCTTGGCACCGCGGCGGCCAGGCGCGCCCACGCACAAAATCATCACCGCCACCGTATCGATCGACGGCGGATTTCGACTCGTTCAGAGCGCGATAGATGGTTCTGGGCGCGCCGATTGGGCTCGGGTGAGCACTCCAAGATGTGCGGAGACCTCCAGGTCGGCAATCTCGGGCGCGATGAACACCCGGCGGCGACACAGCTCGGTCAGCATCGTCTGGGCCAGCAGACAGGAGCGCCCGACGCACGCGACCCGCGCGGCTTCCGGGTCATGCCGGTGGATCGCGGCGTTCTCGTCCTCGTAGAACGGCAACATTTCATCCCTGCCGACCTGGTAAGTCATCCAGAAGACGCGGGGGATGAGGTTCTGCGAGGCCCGGATGGTGGCGTGCAGCCGTGGTCCGGCGTATTCGTCGTTGATGGTGTGCCGGTACTCCCGGGCGATTTCGGCGAACGCCCGCGACTCCTTCGCCAAACGCAGCGACCGCATGAGCGCATCGAGTTGCCCCAGGATCCGGGGCGTGGGGTTGGTGGCTGCGCGCGCGGAGGCGATGCTGTTCAGCAGGCCGTCGAGTTCGTGGTGCTCGAGGACGGTGGCTTCGTCGAACCGCTCGACGAACGCGCCGCGGTGATAGCGGGTCGACACGATGCCGTCGTGTTCGAGTTGGACCAGCGCCTCTTGAATCGGGACGCGACTGACACCCAAGCCGTGCGCGATCTCGTTGCGGTCGACGCGGTCGCCGCTGCGCAACTTGCCGGTGAGCACCAGGTTGAGGATGTGCGAAACAACCTGGTCCTTTTCTTTCACCCCGTATTTTTTCGGCATCAGTCTTTGGTGGCCCTTATTGCTCTTAAACCCGTAGTTGCTCTTAAACCCGTAGTTGCTCTTAAACCCGTAGTTGCTCTGAAACCCGTAGTTGCTCTGAAACCCGTAGTGGCTCTAATCCCGTTGATCAGCGCGGCAAGTTTCTCATGACTCGGCTCGTACATTCAGGTGTTTGAGAGATGACGCCAAACCAAATTCAGCCGATCAGCGTCTGTCGCGCCAGCGGCACAGCGCCTCGGCGGCGGTCAGGTCGTAGTCGGGCCCGTTGCAGCCGACGGTCAGCAGCGTGACGCCGAGCGCGGTGAGGCCCTCGGCGTTGGCGATCAGCGCGTCGGTGCCTTCGCCGCGCCGGACGCCGGTGTTGTTCTCCACACCGGCCGACCGTTCGACGGCGGCCGGGTCTCGCCCGACGGCGGCGCAATGGTCATCCAGCACGGCCGCCGCCGCCGGGTAGGTCTCGACAGTGGTGAAGCCGTGCCAGATGTCGCCGTATTCGGCGACCAGACGCAGCGTCTTGCGTGGGCCCTTGCCGCCGATCAGGACCGGGATGTCGCGGGTGGGCGCCGGGTTGAGCTTGGCCAGCCGCGACTTGATTCGGGGGAGTGCGGCCGCCAGGTCGTCCAGGCGGCTGCCGGCCGTGCCGAACTTGTAGCCGTACTCGGCGTAATCCCTGTCTTTCCAGCCCGATCCGATCCCCAGGATCAGCCGTCCGCCGGAAATGTGGTCGACGGTGCGGGCCATGTCGGCCAGCAGCTCGGGGTTGCGGTAGGAGTTGCACGTCACCAGGGCGCCGATCTCGATGCGCGACGTCTGCTCGGCCCAGGCACCCAGCACCGTCCAGCACTCGAAGTGCGGACCGTCGGGGTCCCCATACAGCGGGAAGAAGTGATCCCAGGTGAACGCGATGTCGACACCCATGTCCTCGCAGCGGCGGACGGCGTCACGGATGTTGCGGTAATGCGGGGCGTGCTGCGGCTGCAGTTGCACACCGATACGAACCGGGCGATCAGTCATGGCACCACCGTATGCCTCAGCGCGCGTCGAGCACCCCGCGCAACAGGTCGATCAACGCGCGCGGCTGGTCGCTTTGCACCGAGTGACCCGAATTCTCGACGACGTGCGCGCCGCGGAAATCCGTTGCGCGCCTGTCGAGTTCGTCGGCATCCTGGTCGGTGACGAAGCCCGACGAGCCACCGCGGATCAGGGTGATGGGTGCGGACAACCGGTCCACGTCATCCCACAAACCGGCGAAATCCGGGAAGACCCGAATGGCGTCATAGCGCCACGTCCAGTTGCCGTTGTCGAGCCGACGGGAGTTGTGGAACACGCCGCGGCGCAACGCTTTGACCTCGCGGTGCGGCGCCGCCGCGGTCGTCAGGTCCAGCATGGCCTGGAAGCTGGGGAACTCCCGCTCGCCGTGCATCAGCGCGACGGTGCCTTGCTGTTCCTTGGTCAGCTCGGAGTGTCGCTGCAACGCCGACGGCGTGACGTCGATCAGGACCAGCTCGTTCACCAGGTCGGGCGCTTCGGCGGCCAGCCGTATCGCGGTCAGCCCGCCCAGCGACATGCCCACGACCAGGTCGGCGCCGGCCGCGTGGTCGCGCAGCACCGGGATCAACGCGGCGGCGTTGTGCTGGGGCGAGTAGTCGCCGTCCTCGCGCCAGGCGGAGTGGCCGTGACCGGGCAGGTCCACCGCCAGGGCCGGCTCACCCAGCCCGACGATCACGGTGTCCCAGGTGTGCGCGTTCTGGCCGCCGCCGTGCAGAAACACGACCCGCGGGGCGTCACCCCAGCGCAGCGCGCTCACTCTGGCCTCGGCGGCGCCCGCATCGACCCGCTCCACGTCAGGCAGCGGACCCGTCACGCCGGCCTGTTCGGCATTCTCGGACAGCAGCGAGAACTCGGAGAGTCCGGTCAGTTCGTCTTCGGGTATCTCGGTCACAAGCTTCGACATTAAAGCACGTAGCGACGCCGAATCCCGTGGAACCGTTCCCACATCGCGGCCGTGCGTTCTGCGGCGCTCACCGTCGCAGTGTCGGGCGGCAGCGCTTGCGCCAGCTCGTCGTGGGGGACCACGCGGGTGTCCAGTGCGACAGGCTGTCCCTCGAGCATGTGGCGGTAGGTCAGGTTGCCCCGTTCGAAGCCCTGGGTGTCCAGCCAGTTGTGCACGCCGGGATCGCGATGCGCCAGCACCAGACGGACGCGGCCGTCGCCGTCGACGTTGGTTCGGCTCGGCGTGTAGCTCACCGGCCGGTAGAGGTAGTCCATGCTGGTGAAGAAGACACCCATGTTCGTGAGCATCCACAACCCGTGGTGAGCGTCGAATTCGACAACGAGCGCCTCGTCGGCCCGAAGTTCCCAGTACATGTTGGCGGCCGCCCGGCCACGCTTGCGGTCTGCCTCGGCCGCGCTGCCGCCCGAAGACACCGGAAACGTGTTCGGGTGCGTGGCGTCGACGCCGCCGTAGGTGAACGGAAACTCGGGCCAGTCCGACATCAGACCGGTGACGAACTCACCCGCCCAGCCCATCGCCTCGGCCATGGCCGCGGGTGTGGGCAGCGGCTTGGGGGAGTCCATGTCGATCCGCTCGATGCGGATGCGTGCGGGAATCTCGTCCCAACGGTCGAAACCCTGGCGGATGAACAGTTTGCGTGAACCCGCGGTGGTGGGCAGCCAGTTCGGCCCGCGCTCGGGCCCGCCGATGTACAGCTCGAATTCGCCGTCGTCGGCAATGCTGAGTTGGTGGCCGAACATGTTGGCCTCCGGGGTGTCGCCGAACGGCTCGTGCAGCACGCCCGGCCCGGCTGGGCGCGGGCCCTGGACGGCGACGTTGAAGAATCGCGAGGTGCCGCGGTTGCCGGTCAGCCGGTAGGTGGACCGGCCGTCGATCCACGCTTGCTGGTAAGTGAAGTCAGCGCAGTCGCCGCCGAGCTTGCGGGTCGGGCCGCAGAACGTGTGCAGCGCCGGGTAGCGGGTGTCGCGGGTCTCGAGCGCCAGATCGAAAGCCTGGCCCAGGTTTTGGGTGAGGAAGCGGAAGGCGTCGACCCGTTGCGCACCCGAAGTGGCGTTGGCGTCTTTGAAGACCTGGTCGCCCGCCCGCTCTAGCCGCGCGCAGAATTCGCTCCACGCCGAGCGCAACGCCGCGTCGTCGGCACCGTCACCGAAAGCCATGTCACGCGCCCAATCTGTCCAGCATCGCCCCGACGACGTCGCAGGCCCGCCGGGCGGATTCCAGCCGGCCCTCCTGATCGATGCGGGGACCGATGAGTTCCAGGTCGAATCCGTGCGGGTAGCCGCCGGCGAGTGCCTGGGCGACGAATGCCTCCAGCCCGATGGTGCCGTCCCCGGGAACGGCCCGGCCCGGCAGCGCGCGGTCACCCAGGACGTAGTCGCTCAACTGGATGAGCTCGGTTCGCGGCAGGGCGCGCTGTACCAGCGCCTCGAAATCGCGCTCCGCCCAACAGTGGAACACGTCGATGCAGATGCCCAGCCCGGCCATCTGGGACAGCGCGATGGTGTCCCGCAGCGTATGGGCGATGTGGATATCGGCGTAGAGGCTGGAGGCATTCTCGATCGCCAGCGCCACACCGGCCCGGTGCGCGTGCTCGACGCAGGGCGCGACCATGGTGCAGAACCGCTCGGCGGCCTGTTCCCAGCTGAGGGCGCCGCGGCCGCCGGTGAGCAGGTAGACGGTCCGTGCTTGCGCGCCGGCTGCGGCGTCGATGACCGTGGAGAGCGCGTGCCGCGCCGCTTGCGGGTCCGTGGTCAGTTGGCCGCCCGCGAACAGGTGGTAGACAGCGTCCACGGCGTAGTCGTTGCGCTGCAACAGCTTTGATAATTCGGGGTCGAGCAGTTGGTTGTCCAGGATGCTCAACCGGGTCACGCCGAGCGCTGCCCAGTGTGCCTCGAGGTCAGCCGGCGTCGCGCCGTAGAAGGTGACGTTGTGTACGGACAGGCGTTTGTGGGTCACGCTCGGTTCTCGATCTCGACGCCGAATCGTTCACGGAATGGCCGGAATTCGGCATGCAGTGCTTCGAGGTTCTCGCCGATGTCGATCAGTAGCCGGGTGGAGTACCTGAACTTGCCGTAGCGATCGGGCCGATTGTCGAGCAGGTAAGCGCGCATTGCCGATTCGGCATCCGGTGCCAGGTCGCGACCACAGAACGTGTAGTACCGCCGGACCGTGCCGACGGGATCGGCTACGAAGTCGGTGTAGCGAACATGCAGGATGCGCCGATCGTCGACCAGCGGGTTGCTCATCGTGTTGGCGATGCTGGCCCGCGTCATCTCGAGGTGCTTCTTGGCCTCGGCGTGCAGGTCGACCGGGCCGACGATGCCGTCCATGATGTCGGCCATCATCATCGTGCGCGACGCGGCGACCTGCACCGGGTCGCGGTGCAGCCACACCATCGTGGCGTCGGGGTACGTGTCGAACATCTCCTTCAAACGGAAGCCGTGAAAGCCCTTCAGAACCCAGTACTTTCGTGGCCGGAGGTATTGCAGCTGCTGCAGCATCGCCTTGTGCAGCCGGTACTGTGCCGTCGCGTCGGTGGCCAGGCCGCCAACCAGCGACTGCATCGGCACCCGCCACCACGCGGTGGGGGTCATGACGCGGAAGTCGAACGCCCAGGTGCGTTCGTCCTCGGGCAGGCCGTCGCCGAGCATGTCGTTGTAGGGATGGCTGTGCAGCCATTTGGGCAGCTTCGCGTTGATCTCGCGCCAGTCCGCGTCGGCCTGCTCGCGTCGGCGGTCGTCTACAGTGGCGAGGCCCGGCGGCGGCGACGGATACATCACTTCCCAGAAGCGCAGTGCGCGGGCGTGCGGGTCGACGGACATCAGTGCGTGCATCAGCGTTGTGCCCGAACGTGGTTCGCCGGTGACGAACATCGGCGACACGATCACTTCGTCGCCGATCGGGTATCGATTGCGGTCTTCGATGAACTCCAGGCGGGAGGTGAGCAGCCACCGACACACTTGCGCCGCTTGGGAATTGCCGGCGCCGTCCATCCCGATGCCGTTGAGGTGGTCGACGGCGATTACGAACCGTTCCGGCAACGTGGGGTCGCCGTAGTCGCGCAGTCCCGTTTCGGCCTCCGCGGCACTCAGCAGCGCTGCGGCGTCTAAAGCGCCTGAGGCGTTTAAGGCGTCCTGCTGTGCGCTCACCGGGCGGCCCCGCATAGTCGCAGCAATTCGTCCTCGGTGGCGCGGACGTTCGCTGTCGAGGAGTCGGCGTACCGCAGACCGGCCATGGCGCCGTAGTCGAGGATCTTGGGCACTCGCAAACCCGCGTCGACGTATGTCTTGACGATCTTCGCGACTTGCGCTGGGGTCCCGTGCGGGACGACGGCGAGGATCATCTCGGGCTGCACCTGGTCCAGGAATGCGATGATCCGGTCGCGGGTCAGCGTGGCCGGGTCGATGTCCTGGAATCCGCGCCAATCGTCGCCCATGGGGTGTGCAAACCCGAAGCCGCGCAACGTCTCTGCCGAGACCTGCAGCAGAAAGGCTTTGACCAGAGGGGCGCGCAGAATGTCGGTGAGCGCGTCGTCGTCCTGCCCGATCAGGCACACCTGGATGAAGCACGGCGTGATCGCTGTCGGATCGCGGCCGGCGCGGTCGGCGGAGGCCCTTACAGCGCACAGCATTTCGGCATACTGCTCTGGAGTCCAGGCGCCGGCCGGCCACCATCCGTCGGCGTGGCGGCCGGCGATGTCGAGCATCCGCGGGCCGCTGCCCCCGATCCAGATCTGCGGGACCCGGCCGTCGTAGGGTTCGGTGTCCAGTCGCGCGTGCCGCAATGAGTAGAACCGTCCGTCGAAGTCGACCGGGCCGTCGGTCTGCCAAAGCAGCCGGATCACCGTCAGTGCCTCCTCGAAACGGCTGACCGGCCGGGAGAAGTCGAAGCCGTACGGCACGGTGTTCTCACTCTCGCCGCTGCCCAGCCCGAGGATGAAGCGGCCCTTGGCGAGGTGGTCGATGGTCAGCGCCGTCTGGGCCAGCATGCAGGGGTGGCGGCGCACGGTGTCGACGACGGCGCTGACCAGGGGAACCCGCTCGGTCAGCACCGCGGCCGCGGCCGCTATCGCCAGCCCGTCCAGGTGACGGTGCGGCGATGGCGAGACCGTGGCGAGGTCGGTGAATTCGGGAGTCCAGATCGAGTCGGGCCAGAAGCTGACCATGTGGTCGGGCAGCCAGATCGAGTGGTAGCGCCCGCTGTCCAGCTCTTGGAGCCGAGACAGGTCAACGGGAAGGGTGGTTCGCAGGAACGCGGCGGGCTGAACTTCCATCAGGTGGCAATGCTAAGCGACTGCACAGGACGTCCGCTTCGCATGCCCACACTGTTGGCCCGCCGTGTTGACGGGCGCGAGCTCGAGGCGCTCTAGGCGTCGATGATGAACTCTTCGAGCTGGGCGCGCGCCACGTCGTCGGGCAGTTGCTGCGGCGGGCTCTTCATCAGGTAGGCCGACG
>Ga0335073_10016774_pt1 | contig 10236 bp, 11 predicted proteins | sample Lox_Sample_22_FD_207093 | JGI IMG/M metagenome (GOLD analysis project Ga0335073, IMG submission 207093) | Soil microbial communities from Loxahatchee National Wildlife Refuge, Florida, United States - Lox_Sample_2.2 | ecosystem: Environmental > Terrestrial > Soil > Wetlands | place: USA... | reverse complement strand
GAGGGCGACCGGGAAGCGGCCGCGCCCTACGGCCGACGAACCTGTGGACAGGATGCTCGTGCGCCAGGTGCTTATGCGCGGGCGGCGCTTGAGTCGCTGGCGGCGCGGGCGGCGCTGGCGTGAGATCATGGCTGGCCCTACCCCTACGCTTCGGAGCTGAACGGCTATTCAGTCAGCACGGTAGAGAGTGATCGAGGGTGAGCTCCACTGGCCTTCCTGGAACATTCGTCGGCCAGCCGGTAAACACGGTGCCTCGCGAGCCTTTGGGCGCGCCGGTTTCGCGTGTGGGGCCCATAACGTCAATAGATACATCTCTGGGGCCCCAGAGATGTATCTATGTGCGCGGCAGGTGGCGTAGACCCACCCCGGTGTCCCGCCGGGGGTGGACGGGAGTTGAATGGGAGCACGGGGTGACAGAGGGGGTAAATGAGTTCTTAGTGGTGCGGTCCGCCGCTGCGATGAGCCGGCCATATGCCGGCCATGTCGTGCGGTGAAGCCACCCGCCCCAGGCACCTGGCGAGAACTCTGGAATCGAGCAGGTGCGTGATGAAGGTTAGCGGTGCCGCGATTGCGATAGCTGCGCTCGGGCTCACGGCGTGCACAGCGCACTCAACCGAGACCATCGTCTTGAAACAGTCCCCGGTGGCGGTGGCGTCCGCCGGAGATTCGGCGGCCGCGGCGGCTTCAGCCGCCCATCCGGCCCCGACAGTAACGAGGACGGTCTACCAGTCGGCGCAGCCGGCGCAAGCTCCGCCAAGCAGCGCCGCCCCGCCGGCCGAGGCGCCATCATCCGCCGCGGCGCAACCGGTCCCGAACGTCACCGACCCATGGGCCGTGGTCTCCGCGTACTACGGCGACATCGAATCCGGCGACTACGCGCAAGCCTGGGCGCTGCTCGATTCGGGCATGACGACCGGGCAGACCTACCAGCAGTTCGTGAACGGGTTCGCCTGCACTGGAGGACAGAGCCTGACGGAAAACTGGGAATCCGGCGACAAGGTCAACTTCGACCTGGCGGCGACTGATGACTGCACAGGCGCGGTCCAGGACTTCACTGGCACGGACACCGTCGTCGACGGGAAGATCGTCGGGGCGAACGTCATTCAGACCGGCTGAGTCCGGCAATCAGGCGCGCTGGGGTGATGGTGACGTCGAAGGGGCGGGTGACTGTGAGAGGCGCCGTCGTTCTGGTCTCGAGCGCGCAGCGGCCGTCGCGGAGTTCGAAGACGGTCAGCTCGGGCTCTGACCGGCCTGGGTTCACGATCCAGTACGAGCGCACGCCAAACCTCTCGTATGCCGCCTTCTTCCTGCTCAGGTCGACGAGTGCTGTGCTTGGCGAGCGGATCTCGACGACCAGCAAGGGCGCCACCGTGAACTTCGCGCCGCCGATTTGGTCTAGGCGGACAACCACAAGGTCCGGATCGAATTCGGTCTGCGGACCGAGTTCGACGGCTGGCTCGGGGACAACGCAGAGTTCTGCGGGGCAGGCGGCGTCCAGCACGCTCGCCAGCCGCATCGCGACATATTGGTGGACTGTCGTCGGACGCGGGCTCACGATAAGCACCCCGTCGAGCAGCTCGTACCGGCGGCCGTCATCAGGCATCCGGTCGAGCTCGGCGACCGTGAACGGACGGCCGGCGGCGGGCCACGCCTCGGCGATAGTCACGACACTCATCGTGCCCCCTTCTGTTCATGGCGTCCACTTCCGCAGGAGCCACCGACATTCCGGGATTCATGATCACCAAAGGTGAGGATCCGCTTCAGCCGATGAGCGGGCGGACCTTCTCCGCGGTGAAGCGGATGAACGCGGCTGGGTCGAGGGTGTCGGACGAGGGGTAGAGGGCTACCGTGTCGGCGCCCGCGTCGGCCCAGAAGCGGACCGCTTCGGCGATCGCCGGAGCGTCGCCCGCGACGACCGCGCTGTCCGGCTGCACGTTCCCCTGCTCGATTTCTCGCGCGAGCCGGTCCTGGGCGCCCGGGCCGGTCAGGGTGCGCAGGTAGACGACTAGCGAGTGCGGGTCGGTGCGTCCGGCGGCGGCCCGGCCCTCGTCGACCAGGCGCCGGGCTTCGCGCACCCTCTCCGCCGTGGTGCTCGAGTCCAGGACGGTGCCATCGGCGAGCTCGCCGCTCAGCCGCAGTGTCCGCGGGCCCGCCGCCGCTGAGAAGATCGCGGCGGGCGGAGCCGGCGGCCAGCCAAGCGTCACGTCATCCAGCCGGACATAGCGGCCCTGCGCGGTCACCGTTTCGCCGCGCATCAGCGCGCGCAGCGCGCTGATGTATTCGCCCAGCAGCGTGACCGGGGAGTCGGCGCGAGCGCCGACCTGGCCCATCCAGTCCTGGACGCCGTGACCGACGCCGACGGTCACCCGGCCGGGGAACAGCCGGTACAGGGTCGAGGTCTCCATCGCGGTCAGCGCGACGTTCCGCAGCGGGACTGGCAGCACGCCGATCCCGACCCGGAGACGGGACGTCCAGGCGAGCAGGGCCGCGGCGGAGGACATGGCGCCGCCCCAGAAGCAGTCCTCCCAGAGCCACAGCTCGTCCAGGCCCGAGTCTTCCGCCGCGCGGGCGATGTCCCGCAACCGCTCGGGGGGAACTTCGGGCCTGCAGGTCGAGGCGAGGGCTGTCATGGCGTCCATCCTGGCGCACGGCAGGGCCGGGCGCTGGCGGGCGCGGTCCTTGGGGTCCTTGGCTTCGGCGCGCGGCTTTCGTGCCGGACGGCTGCCGCCGTAGGGTGGCGCCGTGAGCGACTCCATCACTGCCTTCACCGCCGACCTGTGGTACGGCATCTCCGACATCTACAGGGCGATCCTGGCGCACCCGTTCATCAGGGGACTGACCGACGGCACGCTGCCGGCGGAGTCGTTCGCGTTCTTCGTCGTGCAGGACGGCCTCTACCTGAAGCAGTACGCGGCCGCACTGGCCGCGGTCGCCAGCCGGGCGCCCGAGCCGGACGCGATGCGGATGTTCGCGCGGCACGCGGCGGACGCGGTGACCGTCGAGCAGGAATTGCACTCGGAGCTACTACCGGAACTCGGTATTTCTCCCGCGGCGGCGGCCGCGGCGGAGCCGGCTCCGACGAACCTCGCCTACACCAGCTACTTGCTGTCGACTATTCGCGGCGGAACCTATGCCGAGGGCGTCGGTGCGGTGTTGCCGTGTTACTGGATTTACTGGGAAGTCGGCAAGGAACTCGTGCGACATGGATCACCTGATCCGCGATACCAGAGATGGATTGACACCTACGGTGGTGACGAGTTCGGAGAGGTCGTACAGGACGTGATCGCCGAGGCCGACGCGGTCGGGGCATCGCTTTCCGCGGGCGAGCGCGAACTCGTTCGCCGCCACTTCCGCACCACGAGCCGTTACGAGTGGATGTTCTGGGACATGGGGTACCGCAGGGAATCCTGGCCGGTCTAAACCAATGGGTAACGACTATCGCCTGTCGTACGTTCTTGTGTTAGAGCGTTGTGATCGGCCGTCCAGTGCAAAGCGATGCGGTCGCCGACACACTGCCCCGATTGTCGCGAATGTCACATAGCGCTGTGCTGCGTCAGATAAGATCGCTTCGGCTTAGCACGGCACAAAGGCCTTGGCAGCCGGGCAGGTAGTCCGGCAATTGCCGTCGGTGTGCAGGATGGGGCGGGTCCGACGCCGCTAACGCTGCGGTCATCGATTATGATGGCTGTCGAAACAAGGAAAGGCGGAAATCCAAGTGGCCCAGAAGATACAGACTCTCTTCATCGACGACATCGACGGCGGAGCGGCAGAGGGTACCGTGCGCTTTGCGCTGGATGGTACGGATTACGAGATCGACCTGAACGCGAAGCACTCGGAGGAGCTGCGCTCGGCCCTCGGAAAGTACGTCTCGCACGCCCGCAAGGTGGGTGGCACAGCGCGTCGCGCTGGTCGCGCCGCAGGTCGGGCGAGCCGTGGTGGCGGCAGCGCGCTGAACACCACGGAGATACGGAACTGGGCTCGCGAGCAGGGTTATGACATTAAGGACCGCGGGCGCGTGCCCGCCGATCTCGTCGCCAAGTACCAGGCTGCGACCGGTAAGTAACAGGTACGTAGAATACGAAGATTCTCCCCGGATCCCGCTCCGTATTCGATCAGAACGCCCCCGGCTACCTAGCCGGGGGCGTTTTTCGCGGGCAGGTATGCCCAGCCGTGATAGACCTGAAGTCACCACGTGAGACGCCGAGTTTACCGGTGAAACCAGCTGCCGCCGTGCCGTCCACAATGTTGTGGACGGCACGGCGGCAGCGGTCAGGCGAAAGTAGATTCCGCCCCGTCTTCGGCGTCGTCGTCGCTATCGGTATCCTCGTCGGCCGTGTCCTGCATCGGCTGCAGGGGCGCCGGCGCGGGGGCCGCAGACGCCGTCGGCATTGCCGGATACTGCGGCGCGGTAAGCAGCCAAGCGCATGACACGATCAGCGAGATAACAAACACACAGTAAACCCAGAAAATCGGCGTGACCCCCGAGGTGATGCTCAGGCCGAGCGCCGATGCCTGCGCCTGCGAGATGCCGAACTGCGCGGGCGTGGCGGGCTGGCTTATCTGAATGAGCGCGGATATCGCCTGCGCGACCAGCGGAACTGTCGCGCCCGCCAGCAGTACCGCGCCCTGGCGCGCGGGACGCCATAGCGCGGAGAATGCGGCGACCGCGACGACAGCGATCATCACAGCGACGTCGCCGAAGATAACCCATCCTGGATTCGCGAACGCGTTGCCTAGTGTGATTGTCTGGGCGGTTCCAGACGCGGCCTGGGTGAGCGTGTAGCTATCCCACGAGGGCGCGAAAGCGGCTATCGCGCCGACCGCGGCGAGCAGCACGAGAGCGAGTGGCCCTGCCTCGGCCAGAGTGGGCTTGGCGGGCCCGCCGGCGATGGTGCGGTTGAGCCAGCCGCGGGGTGCGGTGCCGGGGTGGGCGGGGGCGCCACGGTAGGAGGGTCCCCCCGCGAAAGGAGGTCCCGCGGCGTAGGCGGGGCCGTCGGCGAAGGGGGGTCCCGCGGCGTAGGAGGGGCCGTCGGCGTAGGAGGGGCCGTCGGCGAAGGGGGGTCCCGCGGCGTACGTGGGGTCCCCAGGGTAGGTGGGGCCTGCGGGGTAGGTGGGGCCTGCGGGCGGCGTGGGGGATTCCGGGGGGTCGGCAAGCGAGCCGTCGGTGGGGGTCGCGGGAGACGGGGAGTGCATCGCGCGCGGGATGACGACTGGCGGGATGACGACTGGCGGGATGACGGCTGGCGGCAATCCGCTCGCTACGCTCACCGGGTCGGCGCTAGCTGGCTGGGCGGCCGCGCGCGGGCGCACGGTGAGCGCGAGGAAGGAGCCGCTGGCGCAGGCGAGCCAGCCGAGCAGGCTCAGCACGAGGCCGACGCCGAGCAAGCTCGAGCCGCCGGCGGTGACCTCGCCGAGGTCGGCGGCGAACAAGCCGAACGTCACCGCGCTCAGTCCCGAGGCGAGCATCGCGCCGATGCGGAGCGGCTCGAGGCGTTCGGTGGTCAGCCGCGCTCTTGAGGCCCCGACCGCGATCAGCACACCGCTCGCTCCCCACGCGGCGAGATACAACAGGTGCGGCACGAGCTGGTCGGCCTGCGAGGCCAGGCTCTGCGGCCCGATGTAGCCGGGGAACAGCCCGATCACGCCGAGCAGGACGCCCAGGCCGAGCAGCCAGGCGGCGATCATCATGCGGGACGGCGGCTTGCGCGGCCCGGTCGCGGCGCCGGCGACCGGGGCGTCCGTCGCCGCGGCGTCCGTAATCACGGGGACCGCGCCAGCGGGCTCGCCGCGCTTTCGCGACACGCCCGGCAAACTGAACCCCGAGCGCTTCGTCTCGACGGGCACGATCGAGCCGGGCCGTTCGATGGCGACGAACCGCGCCCAGGCCTGCGCCCAGCCGTCGCGTGTCTCCGGCCAGCGGTCGACCGGGTCGGACGCGGGCGCGCCCACGACCCAGATGCCGTAGAAGCGCTTACCCCGTCCGAGCTCGTACTTGGCACCCCGGTGGGAGATGATTACCTTCTCGGGCACGGTTCCAGCCTCCATGCTTAGCCTGCTCCATCAGGCTCAAAACATAGGCGGCGGAACTGGAAGTCTCCTGAAAGCCTGCTCAGTCACTCCTGGACGCACTGGTCACAGGCAGCAACGGGAGAGCGCGCAGGCCGTGCAGCACGTGGACCGGGCCGTCGCCACCGCCGAGGCCCGGGAGGCCGTGTTCGACCGCGTCCCCCGCGACAGCGGCCGCCTGCCTGGCGGCGTCCCGCAGCGACAAGCCGGCCGCCAGGCCCGCCGCGAGCGCGGCCGAGTGCGTGCAGCCCGCGCCGTGGGTCGCCGCGACGTCGAAGCGCGGTACCTCGATCCGCAGGTGCTCGTGCCCGTCGAACAGGTGGTCCACCGGCTCCGCGCCGTGCCCGCCGGTGACCAGCGCCGCGCCCGCGCCCATCGCCACGAGGCGCTCCGTCAGCGCCGTCCGGTCTTGCGTGTCCATGCCGGTGAGCGCCTGCGCTTCTGGCAGGTTGGGGGTCACGACGGTGGCGAGCGGGAACAGCCGCGCCACGAGCGCGCCCACCGCGTCGGGCAGCAGCAGGCGGCTCCCCGAGCTCGCCACCATCACCGGGTCGACGACCAGCGGCAGCCCGCGGCCCGCGAGCTCGTCGGCGACCGCCTCGATCAGGGGGGCGGAGAACAGCATCCCCGTCTTCGCCGCGTCAGCGCCGAGGTCATCGAGCACGACCCTTATCTGCTCCCGAACGAACCCGGGCGTCTGCTCAGCGATCGCCGTCACGCCCAGCGTGTTCTGCGCGGTGAGGGCGACAATCGCCGACATCCCGTGCGCGCCGCAGCGGGCGAAGGCCTTCAGGTCGGCCTGGATCCCCGCCCCGCCGCCTGAGTCCGACGAGGCGATCGTCAGCACCCGGGGAATGCTCATACGGGAGGTGAGGCTCATACGGGCAGTCCCGCAGCCGGGCTTGAGGCGACCGCGTGCCAGCGGCGCGGGATGCGGCCCGCCTCATGGGCGGCCCGGCCGGCCTCGACGGCCAGCCGCATCGCGACCGCCATCTTCTCCGGGTCGGCCGCCCGGGTGATCGCGGACGCGACGAGCACGCCGGCGCAGCCGAGCTCCATCGCCTGGGCCGCCTCGCTCGCGGTGCCGATCCCCGCGTCGAGGATGACAGGGACGCTGGCCCGCTCGACGATCATCGCGATGTTGTGCGGGTTCCTGATGCCGAGCCCTGATCCGATCGGCGCGCCGAGCGGCATCACCGCCGCGCAGCCGGCCTGCTCCAGGCGGATAGCCAGGATCGGATCATCGTTCGTGTACGGCAGGACGGTGAAGCCGTCGGCGACCATCTTGCGCGCCGCCTCGATGAGCTCTTCGGGGTCGGGCAGCAGCGTGATGTCGTCCGCGACGACCTCTAGCTTGACCCAGTCGGTGCCGAGCGCTTCGCGGGCCAGGCGGGCGACGAGCAGGGCTTCGGTCGCGGTGTGGCACCCGGCGGTGTTCGGCAGGACGTCGACGCCGGTCTGCCGGATCATGGCGAGCAGCGAGCCCTCCCCCGCCACGCTGACCCGCCGCATCGCGACGGTGGTGAGCTGCGTCGCGCTGGCGGCCAGCACCTTCCTGAGCACGTCGATGCTCTGCGCTCCCCCGGTGCCGACGATCAGCCGGGAGGTCAGCGTGCGGCCGCCGATCGTCCACGCCTGGTCCTGCGCCGCAGGAGGCCGGCTATCGGCGGGAACCAGCGGATCGTTCGGGATAATCATCTCTTTAACCTCCCTGCACTGCGGTCACGACCTCAACCTGATCCCGGTCGGCGAGCGGTGTGCCGGCCCAGGAGCGGCGGGGCACGACCTCGCCGTTGAGGGCGGCGGCGACGCCGGCCGTCTGGTCGGTGAGCTGGCTGACCAGCTGCGCGACCGTGGTGCCAGGCGGGACCTCGCGGGGCTCGCCGTTCAGCGTGACGTTCACGCGAGCCTCCCGGGGGTGAAGGGGAGCCATTCTTGGCGTGGTTGCTTGTTCGCGAGGAGCGCGGTGACCGCGTCGGCGGTCGCGGCGGACAGCAGGATTCCGTTGCGGAAGTGACCGGTGGCGACGATGAGGCCTTCGGTTTGCGTGTGTCCGACGATCGGGCCGTTGTCTTTGGTGCCTGGACGCAGGCCCACGGAGATTTCGGCGAGGATGAGCTCGCTGAGCGCGGGCAGGGCGGTCGTGGCGTCGCGGAGCATGTCGTGCACGGCACCGGCGGTCGCTTCCCTGTCGTCGCGTTCCTCCTGGGTGGCGCCGACAACCACCTCGCCGTCGGCGCGAGGGACGATGTAGAGGTCGCGGCCCTGGACCACGGCGCGGATCGTGTGCGTTGTGACGGGGGGCATGGTGCGCGGGTGGCGCAGGCGCAGGATCTGGCCCTTGACCGGGCGGAGCGCTTTGCGGACCGGGTCGGGGACGCCCTCGATCTTGCTGGTCGCCCAGCCAGCGGCGACGACGACCTGCGGGGCGGACAACTCTCGCTGGTCGGAGGTTCTCGCTGTGACCCGACCCTGCGCCGGCTGCACCCGCGTGATCGCGGCCCTGACCGTGCGGACGCCCGCTCGGCTGGCGGCCTCTTTCAGCGCGGTCAGGTAGCGGCGGTTGTCGACGGACAGGTCGCCGGTCGCGAGCACCCCGCCGCGGGTGCCCGGGGCGAGGAAGGGCTCGAGGTCGCGGCACTGGCGGCCGTCGAGTTCGGTCGCTTGCAGGCCGATGGAGTGGCGGAAGGCAGTCAGCCGGTTGAGCGCGGCCAGGTCGTCGCTGTTGTAGGCGACCGCGAGGGTGCCCTCCGTCCGCAATCCTGTGTGCTGGCCGGTCGCTCGTTCCAGTTCGTCGTTGAAGCCGGGGAACCGGCTGACGGCCAGCAGGTTCAGGTTGAGCAGGTCCTGCTCGCCGAACACGCTCTCCGACACCGGTCCGAGCATGCCGGCCGCGACCAGGCTCGCCTTCTCGGCGTCGTCGCCCGGGTCGACGAGCGTGACGGCCAGGCCTTCGAGTGCGGCACGCCAGGCGATCGCGGTGCCGATCACGCCGCCGCCGACGATGACGACATCAGCGTCCACATGCGCTCCCTTCGCCGGCATTACCCGGATCAGGTTCGACGGTCGGAGGCTCGCGCCTCCCTCTCAGCCCGCTGTGGGCTCCCGTGGTTCACGTCAGTGTAACGCGTGGTTCGATTGGCTTCATGACCGATGTGCGCGAGCGGCTGGCTGCCGCGCGGCTGTACTTGTGCACCGACGGGCGGCGCGCTTCGGGCGATCTTGCCCCGTTTCTCGACGCGGTGCTGGCCAGCGGGGTGGACGTCGTCCAGTTGCGGGAGAAGGGGCTGGAGGCAGGCGAGGAACTGGCTGTCTTGTCCGTGTTCGCGGCTGCCTGCCAGCGGCATGGCGCGCTGCTGGCGGTCAACGACCGCGCGGATGTCGCGCTGGCGGCTGGGGCCGACGTGCTGCACCTCGGGCAGGACGACTTGCCGGTGCCAGTGGCGCGGCAGATCCTCGGGCCCGGGCCGGTGATCGGGCGCAGCAGCCACAGCCCGTCGCAGTCCGCGGCCGCCGCGGTCGAGGAGGGCGTGGACTACTTCTGCGCCGGGCCGGTGTGGACGACGCCGACCAAGCCGGGGCGGCCTGCTACCGGGTTGCCGCTGTTGTCGTACGCGGCATCTGTCGGCGGTGAGCGGCCGTGGTTCGCGATCGGGGGGATCAGCCTGTCGCGGCTGGATTCGGTGCTCGAGGCCGGGGCGACGCGGGTCGTCGTGGTCCGCGCGATCACCGAGGCGGATGACCCGGGCGCCGCGGCGGCGGCGTTCGCGTCGCGGCTGCGAGGGTTATTCGCTTCCAGCAGCACGCCTTCGCTTCCAGCAGCACGTCGGCACGTCGCGGCGAACGGCTATGTCGGGAAATCTTTCCCCGGTTTCTGTCGCTACAGCAGCGTCCTGCATATCTTCGACACAGCTGTTACATATACAGTGGCTCTACATGATCGTTTAGCTGAAATGTTTGAATTAACTGTCGTGGGGGCAGCAGTTAATTCAAACATTTCCCCGGGTGCGTGACACCTGTGGCACAAGATGCTTGCTATGCGCGCGGCAGAGGGACCCGCGGGGCCGAGCAGGCGTGTGAGGCGTGCGGGACTGCGCAGGCACCGAACTCTATGACATCCTGCCCGGCCGAAGGGCCTACTGCCCGGCCGAAGGGCTTAGTCGCCCTTCA
>Ga0335073_10016773_pt1 | contig 10236 bp, 10 predicted proteins | sample Lox_Sample_22_FD_207093 | JGI IMG/M metagenome (GOLD analysis project Ga0335073, IMG submission 207093) | Soil microbial communities from Loxahatchee National Wildlife Refuge, Florida, United States - Lox_Sample_2.2 | ecosystem: Environmental > Terrestrial > Soil > Wetlands | place: USA... | reverse complement strand
CCGGCGCAGCCCCGCCTCGTTGCAATCTCGATAGCAGTGCCGCGGAAGTATCGCTTCGCGCGCGTACGATCTACGTTCGCCTGTTACCCCGTACAGGAAAAGGGACTGGAACTAAATCTGGTCTCGCGGTCTATTTCGCTCCCATTCCCGCAGGACTACTCTTCACTTGCCCTGCCACCGATCTAGCGCGCCACAGGGCGAAGGAAGGAGCCTATGTCCCACTGGATTGGAACCACGTCCCCCACCGACGCCGGAATGAACGACTTCAAAGAATGTCTGAAGAATTTGCGCGACGGGCATCCCTCGGATGCTCTGCTTTATGCCCGTCGCGCCCTGGGTATCGCGCCGAAAAACCCGTTTTATCTGTCATATACGGGTCTGCTGGCCGCGCTGGCTGAAAGGCGCTATGGTGACGCCGAATCGCTCTGTCAGGAAGCCCTCGGGATGCGGCACAACCACGCGCAGCTCTATCTGAATCTCGCCGAGGTCTATCACCAGGCAGGCCGTCCGCAGGATGCGATTGCGACGCTCGAAAAGGGCCTCGTCTCCGCGGGACGCGATTTCCGGATTCGCCGCGCGCTCGAAAAGATCGGCACACGCCGCGAGCCCGTGCTCACGTTCCTGCACCGCAGCCATCCGGTCAATCGGACGCTCGGCAAGTTGCGCCACCGTTTCTCCGGGCCTGTGCAAGCAGTCTGAACGCGCGCTTCGCGCCTCCTGCACAGGCGCCTCGGTTTTCCCCGTGAAGCAAGTCCGGGACGGAGCCGCCCGCGAGCGGCCCCGCCCCGGATTCCCCCTCCGTTCGCGATTCTCTGCCGTCACGTCTAGCGCCGTTTGAGCTTTCTCCAAACCCCGGCAAGAAACTGGAACCGCACCCGACCTTCCTAACGTCACAAGAGTGGTACTCTCCCGTTGAGGGGGCCCAATGATGCTGCCGTGGTCCAAGACCGACGCGACCGCCGGGTATGCGGCACGATGCCGCATCGTTCTGCTTGGCGGCGCGATCCTATTCCTGTGGCTTCCTGCTCTGCTGACCAGAGCCACGCAATCGTCGAGCACCTGGGTTGAGCTAAAGGGACAATTCGGCGTTCCTCTGGCCGATCACAAGATGATCGTTCCGACCATGACCCATGTGTGGATCCTCTATGAGCCGGTTCTTGTGAACGCCTACAACGGATACGAACCGCAGAAAAGAGTCGACCAGCAGCAGCTGGTGGATGAGGCCACTCCGGGATCTCAATTCGACTCGGCGCGGTGGAAGTATTGGCGAACGTATCGCGACCAGACCGATCCCTTGGAGAAGGAGCTAAAGGGCAAACCGACCAAAGACCGCAAGAGCCAGATCGAGCGCATTATCAACGGCTATTGGATTGCCAGCACCGACCGCGCGCTTGCGGATATCGCCGCATTGGCGCAGCGGGATGCATCGGTCCGTACTCTGACTCAATCCCTCGACGCCGACGAAAACGGCCTTTGGTCAGCTCAGGTGGTTGCCAGAGCGGCTTACCGAGTGGTCGCGCGCGCCCATTTTTCCGGGCAGGAGGCTCTCTGGGAAACCGATTTCTCGGTCGCGCAGGGCAAGACGGGGATCATCCCCCCGCTACAGCCAAGACTCGCGGACAAGCTGCCCTAAGCGGACTTTGTCGTATCAGCTTGGCCGCCATCGGCGTATATCATCCCCTATATAGGCACTGCGCCTTTCGCGAGCTCTACTGATTACAGTTACGAACAAGGTAAGATCGCCGACCGCCTCCGCACGATCCACGCGACGTAGAATCCGATTATGAGATGGCGTGCGTTTGCGATACTAGTGATGTTGGCTGCGACCAGCGGCCCTGTCGGAGCAGACGGCGATTGGGTGATTCGCGAGGATGGGGTCGGACCGGCCGAGATTGGGATGACCCTGTCCCAACTAAAGGCCGTTCTGCACGAGCGTCTTGTTGACGACGAGCCGAGCGGAAGCGAAGAGTGTTGGTACGTAAAACCGGCGAAGCATCCGCACATCTCATTCATGATCTTGGATGGACGCTTTGTTCGGGTGGATGTCGAAGCACGTGGCATAGCTACAACTGACGGCATTCAGGTGGGTGACTCGGAGTCGGAGGTCCGGCAGAGATACGGTCGGAAGATGAAAGTCGAGCCGCATCAGTACATCGACGATGGGCAGTACTTGACCCTACAGTCTACCGATGGAAAGTACGGCGTGAGGTTTGAAACCGAGAAAGGCAAGATCATCAATTTCTACGCAGGCCGATTTTCTGCCATTCAATACGTCGAAGGCTGCGAGTGACAACCTCGATCTGAGCGTAGCGCGGGTCCATGGACCGGCACTTGCCCCCCCTAGCGCCGTAGGCGCGCCATACGTTAGCCCAACCCGGATGGGTTGGGTCCGTGATACATAACCTCAGCTTTGTCCCAACGGCAGGAAATATTGCGTGCCTTTCACGGGCTGGCGCAGGCGCTGCAGCAATTCGAGCAGATCCTGGTTGCGTTCGACGAAATCGATCTCGCTCGTATCGACCACCAGCAGATTCGACGCCGAGTAGCGAAAGAAAAAGTGTTCGTAGGCGTTGGCGACCGCATCGAGGTACTCGGGCGAAATATCCGACTCGGCGGGGTCGCCCTTTTTCGTGACGCGCTTGCGCAGCACCTCCGGCTTGGCCTGCAAGTAAATGGTCAGATCGGGAGTCGGCACCGAAGGCGCGAGCATATCGAAATATCTCTCGTAGAGCTTCAGCTCTTCGTTGTCGAGATTGATGTAGGCGAAGATCTTGTCCTTCTCGAAGAGGAAATCGCTCACGATCGGCGCCGCATCGTCCTCCGGGCGCGTTTCGATCAGCCGCCGGTGGCGTTCGTAGAGGAAATACATCTGCGCGCGAAAGGCCGCGCCGGGCTTTTCGTCGTAGAAATCGGCGAGAAACGGATTGTCCTCGCAGTCGAAGACGCGCCGCGCGTGCAGCTGCTCGGAAAGCGCCCTCGCCAGCGTCGATTTGCCCACGCGGATCGGCCCTTCGATCACGATGTAGCGCGGCGGCCGGAAAGCCGGCTCGCTGGAGGAGCCTCGCGGAGGGCGGTCAGCCATGGCGCGCGATTATAACAGGAGGGCGACCGATTTTTCCCGAAGGGGAGTGCTTGTGGCGCCGCGCCTGCGGCGCTTGGTTGCAGCGCATGCGCCGAATGCGGGATCCCCGGCGCCCGGTGGTATACTCCCGCCGTTTGCGCGAGAAGAAAAGGCGCCCGCCTAGAAGCAAGGCGGCCGCTACAAAGACAAACGCGAGGAATCATTCAGCCGCGCCCATGCAGATCGGCCGGGATGACTGATTCGGGCGGCGAGAAATTCGAGGTGACGCAATGAGCCAAGCAACCGCAGCGAAAAGCAATCCTCTCGATCCCGCGCTGTTCCGTCCCGAGGCGATCGCCGCCGAGACCGTCGCCGCCAACGAAGCGCTGCGCAAGGCCACCTCGACGGGCCCCGACTGGTGGGACGTCGGCGCGGCCGCCTTCCGCGAGATGCGCGCCAAGGGCACCGGCGCGTTTCCGCCGGTGGTGCATTCCGAAAAAGCGCGCACGATCGCGATCGAGGGCAAGGGCGGCCATCGCATCGCGCTCAACGTGATCGCTCCCGAGCGCGCGAAGGGCGTCTATCTCCACTTTCACGGCGGCGGCCTCGTGCTCGGCGGCGCCGATCAGCAGGACCAGATGCTCGAGCGCATCGCGCAAAACACGGGCATGGCCTGCGCGAGCGTCGAATACCGCCTCGCGCCGGAGCATCCGTATCCGGCGCCGTGGGATGATTGCGAATCGGCGGCCGCGTGGCTGGTGAAAAACGCGGAAACGGAATTCGGCACGGACGTGCTCGCGATCGGCGGCGAATCGGCCGGCGCTCTGCTGACGGCCGCCACGCTTCTGCGTATGCGCGACCGCCACGGCTACACCGGTTTCCGCGCGGCGAATCTTTCCTACGGCGTGTACGATTCGTCGATGACGCCGAGCCAGGCCCTGTCGTCCGAGAAAGGGATTCTCGTCGGCCGCAAGAGCATCGAGAAGTTCACGGAAGCGTATCTGCCGAAGGGCGTGAACCCGCGCGATCCCGATGTCTCGCCGCTCTACTCCGATCTGAAAGGCCTTGCGCCCGCGCTCTTCACCATCGGCACGCTCGATCCGCTGCTCGACGACTCGCTCTTCCTCTACGCGCGCTGGATCGCCGCCGGCAACGACGCCGAGCTGGCCATCTATCCCGGCGCGCCGCACGCGTTCAATATTTTCCCCATGCCGCTGGCCACGCCCGCGAACGCGCGCATCGACGCGTACCTCGCCCGCGCAATCTCGTAGCCGATCGCGCGCGGGAGACCCGCGTGGACGCTATTGCGCGCGGCACAGCTCGGTGATCAGGGCCTCGCGGCGGGAAATCGCGATGCGGTCGATATGATCGAGCAGGATGCGGTAGCCGACGAACGCCGCCGCCGCAAGCGCCAGCAGGATCGGCGCCGCGACCCACATCCGGCCCGCCAATCGCGCGAAAATAAAAGTCATCGCGCAGATTCCGAACACCACAACCTGTACGCCGGTCGCGGCCAGCGCCGATATCCCCGTGCTGCGCTGCCGCCCGAACGCCGAGACGTCGACCTTTCTCGGCGAATAGAGCGAGAGCAGGTCTCCGACGCAGAAATTCAAGAACGCCGCAAACAGCAGCCCCGAGAGCGTCGCGAGCGTCAGCCCCAGCGGCGGCGGCTGCCCCATCAGGCACACCGCGCCCCATACGAGAATCGTCTCGAGCGCCAGCAGCGCTCCGTGCGTCAGGTTTTTTGCCAGGAAGATCTGCCGAAACCGCACCGGCGCCACGAAGTAAAACTGAATTCCGCCGCCCACCATGCCGAAGCTGTTGTACGTGAGATTGCTCATCAGCAGGACGGCGTACGCCACGCCCACCGGAAACACGAATCCGCCGAAATTCGGTCCGCCGTGGTGCCCCGCCTGCCGCGCCGCGCTCGGCCCCAGCGAGAACAAGATGGTGATGACGATCGGCATCACCAGCATGAACAGCATCGGGCCGCTCCGCAGAAAAGAGCGCACGTCTTTTTCGAAGACCGCGGCCACCGGCCCGGAAAAGCCGGGCAGCGCGATCCCTTCGCGCACCGTGGCCTTGGTTTTCACTTTTGCCTTCGGGGCCGCGGCTGCGCGGGCAGCTCCTTCGCTCAGGTTCTCGCCGCGATACTGCGCGCGCAAGCGCACGTCGAGCACCCAGAAAAGAATCGCGCTGTAGCCGCACTCGAGCGCCCACGAGCCCAGCGCCGCGCCGTAGCTGCCCTGCGCCGCCGCGCTGAGCGCACGGCCGAAAAGGCCCGGCGGCGTGAACCTCTCGGCCTGCAGCAAATGCCCGGCCACCGCGGTTAGCTCCGCGCCCGCATGCCTCGCGCGATTGCCATAGCGGCCCAGCACCGGCCCGACGAATTGAAACGCGATGATGAAGAGGAAAAAGACGAGCCCAAGAATCTCGCGGCTCTTGCGCCGCGCCAGCCACCGCTCGATCCACGCGAAGATCGCGCGCGCCAGCAGAATATTCAGCGCGCCAAACGTGATCGCCAGCAGCGCGGCCCACGCGAAGAGCCCCGGCTCACCGGCTCCGATCCCTACGGCAATTCCGGCGAGCCACAGCGTGCCGATCACCGTCGTCGGATCGAGTGCGCCATACGCCATGCGAATGAAAAAGTACGAGCGGTAGCGAATCGGAAAGCGCAGGAAATTCGAAAGATCGAAGTTCTCGGTGAAGGCCGTCGCCATCACCGGAAAAAGCTGCCAGTAGAGAAACAGGACCCAGAGCGGCAGGGCGATCCAGCCCACGTGTTGCCGCCTGGTGACAAAATAGGAGACGGTAGCGAGGCCGGCCGTGCCTCCGATGCCCAGGCCCGCAAAGAGCAGGCCCATGAGCACCCACGAAACCGCTTCGAGCCGCCCGCGTAGCGTGCGCAGCGAATTGACGAAAATCCGCCAGCGCAACTGCCCGATCGCGGCAAATTGCTCTCGCGCCCCGATCGCATCCGGCGGCGCAGCGGCGGAGCTCACCCCAGCCACGAAAGCTCCTGCTCGGCGGCGCGCGTCCCGCCCACAACGCGCAGGAAAATCTCTTCGAGCGTCAGCTTTTCGCCCGGCGCCGTGGCGCCAGGCTCGGCCTGCGCGCTCTGCGCTTGCACGCCCGCGCGCAGCTCCTCGAGCGAGCCCTGCGCCACCAGCCGCCCGCGGGAAATAATCGCCACGTGGCTGCACAGCCGCTCGACGATTTCGAGCACGTGCGACGTCAGGAAAATCGTCGCGCCGCGCGCGATCATGCCGTGCAACATCGACTTCAACGTGCCCGATGCGATCGCGTCCACGCCCTCGAACGGTTCATCGAGAAACAGAATCTTCGGCCCGTGAATTACCGCCGCGGCCAGCGCGAGTTTTTTCTGCATGCCGTGCGAGTAGTCCGTGATCAGCGCCTTCGGCTGATCGGCGAGCTGCATGAATTCGAGCAGTTCCGCCGTGCGCTTTGCCGCCGTCTCGCGGCCGAGCCCGTACATTCGCCCGACGAAATTCAGGTACTCGGCGCCCGTGAGCCGCCCGAAAAGCGCCATGCCCTCCGGCACCACGCCGATCTGCCGCTTCACTTCCACGGGATTCTGCACCAGGTCCAGGCCGAGAATTTCCATCCGCCCCGAGGTGGGGGCAAGCAGGCCCGTGAGCATCTTGATCGTCGTGGATTTGCCCGCGCCGTTGGGGCCGAGAAAGCCGAAAAACTGCCCGGCGGCGACACGCAGATTCACGTCTTCGACGGCAACGAGAGAGCCGAAGTGGCGGCTCAGATGCTCGGTGGAGATGGCGGGTGCGTCCATCAAAGTCCCACGACTCTAACACACCGGCGTTGCGGGCGGGAGAGACGCGCCCTCGCCGCGCGGAGTGTCAACGGGCACCGCGGCAGCGCTTGCAACTATGATGTCGAGCTGTTGTACCAGCGCAGGACCCGGAGCGCGCGCAGTGTGTTCCAGCGGCTGGCGCTGCCGACGGCCGTTTCCATCTTCAGTGGAATGCGTTCGGGATGAACGAGGTTGAGCGGCCAGCGCCCGTTCTGGTGACGCCGCTCGATCACGATCTTGATGGCATCCCTGACGCGACTATCGGGTTCGATCTCCGTATTCCGCAGATAGTCGAGACCGCGCAGGACGTCGTAGTGCCACACAGGCGGAAACGAGAAGCGGAGCCAGCGTTTCTCGATGACCTTGCCGGTTCGAAGCGAGCGGAACATGTGGCGATCGAGCAGATAGTCTTCGCCCCTCTTGCGGGCCCGCGTGACGGCCGCGGATTTGCGCCCCGCCCGTTCGTAGTCGAGCAGCCCTTCGAGCACGCAGATCGTCGTGTGGAACGATGAGCGCCGGCTTTTGGGCGCCTCGCAGTTCCAGCCGCCGTCCGCAAGCTGCTCGCTCAGGAGCTGATCGGCCAATGCGTCGTTGGGTTCCTTGAAATACGAGCCCAGGCCGAGAATCCTGCCGTTGATGCAGGGCTCCGTTTCGCCGTGGAAGTAAGGCCGATTGTTCAGCGGCTTAAAAACGAGGTGCTTGTCGATGCGGGTAATCATCTTGCGAGCCTGTTTGCTGGTGGGGTCGAGACCGAGGTCCTTCAAGACGACGAGACTATAGAGGGTAACGAGGTCCCACTGCCCTCCGGGCCAACTGCCGGCAGAGGCTTGGCGGGCGAGAAGCCGGGCTCCCCAGCCCTCGGTTGCAACGCGGGAGCGCTCCGCTGCGATCGCAGCGGGGGCTGCGTCGGTCAGGTCCTTCATCACCTGCCAACGGATGGCCGGGTCAGAATCGAAGAGCCACCGGAGGTGCGCCGGCCGGGGCGCGTAATCCTGTAGGCGCATCGGTCTCTTATAACACGCACTTGGAGCGGGTTTGTGGATCGGTTGAACTATGCTAATTTCGCTTGCTCATGAAACAGCAGATCGGCGTGCTCCTTTCGGGGCGCGGGTCGAATTTCGAGGCGCTGGCCGCCAGCGTCGAGGCCGGGCGCATTCCAGACGCTGAAATCGCCATCGCGCTGAGCCATCGCGAAGATGCGCCGGGGCTGGCCCGCGCGCGGGCGCGAGGGATTCCGGCGGTTGCGATCGCGTCCAAGGGCCTCGAGCGCGAGGCGTTCGATCGGCAAGTAGTCGCGGCGCTGCAGGAGAAAAAGGTCGAGCTGGTCTGCCTCGCCGGCTACATGCGGCTGCTTTCGCCCTCTTTTGTGCGCGCGTTCCCGAATCGCATCCTCAATATTCACCCGTCGCTGCTGCCCGCGTTTCCGGGGCTCGAAGCGCAGCGCCAGGCCCTCGAGCACGGCGCAAAATTCACGGGCGCGACGGTGCACTTCGTCGACGAGCAGCTCGACGCGGGCCCGATCATCGTGCAGGCCGCCGTGCCGATCGAGGATAGCGATACGGTCGAGACGCTTTCGGCGCGCATTTTGCGTGAGGAGCATCGAATCTACACCGAGGCCGTCAATATCGTGCTGCAAGGCCGCTATCGCATCCAAGGCCGCCGCGTGCTGGTGAAACCGTAGCAAAATTGAAGGGGAGAGCGATGAAGTGAGCGGGAAATTCAAGCCGGTGATCGAGCAGCTCGCGCTGCTGACAAAAGGCGTGGCCGAAGTGATCCGCGAGGACGAGCTGCGCGCCAAGCTCGAAAAATCCATCGCCACCGGCAAGCCGCTGCGCGTCTATCTCGGCGTCGATCCGACCGCACCTGATATTCACCTCGGCCACACCGTCGTTCTCCGCAAGCTGAAACACTTTCAGGATATGGGCCACACGGCGATTTTCCTGATCGGCGATTTTTCCGCCATGATCGGCGATCCCACCGGGCAATCCGAGACCCGCCCGCCGCTCACGCGCGAGCAGGTGGACGCGAACGCGCGCACCTATCTCGAGCAGGTCTACAAGATCCTCGATCGCGACAAGACCGAAGTCCGCTACAACAGCGAGTGGCTCGGCAAGATGTCGAGCTACGACACGGTCCGATTGTGCGGCCACTATCGCCTCGCGCGCATGCTCGAGCGCGAGGATTTTCATTCGCGCCTCGAACACAACCAGCCGATCTCCGTTCACGAGCTGCTCTATCCGCTCCTGACGGCCTACGACGCGGTGGCGCTCGAATCGGACGTCGAACTCGGCGCGACCGAGCAGAAATTCAACCTGTTGGTGCACCGCGATATTCAGCGCGAATACGGCCAGCCGTCGGAAGTTGCCGTCACGATGCCGATTCTGGTCGGCCTCGATGGTGAGCGCAAAATGTCGAAAAGCCTCGGAAATTACGTCGGAATCACGGAGCCGCCCGGCGAAATGTACGGCAAGATCATGTCGATCTCGGACAATCTAATGTGGCCCTACTACGAGCTGCTCACCGATTTCGCATCGCCCGTGATCATCCGCCTCCAAGAGGAAGTGCGCACCGGCGTCCTGCACCCCAAGAAGGCGAAGATGGAGCTCGCGCACAATATCGTCGCCGGATTCCACGGCGAGGAAGCCGCGCGCAAAGCCGGCGAAGAATTCGAACGAATTTTTAGCGGCCGCCAGGCGCCGGAAGAAGCTGCGCGTCAAGTCGTGCCGCGTGGGCCCGCCAAGCGGCTTTCCGTGCTACTCGTTGAATGGAAGCTGATAGCCTCGCGAAGCGAGGCGGACCGCTTGATCAAGCAGGGCGGCGTTGAAATCAATGGCGTTCGCGTGGACGACGTGAAACACGATATCGATCTTTCAAATCCGGGTGAATTTCTGCTGCGCGTGGGAAAAAAGAAGTTCCTGCGGATCGTGGTCCAATAAGCCCGCGGAAATTGGCTATCGTTGCGCCTGCCCGGCGGCCGACCGGATCGGAATCGTCACGGGCTTCGCCGCCTCGCTCGACGCCAGCATCTGGCACTGCCCGTCGAAGATCGCGCCCGGCTCGATCACGAGGCACGGCGTCTGGATCTGCCCCGTGACGATCGCCTGCGGCTGAATCTCCACCCTGGCACGCGCCTGTATCGCCCCGTCGAATCGCCCGCCGATCACCACGCGGTTGCCGATGATCTCTCCCTCGACCTCCGCATGCTCGCCGAGGATCAGCGTGTCTTCCGACGTAATCGTACCCTTCAGTGCGGAGTCGATGCGGAAGGTCCCGGTCGTCTCCAGCCGGCCTTCGAGCTTCACCCCCTGCTCGATGAAGCCGGTCCACTCCGTGGAATCCTGTCTTT
>Ga0335073_10016771_pt1 | contig 10237 bp, 14 predicted proteins | sample Lox_Sample_22_FD_207093 | JGI IMG/M metagenome (GOLD analysis project Ga0335073, IMG submission 207093) | Soil microbial communities from Loxahatchee National Wildlife Refuge, Florida, United States - Lox_Sample_2.2 | ecosystem: Environmental > Terrestrial > Soil > Wetlands | place: USA... | reverse complement strand
AAGCAACACATGAGAAGGCATGAAGAAATTGGCCAGAGGCGTCACCCAGCGTTCCTGAACAATATACGGAATCGTTGAACCGGCAACAAACGACACTGTGAAAAAAACGATCATGAAGACCGGTTCCGCCAGAAACCCGACCATACGCGTACGACTCGCCCCAATTGGGCCGTAAGGATTTGCAGTGTCAACGGCGGCGAGCGTCGCAAAGAACCCACCTAAAGATAGCACGAAACCGCCACCGATCATATCCCCCATAAACGCGAAGAAGAGCGGATAGTTCGTCAATACAGGAATCAGGAGAGTCACAAAAATTGGCGTGACAAACACAATGTATGGCGTGAAGCGAAAAATCCACGAACTTTCCTCGGAAACGATCTCGTCTTTATGAAAGAGTTTCCAGAGATCGCGATACGGCTGGAAAATGCTTGGTCCGCGCTTCGACTGTACCATCTCCTTGAGTCGGCTCAAAACGCCAGAGACCAGTGGTGCGAACAGCAGCACGGTCAGCACTTGGATCACGTTGAATAGAATGCGAGCGAGCACAATCCCTTTAGGGTTGTTTTGGTTCGGAAACTTCCGTGGCCGGATTATCGCCATTAGCCTTTTCTTTTCCTCGGTAGTTGATAACGCGTACCTTCTCCAACGTCACCAGACCGCTTGTCATCATTTCATCGACCGTCGGGAGAAAGCCGTTGATCTTTTCCTCCGAATCCACGATCTCAATCACCAGGGGCAAATCAAACGAGAGCCGCAGGATTTTGGCAGTGTGCAGATGACTCGTTTTCCCGTACCCCATCGGCCCTCGCAACACCGTGGCGCCAGCCAGATGCATCTCGCGTGCTTTGAGAACCAGGGCTTCATAAAGCGGCTGATGATGCCATCGCTCGGTTTCGCCAAGAAAGATTCTCAAGAGCATTGCGTCATGTGGAAGGTGCATAATCATAGTCCTTTCGTTCGCCTGAGGCTCAAAGCCGCGACGTTGCCAAACCAAGCTGCCAAAAGGCAAACGCCAAGCGACAGCCCGGCATTTGCCCAGGCGTAGCCCCATTCGCCGTCCTGAGCCAGGGTGAGTGTCTGTAAACTAAATGAAGAAAATGTGGTGTAACCCCCGCAAATGCCCGTCATGAAAAAAGTGCGGCTTCGCGTCGAAACAAGCCAGCGGCCATCGGGACCCGTAGCCGTCGCAAAGAAACTAATGAGGAACGATCCCGTTACGTTGATTACCAGAGTGCCGAGAGGAAAAGCCTCACCGAAGCGCCGGGCGATTATTCCGCCGAGCCAAAATCTGCCGACACCACCGAATCCCGCTCCGAGCCAAACTACCAGATAATTCATCAGCATAAAAACTCCTACCGACACAAACTATCTCGGTAGGGGTCATCAGCCATGAATCGTCTTCAGGCGGTTTTCTCGCACTTCGGCGAGTGGGCAAACCCCATTGCCAGCACTATATCGATAATGCCTGAGTGTTCAGATTGCAAGCTAATTTTTCTATTTATTTATATCACCTTTGCTTATCGTTGAGGATGCCCCAAAGGGGGCTGTACAAAATAATTCCCGCCCCCACCACGGGCAATGGGACGAAGGCGATGCGTAACCAAATGCCGCTAAAATATTTGCTCAAAATGGTTCCAATTTCCAAACACATGGAGGATGAGAAAGTAGTAGCCGACCAGTAGAGCGCCATAAATAAGAATCTCGATAAAAAAGGAACCAAAGAGGGATTTGATTTCCCGGTTCATTGTCGGCTTCACGATTGAGTTCTTGAATTATCGTAGTCTGCATCTGCGTGCGGCCAATTTTGCAGGAGGTTCAAATCGGCCTCAATCTCTCCGCTATTGCATTCGGCAATCAGATTAGACTCACCCCCGTCTGTCTGAGTCCGGTAGATGCCAGCACGAGCATTGAACGCCTTGCGTAGCTCGTTCAGGGCGTGGCGGTGCCACTGATCAAGACGCTTGGCGCCGAGATCAAAAAACTCGTCTGTCAAACCGCCTATTTGCCGCGACAGCCTCGTCACAACGAAGTGCTGCATCCATTTCTTACCCAGAACAGACCACAACGTCGGCCTCTCCAATTCCACTTTATTCGCTATAATCGTGCAATCCATCGAAGGAAGTTCGCCAGCATTAGGCAGTTCGTCAGGCAGGCGACCTCGCGAGACCAAGGCAGCTTCTGCTTCTTGCAAGACCGAGGCCAACTTCAATCGGGCCGATCTAACGGATTCTAAAAACAGGCCACTTTTCTGAGTCAAAAAACGGCTTAAGCACAATGTGAAAAGCGCGCGCTCGTCGCCTGTTTTATTTTCCCAAGCGGCCGCGATCTCGACTGAGGCTAGTTGCAACACGGCGGAGCTCAAGGAACGAAAAGCATTCGCCAACTTTCTGCCCTCTTTCTCCGCTTCCTCTAAGACCGTATTGGCACTACGTAGTGCTTCAATGGCTCGTTTCAATTCGCCCGGTCGGGAATGACCCATTTCGCCATTTGTCATTTTCAAACGGACGCGAAGACCATCCGCCGCGGCTTCTTTCAGCAATGTGACCTTCCGTCGAAACGTTGCAGCGCTCCGGTCCCGATGCGTGTCAAAAATAGGAGATAACGAAGCCTCGAACCATTTATCTGAAGTTTGCGCATCGGCCCCAACTACGCTGACCAGATGCACCGGCAATTCAAACCCCAGTTCTGAAACTATGTGATGGCGGACGTAATCCTTCATCTTTTGACGGTCCGACTCGCCAAGCAAATCCGCCTTGCTAACCAGCACCATCGCCGACGCTCCTGAGCGAAAGAGGGCCTCCACAATGACAAGGTCTTCATGGCCAAGAGACCCGCCGGCATCAAGCAGCACAATCCCCAAATCGCATTTGGGCAAATAGGCCATCGTCTCCTCGGCCCCACTTGTTGCCAACGAACCCAATCCTGGCGTATCCACAAATGCGACGCCGTCGCGAAGTCGTCTTGCTGGAACCTCGATTCGAATACCAGCAACATGCTTGGCGTTGCCGGGATTCTCTTGTTCGGTTGAGAATTCCGGGAGGCTTTGCAAACTTACTGACAGGAATGGCTTTTCAACGAATTCAATCGTTGCCTTTGTTTCTGTCCCGTAGCTAATCCTTGTGGGAACTGCCGTTACGGGAGTGACGCCAACGGGAAGCACACTTTGCTCCAGCAAATAATTGAGCAGCGAAGATTTTCCTGAACTTACTCGCCCAAAAACGCCGATCTCAAACGAGCGGGCCTCGGCTCTTTCAACCAAAATTTGAAGCCATTGACGCAATTCGACAAGACCGTGAGCGGTGATAATACGGCTCAGTTCATGCAGCAATTTGATTTCTTCCTGCGCTGATTCAAGGCGGTTTAGGCGTGCCTGCAAATCCGCTGCCGACCCCGCAGCGAGGAAACCAGACACCCGGTTTAACTCTGCGTTCAATTCCGCCACAATCCTCTCTAGGGTGCGCACATCGTCATCGGAAAGCTCTCCATAACCCAGCATGTGGCGGGCATCTATTTCCGCCACGTCGATAACAGCAAAATCCACGCTGCACCGAGCACCCCAAAGTGCTCCGCAGATCGGTTGAGCCGGTGGAATCTTCAATTCCTCAAGAATTCGATGGAAAACCTGACGGACACGCGAAATATAGTCGTGCGTGACTCGGCGTTGTATTGGCGTCGTATCCTGAGAATACTTCTTGAATGGTGAATCTGAGCCAGCCGTCGCCAGGATTTGTTCCGCTTCTGAAAGCAACTCATCCATGTGTTGCACGGTATGGAACAAATGCCGTTGGTGATTATCGTTCATCGGTCAGTTTCGCTTCAATGCAAGCACAAACGCTGCGGCAAATATCATCAGGGCGTTTATCGCAGCCTCGCGAAATGGGCCACGCGCGATCAATAAAATGCCGAATGCAACCGCAAATCCGACATTGATTCGGTCGATCAAACCCTTGGATTGCCCATTCACGTCAATTTGGGCACGAATGGCGACAGGCCAAATCACAGCCAAATTCACAATTGACAATACGAACATCGCCACCACCGACCAAGGCATGGCCGAAATAGAAATCGGTTTCCTCGACGTGCAAGCAATCGTCCATGCTAACGCCAAAACAAGACTTGTCCGTAGTGCGGCCCGCATTTCCGCGTTCACACCCACCTTGATGAAAGCCACCATAAGGAGGGCGGCTCCCGCCGCTATAATAGTAATGTCGCTTTCGTTCATCTTTCGTTCGGGTCTCCAATTGTCTTTGGAAAAGAAAAAGTTTCAGAAATCCGCCGATCTAAATCCAAGCGACGCAACGCAAAAGGATTGCTCAGGTCGTAAGAATTCTTTCGTAGTTGCTCCACGAATTCGGAAAGGATTGCGGGATTTCCGTTGCTGCGGTGATGCAGCCAATCCGCGATATTGACCGCCTCGCCGGGGATGATGCCCGCTTTGACTGCCTCAGCGACAAATTCCTCCGTTTCGGACCGATGAAACAACTTAACCTCAATCTTTTGAAATCGGACGAGAAGAACCCAAAAATGCCCAATGTCCCAGGAATGTTCGGACCGGGCACAAATCCAAACGGGAACCCGCTCCATAGTCATTTCCAGGAAGGAACTGAGCTTGGGAGTAGTCCATCCGATATTGTCGAACACAACTGTTCGCCGGCTTTCGGATAAAAGCCGCAACGCCCTTCCTTTTCGTTGGGGCAGCCTCAATTCGTCATTTTTTAAGCCAATGCCGTTTTCCAGGCTGTCGCAAATTGAGGTTAACTTCTCCGAATCATGACAGACGAGGAGACCCAACAAATCTTTAAGGTGATTGATTAGTGCGGACTTGCCGACGCCTTTTGCCCCAAGAATAAGCGCGTGCCTTCCCACTCGATGCAGCTCCCGAAGTTTTTCAATCTCCTTTGCCCGCCCGATAAAGGGCGGAGTCAATCTGCCGAGGTCGTTTTCTGCCTTCATTGCTGCCTACCGTTCTAATCAGTCGATTCAGTAGGAGTCATCAGCCCAAAGGCAGTTTTCCGTAACGACGGTCAGGCAAACTCCATTGCCCAGCACACCTATATAATCCCTCCCATATCACCCTGGCAATCGCAAACACCTGATCGAAGACTGTTCGAATGGCCAGTTGGGAAGGTTTACATGAGGTTTTGCGCCGCAGCAGATGGAACATTATTGGCCGACAAGAGAATCATGGGCGAGAACCGTCTCTCCTCTCTCTAAATCTGGAATAAAATCGCCGGAACCAACGGGCGGGAAATGACACGGCGGCGTCGCTTATACCGCTCCGCTCCGCCTTTCGTCATTTCCCGCCCGCTCGTTCCTTGCGCGAAATGCCAAAAACGCAGAAGCGTTTGCTTCCGTCAGCCGGCGGTTCGCGCCGTTGCGCGATGGCTCCGTTCCTCATGTCGTCTCTGCGCCACGCTCCACTTTCCGCTCCCCGCTGGCCGACCGAAGCGAGTTGCATCTTCCATCCTGGAGCAGTTGCTCTCTGCCTCATTCCTTATTCGCAATTCCAAGCCATAAAAGCGGGATGCCGCCCGCTTTCGCAGCGATGAAAAGGCGGGGCGATTATATGGTGCTGGCGGAAACGTCAAGGATGCTACGGGTCGTGGCTTCCGTTCCTCCTGGACGTTTCCGCCAGCGCCAAGGCCCCCGCATTTAGGTTTTCATCGCGCGCGACTGTCGCTGTGCGTGCAAAACGAAAAAACAGACAGAAATAACAGAAAGGCAAATATATGTTCACTACCCGTAATACATCATTCGTCAGCCGCTCCGAGTTGAACGACGACCAAATCCGTTCCGTCGCTCCTTCTGTGTTTGCGGCCTCACCAGTGCCAGGCGTGAGCGGCCGTTATGCGTTCGTTCCCACCGCGCAGATTGTTTCGCGGTTGCGCGAATCGGGCTGGTCTCCTGTTGAGGCGCATCAGCAGGTTGTCAGACTCGATGACCGGCGCGGCTTCCAAAAGCACTTGTTGCGTTTCCAACGCCGCGACGTTCAGGCCGTTGCGGGCGAGTACTCGCCTGAATTGGTGCTTGTCAATTCGCACGACCGCTCCAGCGCCTATCAGTTGCACGCCGGTCTGTTCCGGTTCGTTTGCGGCAATGGGATGATTGTGGCCGACGCGACGTTCGAGCGCGTCAGCATCCGGCACAGCGGGTTCACGCCCGATGAGGTGATCGAGGCCAGCTTCAAGTTGCTTGACCACGTTCCGGCGATCACCGCCCGCGTGGAGGTTTTCAAACGACGCCAGCTTGATGGCACGGAAATGACCGCGTTTGCCGAGGCTGCGTTGCGTCTGCGGTTTGAGGATGTTGGCAAAGCTCCCGTTAGCCCGCACAAATTATTGGACTGCCGCCGTGCCGAGGACGCCGGGAACGACCTCTGGCATGTATTCAACCGCCTGCAAGAGCACTTGACCTGCGGCGGGCAACGCGACTGGTCTCGCCGCCGTGAGGATGGACGCCGCTTCCCGCGCACTCGCGCCATTTCCGGCCTGGACCAGAACATCCGCTTGAACCGCGAACTTTGGAATCTCGCCGAGCGGATTGCCAATCGCGCGGCCGTCGTTTTGGCCGAGTAGTGAACAAGGGGCGTTCCCGCCGCAGGGCGGGGACGCCCGATTTCATTCCAAGATTATGAATATCAAAAAGCGTCATATCCGCGAATCCCATGAACGGCAGTTCAATGGGGAGGACTATCAACACGTTGCCCACGATATATGGTGCGGCATTCCCAACGCCACCGAGGAAGACTACGACGCGCTTTGCGAGAGTCCTGATCCCGGTTGTGATTGCGGTTTTTGCGCCAAAGCAGATTGGAGGGATTAAATGAATCCAGAACCGACGCGCATCATCGCACCGTGGCAGCGATTCTCCTGCGGCCTCTGGCGTGTGCCGGAGGGGGATATTTCCGTGGCATATTCGGCGGACACCATGCCGCGAGTGAAAGCATTCATCCATGAAGGCCGTCTTTACACGAATGGCGGCGGGCACTCCAAATGGCTTCTGGCGGAAGTGAACGCCTATCTGTTGATTCATCCCGACGAATATCAAGGGCCGGACAGCGTGCCGTATTCCTATGAAGGCAAAACGGTAACGCATAAAAGCAAGACCTACCGGCTTGGGCCAAAAACCCTGTTTGCGGCTTCCGACCCGACACTTGCGGAATGGCGTCATTTGTGCCGCGTCCTATATGCCGATGGCGGCTATTTTGCTTCCGGTTGCACCTACATGGAATTTGTCGGCGATCGGTTCGACCCTGAATCTGCGAATGGCCGTGGGGCGCGGTTCAAGGAACTCGCTGAATGCGGGGCACGACCCATGCCGCGCACTCAGGAGGAAATGCGCCGCCTGCTCGCGGAGAAATCCGCCCCGGCAAACCAACCGCAACAAATTGACTTCGCGTTATGACACCGATTACGAAAACCGTCCGGCGCGTGACGCTGGAAACCTATGGTTACGGGAAACGCGCCCGCAAACTGGTTGTCGCGTTTGAGCGCGGCGATCTCATCAGCATCCGCGAGTTTGGTTGCCGCACCAAAGACGTGGCTCGAATCCATGACGTGCTTTGGTGGATGAAGCGCAGCAAAGCCGAAAGAATTCGCATGGAGAAATTGCGCGACCGCAAGGCGGCGAAGGCCGCCCGAATGGCCGCGAGGCGGGAACGAGCCGTCACACGACGTTTGTTCAACGGACCCTGAGACAATCGCGGGATTCATCCACCAGCAGTCTGCCGTTGGAACTTTGCCCAGCAAGCAAGTGCTCGGCCAGCGCATCGCCGACTTGTTTCTCCACCGCATCTCGCATGGGGCGAGCGCCGAGTTTGGGATGGAAACCTTTGCGGACCAAAAACGGCAAGACCGACTTGTCCAATTCCAATGTGTGGCCCCGCGAAGCGAGGAATTCAATTTCACGGGCCAAAAACTTTTCCGCGATTTCCAACTGGTGTTCGTAGCTTAAACGGCCAAACACCAGTTTTTCCGTGATGCGGGCAAAAATCTCCGGGCGCAAAGCCTGTTGCGCCCGTGACAGGACGTGCCGCTCCATTGTCGCTTCGTTGGAATGTTGCAGGCTCATCAATTCCGCCGAGCCGATATTGGAAGTAAGCCAGATGTAGAATCCGCTAAAATCCAATGTCTGTCCTGTGGCAGTCGTAATCCGGGCCGCGTCCAGCAATTGCAATAATATATCCAGCACCCGCGGATGCGCTTTTTCCGCCTCATCGAAAAGCAATGACCCCTCCGCCGCGCGTTCACGCACAGCCCCAAAATAACCAGCTTCGCCAAGACGCGCCCCCAACAGCAGGCCCAACGATTCCTGGGTTTGAAATTCTGACATGTCAAAACGAAATAATTTTTCAGCTCCGAAAATTTGATTGGTCAGCACGACTACTGTTTCTGTTTTCCCGACGCCCGTAGGCCCGAGCAAAAGAAAACTGCCGCGTGGACGGGCGGGCTTGGTGAGACTCAATTCGCCGCGCCGCACCACCGAGGCCACACGCGGCAATACTTGACTCTGCCCGCGGATTTCCTTTTGGAGCACGCCATCCACTTCGCGGAGACGTTCGAGTTTTTGCGCATCAAATGAAGCATTCATTGGCGTTTATCTTGCCAAAAAAATGTTTTCATTTTGTTCATACCATGAACAAAGCGCTTCAAGAAACCTGCCATGATGTTTCCCGTCAGGCGGAAAACCCGCCGTAAACAATTGAGATTATGAAAAAACAAAAATTGCTAGACCGAGTGAAAATCAATGCGCGCTTGCGCTCCCGGCTTCTCCTCGCGGCCTTCATGGCGTTGGATGTCCTGCCCGCCGTCGCGCAAAGCACGACCTTCAACTCCACCACCCTTCAAACCGGCATCAGCAACAGCCTGGCGGTGATCATGTTGTTTGGATTTGTTCTGGGCATCTTCTCGGTGATCTACGGCGGCTTTGCCATACGGCGCGGCGACGTGGATCAGGGCAAGATGTCCATCCTTGGCGGAGCCATTATCGCCGGTGCCCCCGCCATCGTCTATGCCTTTTACAAAATCTTCGGCCTGGACAGCAACAGCGCCGTCGGTGTCGGCAGCTTCAGTTGAGGCAATACCACTCGATTAATTCCCGCGTATGGACACAAAAAACGAATTGCGGTTGACGGACACCAACGCCGCGTCTGATTCCAAAGGCCGGACGTGGGGGCTGGAAGGCAACCTTTTTTGGTGGCTTATTGGCGGCCTCGGAGCGGGCATCACCGTATTTTTTGTTTTGCTCGTCCTTCTAGGCTCATCGTTATCCGTATCCGTTCTTGTGGCCTTTGTGCCGGTGCTGGTTTGCCTTGCCTACATCTTCGGATTGCGGCAGGGCAAACCACCCGGTTACGACCGCGACCTATTCCAATATGCCGTAAGTGGCCGTGGCTTTAGCCCGGAAACTCGCCGTTCCTGCGCCCACCCTCTATTATGAAATCCGAAAAAGCCCAATCCGAGGCCAACGGACCGCAATTTATCGGCTGCATTGAAATCGTTCCATCGCTTCCGGCATTCATCGAATTTGTCAGCGCGGAACAGGTTTGGGGCATTCCGCCCAGGCAACTGGAATGTTTTGTCTTGAGCCACAGTCCCAAATCGGACGGCAAGAAAACGACCGACCTGCTCGTTTTAATTTTTAGGACTCGGCTTGTTTTCCTTTTCGGCCAGCGGCTCGAACGGATGCTTGGTCCGTTGACGCGGGGGCGTATCAAGCGCATCTATGCTGGAAAATCCGGCCGCTCAGGGACGATGGGCGAGGCGAGGGTTTCTCAAATCGTCGTCACTCCACGTTTTGCAACCATTCCCTTTTGATGAACCCCGAAGAACTTAAAGCCATTGAACGCCGCCGCCAGGCATTGTTGGAGCAACTTACGGCAGCGGAAACCGCATTGCGAAACAACTTGCACACTCATGGCTTTGGCCATACCGCCCACGAGCACATGGAGCGGGCGCTGGCTCATATTCGGGAAGCCTATATTGCGATCAACGAAGCGGGTCACGCGCGCACCGTGCAACAACTGGTCAATGACCTGGTTCGCATCCAGCAGGTGATGGATGAGGCCACACAAAGCCGATCTATTCGTATCTGATTTATGTTTGAACGCGCTCCCAACGGATTTTTCGTCAACGGCTTGATTCTGTTCAATTCGCTCCGGCGCGGAGGTTATGTGGCCAAAGGCTTTGTTTTTGAAGCCCCTGATTTAACCAATAGTCCTATGGCCGACCTGAACGAT
>Ga0335073_10016770_pt1 | contig 10237 bp, 6 predicted proteins | sample Lox_Sample_22_FD_207093 | JGI IMG/M metagenome (GOLD analysis project Ga0335073, IMG submission 207093) | Soil microbial communities from Loxahatchee National Wildlife Refuge, Florida, United States - Lox_Sample_2.2 | ecosystem: Environmental > Terrestrial > Soil > Wetlands | place: USA: Florida... | reverse complement strand
TCCGCGCTGCTGCTTTACCGTGTGACGTTGCATAAGCCGTATTACGAGGCAGCACGCAGGCTGCGGGACGTGGCCGCCGCACAGTGCGGGGCAGATGATCGCGGGTCGCAGGCCGCTGCCGGGAATCCAGAGAACGAGGTGGGGGGGTGCCTGGATGCGCCGTTCCTTGCCGAGTACGCGTTGGTCTTTCAGCAGCCGGGAGCCTTTGCCTCGATTGCGCGTGCTCTGGAGCGGTGGGACCAGGACGATGCCGGGGCAAAGGCCGCGGGCCTGGCCGAGCGGCGCAGTCTCGCCTGGGAGGCAAAGTCTGTTGTTGATGCCTTGCCGTATTTTCCCGAGGATGGTCCGGAACGTACAGATCTCGCCGAAATTTTGAGGCGCATCGCGGCAAAGTTCGCTGGGACATCGGCATTGGCGGCCGCAAAGGAGGCGCAAACCAAACCAGAGATCCATCGAGACAACAGGGCTTCGGTTGCGGACTGCCTGCTTGTGTATGCAGTACTTAAAGGGGTTCGACTGGGCTATCTGCCGGAGAGGGACGAGGTCTGGGCAGACCGCGAATGGCAGAAGATCGAACGGGCGGAAACTGAATCTGGCGGCGGCAAGATTGATGGACGAGCCGGGGCGCTGCTGCTGGCCGCATCGGAAGCTGATCTTGCAGGCACGGCGGCGATAGCGCGCGGTAAGACGGTGTTGCTCGACGCATGGTTTAACAGTCAGAAGCAGCAGAACGCCGCGGGGCAGACGGAGTACTTCCATTACAAATGGTTTGACATGAGCAACAGCGGTTACTCGCTGCTGGGGCATATGTTTCGCGGTTTCGGAATGAAGACGGAGACGCTGTACAACGCACCCACACGCGAGAATCTCAGAGGGGCGAGCTATTACATCATCGTGTCGCCGGACATCCCGGTGAAGAATCCGGAGCCGCATTACATGACGGAGAAGGATGCGGCAGAGGTGGCCGCGTGGGTGAAGCAGGGGGGCATCCTCATCCTAATGGAGAACGATCCGCCGAATGCGGACATCCAGCATCTGAACCTTCTGGCGGATACGTTTGGCATTCACTTCGACGATGTACTGCACCATCACATTCTGGGTGAGAAGGTTGAAGCTGGAACGATTCCAGTGAGAGTGGGTGGCCCGGTCTTCCGCAGCCCGCATACACTCTATATGAAAGACACCTGTGCAATTTCGTTGAGCGGTTCGGCGGCCGCGGTGCTGCGCGATCGTGGCGACGTGGTGATGGCGACCGCGCGCTACGGCCGCGGGCGAGTGTTCGCTGCGGTTGATCCATGGCTCTATAACGAGTACACAGATGGCCGCCGCAATCCGAAGATCTATGGCGGATTTGACAACTTCAGCGGCGGCATGGAACTGGCGCACTGGCTTGCAGAACTAAGCTCCGGGACGAGCAAACCAACAACAACGGGGCAGAAAGAACAACCATGAAGACTGTTTTGATGGGCGATCCTGTGCGGTATCCGCGCATGACGACACAGGAGATTCGGAACTCTTTTTTAGTGGATGGCCTTTATCAGGCGGGCGCAATTCATCTCGCGTATGTCGACCTGGATCGGGCAGTGATTGGAATGGCGGCTCCGCTGGAGGAACCGCTGGTGTTGCCCACAAGTCCGGAACTGCGCGCTTCGTATTTCACCGAACGTCGCGAACTGGGCGCGCTGAATATCGGCGGGCGCGGCAGCATTCGCGTGGGCGAGAAGTCCTACGCGCTCGAGAATATGGACCTGCTGTACATCGGGCGGGGGAATGCCGAAATTCAGTTTGAGTCTGCGTCGACGGATGTACCTGCGGTTTTCTACCTGTTGAGTTATCCCGCGCATGCGGGTCATCCTGTGGCGCTGGTAAAGAGAGATGAGGCGCAGCCGACGGAGCTGGGGAGCGCGAAGAACTGTAACCGGCGTACGATTTATAAATACGTGCATCTGTCTGGAGCCAAAAGCTGCCAACTGGTGATGGGCGTGACGCACCTGCATGAAGGAAGTGCCTGGAACACCATGCCGGCTCACACGCATATGCGCAGGTCTGAGGTTTATCTTTACTTCGACGTTGCAGAAGACGCGCGCGTGTTTCATCTGATGGGTCCGCCGCAGGAGACGCGGCACCTGGTCCTCGCCAATCGCGATGTCGTAGTTTCGCCGGGATGGTCTATTCATGCCGGGGTTGGGACGCAGGCGTACAAGTTCTGTTGGGGTATGGGCGGCGAGAATCAGGATTATGCAGATATGGACCCGGCGCCGCTGGAGACCATGCGTTGAGGGAGGTTTGAATGAAGTGGACAATGCTTTGCGTGCTTGCGATTGCCGCGAGTGTGCCGGCGGTGGCCCAGAGTTCGGGGAAGTCGGACCTGTTTGCCGGAAAGGACCTCGATGCCAAGATCGCCGCGCTTGCTGAAAAGGCGAAGGCTACGGGCAGCGCCGGCGACACGCTGGCCGACTATGGCAGCCACAAGATTCAGATCTCTGTGCGGACTGTGAGTGGCGGGGCCGAGATCCACGCGCACTACGACGACGTGATGCTTGTGAAACAGGGGACCGCCACGCTGATCACGGGCGGCACTGTCGTGGACGCGAAAGAAGGGCCGGGTGGAGAGACACACGGCAAGTCAATTGAAGGCGGCGTGACGCGTACGGTCGGCCCGGGAGACATTATCACGGTGAACGCGGGGGTCCCGCACCAGTTGCTCGTTCCGGCGGGAGCCACCTATGTCGCGATCGTGATCAAGGTGAAGGAGTAGGGCCGGGTCTTTGGGCGCGCCAGAGTTTGCCCGGGCAGATGCTCGATCTTCACTATACGGCGAGTTTGCCGTTGCTCCGCGCGTTCTTTGCCAGGTGAGTAGCCAAGGCGAGCGAGACTTCGCGTGCGCACCGCATCACATGTTCGGCGATTCCCGGGACGCAATGTGCGGCCAGACGCAGCGCGGATCCTGAGACGCTCAGCGCGGCGATGGCTCGACCCTCGGGATCGAGGATGGGTGCGCCAACGCAGCGAGTACCGATCTCCATCTCTTCGTCGTCGATGGCATAGCCGCGGCGTCGCACCCGCTCAAGGGCCTGGATGAGTTCCTGTCGCGTGCCAAGGGTTTTGGAGGTGAAGCTGGCAAAGCGAATCTGATTGACGATCTGTTCGAGTTCGTCGGCGGGCAGAAACGCGAGAATGGCCTTGCCCATCGAGGTGCTGTAGACGGGATTGGATGTTCCTGTGCGCGAACTGATGCACACGCGGCGATTGATGGGTTCGATCTTGTCGATGTAGACAATGCGTGTTTTGTGCAGTACACCGAGGTGCACGGTTTCACCCACGCGGAGTGCAAGCTTGCGCAGGTAGGGGTGCAAACGCGACCGCAGGTCAATCTGCTCCACGGCGCGGCTGCCCATGTCGTAGAGCTTCAATCCGAGACGGTAGCGGTTTGACGGTGCGCGTTCGATGAGGCCGGTGCGTTCGAGAGCCATCAAGGCGCGATGGGCAGTGCTCTTGCGGAGTTCCATTCGCTGGCAGATCTCCGCAAGACTCAAGGAGTTGTCGCTGGCGCCAAGCAGGTCAAGAATGGCCACGACGCGATCGAGACCCTGCAGCTTGTAGGGGTCGTCGCTGCCTGATTCGTGATGCTCCTCGTCGGGCTCGGGAGGGTCGAGACGGTCAATTTGGCCGGGCAGCGGTGCAGTGCGCGTCTCGGCGGGCGTATTGGCCTTCTGGAATCTCTTGCTATTGCTGATTTGAATCGTTCGTGCTCTCAACGTATGACCTCCGCCTGCAAGGGAAGTACGGCTTGCACCGTCAGGCCGCACGGCGCATCGCCAAACAGCAGGCATGTCTCGAATCATGTTGCCAAACTTCAGGGACATCGCGCGACGCGCATCGCCGCCTCGCGTCCCGTTCAGCGGGACGAACTCATTGTACCTTCGCAAGGCTTGCGCCGACCGGACTTATCCTTGAGTCGGCCCGGCCGGCCAATCGCCGCGACGAATCAAATATGAGCCCTGCCCTTTCTCGTCGAGATTTCGTTCTTCAAGTTGCAGCAACCGCAGCGAGCCCAGCGTTGGCCCGCGGCGCCTTGCGTGATCTGTGGGCGCATCCTCGCGCCGGGGTCTTCGCGATGGAACGCGGGCGAGTGCTGCAAGCGGCAGAAGCCTATCTGCAACAACGACCTGAGACGATCGTTTCCGTGAGGTCGCCGCGAAGTCCGGGTGGACCGCACGATTTTTATTCAGAGGGCGACTACTGGTGGCCTGATCCGAAAAACCCGAAGGGACCGTATATCCGCCGGGACGGTGAATCCAATCCGGATAACTTTGTGGCGCACCGCCAATTGCTGATGCGGCTTAGCATCCAGATGCCTGCGCTAACGGCTGCATGGGTGTTGACGAAACGGCGCATGTTTGCGGAGCACGCCATGGCGCACCTGCGCGCCTGGTTCGTGACGGCGGCGACACGCATAAATCCGAACCTCGAGTATGCGCAAGCCATCCATGGGATTGATAACGGACGCAGTATCGGGATTATCGACACATTGCATCTGGTTGAGGTGGCGCAGGCGGCACGTGTGCTGATGCAAGGCAAGGTCCTGGCCGGCGCAGATCTGGAAGGGACGCTCAGGTGGTTTGGCGAGTATCTCAATTGGCTGACGACGTCGGCACACGGCAGGGAAGAGCGTGCGGCGAAGAACAATCACGGCTCGTGCTGGTTGCTGCAGGCGGCGGCATTTGCACAGTTCACAGCAGATGCCGCCGTACGCCGGGACTGTCGTGAGCGATTGAAGACGGTGCTGCTGCCGGAGCAGATTGCTCCAGATGGCAGCTTCCCGATGGAACTGGCGCGAACCAAGCCTTACAGCTACTCGTTGTTCAATCTCGACGTTCTGGCTATGTGCGCCCTGATTCTTTCGGATCGATCAGAAGACTACTGGACACTGCGGCTGCCGGACGGAGTCACTATGCAAACCTGCTTTCGATTTATGGTCCCGTATATCGAAGACAAAAAGCGGTGGCCGTATCGCCATGACGTTGAATACTTCGATGACCTGCCTGTGCGGCAGCCGAGTTTGCTCTTTGCGGGCCTCGTCTATCGCGAACAGCGGTATCTCGATCTGTGGAAGCGATTGGATCCGGACCCCACCCTACCGGAAGTGATTCGGAATCACCCGGTACGGCAGCCGGTGTTGTGGATGGACGAGTCGCTGCAAGTCTGACGGGCGCTTTGGAAAGGGCCGAACCAGCAAAAGAAGAGCGGCATGACCTGAGGCACATGGTTCCCGGGGCACGCCGCTCGTTGACTGAAGGATCAGGTTAGAAGGTGATACGTCCGCCCACCTGTATGAGACGCGGACTTGCGGCGGCGGTGATCTTACCGAAGTTGCCCGAACTCAGCGTCCCGGTTGGGTTGTTGAGGCTAACCATATTGAAGGCATTGGTGGCTTCGCCGCGGAGCTGGAATGTGAATCGTTCTCCGAAGTGAAAGTTACGGAAGAGACCGAGGTCGATGTCGCGATAGCCCGGACCATAGAGGAAATCGCGAGGCGTATTGCCGTCTGCACCGCCGGGGCCAATGCCGCCGGCGACCCCGGGGCCGTTGGCGACGAAGGCAGCGGTGTTGAACCATTTTGCAGCAGCGGCGGTGCGATCTCGGTGGGGATCAAGGAGCGGACTCACCCCGGCAACAAGATCAGGGCGGTTGGCATTGGCGCTGTCTGCGTTCTTGTTGGAGCCGGTGGAAAGGTTGAAGGGTGTTCCGCCTTGAAGCGAGACGATGGGTGAGATGGTCCAACCATTCACAACCTGTTTGAGGATTGAGTTATTGCCCTTATAGTAGTCGATGTTCCAGGTGCCTGAGATGCTGGCGACATGACGCCGGTCGGCGTCCATGGGCCCACGTTCTTCCCACAGGTTGTCGAAGTCCTGTGCGCTGGCCTGGCCGACTGCCGATTCGTTCACGCTCTGGAACGAGTGGCTCCAGACATAGAAGCCATTGAGCATGAGATTGCGGGTGAGTGGGCGGCTGACCGAGACCTGCAGTGAGTGATACGACGCTGTCTCGTTCGATTCATCGTAGGTGATCTGCCCGAGCGCGCCTGGGTCATACGGGCGGCGCGAGTTGATGCTCGTCTGCGACGTGGTTGCGCCGGGCGCCCACGCTGCGTAGTTCTTATCGATCATGAACGGCAGGTGATGGGAGAGTGTGCCGACGTAGGCAGTTGTCAGGCTGAAGCTGCCGGGCAGCTGCCGTTGGATTGCAGCATTGAGCTGGTAGACCAGCGGCCACTGATAATCGGGTGCGATGGTTTCAATGCTTGCGGCGGGAAGGAAGCGCGGGCTGGCGGGATTGTAGGTGTACGGGAAGGGATCTCCGTTGGGGAAGGAAGCTGGATTTCCGTAAACGTTGCTGAATGAGGCGATAGAGTTGAAGGTTTGACGAATTGCAAAGGGCTGCGCGTTGGCCGGCTGGTTCCACTCGTTGCCACTGACGCTGCCGTAGAAGACGCCTGCGCCTGCGCGAATGGCGGTTTTGCCGTCGCCCCACGGATCCCAGACAAGACCTACCCGCGGAGACGCGTGATGCCAACGGTTGGGAGCAATACCGCGCGGCACGTTTTTGTCGCCGGGGAAGAGCATGCCCAAAGGCGCGGAGGGAACCTTGGTCGACTGGACGCCGGGAACAAAAGTTGCGGTGAGATCCTGGGATTCGACGGGCGAGAGTTGCGCGTCGTAACGCAATCCGAGGTTCATCGTAAATCTTGGCGTAACTCGGTAGGTGTCTTGGAGGAAGAACGCAAAGTACCAACTGCTGAGGAGGCCGTGATAGGGCGTGTCCTGCTCCATCGTGTTGACCTGTCCTGTGATGAAGTCGGAAAGGCCGTTGCCCGTGCTTGTCGGAGCCGAGGAGGAGAAGTTGAAGACGCCGAAGTTGTAGAGATTGCCGACGATCATATCTTTTTCGAGGGACAGTTCGCCGCCGTAGTCGATGGAGTGTTTGCCCTTGATGGTGCTAACCATGTCGCGCAGCGAGTAGAAGTCGGTATCGGTGACCGGACCGGCGAGCGCGCCGCCTGCGTTGAAGTATCCAGAGATGGAGAGCTGAGGCAGGGTTTTAGGTCCCTGGGTGGTGAACGACGAGCCCAGGTCTTCGAGCCCGATGCCCGCGGGCAAATTGACGCGCCCGCCAGCGACACGCGTGAAGGTGAACCAGCCCTGGTTTGCAGTGGTGGGACTGAAGGTGTGAATGTCGCTGAGGTTGACGACGGTTTGCTTGGCGTAGGACTGGTTGGTGGTGTAGGGGATGTTGCCGTTGCCGTATGCATTTTGCGTGGTGTTCAGGTAAAAGTAGCTGGCGGCCACGTGGTCTTTCTCGCCGATCACCTGGTCGTATTTGCCAAGGTATTCGTCCTGATTCGTGGGTCCGGTAAAGAAGCCTGAGTAGTTGTTGTTGGCTGTGTTGGTGGGCAGGGGCACGTACTTGGCCATCAAGTTGGCGGCTGTCTGGTCGAGTAAATCAGAAGGGACGCAATTCAGCGTAGGTGTCTGGCAGTTGGGTGAACTGTTGGTGCCCATGACCTGAACCTTCGTTGTCTTGGCCGTGCCGGGCATGTAGACAGGAAACGAATCTGCGGTGAAGTCGCCAAGGCGCTCGTTGGCTGAAGGGACGATGGCGCCAGTAAGCTGCTGGCCGACAACCTGCCGCAAGCCTGCGTAGCTGAAGAAGAAGAAGGCCTTGTCGCGCCTGATGGGCCCGCCGAAGGTGCCGCCGAATTGATTGCGATGGTAGGGCTGCTTGGTTGTAGCGCCCCAGTTGTAGGCATTGAAGTCAGTGTTCCGGTTGAACTCAAAGAGAGAGCCGTGCCACTGGTTCGTTCCAGAGCGCGTGACGGCGGTGACGACGGCGCCCGACATGCGACCGTATTGCGCAGCGAAGTTGTTCGTCTCCACGCGGAACTCCTGCAGCGCATCCGGATTCGGCAGTGGGTTGCCGTAGTTGCGGATTCCCGTCATGTTGATGCCGCCGTCGAGGTAGTAGCTCACCATCGGGACGCCGCCATCGATGCTGCCGTTGACCTGGACCTGCGTGGAGGGGACTCCGATCTGGAAGTTGGGCGTGCCGCTGGGGTTGCTCTGCGGGCTCGCGCTGTTGGACATGACGCCCGGAGTGAGCGAAAGCTCAGCGTAGGCGTTGCGATTGACGAGGGGAAGTCCGATGATCTCAGACGGCGAGATGGTGCGGCCTATTTCCGCGGTGTTGGTATTCACCAGTGGAGGAGCTTCAGTGACGGTGACGGTCTGGCTGGCCTCGCCAATTGCCAGGGTGACGTTGAGCGACTGCGTCTGGTCGACCGTGATTGCCAGATTCTTCTGAACGGACTTCTTGAAACCTGTTGCGCTTACCTCGATCGTGTACTCACCGACGGGGAGATACTGCACGATGTAGCCGCCGGTCGCATCGGTTGTAGCCGTACGTGTGAGGCCAGTGCCCTGATTTATGACTTTGATAGAGGCTGTGGTGATGACAGCCCCCTGCTCATCTTTCACCGTGCCAGCGAGTGTGCCCGTGATTTGCTGGGCTTTCATCGGCGGGCAAGCCGTCAGGGAGAGTAAGAATCCAAAGACTGCGAGGACCTGTGTGAACCGAATCCAACGTGAGCTGCCTGGCCATTGCCTCCAAACGTTCTTGCGCATTTGTTGCTCCTTATGTGTGAGTCGTTCAACGAAATCGGTCGATTCCTGCACAGTCGTGAGCGCTTCTTTTATTGCGCAGGAGGCGGTAACCGAGGAAGATACGCTGCGACTCATGCATCCGGAGAAGCTGCCGCAAACGTGATATTCCGGCATGTATTCTCGAAATCGCGAGAAACGAGTGTCAACGCACTGGCCCCCTCGCTGTTCCGCTGAAAGGGACACCACGATTTATTTCGATGCGAGGAGGCTGTGGGATTGGAACAAGGCACAGAGAGAAAATGGACCGGCAATCGTCAAAGCCGGTCCATCGCGAGATAAGAGAACGCTTTCTCGATTCTTCAGCGGCTCAACCATCCACCATCGACCACGAGAGTGTGGCCGTGCATGTAGTCGCTGGCCCGCGATGCCAGAAAGACGGCGGCGCCCGCAAGATCGGATGGACGTCCCCAGCGGCCGGCAGGAATACGCTCGAGGATCTGGCGTGAGCGGACCGGATCGGCGCGAAGCGCAGCGGTGTTGTCAGTCTCCATGTAGCCGGGCGCGATGGCATTGACATTGATTCCGCGCGAGGCCCACTCGTTGGCAAAGGCTTTTGTGAGCTGTCCGACGCCACCTTTTGCGGCCGCATAAGATGGTACAAATACGCCACCCTGGAACGTCAGCAGGGAAGCGATGTTGATGATTTTTCCTTCGCCGAGTTCCAGCATTGATCTGCCGGCGAGCTGCGTCATCTTGAAGACGCTGGAGAGATTGGTCTCAAGGACAGCGTGCCAGTCTTCCCATGAGTGATCGGCGGCGGGGGAGCGCCGAATGGTTCCGGCGTTGTTCACGAGGATGTCAATTCGATGGAACTCAGCGAGGACATTCGCAATGATGTCTTCACACGCGCCGGGCTTGCTGACATCGCCGGACACAGCGATGCATCCGGGCTGGATTGCTTCGACTTTGCTCAGCGCCTCGTCAGGCACTGCGCGAGATCCGTGCAGGGCAACGCGCGCGCCTGCCTCGGCGAGCGCGGTTGCGATGCCAAGTCCCAGCCCGCGCGAGGAACCTGTTATAAGCGCGACCTTTCCACCGAGGCCGAATTGATCGAGAATCAAGTGACGCCACCTTTCATTGCTCTATGCGATGCTATCCGATAATCTGTAGCCGGTCTTTCTCACTTTAGCCGATCTGATCAGTCGGTCAATTCAACCGCTGGGATCTGGGTGACGCAAAGTTGCGGGCGGCAGCGAATCTGTGATTTGGCTCATCCACTTTGCTGATGATGGTTGGGGATGGCGCATAACGGAAGGTTGGAAGAAGTGTTGAATCCAGTTGAATGTGCCCAGCGAGGGCTGATTTTACCGGAAGAGTTGCCGGTGCAGGTCACCGAACCTGAGCCGGGGCTCACGCGGCAGGTGCTTGTCCACACGCCTGCTCTGATGCTGGTGCGCCATCGGATGCGGAGAGACTGGGTGGGCATCGCGCACAGTCATCCTCATGAGCAGCTGGTGTATGTAGTCAGCGGACGGCTTCGCGTGACGGTCGGCGGAATAACAAGTGAGTATAGT
>Ga0335073_10016768_pt1 | contig 10237 bp, 10 predicted proteins | sample Lox_Sample_22_FD_207093 | JGI IMG/M metagenome (GOLD analysis project Ga0335073, IMG submission 207093) | Soil microbial communities from Loxahatchee National Wildlife Refuge, Florida, United States - Lox_Sample_2.2 | ecosystem: Environmental > Terrestrial > Soil > Wetlands | place: USA... | reverse complement strand
ACGACCTGGACGTGGAGACGCTGTCGTCACTGGAGAACGCGCTGCTCGAGTTCCCCGGCTGCGCGGTGATCACCAGCCACGACCGGTGGTTCCTGGACCGGATCGCCACGCACATCCTGGCCTGGGAGGGCGGGTCGAGCTGGTTCTGGTTCGAGGGCAACTTCGAGGCGTACGAGAAGAACAAGATCGAGCGCCTCGGCGCCGAGGCAGCGCGCCCGCACCGGGTCACCTACCGCAGGCTGACCCGCGACTGACTCCGGCCCGCCCCGCTCAGGCCGGGGTGAGGCCCAGATCTGGGCCCCCGGTCCGGGTTTCCTGGTTGACCAGGCTGTGCGCGGCCATGACCAGGTAATCCCACAGCTGCGCGTCCAGGGCCTCGTCCAGCGCGAGCTCGTCGAGCGCGGTGCGCATGTGCCGCAGCCAGGCGTCGCGCTCGGCCTCGCCGATCGCGAAGCGTGCGTGCCGCATCCGCAGCCGCGGGTGGCCGCGCCGCTCGCTGTAGGTGCCGGGCCCGCCCCAGTACTGGATCAGGAACAGCCGCAGGTGCTCCTCGGCCGGGCCGAGGTCCCGGCTGGGATAAACCGGCCGGAGCAGGGGATCCTTGGCGACCTCCTGATAGAACCGGTGCACCAGGCGGCGGAAGGTCTGTTCCCCGCCCACGGCCTCGTAGAGGCTCAGTTCGGTCGTCTCGTCCATGGCGTGACCCAGGTTACGTGCCGGGGATGGCTGACCTCACCGGTTGTCCGTCGGGCCGGGCTGCGAACCGGACGCATCGCTCAGGACCGCGCGCGCTTTCAAGGGCCGAGGCCGACGTGGAATCCGAGGAAGGCGAGGGAGTCCGCGGCCAAGGACGCCGAGCGGCTGACGGCGCGCGCCCCGTGCCCGACGTCGGACTCTCGTCGCAGCAGGATCGGGCGATCCGGCCACCGGGCCGACGTGGCGTGCTGCAGCGCGGCGCACATCTTGCGCGCGTGCAGCGGATCCACCCGGGTGTCGCTGTCGAAGATGGTGAAGAGCACGGGCGGGTAGGTGGTCCGGTCACGCACGTGGTGATAGGGGGAGTAGGAAAGCAGCCAGTTCAGCTGCTCGGGGTCGGCGGCGGTCCCGAACTCGTCATTCCAGGTCTCGCCGAGCCCGAACCGTTCGTAGCGGACCATGTCGAGCAGCGGGGCGGAGCACACCGCCGCCGCGTAGAGGTCTGGTCGCTGGGTGATCGCGGCACCGACCAGCAGCCCTCCGTTCGAGCCGCCGGAGATGGCCAGCTGCTCGCGCGTGGTCCAGCCGTCGCCGATCAGCTTCTCGGCGGCGGCGTGGAAGTCGTCGAACACGTTCTGCTTGCGGTCGCGCATGCCGTCCCGGTGCCAGTCCTCGCCCTCGTCGCCGCCGCCGCGCAGCGAGGCGATCGCGTAGACCCCCCCGCGCTCGACCCAGGCCAGGATCGAGGCGGCGTACCCGGGTTGCATGCTGATCCCGAACCCGCCGTACCCGTACAGGACCGTCGGCCGCGGTGATCGCGGCTCGCCGTCACCGCCGCTGATGACCAGCATCCTCACCACGGTGCCGTCCTTGGACGGGTACGCGACCTGGCGGGTGGAGACCTCCGGCACCTCGACCAGGCCGGGCGAGCGGTCCCAGATCTCGACCTCGCCGCTGCGCGCGTCGTAGCGGAGCACCAGCGGCGGCGTGGTGTTGTCGGTGTAGTCGAACCACGCCTCGTGGCCGCCCTCCGGGCGTTCGGACAGGCCGCCGATTGTGCCCAGGCCGGGCAGCGGCACATTGCCGGTCCGTTGCCCGGTGGCCAGGTCGTGCACGCTGATCTCGCTGATCGCGTGCCTGGTCCAGGAGACCAGCAGCAGCGGCCGGTCCAGCTCGGGGCCATCCAGGATGGCGAAGTCGCCCAGCACCGCCTCCGGGTCCTGCGGCACCAGGTCGCGCCAGTAGGCATAGCCGGGTTCGCCGGGGTCGGTCACCGCGATCCTGCCCCGCGGCGCGTCCCGGTCTGTCCAGAGATACAGTCGGCCGTCCCGGCCCGCGTGCGCACCGGTCCGCGCGTCGACGCCCAGCTGGATCGTACGCAGCTCGGGCGCGGATTCCGGCGCCGCGGCCAGGTCGGCGATCCACAGGTCGTTGCGCGGCGCGGTGCCCGGGGCGGCCCCGATGATCAGCCAGCGGCCGTTCCGGCTGACCGAGACCGAGTAGTAGGTGGTCTTTTCCATCCCGGCGCCGAAGATCATGACGTCGTCGCCCGCCGGGCTGCCGACCTGGTGCAGGTAAACGCGCCGGTGGTACTGCTCCTCGCCGGGCGGAACTTCATCCGGGGGCAGCCTGCGGCTGTAGTAGAACGCCTTGCCGCCGGGCAGCCAGGCCACCTCGGTGTACCGGCACCGGTCAATAGGTCCGTCGACGTCCTCGCCGGTAGTGACGTCCATGACCCGCAGCACCGACTCTTCGTCACCGCCCCGGGACAGCTGGTAGGCGAGCAGTCGGCCGTCGTGGTCCGGCTGCCAGGCATCGAGCGTCGTGGTGCCGGTCTCGTCGATCGACATCGGATCGATCAGGACCCGTTCGCCCTCCGTCGGCGTGGCCGTGTAGAGCACGGCGTGCTCCTGGCCCGCGGCACGGCGGGTGAAGAACTGCCGATCACCCCGCCAGGCCGGCGGGCCGACGGATCCCGCGCCGAGCAGCTCGGTGATCCGGGCGGCCAGCCCTTCCCGGTCATCCAGGCCCGCTATCTGCTCGGCCAGCAGCGCGTCCTGCGCGGCCAGCCAGGACCTCGTCTCCTCACTGGCGGCATCCTCCAGCCAGCGGTAGGGATCGGCGATCAGGCGGCCGTGGAGCCGTTCGGTGAGATCCTCGCGGCGCGCAGGTGGGTACCCGGATGCAGTCATGGGCGCACTCTACGTGGTCGGCACGGCGGAACGCGCCCGCCCAAGGAGAACCACGGGCGTAGCTGACCCGCGCGTTCCACCCACTGGTTGCCCGGCGCGGCTACGCTATTGGAGTTGGCGGACGGGCTATCGGGCAATCACACTGGTCACGGGTGCCCCGGCAATTCGCGGCGCACCTGCCCGGGAGGTATGGAGTGCGTCGGGTACTGCTGCTCAACATCACGTATGAGCCGCTCACCACGGTCGGGCTGCATCGCGCCGTCTGCCTGGTGCTCGGCGAGAAGGCAGAAGTCGTCCACGACGATACTGGCGGCGCGCTGCTGCACTCCGCTTCGGTGGTGCTCGTGACCCCGTCCGTGATCAGGCTCCGCCGCTACATCCGGTTGCCGCACCGCAGCCGCGTTCCCCTGACCAGGGCAGCGCTGATGCGCAGGGACAACTACCTGTGCGCCTACTGCGGCTCCAAGGCCGAGACCATCGATCACGTGATACCGCGCAGCCGGGGCGGGACCCATGTCTGGGAGAACTGCGTTGCCTCCTGCATGCGCTGCAACCACCGCAAGGCCGACCGGATGATCGAGGAACTCGGCTGGACCCTGCGCTGCGCGCCCGCGGTGCCCCGCGGGGCGCACTGGCGGCTGATCGGGGCCGCTCACGACGGCGATCCGCAGTGGGCCGCCTACCTGACCGAGCCCAGCGCCGCGTAGCCAACGACGCCACCAGCCACCCGGGAGCTAAGCCACCAGCCACCCCGGAGAGCACGGCACCGCCACCGAGAGCGGGAAGCTGCCCAGCCCGGCCAGCATGACTGCGCTCAATACCCGGCCCAGGAGCCGCGGAGGGGCCCAGCGCTGGACCAGCGTGAGAAAGATGACGTTGCCGAGGCCGTTGCAGGCCCCCATGGCGAAGGTCGCCGCCGCCGCTCCGGCGAGCCCGCCGAGGAACGGGATGACCGCTATCGCGAAGGCCTCGGCCAGAAAGCAGCCGCAGGCCACCAGCACGGGGCGGGCCGCCTGACCGCGCCGCGCGGCGGCCAGGGTGCCCACCAGGGCCAGCGATGTGACCTGCCCGGCCGCGAGCACGGCGAGCATGGCCACGAGCCCGCAGCGCGCGGCGTCGGCCACGAGCATGATCGTGCGTGCCCCCACCCTGTCGGCGAGCATCCCGCCCACCGGGATGAACACCGTCCGGGGCACGCCGTAGCAGGCCAATACCGCGCCGAGCAGGACGGGTCCGCCGTGTGCGGACAGCACCAGCCACGGCAGCGCGACCGCGTAGCAGTAGTCACCGATGGTCGAGGCGAGCTGCCCGGCCGCCAGCAGCCGGAAGCTGCGGCTGGACAAGGGTTCCCGCCTCAGGGCGGCCCGGACCCGCCCGCCGGCCGTCATGCGGGGTGGCTGGGATCGAACCACGGAACCAGATCGAGCAGGACTTGGACGCGCTGCGCACCCGATGGCCGGTCCGCCGGGTCGAGGCGGCGGTACTGCGACAGCAGGTCTTGTATCTGGCGGCGCACCGTCGCCAGCTCTTCAGCGCTGACGTGCAGGACGTCCTGGGTAGTGCCGGCGGCCTCGCGCCATTGGGGCGGGTAGTCGGGCTCGGTGTCGAGATACTGTGCCCGGATGTCGTCGAACCGCGCGTACAGGCTCTCCAGCAGCAGAAGGCCGGCCGCCCGGACCGAGGGGGGCTGGTTCGCCGCATCGCCGAGCGAGTACGCGACCATGCGCGCCCGCCATGGCCGGTGCCGGCCGTCGGCCGCGCCGACCGGTTCCTCCTCGACGAAGCCGAACCGTGCCAGCGCGCGCAGGTGATAGCTGCAAGCGGACGGAGAGAGCCCGGCGACCTCGGCGCACTCGGTGGCCGTAGCCGGCCCGTCCAGGGCCAGGTGCTGCAGGATCGCGATCCGCGCCGGATGGGCCAGGGCCCGCATGGCTCGCGGATCGGTGATCTTGAGCGGGTTCTCTAGCGTGCCAGCAGCGGTGGGCTCGGCCGGCCCGGCGCCCTGAGCCCGGCTCATCGGCTGATCTCACGCGCAGATATGAAAGCCATGCTTCGAAATAGTAATTGCGAAGCAGATGCTTCACAACGGCCCAGCGTGTCGCCGGGTGGCTGCGTGTTAGGTTCGCGGTGCGGACGCGAAACCGACGGCTGGGGGACGGGCGATGCAGCGGGACATCTTCACCAGCGATCACGAGGCGTTTCGCGACATGGTGCGCGCGTTCATCGCGGCCGAGATCGCCCCTTACCACGAGCAGTGGGAGCGGGACGGCGTCGTGTCCAGGGACGTGTGGCTCGCCGCCGGAAGGGCCGGGCTGCTGGGGATCGACATCGACGAGAAGTACGGTGGCGGCGGCAATCCCGACTACCGGTACTACCTCATCATGAACGAGGAGCTGGTCCGGGCGGGCGCGCACGGCCCGGGCTTCTCGGTGCACAACGACATCAACGGCCAGTACCTGCAGCGGCTGGCCAGTCCCGAGCAGTGCCAGCGCTGGCTGCCCGGCTACTGCTCTGGCGAGATCATCACCGCGATCGCGATGAGCGAGCCCGGAGCCGGCAGCGACCTGCAGGGGATCCGTGCCTCGGCGGTCCGCGACGGCGACCACTACGTGCTCAACGGCCAGAAGACCTTCATCTCCAACGGTCAGCTGGCGGACCTGGTCATCGTGGTGGCCCGCACCACCCCGGACCCGGGCTACCAGGGGATCAGCCTGCTGGTCGTGGAGCGCGGCATGGCCGGTTTCGAGCGCGGCCGCAACCTGGACAAGGTGGGCATGCACGCCCAGGACACGTCCGAGCTGTTCTTCGCCGACGTGCGGGTACCGGTCGAGAACCTGCTCGGCGATGAGGGCGGCGGGTTCATCGCCCTGATGCAGAACCTGCCCCGGGAGCGGGTCGCGATCGGCACCACCGCCCTGGCCGGGGCGGAGAAGGTCTTCGAGGACACGCTGGAGTACTGCAAGCAGCGGCAGGCGTTCGGCCGGCCGATCGGGAGGTTCCAGTACAACCGGTTCCTGCTGGCCGAGATGGCCACCGAACTGGCCGTGGCGCGCGCGTTCACCGACAAGGCCGTAATGGAGCACGATGCCGGCAGGCTGTCGAACGAGGACGCGTCGATGGTCAAGTGGTGGGATACCGAGCTGTGCAACCGGGTGATAGACCGGTGCGTCCAGCTTCACGGCGGTTACGGCTACATGCGGGAGTACCCGGTGGCCCGGGCGTACCTGGACGCCCGGGTCCAGACGATCTTCGGCGGGACCACCGAGATCATGAAGGAGATCATCGGCCGAGGGCTCGGCGTCTAGCGTCGCGGCCGCCCGGTAATGGGTTGAGAGCGACCCCCATACCTGTAATGCTGTAATTATGGAATCGATCTACGAGCACGCGGGCGGCTACGACGGCCTGCACCGCTTCATCGACATCTTCTATGGCAGCGTGCTCGCCGATCCCTTGCTGCAGCCGCTGTTCGGCGCGGGCAAGCCGGATCACGTCGACCACCTGACCGCGTTCGAGGCCGAATCGTTCGGGGGCCCCGACGACTTCACCCGGCAGCTGGGCTTCGCCCATCTCATCGACGTGCACCGCGGCCTGAAGATCACCGAGGAGCAGCGGGAGAGGTTCGTCGAGCTGTACCTGGCCGCCGCCGACGCGGCCGGGCTGCCCGATGACCCCGCGTTCCGCGAGGCGCTGCGCTCGCACGTGGAGTTCGGGTCGCACGTGGCGATGCAGAACTCCCACGCCGAGACCGACGATCAGCTGCATCCGCTGCGCGAGGTGCCGCGGTGGGAGTGGTCGGGGTAGCCGGACGCGGTCGGCCCGGGGCTGAGCGCTCAGCCCGGCGGCCGGGGCGGCGCGGCGCCGCGCGGCGGGCGGCGGGAGATGACGGCGCGATCCCCGCGGCCGGTGGTCAGCACCTCGACCCCCGGCCCGAAGTGCGGGCGGAGCACATCGTCACGCAGCACGTCCGGCGGCGGCCCGCTGGCGGCCACGCGGCCGCCGTCGAGGAGCAGCAGCCGGTCGGCGAACTGCCCGGCCAGGGTGAGGTCGTGCACGGCGGACAGGACGGTGAGCGACCGCTCCTGGCGCGCCGCGTCGACCAGTTCCAGCGCATCGACCCGGCGGCCGAGGTCCAGGGCGCTCGTCGGCTCGTCGAGCACCAGGACCGGCGCCTGCTGGGCCAGCGCGCGGGCCAGGACCAGCCGTTGCAGCTCGCCGCCGGACAGCGTGCGCAGCTCCCGGCCGGCCAGGGCGGACAGGGCCAGCCGGTCGATCAGCTCGGCGCTGATCTGCCGGTCGGCGTCGGTCTCGACCCGGAGGTAGCCGATGTGCGGCGTGCGGCCCAGCAGGACATAGTCGCCGACCGTCATGTCCGGCGGCAGTTGCGGCCGCTGCGGAACGTAGGCCACCAGGCGGGCGAGCTTCCTGCGGGACATCCCGGCGGTCGGCTGCCCGCAGACCTCGATGCGGCCGTCGTGGCGGACCTGGCGGGCGACCGCCTGCAGCAGGGTGGTCTTGCCGGCGCCATTCGGGCCGATCACGCAGAGCCACTCGCCGTCCGCCGCGCGCTCGGTGACATCGTCCAGCGCGACCGCCATGCCGTAGCGGACCCGGACGTTCTCGAGGCTGATCACGACAAGTCCCGGCGGGTACGCCGCGACCGCAGCACGAACAGGAAGAACGGGGCCCCGATCGTCGCGGTGATCACGGTGAGCGGCACCTCGGCCGGCGCCTGGACCGTCCTGGCCGCGACGTCGGCGAGGACGAGGAACGCGGCACCACCGACCATCGAGACCGGCAGCACGATCCGGTAGCTCGCGCCGCTGGTGAGCCGGATGGTGTGCGGCACGATGATCCCGATGAAGCCGATGAGCCCGGTCACCGCGACCGCCGCGGCGGTGCCGAGCGTGGCCGCGGCCACCACGGTCAGCCGCAGCCGGGCGACGTTCACGCCGAGGCCGCCCGCTTCCGCCTCGCCGACCCGGAGTACGTCGAGCAGCCGCCGGTGGGCCAGCAGCAACCCGGCGGCGACCACGATGTACGGCAGGATCAGCGCGATGTCCGACCACGACGCGAGCGACAGGCTGCCCAGGATCCACGTGTAGATCTGCTGGAGTTCCTGCGTGTGCTGCTGCTGCAGGTACTCCTGGATGGCGGTGAGCAGCGCGGCGACCGCGACGCCGGCCAGCACGATCGACGCCGTGCTGCCGCCGATCCCGGCCAGGTCGCCGCCGCGGCCCGTGCCTGAGCCCAGCGCGTACGTGATCGCGACCGCGCCGGCCGCCCCGGTGAACGCGGCCGCCGGCAGCAGGCCGGTGCTGCCCCCGCCGACGATGATCAGGGTCGCGCCCAGGCCGGCTCCGGCCGCGACCCCGAGCAGGTACGGGTCGGCCAGCGGGTTACGGAAGACGCCCTGGTAGGCGGCCCCGCCCCCGGCCAGCATGGCTCCGACCAGGGCGCCGAGGATCACCCGCGGCAGCCTGATCTGCCACACGATCGCGACGTCGATCGGGGGCACCGACAGGGCCGGGTGCCACGGCAGCCGCACCAGCAAGGCCTCGGCGACCGTGGTCAGGGACAGGTCGGCCGGCCCGACCGACACCCCGACCGCCACGGCGACGACCAGTGCCGCCGTGGCGATGGCCAGCGGGCGGCCCGGCCGCACCCGCCCGAGGCCGGCCGGGGGAGGGTCGGGCACGGCGGCCCGGTCCGGGCCGGGCGGGGGCGGCGGGTCGGTTGTCGCGGGGTCCGGGGTCCCGGGCGCGTCGGAGCGGGCCGCGGCGCCGCGCGGCTCCGGCCCGGCCGGGCCCCGTCTCGGGGCGGCCTTCGTCACCCCGACCCCTTGGTGATGTCGGTCGCCACCGTGCGCAGCAGGTCGACGATCCGCGGGCCCCACCGGGAGGCGATGTCGTCGTTCAGCGGGATGATGTGGCCCTCCTTCACCGCGGCCAGGCTGGACCAGCCCGGGCGTGCGGCCACGCTCGTCGCGTCCTGGTGGCAGCACACCGTGTCGGCCAGGATGATGTAGTCCGGGTTGGCCTTGACGATGTACTCGGACGACAGCTGCGGGTACCCGCCGGACGACGCGGCCCCGGACGCGGTGTCCGCGATGCTCTTCATGCCGAGCAGGGCGAGCAGGCTGCCGACGAACGTCGAGGACGTGACCGAGTAGTACGTCTGGTCGAGCTCGTAGTAGTAGCTGACCGGCTGGGCGTGGTGCGGCACCGAGGCGACGATCTTGCTGATCTGGCTGCGCAGCGCCGTGTCCTCGCGTTCGGCCTGGCCGAGATGGCCGGTGGCCCGGCCGAGCTGGTCGAACTGGGAGTAGACGCCGCTCAGGCCCGCCGGGGCGGGCAGGTACAGGACCGGGATCGAGAAGCTGGCCAGGCTCTTGGCCAGGCTCGCGAAGTTGTCGCTGAGGTTGGAGACCACCACCAGGTCGGGCTTGTAGGCCACGATCGCCTCCAGATTCGGGTCGAGCGCGTCCAGCTTGGTCCGGGGCGCCTGCGGCGGGTAGTCCGAGTCGCTGTCGACGGCCTTGACCTGGCTTCCGGCCCCGATCGCGTACAGCATCTCGGTGGCCGTGGGCGACAGGGACATGATCGCCTTAGGCCGGGACTTGACGTGCACCACCCCGATGGTGGTGCTGATCGCCGCCGGGAAGGACCCGCCGTCGGCGGCGGCCCCCGGGGCGGACGTGGTGGACGAGCTGGAACTGCCGCAGGCCACGGCGGACAGGGCCAGGGCCGCGGCGGCCGCGAAGGCCGCGAGGCGATGAGAGAGAGATCGCATGATCATCCTCCGTCGGTCGTGGAGGACGAAGTGCGCCCGCTACGACGCCGGGAGGGCATCGGAACGAACCGCCCTTCCTCCGAGGACAGGTCGTCGGCGCGGGTCAGGCGTCCGGGCTCATCCCCCGGCGCGGCACGCTGCGTGCCGGGCACCGGAAGGCATCACCGTTGCGGGACAGCGCCGGATTCGCACCGGCTTCGCTGATACCTGCGCCATCCTGGGGCATCCCGTGGATCCCCCAGGACACCGGTACAGTACCGCAGCCCAGGTCCGTCGAGAATGGCCGCCGGCACCAGGCGCGCTCGCGCTCTCACCGGGCGTGGCGGGCGCCGCTCCGTTACTGGCGAGGCCCGGACCGGGCTTACGCTGTCACAAGGTTGCGGTCCGCACCTGCGGAGGGTTCTGCCCCTCGCGTACCCCGGGCATGGGCGGCCAGCAACGGGATGGATGAGGTGATCACATGGCGGATCAGGACCGCGAGCTCGAGCTGACGATCCCGGAGGGCGGCTTCTGGCCGGCGCCGGCGATCCCGCAGCCGAATATCTACCCGATGGAGTGGC
>Ga0335073_10016767_pt1 | contig 10238 bp, 10 predicted proteins | sample Lox_Sample_22_FD_207093 | JGI IMG/M metagenome (GOLD analysis project Ga0335073, IMG submission 207093) | Soil microbial communities from Loxahatchee National Wildlife Refuge, Florida, United States - Lox_Sample_2.2 | ecosystem: Environmental > Terrestrial > Soil > Wetlands | place: USA... | reverse complement strand
TGAGGCTCCCGAACAGGCCCCCGGGTGCGGCCCCGAACACCAGCCCCGGGCGCACCGACAGTCCTCCGCGGCGCTGGACCTCCTGCTCGAGCGCGAGCTTCGCCTGCCCGTACCGGGAGCGTGCCCCGGAGAACGCCGACAGCGACGAGATCAGCAGCACGCGTCCGCCGCGGGCGGCGGCGGCATCCAGCAGCGGCAGGCTTCCGCGGGCGTTCACCGCGGCGACCCGGCCCCCGCGCACGGACGCGTCCCAGGCCGCGTGGACGACCGTGTCGACGCCGTCGAGGACGCCGTCGGCGAGCGGCTCGTCGAGCGCATAGTGGCGGGCGGGCCCGTCCTGCTCGTGGGGGCGGCGTACCAGCGCCACGGCTTCGGCCCCGTCCGCACGGAGGGCCGCCAGGATCCGGCCCCCGACGTAGCCGTTGGCCCCCGTGACCGCTATCACGATGACCCGGAGGTCGTCGTGGCCGTCGCGATGCGGTGTGCGTTGGCCATCGCGGTGAGCGTGATCGCGCCACCCGGCACCGACGGGAAGCACGACGAGTCGACCACGTGGATCCTGTCCGCGCCCGCCGGGCGCCCGAGCGTGTCGCTCTGCCCGGAGCCAGGCCGCCGGTGCATCGGCGCCGAGCCGCCGTAGTGGTAGCCACCGCCGACGGGGGCGTGCTCGGCGAACGGCATCAAGGGGACGATCCCGAGCGGCGCCAGGGAGCGGCGCAGCGCCCGCGAGAAGCGCCGCACGGTGGCGGTCCGGTCCACCTTTCGGAGCGTCTCCAGGCGTCCGGATTCGCTGCCCGTGTCCCACACGCTGAGGATGCTGTCGGAGTCGTCACTGTGGAAGAAGCAGATCGCGACCAGCAGGCGGCGCGCGAGCAACTCCAGCCCGGGGCCGAGCGCGCGGCTGATGTGGGGGTGGGCCTCGCGGGCCCGCTCCGCCACGCCGCCGCTGTAGGAGTAGAAGGTGAGGTGGACGGGGCTCGCCGAGACCTCCCGGTCTTCGAGCACCATCGTCACCTGGGCGAGGGTATGGCCGGGCTCGCGGCCGGTGCGCCCGACGGGTCCGATCCAGGCGAACGGCACGTAGAGCGCCCGGCTGTCCAGGATCTCGCGGCGCTCGGGGAGCAGCCCGGAGCGTTGCAGGATGACCGTGCTGGAGATCGCCCCCGCGGCCAGGAAGACCCGCCCGCAGCGCAGGGTCACGCTCCCGCCGTCGGCGACCTGCGTGGCATCCACGGTGACGCCGTCGCCGTTCTCGCGCAGGCGGTCCACGTGCAGGCCTCCCCGATACTCGACGGTCCCTCCGCCGGTGAGCGCGGAGATCGTCTGAAAGCCGCTGTAGATGTGACCGTACGGGCAGCCGTCGAGGCAGTGGCCGCAGTACACGCAGCCCTTCCAGGGGGCCGGGTGGCCGACCCGAACCGCGAGCCTGGGAGCCCCGAACGCGTATCCCGCCGCCCCGAGCGAGCCCGAGTGGCGGCCCAGGCGTGCGAGCAGCTCCTCACCGGCACGGGTGCGCAGCAGCGGTCCGTCGGGGTTCCGGTGGAGCGGGTAGCGCTGCGCGAGCCCGTCGTCCTCGGCCGCGAACGGGAGCAGCTCCAGGGCGGCGCGGTAGCCGGCGTCGAGGTCCGTCCTGGAGATCGGCCAGTCGCCCAGCTCCTGCTCGGTGTAGGGCAGCAGCCCCGACCCCCAGACGTTGCTGAGGCCGCCCGCGGCGTAGGAGGGTCGCGCACCCACGTCCGCGGAGATCTGCAGCGGAAGCACCCCGTCGTCTCTGAAGGCGAGGTCGGAGCCGAACAGCTGCTTGTAGTTGGAGCCCCGCTGCTCGTGTCCGGTGAACGACGTCAGCGCGAGGTCCTGGGCACGCCACCGCGCCGGAGGGGTGCTCGCCATCCGCAGGCGGGCCGCCTCGCGGTCCGGCTCGAGCGTGAGGCCGGTGTCGATCACCGTCACGCGACGGCCGGCTGCGGCGAGGGCGCTCGCGGCGGCGGCCCCGGCGGGGCCGGAGCCGATCACGAGCCAGGGCTCAGAAATGGGTCACCGCGGGACGTGGAAGATCCACCAGCGCACGACCGTGAACCCCACCAGTGACATCACCAACGCGGTCACCACGAACACGAGCTGCTGGGACACCCCCAGCGCACCGGGGACGGTGGTCACGATCAGGCTCGTGAGCGCGTAGTTGCACGCGGCGGCGATCAGGTAGCGGATGAACTGGGTCCTCGCCCCGAGCGCGAAGGTGTCGTGGTCGAAGAACACGAAGTGGCGCTGCATCGTGAAGTTCACCATCAGCGCCACGGTGAACGCGATCCCGATCGCCAGCACGATCGGAAGTCCGAGCGGCCCGGACAGCAGCAGCGTGCCGCCGGTGTAGATGCCGAACACGATCGCGCCCGTGAGGCCAAAGCGCACGAGCTGCAGCGTCATCTGCCGATACGGGGCCACCCTCGGAGCGGCCGGGGGACGTTCTGGCGCGCGAACCCCCACCTGCTCGGTCATGGCTCAATGGTATGACCTCGACGGATGGGCCCTCAGACCGGGACAGCCCCGAGGCGGGAGCGTGCACCGTCGCGCTGACCGTCACATTCGACCTCGAGGACAGCCGCGGCTCGCCCGCCCAGGAGCCACGGTACGTCGAGATGGGCCACCGCTTCCTGGACTTCCTGCAGCAGCGGAGCATCAGGGCGACGGTGTTCGTGGTCGGCGAGCTGGCCGCGGCTGCCCCCGAGCTCGTCCGGCGGGTGGCCTCGGACGGCCACGAGCTGGGCCTGCACGGCCTGCGCCACGTGACACTCGAGGACGTCGGGCGCGAGCACCTGCGACGGGAGCTCGAGCAGGGGCGGGCCCTGCTGGAGGACGCCGGCGGGGTGGCGGTGGGCGGCTTTCGCGCCCCGATCTTCTCCCTCACCCCCGCCAGTGCGTGGGCCGTCGAGGAGATCGCCGCGGCCGGTTTCGCCTACTCCTCGAGCGTCCTCCCCGGACGCAACCCGCTGCACGGCTGGCCGGGGGCACCGCGCCGGCCCTTCCGCTGGCACAACGGCCTGCTGGAGCTCCCCTGCCCGGTGGCCGGAGCCGGAAAGCTCCAGGTTCCGTTCCTGGGAGGCATCTACATGCGCTACTTCCCGGTGGCGCTCTCACGCCGGCTGGTGCGACGCGCCGGCCGGGAGTCGATCCTGTGGAGCTACGTGCATCCCTACGACATCGACACGGACGAGCCCTTCTCGGTGATGCCCCACGCGGGATGGGTGGTGAGCCGCATCGTCCACACCCGCCGGGGGGTCACGCTGGGCAGGCTCGAGGCGGTGCTCGCGGCGGCGGGAGGGGCCGGCAGGCCGCTGGGCGAGATCGCCGCCGAGCTGGACCCCTCCCGCCTGCCGACGATGACGGCGGGAGAACCGAGGCCGGGCACGTGAACGGGCCGGCGGCGACCGCGCAGCTGCTGGCGGAGGTGTTTCCGCACAGCCACATCGCGAACGTCGACTACCTGCGCTGGCTGTACGAGGAATCGCCCTTCGGGCCGGTGGTGGAGTCGAACCTCGACGATGACCGGGGCCGCGTCGGACACTACGCCCTGGTCCCGATCGCGCTGGCCCGCGACGGGGTCGACTACCCGGCCGCGCTGTCGCTCAACACGGCCGTGCACGAGCGTGGACGGGGCGGCGGGGTGTTCGTCGAGCTCGGGGAGCGGACGGTCGCCAAGGCGGCCGAGATGGGCCTCGAGAGCGTCGTCGGGGTCGCCAACGCGAACTCCACCCCCGGCTTCGTCAGGCGGCTCGGCTTCGAGCTCCTGACGCCGCTGCCGGCGAGGATGGTCACGCCGCTGCCGGGGACCTCCGCCGGGATCCACAGCGCCGAGGTCCGCTACGGCTCGGGCGGCTGGGAGCTCGGACCGGAGGACGACGCGGTGCTCTCCGTCCCGCGCCGCGGTGAAGCGCGTCGCTGGACCGCGCAGACGCTGGCCTGGAGGCTGCGCCGACCGCGGGCCGGCTATGCGGTCCACCGCGGGCCCGGGCTGCTCGCGTTCACCTGCCTGGAGCGCCGCGCCGGGCTGCGCATCGCCGTCCTCCTGAAGGTGTTCGCGGCGGCCCCGCTCTCCGGTGGGGAGTGCCGCGCCCTGGTGCGCGCGGCCTGCCGCCATCATCGCGCTCCCTTCGCCCTCCACGCCGGCCTGAACGACCTCGTCGACTTCGGTGGCATCGCGGTGCCGAGACGGCTGCGGACCTCGCCTCTGAACCTGATCTACCGCAGCCTCGTGACACCCCCGCGTGAGGCCTCGATCGTGCGCTTCGAGTTCCTCGACTTCGACGCCTATTGAGGCCGGGGGGGACGTGGCCCGGCCCGCAGCAAGGGGTATCGTGGGCGACATGGCCTGGACGCTCGCCGAGAAGGTCATCCTCGTCACGGGTGGCGCCCGCGGGATCGGCGCCGGCACGGCGGCCGAGCTCGCCCGGCGGGGGGCGAGGGTGGTGCTCGCCGACCTCGACCCCGGGGCGATGGCCGACACCGCCTCGCGGATCACGCCCGAGCCGCTAACGATCGAGTTGGACGTGACCGACATGGTGGCCTGCGAGGCCGCCGTGCAGCAGGTGCTCGCCGAGCACGGCCGGCTGGACATCGCCTGGGCCAATGCGGGGATCGCCTCGTTCGGCCCGCTGGGGCTGACGGCCCCGAGCGCGTGGCGGCGGACGATCGAGGTGAATCTGCTCGGGCCCTACAACACGCTACGGGCGGCGCTCCCCGCGGTCTGCGAGCAGCGCGGCTACCTGGCCGTCACGGCTTCGCTGGCGTCCTTCGCGCACGCTCCCGGACTGTCCGCATACGCGGCCTCGAAGGCAGGTGTGGAGGCGATGTGCAACTCGCTTCGCAACGAGGTCTCCCACCTCGGGGTAGACGTGGCGAGCATCCACCCGAGCTGGATAGACACGGACATGGTCCGTGAGGGGGATGACAGCCAACGCTCCTTCCAGCGCCTGCGGGAGGCGATGAAGGAACCCTTCAAGCGCACCTATCCGCTCGAGCGGGCGGTGTCCGACATCGTCACGGGCTTCGAAGCCCGCAAGCGGCGCATCTGCAGTCCCCGCTTCGCCGTGATGGCCCACTGGCTGCGCCCGCTGCTCGCCACCACGGCCTTCGAGCGCGACCAGCGGGCGGCCGCCCCCGAGATCGCCAGGCTGTTCGAAGAGGAGCTCGCAGAACGGGGTGCCGAGGGGGCTTCGACCAGCGAGCGGGTCGCCGAGCAGCTCGACGTGCACCTGCCAAGCGGCATCTCCTGAGCCTGGCCGACCCCACCCGGGGGTCCTGCGACGCGCGCTTCGCCGCCGTCCGCGACGCGCTCCGGGAGAACGTCGCCGAGCGGGACGAGCTCGGAGCTGCGGTCGCGGTCGTGCTGGACGGACGCCCGGTGGTGGACCTGTGGTGCGGTTGGGCCGACGCCCGTCGCACGAGGGCCTGGCAGCGCGACACGCTCGTCAACGCGTTCTCGGTGGGCAAGGCCTTCGCGGGCCTGTGCCTGCTGATGCTCGTCTCGCGCGGAGCGGCCGGGCTCGACGACCCGGTCGTACGGCACTGGCCGGAGTTTGCAGCCGCGGGCAAGGACGAGGTGACCCTGCGGCAGCTGCTCAGTCACCGGGCCGGCCTGGCGGCGATCACCGAGATGCTCCCCGAGGGGGCCCTCTATGACTGGGACCGTGTCGCCGCGGCGCTGGCCGCGCAGGAGCCGTGGTGGACGCCCGGCAGCGGGCACGGCTACCACGTACACACGTTCGGCTTCCTGGCCGGGGAGCTGGTGCGGCGTCTCGGCGGCGAGCGGATCGGGGTGTTCCTCGAGCGGGAGGTCGCGCAGCCGCTCGGTGCGCGGGTCAGCTTCGGGCTGCCCGAGCGCGAGCGGCCCCTGCGGGCGGACTTCGTGTTCGACGAACGGCGGGCACTGCGCACCCGCGCGGAGCTGGGCGAGCTCGCAGGTCGGAGCCTACGCGCGGCGGCCTACCTGAATCCGCCCGGAGCGATGGGGGTGGGGACCGTCAACACGCTCGCCTGGCAGCAGGCGGAGATCCCGTCGGCCAACCTCCACGCCGACGCACGTGGGGTGGCCGCCGTCTACGCGGCGCTCGCCCGCGAGAGCCCGGGGCTGCTCGGCGGCGACGTGCTGGCCGAGGCGACACGGGAGCACTCCGTGGGCACCGATCTGGTGCTCGAACGCCCGTCGCGTTTCGGGCTGGGATTCCAGCTCACACAGCGCGAGCGACCGCTCGGCCCGCACGAGTGTGGCTTCGGCCATTTCGGGGCCGGCGGCTCGGTCGGCTTCGGGGACCCCCGGGAGGGGCTGGCGTTCGCCTACCTGATGAATCGCGGTGGGCCGCAGTGGCAGGACCCGCGCAACCGGGCCCTGATCGAGGCCACATACTCGTCACTGTGAAGATTCACACACCCTCACCGGCGGTGAAGGGATGAAAAGGTGACAATGGCTCTCAAAAGGTGCCCAAAGCGCCGTTGACAGTGAATCGGGGCGTTGCTACCTTGCGACACGATTCAGCCGGACGCTGCCTCGAGGGGGCCGTCCGGGTGAGGCCGGCAACGCACGGAAGCGGCGCCGAATCGGGTGGCTACCACGGAGGGTGAACCGAACATGGATGTTCGGTCTGGGACAGCGAACGTGCCTTCCCCCCTCCACGCCATCCCACCACGGCTTCGCGCCCTCAGTTGACCGGAGGGGGGGAGCCCTCCGCGCTCGCCAGCAGGTGCGGGTCCCAACCACAGGTCACGCACGCATGGCTGAAGGCCGAGCTCGCGAACTCGAGTGCGGGCGTCACCGGGTCCGCCCGGTCGCGGACGTCGTTCCAGTCGAGTACGTACTCCCCGAGACCCGACTCCCAGCGGGCGCTGTGCGGCCTCAGCGTGGCTTGCGAAAACGCGTCCGGCGCCGGGTGTGCGTAGGCGTAGAAGGCGGCCCGTTCATAGCGGCCGTCCCCGGGCCACCACCCGATCGCGACCTCTTCCGCGTCCATCGCGTTGCGCATGATGAAGTCACCCGAGGGCGGTTCCGCGGGGGCTCCGGAGAACAGGTTCACGGCCAGGTCGAAGGACCCCCACCACGCGTTCACCGGCGTCGAGCGTCCGCGGTAGGGGGCCCGGAAGGCCGCCAGCGCGATCGCCGCCTGGGTCGCCGCGGCGAAGTACCGCTCGACCGCCCCGGCGTCGTAGCGGGTGTGCTCGGCGTCCTCGTCCAGGGGCACGGTCCAGGAGACCTCCTGCGGGGCCGGGTTGATCTCGACATGCCCGCCCAGCTCCCCCACGGCCCCCAGCAGCTCCCGCGTGACCTCTCCCACGGCCCGGTCGGGGGTCAGCCCCAGCCGCCGGGTGCCCCGGCTCGTGTGCTCCACGACGGCCTCGTGGGTACGCAGGTCGAGCGCCGCGACGATCGCCCCGCTCCCGTCGGGAGCGGGGAGCGGGGAGGTCTCCCACCCCCGCGCCGTCAGCTTCAGGGCGGCGTGCTGCAACTCGGGCTCGGGGGGCGCCAGCACCACCGCGAGCTTGCCCAGCACCTGCGTGTGCGCGTGCAGGGTGTCGCAGGTCTCCTGCCATTCGCGGTAGTCGACGGAGGGCCACCCCACCGGCATCGCCGATCAGACTACCGCCCCGCCACGGGCGCCCGGGGCCCGTGCAGCCACTGTTTCGCACACGGCGGGCGCCCCCACTAGAGTCACCGGCGGTGATCGATCTGCATTGCCACGTGCTGCCCGGGATCGACGACGGGCCGCAGACGATCGAGGAGTCGCTGGCGATGGCGGAGGTCGCGGCCCGGTCGGGAACCCGGACCCTGGTGGCCACGCCCCACGTGAACCGCCGCTACGCCAACCGCGCCTCCACGATCTTGCCGCTGGTCGAGGACCTGAACCGCAGGATCCGGGACGACGGCCTCGAGCTCGAGGTGCGGCCGGGAGCCGAGGTCGCGCTGCTGGGGGCGGCCGCACTCGGCGACGAGGAGCTGTGCCGGCTGCGCCTCGGCGGCGGGCCGTGGCTGCTCGTCGAGCCACCGACGGCCCCCGTCGAGGACGACGTGGCGGAGCTGGTGATGGCGCTCGCCGGCCGGGGCCACCGCGTCCTGCTCGCCCACCCGGAGCGCTGCCCGGCCTTCCGCGAGGACCCCGGCGTGCTCGCCTCGCTCGTGGGCGAAGGTGTGCTCGGCTCGGTCACGGCGGCGTCGCTGCGGGGGCACTTCGGCGAGGACGTTGCCCGCTTCGCGCTCGAGCTGCTGCGCTCGGAACTGATCCACAACGTGGCCTCCGACGCCCATCACCACGAAGCCCGCCCGCCGACCGTGCTGGCCGAGCTCGACCGGGTCGGACTCGGGCCGCTCGCCGAGTGGTTCACGGCCCGCGTTCCGGGGGCGATCCTGGAGGGCACCGAGATCCCACAGCGGCCGTTGCTGAAAGCGGGCCTCCAGACGCGCTCGACATGGGTCCGACGCGAGCCGTCCGGCAGGGAGCGAAGCGTCAGTGGCTCCCCGTCACCTCCTCCAGCGTCCTTGAGCTGAGCACCGAGCGGGGCTCCTCGGCGACGATGTCGCTACCCGGCCGCGCGCGCTCGTCGCGGCGCTTGACGAGCAGCCACTGAGGGTGCGGGGAGCCGCCCGTGCGTTGCAGGGCGAACCCCCCCGAGAGCTTCTCGCCGTGGAGCACGAACACGGCGTGGCCCCGCTCGAGCGCCTCCGGCCAGGGGACCCGGCCGCCCTGCTCGTAGCTGCCCCGGTCCCACACGATCACCCCTCCCTGGCCGCGGCTGCCCTCGAAGGCGGCGTGGGCGAGCTCGTGGTCGCCGACCTGAACCGCCAGCCGCTTGACGGCCGGGTCCATCGAGGGGCCCTTCGGCACCGCCCACGAGCGCAGCACGCCGTCCACCTCCAGCCGCAGGTCGAAGTGGTGGGTGCTCGCGAGGTGCTCCTGCACCACGAAGCTGCCCGCGCTCACCCCCCGGATCGCGAACTGCTCGTGCCCCTCGACCCGCACCTCCTCCAGGCCCAGCCCCTTCACCCGCGAGCCGGGGGGTCCCCGGCCCAGGAACCCGAGCAGGTCCTCGACGGCCTCGGAGGGACCCTCGGCGTGCACCGCCACGGTCCTGTCGGGTTCGTTGCGCACCCACCCCGACAGCCCCAGCGCCAGGGCTCGCTTCCGGGTCTCGGCACGAAAGCCCACGCCCTGGACCTCGCCGCTGACGGTGACCCGCACCGCCCGGTCGGGCCGCTCCGTCACCGCCGGAGTGGCCCGCATTCTCTGGAAATTGGGAGCTTTTCGGAGGGTTTTCCGACCATCTTGCACATTTCCCTGGGTGTCTGATTCTGTATGATTTGCAACGTCGACGCGGGCAACGCGGAGACTCGGCCAATGGATTGGCCGGCACGGTCGTGGGGCTGCCGGGGCGGGTTTCGCCCGGCCTGACCGGCGAGCGCACATAGCAACCAATGGAATGGGAGCGCATGAAATGAACACCGGCGGTGGGAAACGGATTTTCCGCCTCGGAGCCCGTCAGACGGGACACGGACCCGAACCCGAGCGGGACACCCAGGTCGAGGGGACGGCGGGCGGGAAGCTGGCGCATCTGAGCGTGGCGGCTTCCGACGCTCCCGCCCCGCTCCGGGAGACGATCGTCGCGGCGGTCGAACACGAGCGCCGGCGGATGGCGGCCGATGTCCACGACCTGGTCATGCAGGATCTCGCGCTCGCGCTCGCAAGGGCGAGGATGCTGGCGGACGACACGCCCGCCGCCGAGGCGGTCGTGGCCGCCGCCGAGCGCGCCCTCGCGGGTGCCCGGGGCCTGGTCTGTGGCCTCACCGTGCAGCGTTCGGAGCCGATCGCCGCCGCGGTCGCCGCCGGGGTCCGGCGGGCCGCCCGCGACATCCCGGTCACGGTCGTGGCGCAGGACGTCCCGCCGCTACCCCAACCGGACCGCCAGACCTTCAGCGCGATCGTCCACATCGCCCGCGAGGCGGTGACGAACGCCGTCAAGCACGCAAACCCCACGCGCATCGACGTCGCGCTGGAGTGTCCCGAGGAGTGGCGCCTGCGGATCAGGGACGACGGCTCCGGCTTCGAAGCCGACCGCGCTTCCGGTGGTTTCGGCCTGCAGAGCATGAGGCGCCAGGCGCACGCGCTCGGGGGACGCCTGCAGGTGACGAGCGGGGCCGGCTCCGGCACGTCCGTGGTGGCGCTGCTCCCGTGAGCTCCCCGGTCCCCCTCGGGGCGCCG
>Ga0335073_10016765_pt1 | contig 10238 bp, 8 predicted proteins | sample Lox_Sample_22_FD_207093 | JGI IMG/M metagenome (GOLD analysis project Ga0335073, IMG submission 207093) | Soil microbial communities from Loxahatchee National Wildlife Refuge, Florida, United States - Lox_Sample_2.2 | ecosystem: Environmental > Terrestrial > Soil > Wetlands | place: USA: Florida... | reverse complement strand
CATCGGTCAGGCGCGAGCAGTTGTTGTTGTAGGGGAAATCACTGTCCGGTTCCACCCAGCCCCACTCGATCATGGCCTGGGCGATCCGCGACATGATCACGGTGAACTTGAAGCCGGACAGCACCTCGTAGTAGTCCATCGACCGCATCGGCCGGCCGAGCAGTTCCGCGTAGCGCGCGATCGTCTCCCCGGCCGGCGGGAAGCCCTCAAGCCGCGGCACCTCGACGCCCTCGCTATGGTGCCGGTCCAGGAACAGGTACCAGGCCAGGTCCTCCTCCGCCTGCCCGAACGTCGCGGTCTCCCAGTCCAGGGCCGCGAGCGGCGTCCCGCCGGGCGCGAAGATCATGTTGCCGATCCTGGCGTCTCCCCACAGCAGCACCGGAGGGTCCGGCTCGCCAGGCCGGTGCTGCTTCAGCCAGGCCAGGGCCCTGGTCGCGGTCGGCTTCGGCCCCGGGTAGGCCCAGTTCATGTAGTGCTCGTAATACCCGAGCCGCTGGTCCAGGCCCAGCCTGCCCCATCGCGGCTGGTCGAGGAAGCCGAGCTGCAGCGCGTCCGCGTCCAGCCGGTGCAGCCGCGCCACGATGTCCAGGCCGGACCACCACATGGCCGCCCGCTCGGCCGGGCCGATCTCGGTGACCCAGCCGCCGGTGTGGTACGGCGGCGCGTCGGGCGGCACCCGCCCCTCGATCCGCCGCATCACCAGGAACGGCGCGCCCAGGTGCCCGGGATCGGCCTCGTACCACAGCACCGGCGGCACCGGGATGTCGGTGCGGGCGTCCAGGATGCGCATCAGCCGGTACTGCTCGGCGAACCTGGCCTCCGGGAAGACCCGATAGTGCTGCGGGGCCACCCGCACGGCCAGCGCCTCGGCGCCGCCGTCGTGCTCGACGTCGAGCATGAGGATCTCGCTGGAAAAGCCGGTGAACTCCGGTGTCCGCAGGTCCGTGATCCGCGCTCCGGGCAGCCGCGCCGGATCGCCGAGCCACCTGGCCAGGGTGTCGCGGGTGACGTCGGGGTCGCGTGGCGCGGGGACGACCATCGTGCGCTCCTTCGGGCCGCAGTAGAACGTGTTCTACCAATCCCCGGTCCCCCGGTCAACAGGAACCGTTCGGGCCGGTTGACAGCCCGGGCCGGGCCGTCTAGTGTCTTAGTCACCTAAGACATTAGGGGGCTAGGACGTGATCAGCTTCCGGGTCGACAGCCGCTCGGTGGTGCCGCCGTACCTGCAGATCGTCCAGCAGGTCCGGCAGGCCCTGCGGATGGGCCTGCTGGAGGTGGGCGACAAGCTGCCCGCGGTCCGGGAGGTCGTCGCGATGACGGCCGTCAACCCCAACACGGTGCTCAAGGCCTACCGGGACCTGGAACGCGAGGGCCTGGTGGAAGCCCGGACCGGGCACGGCACGTTCGTGCGGGGCCTCCCGCCCGGGCCGCCGCCCGGTACCATCTCGCGGCTCGGCCGCAGCCTGGCCCGGTGGGTGCAGCAGGCCCACGAGGCCGGGCTGGACGATGAGTCGATCGAGTCGCTGCTGCGCGAGACGCTGCGCGCCGCCGCCACTGAGGAGGAGATCGCATGAGCACGGTCACTGCGACCCGCGGGCTGACCAAGCAGTACCGCCAGGTCACCGCGCTGAGCGACTGCACCATCACCGTCCCCCAGGGGCGGATATCCGCGCTGATCGGCCCGAACGGCGCGGGCAAGACCACGCTGCTGCGGCTGCTGGCCGGGCTGGCCCGGCCGACCGCGGGCGAGGTGACGGTGCTGGGCGGCGTCCCCCGCCAGGACCCGGGGTTCCTGGCCGGGATCGGCTTCCTGGCCCAGGAGATCCCGCTGTACAAGCGGTTCACCGCGGATGATCACATCGGCATCGGCGCGCACCTGAACCACCGGTGGGACGCCGCGTCGGCCCGGGACCGGCTGAGGTCGCTGCGCATCCCGCTGGACCAGGCCGCGGGCTCGCTGTCCGGGGGCCAGCGAGCCCAGCTGGCCCTGGCGCTGACCCTGGCCAAGCAGCCCGGGCTGCTGCTGCTCGACGAGCCGGTGGCGGCGCTGGACCCGCTGGCCCGGCGGAATTTCCTGGCCACGCTGGCCGAGGCGGTCGCCGACGGCGGGCTGACGGTCGTGCTGTCCTCGCACCTGCTCGCCGACCTGGAACGGGTCGCCGATCACCTCATCCTGCTGGCCAGGTCCCACGTCCAGCTGTGCGGCGACATCGACGCGCTGCTGGCCGAGCACCAGGTCCTGGTCGGCCCGCGCAAGCCCGTCACGGCGATCGAGAAGACCCACACGATCGTGCAGGCCGTGCGCACCCCCCGCCAGACCAGCCTGCTCGTCCGCGGGACCGCCCCGGTCCTGGACCCGGCCTGGGAGAGCGCCGAGGTCGGGCTCGAAGAGATGGTGCTCGCCTACATGGGCCAGGACGCCGCGCCGGCGGACTCGCCCCTGACCACGGTTGGAGAAGAGAAATGACCTGGCTGACCTGGCGGCAGTACCGCTTCCAGCTCTACGTCGCTGCCGCCCTGCTGGCCGCGTTCGCGGCCGTGATCGTGATCAACGGGCGGCAGGTCGCCACGCAGCTCCGCAACGCGGCCGCCTCCTGCCAGGCGGGCCACGGCTGCGTGAACTACGGCGGAGGCGGGCTGTTCATGGGCAGCCGCGTCATCGGCTTCATGGTCATCGCGACGCTGGCCGCGCCGCTGCTGTTCGGGCTGTTCTGGGGCGCTCCCCTGGTGGCGGGCGAGATCGAGAGCGGCACCGTCCAGTTCGCCTGGACGCAGGGCATCACCCGCAGGCACTGGCTCGCGGTCAAGGCGGGCTGGCTGATGCTCGCCTCGGCGGTCTGGGGCGCCGCCATCGCGGTGCTGGTGACCTGGTGGTACAGCCCGGGCTACGCCTACGGCTTTAACCGGTTCGATCCCGGCCACTTCGACCTCTTGGACCTCGTCCCCGTGGGCTACGCGGTGTTCGCCACCGCGCTCGGCATCTGCACGGGCGCGCTGCTGCGCCGTACGCTGCCCGCCATGGCCGTCACGCTCGGCGGGTTCATCGCGGTCCGGGCGGTCATCACGTTCTGGCTGCGGTCGCACTACATGAGCGCGGTCACCACGTACTACAGCGTGACCAGCGGCAACGGCCCCCGGGGCGCGTTCTGGCAGTTCGCCTCCGGGGTCATCGGACCGAACGGCCAGCAGCTCCCGCAGCCGAACAACATGCCCTATGTCGACGGCATCCCGCAGACCTACCTCCCCGGTGCCTGCTCGAACCTGCCCGGCTCTGGTGCCGGCCACCCGACGCCGGCCTGCGTGCAAGCCCTGTCCCGCTTCCGCAGCTTCATCACCTACCAGCCCGCCGACCGGTTCTGGACCTTCCAGGGCATCGAGACCGGCGTCTTCGTCCTGCTCAGCGCCGTCCTGCTGGCCGTGACCGCAGTCGTGCTCGTCCGCCGCGACGCCTAGCCCGGGCCGGGCCGGGGACCTGGCTGAGGCGGCTGGTCGTACTGGTCAGATGGTCGGCCGCCGTGATCCACCTGCTGCTGGTGCCCGGCGGGCGAGCCGGGCGCCGAACGCGGCGGCCACCAGGGCCAGGCGGCCACGGCCACCCAGAGCATGAAGCAGCAGGTATAGCACCAGCCCACCTGGGCGCGGCCGTGCTAGCGTACCGGGTGGTGAACTTCTGGCTGGTGCTGGCGAGTGGTTAAGGAGCCCGCCCGGAGCCCGTCGGCCGGCGCGGTCTCGCTGGCTGACCTGGATACGGATCCGCATCCCGTGCTGGCCCGGCTGCGGGCGGACGGGCCAGCCGTCTGGGTGCCCGTCCTGGGCGCCTGGCTCGTCACCGGGTACCAGGCGGCGGTGCAGGTCCTGCGGGACGCGCGGACGTTCACGGTCGACGATCCTCGTTTCTCCACGGCCAGGGTCGTCGGGCCGAGCATGCTCTCCCTCGACGGCGGGCCGCACGCGCGTCACCGGGGCCCGTTCAACCGCGCCTTCCGGCACGACGAGGTGCACGCCCGGCTGGCCGCGTTCACCCGGGCCGAGGCGGGCCGCCTGGTGTCGGCCATCCGGCCCCTCGGCGCCGCCGAACTGCGCCGGGCCGTGGCCGGCCCGCTGGCCGTCGCCGTCATGGCCGAGACGCTCGGCCTCGGGCAGGCGGATCCGGCGCAGGTCCTGGCCTGGTACGACGGGATCGTGGCGGCGGTGCAGGCCGCCGCCGCGGCCGATGCGGCCGCTGGCCGGGGGGGGTCGGGCGGTCCGGACCCGGCCGGCCGGGCCTTCGCCGAGCTCGCGGCCAGCCTGCGCGAGGTCATCGCGACGCAGCCCGGATCGCTGCTGGCCGAGGTGGCCGGCCCGCTGACGCAGGCCGAGGCCATCTCCAACGCGGCCGTGCTGATGTTCGGCGGCATCGAGACGACCGAGGGCATGATCGCCAACGCCCTGCTGCACCTGCTCTCCTCCCCCGCCCAGCTTGACCTGGTGCTGGCCGGTCGCGGCCTGGTGCCCGCGGCGATCGAGGAGTCGCTGCGGCTGGAGCCCGCCGCGGCGGTGGTCGACCGGTACGCGATCCGCGACGCCCGGCTCGGCGGCGCCCGCATCGGGGCCGGAGATCAGGTGACGGTGTCCATCGCCGGGGCCAACCGGGACCCGGCGATCTTCGGCGAGCCTGACGTGTTCGACGTCCGCCGCCCGGACGCCGGGCGCCACCTGGCCTTCGCCCACGGCCCGCACTTCTGCCTCGGCGCCCACCTGGCCCGGCTGGAGGCCGTGACCGCCGTCGAGACCATCCTGGACCTGCTCCCCCGGCTCCGCCTGGATCCCCGGTACCCCAGCGCGCCCCGGGGGGTGGTCTTCCGCAAGCCGCCCGACCTGCGCGTGCGCTGGGACCTGGCATAATGGAACGAGGCCCCCTCCATGTATGAGATGGAGGGGGCCTCGTCCGGCCTCGCCGCACCCGGCCGGCCGGTTGCCCGGCCCACCCGGCACCGCGGGCCGCCCGCCGGTACCGGGTACCCGCACGGGCGCCGGTTTCCCGGCTCCTCACACGTCCCGGGGTGTCCCCGGATGGTGCCCGTTTCCAACGGTGAGAGTATTTCTACTGCTTTCCCGGCGGTCGCGCAAGAGTCCGCGGCAATTCATTCAGAGTTTTTCTCCGTCCACACGATATCCACAGAATACCGGCGGTTATCCGCACGTCACGGTCGCTATCCACCGGTTTATGCACAGCCTGTCCACAGGCTACCTAAAGTAATTCATTGAGCACCGGTATACCGGTCGCTAAATGTAACCGGCCGGTCCTTCCCGCCCGCGGGCGGCGGGCGCAGGCGGCGGGGTGACCTCGAGCCGGTGCGCCCCGCGGAGTAACTTAGACCACGCCCGCTAACGCCGGAGGAGGCGCAATGTCACAGCAGGACGACTTCCCTGAGCGGTTCCACCGGAACCGCCGTGAGCACGGGGGCGCGTCGCAGCGGCTCGACGATGACCAGCTCGCCCGCCTCACCGAGGAAGAGCGCGTCGCCGCCGGGCTCGACGCCTACGACCCTGACGAGGTGCCGCCCGCCACGGACACGCCCCCGGACCCCGAGGACATCACCCTGAACGAGGACTGGCAGGAGGAGCGGGCCGAGGTCCGGCGCGAGGAGGACCTGGGCGAGCTGGGCCCGGTGGACGAAAGTCACCCGTTCCCGCCCACCCGCTACGAGTGAACCGGGGCCGGGAGTCCCGGTAAGGCCGGACCTGGGGCCCTGCCGGGACCCGCCGCCGGAGCGCAGCCTGGCGGCATGAAAAGCGCCAGGCACCTGACGGGGAGGGCCGGCCGGTGGAGCGCGACGCACCCGTGGACGGCCATCGCCGCGTGGCTCATCTCCGTCGCGGTTCTGCTGATCGCCGGCCACCTGGCCGGGACATCCCAGCTGCCTGCCTCGCAGGAATCAGCGGGCGAGTCCTATCACGCCCAGCAGATGATGAGCCGGGACTTCACCGAGCACGCCAGCGAGCAGGTGCTCTTCGACAGCCGCAGCGTGCGGCTCAGCTCGCCGGCCTTCCGGGCCGCGATCTCCGATGTGCTGACCCGCATCCAGGCCACCGGGCTGGTGACCCAGATCCACTCGCCGCTCGACCCCAGGTTCGCCAACCTGATCGCCCCGGATCAGCGGGCCGCGCTGCTCCAGTTCCAGATCACCGGCCCCGTTGACACCGCCGCCAGCCGGGTCGCGCCGGTGCTGGCCGCCGTGCAGGCGGCCGCGGCCGGCCACCCGCAGATCCAGATCGCCGAGACGGGCGACGCCAGCATCACCAAGGCGGTCAACGACACCGTGTTCCGCGACCTGCGCCGGGCTGAGGCGCTGTCCTTCCCGATCACGCTGGTCGTCCTGCTGATCGCCTTCGGCGCGGTGGTCGCCGCGCTGCTGCCGCTCGGGCTGGCCACGACGGCGATCCTCGCCGCCACCGGCCTGGCCGCGTTCACCAGCCACCTGTCCGGGCAGACCACGCAGGCCAGCTCGGTGATGCTGTGCATCGGCCTGGCGGTGGGCGTGGACTACTCGATGTTCTATGTCAAGCGCCAGCGCGAGGAACGCGCCGCGGGCCAGCCGGTGCTGGACGCGATCGAGGTGGCGGCGGCCACGTCGGGCCGCTCGGTGCTGATCTCAGGGCTGACCGTGCTGGCGGCGATGTCCGGCATGCTGCTGACCGGCAACCGGGTCTTCTACGGGATGGCGCAGGCCGCGATGCTGGTCGTGGCCTGCGCCGTCATCGGGTCGCTGACCCTGCTGCCGGCCCTGCTGGCCCTGCTCGGCGACCGGGTGGACCGGGGCCAGCTGCCCGTGGTCAGCCGGCTGCGCCGCCCGGCCGGCCAGAGCCGGGTCTGGACCGCGATCCTGGACCGGGTGCTGGCCCGGCCGGCGCTGACCGCCGCCGCGGCGGCGGGCGTCCTGGTCGTGCTGGCGCTGCCCGTGCTGCGCCTGCACACTGCGGAGCCGGGCGTCAGCGACCTGCCGCAGGACACCGCGGCCGTGCAGACCTTCAACCGCATCCAGCAGCTGTTCCCCGGCGGCGGCGCGCCCGCCGTGGTCGTGGTCCAGGCGCCCGATGTCACGGCGCCTGCCGCGGTCGCCGCCGCCGCGGCGTTCGAGCGGGCGGCGCTGGCCACCGGCCAGATGAACCAGCCGATCACGTTCGTGGTCAACCCCGCCCGCACCGCCGCGATCATCGAGGTGCCGCTGGCCGGCACCGGGGAGGACGCGACGTCCGTCCGGGCCCTGGCCACCTTGCGCGAGAAGGTCATCCCGGCCACGCTGGGCAAGATCCCCGGCGCCCAGGTCGCGGTCACCGGCGAGACGGCCGGCACCGCGGACTTCAACACCCTGATGGGGCAGCGCTCGGCCTGGGTCTTCACCTTCGTCCTGCTGCTCGCCTTCGTCCTGCTGCTGATCTCCTTCCGGTCCGTCGTCATCCCCGCCACCGCGGTGATCCTCAACCTGCTGTCGGTGGGCGCCGCCTACGGCGTCGTGGTCGCGCTGTTCCAGTGGGGGTGGGGGCAGTGGCTGTTCCGCTTCACCAGCGTGCATTCCGTGGCCAGCTGGCTGCCGCTGTTCCTGTTCGTGGTGCTGTTCGGGCTGTCCATGGACTACCACGTCTTCGTGCTGAGCCGGATCAGGGAGAGCTACGACCGCACCGGCCGGACCGACCAGGCGGTGGCCCACGGCATCAAGATCAGCGCCGGGGTGATCACCGCCGCCGCCATCATCATGGTCTTCGTCTTCCTGACCTTCGCGACGATGTCGATGGTTCAGCTCAAGGAGATGGGCGTGGGGCTGGCCGTCGCCGTGCTGCTGGACGCGACGATCGTGCGGGCCGTGCTGCTGCCCGCCACGATGAAGCTGCTCGGCCCGCGGAACTGGTACCTGCCCCGCTGGCTCGGCTGGCTACCGGGTGAGCGCGACGCTGGCCTCGGCGGTGTAGACCAGGAAGGTCAGGGACTCCTGGAAGTAGAGCCGGACCGTGTCGGCGTCGTGCGCCAGGTATCCGATCGATAGATCCTGGCCCAGGCGCAGCTCGAAGTCGCCGCCGCGGCCGGAGAGCAGGAACGCGCCGTCGATGGCGGGCGCCCAGATGATCTCCCCGTCGATGACGCGGGCCAGGTGGTCGCGGATCGGGTAGCCGTGATCGGAGGTCTCGCTCACCATCGTGTAGGCGTCGGCGGACAGCAGCAGCGAGAACGGGCCGCCCACGCCGGCCAGCCGGAGCGCGCTGACCGCCTGGGCGGCCGCGTTCGGGTAGTCGCGGGCCTCGGCGGGCAAGGTGAGCGCGGGGTTGGACGAGCTCTGCCTGATCCCGGCGATCCCGGCGGCCGGGTACCCCTCGAAGACGGCCCGGTCCTCGGCGAAGGCGATCTTCTTGGCCGCGTCCTTGACCGGCTGCCAGTCCGGGTCCTGCGCGCCGCGCTCCACGTCGTCCACGTCCTGCCGGTTCACCGTGAACGGGACGCGCAGCTGGACCAGCGGCTGCGCGGTGCGCAGCTGGGCGAGGACCCCGTCGGCGGGCGCGTCGATATCGCGCAGGTGCCCGGTGCCCACGCCGGACAGGCCCGGCCCTTCGGGGCCGGACAGGTCGATGACCCGGCGCGCGGCGACGTGCTGCTCGAAGGTCCGGCGGGCCTCCTCCTCGATGCTCGCCCAGGCGGCATCGGAGATCGGGGCGAGCTCGCGGTGCAGGTTGTTCATGAGGTGCTCCTCTTCAAGCTGCCGATGCCCAGGGAACCGGGGTCCGCGGAACCGGTGCCGGACGGCCCCGGCAGCGCGCCGGGCGCGGGCGGGACGCCGGGCCCCGGCGAGGCGCCGGGCGGATCCGGGGGGTCGTCGAGGAAGTCCGCCGACGGCGCGAAGTACAGGCTGCCGGTGACCGCCGTGGAGAAATCGAGGATCCGGTCGTAGTTGCCCGGCGGGTCGCCGATGAACATGTGGGTCAGCATCAGCTCGGTCACGCCCGGCGTGGCCGCGTACGCGATGTAGTAGGTGCCGAACTCCCCCCGCCCCACCTCGCCGAACGGCATGTTCGCCCGCAGGATCTGGCGCTCGGTGCCGTCAGGTTCGGAGATGGTGTTCAGGGCCACGTGCGAGTTGGCCGGCTTGACGTCGTCGGCCATCTCGATGTCGGACAGCTTGTAGCGGCCGATCACCTTCTCCTGGCCCTCCGTGGTCAGCGCGTTCCACGCCGCCATGTCGTGCACGTACTTCTGCACGATGACGTAGCTGCCGCCGGCGAACGCCGGGTCGGCCGCGCCGACCAGGGCTGCCCCCGCGGCCGCCTGGCCGGCCGGGTTCTCGGTGCCGTCGACGAAGCCGAGCAGGTCGCGCTCGTCGAAGTAGCGGAACCCGTGCACCTCGTCCGCCACGGCGGCCGCGCCCGCCAGCCGGCTCATGACCTGGGCCGCGAACTCGAAGCACACGTCCATCCGCTCGTGCCTGACGTGGAACAGCAGGTCCCCCGGCGTGGCGGGGGCCTGGTGCACGCTCCCGGCGAGCGCGCGGAACGGGTGCAGCTCGGCCGGGCGCGGCCCGGCGAACAGCCGGTCCCAGGCGGCGGAGCCGATCCCGGCCACGCTGGTCATCGGGCCCTCCGGGGCGCGGAAGCCGACCGCCCGCCGCAGGCCGGACCAGTCGGCGAGCAGGTCCCGGACGGTCGCCTCGCCGCCGGGCTCGATCGTCAGCACCAAGAAGATGGCCGACGCGGTGAGCGGCGCCAGCACCGGCTGCGGCTCAGGCGACGGCACGGCCGGAGCACCTTGTGACGACTCTGTCACCGAACCGCCCCTTCCTGCGTCCGGCATCAAGCTTCCCAGAGGCAAGGCTAGCGGTGCGGGTCCCCGCCAGCCCCCGCGGGGGCGGGAACGGGTGAGCGGGGCACGCGCCGTCTTAGTTAGGGGCCAATGAATGGGGTACGGCGGGTCAGCCCCGTACAAAAGCCCGTAAACGCCCCCTACCCATCCAGCCGCGCCTCTTGAACAGGATGAGCAGGGCGGCCACGGCCGCTATCTCGGTGCCGACGCCGACGGCGAAGAAGGTGACCCCGGCGCCGAGCCGGGTCACCAGCCAGCCGAAGTTCTGGCCGAAGAACCCGGTCAGGAACGACAGCGGCAGGAATACGGTGGCGATGATGGTCAGCTGCTTCATCACGTCGTTGAGCCGGTTGGACACCATCGACATGTACGCGTCGAGCGAGCCGGACAGCAGGTCGCGGTAGCTGTCCAC
>Ga0335073_10016764_pt1 | contig 10238 bp, 7 predicted proteins | sample Lox_Sample_22_FD_207093 | JGI IMG/M metagenome (GOLD analysis project Ga0335073, IMG submission 207093) | Soil microbial communities from Loxahatchee National Wildlife Refuge, Florida, United States - Lox_Sample_2.2 | ecosystem: Environmental > Terrestrial > Soil > Wetlands | place: USA: Florida... | reverse complement strand
ATGATGGCCAACAAGCTCCTCAAGCCCGCGACGCGGGCCCTGATGTGGACGCCGCAAAAGGCAGCAGACGGCTCGCAGAACGGTTACGCCCTTGGCTGGGGCACGCAAACAAAATTTGGTCTTTCTCTGGTCGAGCACACCGGCGGCCAACAGGGCACCAGCACCTCGATCATACTCGCACCGGATCGTGGTGCCGGAATCGTCGTGCTCGCAAACATGGACAACGTAGATTCGGCCGAACTATCCACGGCCATACTAAAGATCGTGCTGGACCTCAATGACAAACCATAGAGCGACGGCTTACAGACCGGCCCAGGTTCGCGCCGTGTTTATGGCCAGTCCCCAAAAACAGCGTCCATCGCACCGCCAAACCAATATTTATAAAACCCCTCGTCGCAGGAGTTCATGGTGTCCCCGTACTTTTCTTTGTAGTGCTTTCCCCAGTGCGGCCGGCGGCCGTCGGAGTCGCAGAATGCGTATTCCTCCGATAAGCCCCAGGAACTGAAGACGCGTCCCGATTTTTTCATAAGGTCCGGATCCGCGGCTAAGGCTGCGACCGCGCGTCCTGCATACAACGGCGTCTCCGACGCCGTATAGTTCGGATCTTTTTTGACCGCGTCCTGCCAATTCGCCTCCGTCACCCCGAAATGCTCTAGCATCGCTTCCGATCGCAGGAATCCGGGCGTCAGCGCTACTGCTGCCACGTTCTTTCGCCGCAGTTCCCGCGCCATCGCGAACGCCAACCGAATCACCGAAGTCTTGGCCAAGTCGTAGAACAAATGCCCACGATACGAATAAGAATCTCCATCGCCGACTTCCACGATTAGCCCCGGGCTTTTCGATCTTGCGCTTGCCTCAACCAACAGCGGCGCCGCGAAGTGGCTCGTAATAATGTGGGTATGCAAAACGTTTCGCAGGTTGGCAAAACCATTTTCGAGGCTCGCCTGCCAAAATGTTTTCCCGAAATCCTGCGGAATGAGTTCGGAAATGTCGTTCACCAGGATGTGCAGCCGGCCTTGTTGTTTTCGAATCTTGGCCATCAGTTTCGCCACTTGCTTCGCGTCCGTGTGATCCAGGACTGCAACAATCCCTGCACCGCCGCGGGCAGTGACCATTGCGGCCGTCTCTTCCACGGTTTCCGGCCGGCGCGAATGGTCGAACGGCGATGCTTTCGTCGATTTACCTCTCGGCAGCCGGTTCCCTTTCGTGCTGCGCCCGGTGCAATAGACTATGGCGCCGGCTTCGCCGAGAGCGAGCGCGATGCCGCGCCCGACGCCGCGTGTAGCTCCAGCGACCAGGGCGACGCGGCCTTTCAGATTGGGTGGAAGGAAGTCGGGGGCCAAGGATCTCCTCCGATGGCGGACATGGAGATTGTAAACAGCAGTTTACTAATGTCAAGTGGAAAATAAACAGGCATTTAGTTATCTTGGAAACGTCATTTCTGGATTTCGAACGCCGCCATGAGCCCGCGCCCCCGCGAAACGTCCGACGAAGAGATCCTCGCCGCAACTGCGCGCGTCATGCAGCGCCGCAGCCCCGCGCAGCTCACCTTGTCCGACGTTGCCAGGGAGGCCGGTGTTGTGCCAGCAACGCTTATCCAGCGTTTCGGCACCAAACGCGGTTTGTTGCTAGCCGCTTGCCGCACTGCGCCGGGGAGCGTCCCGCAGGACTTTGCCGCCGCGCGCGCTCGTCACAAATCTCCGCTCAAGACGCTCATCGAGTTATATGCGGATTGCACCGGCTTTGCTCCCACGCCCGAGGCCGTCGCCAATGGCCTCGCCTATCTCCAGATCGACCTCACCGACCCGGAATTTCATGCCATTACGCTCGCCCAATTTCGGGTCATTCGCGAGGAAACACGCAAGCTTCTCGATGACGCCCTGGCCGCCCGGGAGCTTCGCCCTTGCGACACCAACCATCTCGCCCGACTCATCCAGCACCTCAACGACGGCGCCATGCTCGCCTGGGCCGTCTACCGCCAGGGTTCCCTCGCTTCGTACGTTCGTCGCGCAATCACCGCTCTTCTTGCCCCCTATCGCACCACTCCAACACGAAGCGCCAGGCCATCACCCAAGCGCCGAAACCAGCCCCGGAGGCGCGGCACGCTGTAACCCAGCGCTTACGCGCTTGCTCCCCGCCGGTGGCGCGCCAGAGCGCCGTAGGCGCGGCACACCGCCGCTGTCCTTCGCGCCGCTCCTAAACCGAGGCCAGTTCTGGATCCTCACACGGAACGAGTCTGCACTTTTCCGGTTTTCCGACTTACCAAGATTTAGTCCCCCCGACGTTCATTTTGTGGTAACCTCTTGGCCACCCACCGACGGAAATCGCTCTTCGAGCGATGGAAAACAATAATTGCCAGGTAAATGCGTGGGAGATTCGCGGATGAACGCGACTGGCGCCTTCCCTCCAGTAGGCACCCATGGAAATCGTGACCGCCGGTTTCGACCGGGTATCTACGTCGAAGCGAAAGTGTACTTACGATGAGCTCCGAAGCGCTGGCCTTCCCTTTGGAGCAGGTCGTCTGGCGTCCGAAGGTAAATCCTTGGGCAATTGCCGCCACCGTTTCAATGGCGGCATTTATCGAAATTTTAGACACTACTGTCGCCAACGTTGCTTTGCCTTACATCGCAGGAGGCTTAGGAGCGAGTTACGACGACAGCACCTGGGTCCTCACGTCCTATCTCGCAGCAAACGCCATCATCCTGCCCATGAGCGGATGGCTCGCCGAAATAATCGGCCGCAAGCGCTATTTCATGCTCTCCCTATTTGTTTTCACGGTCAGTTCTTTGCTTTGTGGACTCGCGCCGACTCTGCCTATATTGCTCGGCTTCCGAGCTGTGCAAGGCCTCGCTGGAGGCGGATTGCAACCGATGGCCCAAGCGATTCTCAACGATGCCTTTCCGCCCGAGAAGCGCGCCATCGCCTTCGCTCTCTACGGCATTTCTGCGGTTCTTGCCCCGACGGTGGGCCCGATGCTCGGAGGATGGATCATCGACAGCTATTCCTGGCGCTGGATCTTTTTCATTACCTTGCCAGTGGTTCTGCTTGCTCTCTATTTGACCCATAGGCTGGTCGAAGATCCACCCTTCCTCCGCCGGCTGAAAAGTGGGGGAATCCGCGTGGACTACATCGGAATATCCATGTTGGCGCTCGGAGTGGGTTCCCTGCAGATACTCTTGGATAAGGGCCAGGAAGACGATTGGTTGGGTTCGCATTTCATCACCACCCTCGCGGCAACCGCGGCGGTTTGCCTCATCATATTGGTCATCTGGGAGTGGTTCCGAAGAGATCCGATCATCGACGTTCGTATGTTCAAGAGCTTTAACTTCGCCGCGGCCAACCTGATGATGTTCATGATGGGCTTCCTGCTTTTCAGCACCTTGGTTTTGATTCCCGAATTTCTGCAGACGCTGATGGGTTACACCGCCGGACTCGCGGGTCTTGTTCTCTCCGGAGGGGGAGTGGTCTTGTTAATAATGATGCCCATCACCGGCCGGCTAACTTCCAAGATTCAGGCCAGATACTTGATTGCGGCGGGATGGCTGTGTCTGGCCATCGGACTATTCTACTCGGCTCACCAGCTCGATTTATCCATCAGCTTCCGTTTTGCCATGTGGCTGCGCATCACGCAAGTAGTGGGCATCGGATTTCTTTTCGTCCCCATCACCGCGGCAGGTTACATCGGAGTTCCTCCAGAGAAAGGCGACAGCGTTTCCGGAATGATCAACTTCATGCGCAACATCGGCGGCAGTATAGGAACTTCATTGGCGACCACTCTGATTGTTCGGCGATCTCAGTATCACCAGCAAATCCTTGTCGGCCATCTCACTCCCGCTATCCCGGCTTTTCGTTCCGCGTTGCATGCGCTGAGCTCTCAAATCGCACATTCTGGGCTTAGCGCCACGGACGCCCGCAAACAGGCCATTGCCAGGTTCTACGGCTTAGTGATTCAACAAGCACACGTGCTGTCTTACATGGACACTTTTTGGATCCTAGGCGCGTTTTGCTCGTTGATGTTCGTTCTCGCATTTTTCTTGAAAAAGAATGATCCAAGTGCGAGCGGTGGTGTGGCAGCCGGGTAAGGATATGCCTGACAACGTGAGAATTGCCGTCACTACCCCGGACGGAACCAAGGTGCAGACAGAGTTCGACCTCCGCCAACTTAAATAGTTCGGTAAAAGGTGGCAGGGTCCTGATTAACAGCGGTAATCGGAAAAGTCAATCGGCTCAAAACCACATGCCGGGTAACCCGACTTTGGGAAACCTGGGGACAAGAACGTGTGAAAAAATCGATTCTCGGGATTTGGGGAGTGATTCAAAATCTGTCCCGGCATCCCAAACGTCGTTTATAAGCCTTCTAAAAGAGAAATTCTTGAACGCCAATTTTGCTGAAATCGCGAATCTGCATTTTTTCACACGTTCCAAACGGGAGGTTCCCCGAACCATTCGACCTCAAACCGTCTCACCAAACTCCCAAATTCCCTCCAACCCCTTCCATCCACGCCACTTCCCCGTCTCACGTTCGAATCGTTCACTCACAGTACTGTACCTTGACAGTAATGCAAATCGGTGGTAACATATTCTATGATTCGGCGCCGCTCCACGCCCCTGCCTTTCTTCCACTCTCGATCCACCACCGCGCACTCCGCCATCCTTCTCCCCGTACACGCAGGAAACGCCGCAAACCCTTTCCTATCATGCGCTTACTTCATAACTTGCGGACACCCCGGGGGTAGGGGTCTCCATCTCGGCGCTCTCCGCTCGAGGTCTGCCGCAGCCCGGCGTCACCGGATCGTCGCGTTTACAGATGCCCCCTCGAGTGCTACTGTGCCAGTCCAGCGTGCACGTACACGCAATTCATTCTGGCTTGCTCACCTTCTCAGGGAAGCGGCCCTAACGGCGGACTCAAACGTATGAATCGCTCACGGATCACAACGACGAGGGCCATCGCTCTCGCGGCGGGGTTCTTCGCAGCTTGCTTTGCCCTCCCCACTGCGGGGCGGGCGCAGCAGGCCACGCAGGAGCTGCAACCGCCCGTGGCTCCCGCGGACGCGCCTTACCTGAACCCCAAGCTTCCTCTCGAACAGCGTGTAGATGACTTGATTTCCCGCATGACGCTCGAAGAGAAAATCGCGCAGCTCGGCCACACTGCTCCTTCCATTCCCCGCCTGCATGTTCCCGAGTACAACTGGTGGAACGAAGGGCTTCACGGTGTTGCCCGCGCTGGAATCGCCACTGTATTTCCCCAGGCCATCGGCATGGCCGCCACTTTCGATGTGCCTCTACTGCACCAGGTCAGCGATACCATCAGCACCGAATTTCGCGCCAAATATTACGAAACCTTGCATCCCGACGGCTCTTCCGACTGGTATCGCGGCCTCACCGTTTGGTCTCCCAACATCAATATTTTTCGTGATCCGCGCTGGGGCCGCGGCCAGGAAACCTATGGCGAAGATCCTTTCCTCACCTCGCGTCTCGGCGTAGCGTTCGTCACTGGTCTGCAAGGCGGCGATCCCGAGTATTTCAAGACCGTTTCGACGCCCAAGCATTTCGCCGTGCATAGCGGACCTGAATCCACCCGCCACACCGTCGACGTCCACGCTTCCCGCCACGACATGGAGGACACCTATCTACCCGCGTTCCGTGCCACGGTCATGCAAGGGAAGGCCGAATCCGTGATGTGCGCGTACAATTCGCTAAACGGCCAGCCCGCATGCGCCAATCCCGATCTGCTTCAAGAGCATCTCCGAAAGGATTGGGGATTCCAGGGCTACGTTGTCTCCGATTGCGGGGCGGTCACGGATGTTTTTGTCGGCCATCATTTCGCACCCACTCCCGAGCAGGGCGTCGCTGCAGTCTTCAAGGCGGGCATGGATCTCATCTGCGGCGACTATCGTCATGCAATGAGCACGGAGCATGCAGCCATTCTGAACGCGGTGCATCAGGGATTGCTCTCCGAAGCCGATCTCGACCGCTCTCTGCGGCGACTCTTCCTCGCCCGCTTTCGCCTCGGCATGTTCGATCCGCCTTCCGACGTTCCGTACTCTCGCATCACTCCCACGGACAACGATACCGAAGCGCATCGTCAACTCGCCCTTCGCATGGCCCGTGAATCCATCGTCCTGCTCAAGAACAAAAACAACGCGCTTCCCCTTAAGAAAGCGCCCGCAACGATTGCCGTCATTGGGCCGAATGCCGACAGCCTGGACGCGCTCGAAGGCAACTACAACGGCACGCCGTCGAAGCCGATAACTGTGCTTGCCGGGATCAGGAATCGCTTTCCTCAATCCAAGATCGTTTATGTCGAAGGCACGGGCTTGATCGGCCCGGTCACCAGATCCATACCCACTAGTTCACTGTGCACCGATGCTCCCTGCAGCGAGCATGGGTTGAAAGCGGACTACTTTTCCAATATGACTCTGAAAGGCTTACCCGTGATGAGCCGGACCGATGCCGCCGTCAATTTCGCCTGGGGCGATACGGGCATATCACCGCGATTGCTCAAAAATTACTCCGTGCGCTGGACTGGTTTCCTGGTGGTGCCTGCGTCTGGCGACTATCTTATCGGCTTCACCGGGCAGGATGGCTACCGCCTTTGGCTGGATGGCAACCTCCTCGTTGAAGACTGGACCGTTCATCATCCTGCTTCCACGCTCACCAAGAAGGTTCATCTCGAAATGGGCCATCCCTATTCGCTCAAAATCGAATATTTTCAGGACGTTCGCAGTTCCGAATCCCGCTTGATATGGAGTATTCCCGACGACGAAGAGCGCAAGGCCGTCGACGCCGCGCGCAACGCGGATCTAGCGGTTGTGGTCTTAGGGCTTTCGGCCCGGGTCGAGGGCGAGGAAATGCGAATTGACGCCGAAGGTTTCGCGGGTGGCGACCGGACCCTCATCGATCTGCCCTCTCCCCAAGAACAGCTGCTCGAACGTGTTTACGCAGCGGGCAAACCCACCGTTCTCGTCCTCATGAACGGCAGCGCTCTCGCCGTCAACTGGGCCAACGCCAATCTTCCGGCCGTCCTCGAAGCCTGGTATCCCGGCGAAGAAGGGGGCACTGAGGTGGCGGAAGCCCTCGCTGGCGACTTCAGTCCCGCTGGCCGCCTGCCTGTCACATTTTACAAATCCGTGGACCAGCTTCCGCCCTTCGACGATTATTCCATGGCCAATCGTACGTATCGCTATTTCGACGGCGAGCCGCTCTATCCCTTCGGCTACGGCCTAAGCTACACGTCCTTCACTTACCAAGACGCGCGCGTCGATCACGCGAAGATCTCTTCCAAGGACACCGTCACTATCTCCGCGGAAGTGAAAAACATCGGACCCGTCGCGGGCGACGAAGTCATCCAGCTTTACATCACCCACACAAGGGTTGGGGGTGCGCCGTTGCGCGCTTTGCAAGGTTTCCAGCGCCTGCATTTTGAGGAGGGCGAGAAAAAGACTGTGAAGTTCGTCCTTCGCGGCCGCGATCTGAGCATCGTCGACGAATCCGGGAAGCACCGCATCGTTCCCGGCAAAGTCGATGCCTGGATCGGCGGAGGCCAGCCCGTCACACCTGCAAGCTTGCCCAAGACCTCCGGGGTTGCCGCGCATTTCACCATCACCAGCGAAGCCACTCTGCCCGATTAGTCTTATGATCTGTGCCGGCACCCGCCTCACAGGCTGAGAAAAAAGCGGAAAGATTTTTCTTGTCAAATGGTCCAAGATGTAGTATTCTTCATTTGCGTTTGTTGCTCTTGTATCGCCTTTGGATTTGTAAAGCGGTCGCAGGGTCAAACTTGCGGCCTTTTTTTACGTTCGAGGACGGCCGGAACTCTCAAGAGGGGTTCGGAATTCGAGGCACCAAATAGCTCAATCTAGTAATGCTCGGTTGCAAGCCAGCCGACAGAAAAGAGTACAGCAGTGAGTAAAGAACAAGGAACAGTGAAGTGGTTCAATGCCAGCAAGGGCTTCGGGTTCATCCAGCGCCAGAGCGGTGAGGACGTTTTCGTCCATTTCTCCGCAATCGTGGCTGATGGCTACAAGTCGCTGAATGATGGCCAAGCGGTTGAATTCGAAGTGACCAAGGGCCCCAAGGGCCTGCAGGCCTCGAACGTCCAACCCCTCTAATTTCACTTCACAAAAATACGGAACGGGCGGTGCGCTTCGGCGTCCCGCCCGTTTTTGTTCTCTTGGCGCTGCTCGAGCCGCTGGCAACACTAACTCCTCACTCCGTTATTCGGCCCTTCGTTTCCCTCGCCAGAAACAGTCTTGTATCTCGGACATCTCCAAGTTCCGTAATTGGCCCCGCGTGCTCTTCATGGAAGTACAGTATCAAGTTCGTAGCACGGTACGTTCAGTCTATTGCCTCAGCTCGCGTCAGAGCAGACCATTGAGTCAGTCCCGGCTAGGCTCCTTAAGGCAAGCTGAACCTGCGGCGCGCGAAGGGAGTGCGATTAACTATGGCCGCCCTCAACCGCAAGGACTTGGATCAACTCGAACGGCGGGAACTCCACCTGACTGTCCTCGCAGCGGTTTTTGTTCTCGTTCAGGCCGCTGGACTTGCTGTGCTTATGTACCCCCTGGTTTTCTTGCGTCCCGACACCGGCAACAAATGGACCCTTCGCGTCGCCTACATCGGCTTTTGCGTCTTAACGCTGCTTTTTTCAGGCTACCTTTTGGATCGCCAGCGGCTGGTCCACAAATTGAAACAGAACTTGATCGAGCAACTCGAGCGAAACGTTCAGCTTCGCCAGCAGGCCAGCGCCGACATTTTGCAATCCATGCCCGGCCAAGACCATTTCTGGGATCGTCTAACAATGGAGCATCGAAGAGCCATGACCATGCACACGGCGCTTACTCTCTTGCTCGTCCAGTCATCTCGTGGTCCGAATGACAAGAACGCCAAGGAACGGGAAGCCGCCTGGGGCGAGGCCGCCAAAGCCATCTCCAGCAAGCTCCGTCCCACAGATTCCATCTACAATCTGTCGCCGGAACTTTTTGCGATTGTCCTGCCGGAAACGGACTCGATGAATGCCAAGCGCGTCGCGGTTCGGCTCCAGGAAGTGCTTCAAGCAGTCCGCGCGAAGCACGGCTTGTCTTTCGACATCAGCGTTCACAATTATCCCGAGCATGTACAAAGTTCGCACGAGCTCGAAGACATCGTAAAGTCTTTGCTTCCGGAAGGGCAGAAATGGGAGTCGCCGGTCCAACCGCAACCGGCCTAGAGCCCCATGCGCTTTCCGGGCCTCTCCCGATTAAGCGAGCGCTTGCTTCAAGTCCGCGATAAGGTCTTGTGAGTCCTCGAGGCCGATTGAGACGCGCACAGTCCCAGGGCTCACCCCCGCAGTTCGCAATTCTTCTTCGCTCATCTTGTAGTGCGAGCTGTAAACGGGAAGGATCACCAGGGATTCGACTCCTCCGAGACTCGCCGCCAGCAAAAAGAGCCGCACGCGATCGCAGAATCGCCGCGCGGCGGGCAATCCGCCCTTCAAATCAAACGCCATCATCGAACCGAAACCGCGCATCTGTTTTTTGGCCAGCTTGTGGTCGGGGTGGGATGCCAATCCCGGATAATGCACGCGCGCGACTTTAGGATGCCTTTCCAGAAACTTCGCCACCGCCATCGCGTTTTTGCACTGCCGTTCGACGCGCACTCCCAGCGTCTTTATGCCGCGAATCAAGAGGAAGGCGGCACCGGGATCCATCGAACCACCCAGATAAATCACCATGTGCCTCACGCGCTCCATCCAATTCTTGTTCCCCGTTACCACCCCCGCAATCAGGTCTGAATGTCCCGCCAGCGCCTTCGTCGCGCTATGCACCACCATGTCGTAGCCCAGCGCGATGGGATTCTGCAGCACCGGAGTCGCGAACGTATTGTCAATGATCGAGACCAGCTTGTGTTTTTTCGCGAACCCAACCGCCTTTTCAATGTCCACGAGCCGCAGCGTAGGATTCGTCGGAGTTTCCACATACAGAACCTTGGTCCGCGGCGTGACGAGGCTCTCGATGCCTTCCAGATCCATCCCCACACGATGCACCGTAATCCCCATATCCGGAAAAAGATCGCGCATCAACCGGTAACTGCCCCCATAAAGTTGTGCCGTCGAAATCAGTTCGTCGCCGTGTTTCAACGCGCCGAGCAGCGCGCTCGAAATCGCCGCCATCCCCGACGCCGTGACGACCGCAGCCTCCGCCCCTTCCAGAGCCGCGATTTTCCCCTCCGCCACCGCGAGCGTCGGGTTGCCATAGCGC
>Ga0335073_10016763_pt1 | contig 10239 bp, 14 predicted proteins | sample Lox_Sample_22_FD_207093 | JGI IMG/M metagenome (GOLD analysis project Ga0335073, IMG submission 207093) | Soil microbial communities from Loxahatchee National Wildlife Refuge, Florida, United States - Lox_Sample_2.2 | ecosystem: Environmental > Terrestrial > Soil > Wetlands | place: USA... | reverse complement strand
GATCAAAGGAGAATCGCGTCGCTCATTTTCGGACCCTTAGCGTCCAAAGCTATTTGCTTTGCGGCTTTAGCATACGAGTTTTATCTGGAAGACACGGATCGTGCTACTGCACAAAAAGCCCTCCAACCTTCGATTGAATCTCTTTCGTCGTCATCTGGTCGCACTCCTACGACTGAGATTGCCTATGCGAGATGGTTGATCATCAAAGTTTCCTTAGACGTACGCTTACCTTTCGATTTCTGCCTTCGTGAGGTCGTCGAATTTTCTCGAAATCTTCGACCGCTTCGAAGGCTGCCCGGAACACTGACGGAATGGGAGCGACTGTGGATGGATAATTCTGAGCTCTACTACATTCAACGACTCTGGAATCGACTTGCAACCGGCGTTGCGTCTCCCGTTCTCAAAAGTTCCGAAAGTCTCGAGTCTCTGATACAACTCCTAGAAGATTCTACTCCACCTGTGCAACCTTCGACTGTATCGTGGTTGGAAATCAGACGCCTCATGTTAATGACACGTTGCTATTTTGCACTTCTCTTATGGGGGACGGCCGTCTCCACAGACAAGTTGATCAGCCTCGATCGAGAACGTGAACGAAAGATTGACATTACCAACGACACCATCATTCCTCGAATTGGGGGTTTTCTGCAATCGGAACATATTGAATCGGTCGGTCTGCGAGTGTTTTCGTGTGAGCCATCCAAGAAATTTGATCAGCCTTTCACCAAATCGGTAGCGGGGATCTCGATGTCGCTAGGACAGGACAAACTGACCCTCGACGCATTATCGCATTACTATATCGCGAACCTCATGTGTGACACTTGCCTCGAGCTGCATCGACCTCCAAATAAGTTCGCTGCTTCCTGGGCCGCTTCTCTGTGCAGAGTTGTCTCAGCGCGCAATGATGAGATATTCTACGAAGAAAACATCAGAGATCTCTTTCTCGCTGGACTTTTCATCTCTAAATCCGATGACAGAGGTACTCGCTTTTAGGCTATCTCTAATATATTCAGAGCATCGAGAATGGATCAAATCTCGTCTGGGGGTGCTGATCCAACGGTCGTACTTCCGATTTCAAGGAGGGATGAATGCGTTGATGCTTTCCGTTATGCGTTGTTTATTGCCGTTTCTGGACCAAGCAGCCGGATGCTCTTCTGTAAGAGAAATTTGGGCACTGACGCATGAAAATGGGTACCCGTTATGGAAGTGTATTGTTAGTCTCCTGAAATTTGGTTAGTACTCAGGGGAGATGGGTATCGGGATCGGCAGTACGAGGGTAATTGACGGCTATGTATAGATCATGAGAATATTTGGACTGTATTGGATCTCTCATATAGTTACGGCGTTCTGGAAAGTTCTGAGTTCAAGTTATCATTGAATATGTAGATATCTCAAATAAATAGGTAAAATATTTGCTGGGATCATTTCTGAAAATCTACCCTTTTTTCGACCAGGATCGTATCGCATCATAATTAGGAAATCACATCGATTGGTTGGGACGGCTTGTCGGCAATCATAACTCCCCGTCATAGCGAGGCTGTGCAACACCTTGAAATGTAAGGGCTCTTTCTTTCAACCAGTGTTATCACAGGCAGCGGTATCCCTTCCCCTCTTCTCACCTTCCTCGCTCTCTCGACGAAGGCAATTTTGCACAATCCCATCGATGCTCGATCGACCATGGCAGATCTCATAGGCAACGGTCTCAACGTCTACAACCAGACCGAAGCTTGGTCCCCTACCAACTGCGTCCCCCTTTCTCGGAACCTGAATTTCTGGAACCTCTGCGTCTTTTTCGGCACCAATGCCTTTGCACATGCCGCGACCATCCATGCTCGCACGGGAGCCACCAAGACAAACACCCTTCGCCGAATGTGTCTGATGCTCGTCGCCCCAATTACCGCGGGCTCAGTTGCCACGTACGCCATCATTTCGTTCATCCTAGGGGTCAAACAAGGCGGGCTAAAATGGGCTCATTTCCTGGGTGGGAAGGAACATTTAGAAGAAGCGGTTCCAGTGGGAGCTGTAGGGATACAGATACCACGGGATTTGGCGCCTGTGGTGGCGGGGAGATGGAAGTTAGTTGGCGATGAACGACATTCGTTGATGTTGAGTCATGAGCGGTCACATCCTCGTAAAACGTCACGGGAACCACATATTCCGGCGTCGGACGCGCTTCTCGAATTTATTTTACCGCCGCAATCACGACTTCCGGGGTATCGGAACTATAAATTTTATCCGTCGTCGAGTTTTGCGAACGAATTGATTGCGGTAGTACAACTGATATACGGGATTTATCAGCTTGTCCTCCAATACGGAGGACAGATAACGCTGATGGGACTGAGTAGTCCATATTGTTGTGCGATTCCGTACCTACTTATGAGTCTCATCAATCTCGTCGCCAATCTCCTGATGCCTAATTACTCTCACATTGTCATCATTCCACCAAAAGAGCCTTCACTGACACGAACGTCGTCGCTCACTCTCCTCCCTTCGCATAAACCCCTCCGATCCGAACAGAAGTCTAACAATCCGCCAAAGAATCCCTCCGTCTCGCGATCCTCGACGACTACTATGAGTGCAGATGACAAGAGTATCAGCTCGACCGAAAAACCCATTCGTTCAGAAACACAAGATCTCGAGGCTGGGGTAAAGAAGAATATGTTCCGTCGATCAACATGGAGTATGGGGAAGAGATACGCTACCGAGGAATTCGAGTGGGATCGACAATACCTTTCCATCCGCGCCATCCTTGCACGGGGACAGAAACCCGAAGCCATTCTGACGAAACGGGAGCGGAAAAAAGTTATGTGGCAAAAGAACCCCGAGTTAAGTTATATCACCTGGACAGTGCGGTGGTCATGGTGGGGAAAGGGATCAGGTGTACGATTCTGTTCATCTTGGTCTCGGGAGACCCATCCGTCCAAGGACAAAGAGCGGGAATTGGAGTTGTGGCTGGAACGCCATTATCCCGGCGTCGAAACGTCGATTCATGCGAAACCCTTGAGAGTGTATCAATGGTCACGGTATATCTCAGTGGTATTCACGTTGGTGGTCACGACGGCAGTGTTGGGAGGGCTGACCAAATTCAAATTTATGGTTGGGTTGTATGCTGGACGGTTCATCTCGTGGATTTACATTCCCCCAACGATTCTGCTTATTCCATTTTTGATCCTTGAGCTTAAAAAGACGAGTGCGGGCTTTTATGCCTGTGTGGACGCATTTTCAGGGTACATCACTCTCGGGTGTCATACTGACGATAGGACTGTGAATAATTTATTGTGGTCGGCGTATATTGGAGCGATGGTTCAGCTCGGTCTTGCATTATGGGCAGTTGGTGATTGCAGTGTATGGTCACAAGCCGACAATCAGACGTGGCTGCAACAATAAGATTTAATATACATTCAGTAATATTAGGCCTCGGATTTGACGTCTTCCATCATAGTAACGTCACCTTCTGTAATCTCCTGAAAGTCCATCCTCTCTTCATCTTCCCGTTCCTCCTGTCGAACCTTCTCGGCCTTGACTTTTCTCGCCATAACTTTATCTTCCCTGATAGTCTGCATCGTCACTTCCTGTTGACACCCGCTCACAGGACAGCGACATCGCCCTCCGGCCTGTCTCACCAACTCTTTAATCGCGTCCAAAGAGTATACATGTGGACAGTTGATGTTTTTGACGGGTTTGTCGAGAAGTTGTAGAGTGATGGGACATTTGAGGGATCGGATTTCCTGGTCGATAATAATGTCGTCATCGGACTCGGCGGAGGCGAACCAGTTTTCAGGTGCCGGTTTATTCTTGTTGAGAATGTCCCAGACGCCACGTTTGAAGTCTTGGAACTCGGCGACTCGGGAGTACTTACTTTCGTCGGTTTGCGCGAGGTATGTTTCGGAAAGTCGCGTCGTCTCATTGGCAAGAACCTCATTGAGTGCAATCTAAAAATTAGAAGGATATCGAGAAGCGGAGGGGGTAATACAGGAGGTTGTGCGTCATTCACGGCATTTTGACTCGCTTGACAAGTGGCTGCAATCGCTTTGTCGACGTGTTCTAAACGTTGACTTGCATCAATCATGTCCATCAACATCCGTTCCAACATTGTAATCCTCTATCCGTTAGTCACGTTTTCGAAGCAAGGAACCTCATTCTTGCCGTCCGGGTCTTGAAGTTTTGCAACCGCTTCGGCAGAGGTACTGATTACGTTGAAAGAAGCTATAATCGCGTTATTCACCTTTTTGCCATCGTCCTTGAACACGAGAAGACTCTGGATCTCCTCGGGCTTATAGTTGGCCACGGACGGGAGATTCAGAATCTCCTCCGTGATCTCTGTCGGTGCTGATTTAGCAGGTTTCTTTTTCCTACCCGAGGAGGAAGACTCAGTCGTCTCGGCGGAGGCGAGAGATCTTCGTGAGGAGACGACTCGACTACTACCTCGATTTTGTCGTGAAGACGCTGTTGTTGGCGTATCCTCTTCCTCATTGTCAGAGACTACGACTCCTCGGCGGCGAGACATGGCGGAGGATTCGAGGCTGGGTGTGTCGCTCTGGGAGGTGTGTGTGGCGTGTTGACGAGACGCGACTCAAAAGGGAAATTTGTTTCGATGACTCAGCAGATCTCCCAAAAAGATCCGGAATCTTTGGAGAATTTGCGGAAAAGTCGAGCGCACCGATGGGCAAGGCCAGCAAAGACAAGGTATGCCTGTCCCGTGAGATATCGCTGACGACACAGAGAGATGCATACTATAGACTGGCCAAAGAACAAGGCTACAGAGCACGTTCGGCATTCAAACTCCTCCAACTAGACGAGGAATTCAATCTCTTCAAGGGTACCGGCACTAAAACCCCTGAGCTGAAATGAGATAGATGTAACTCGAGTCGTCGACTTATGCGCCGCTCCAGGATCATGGTCCCAAGTCCTTTCTCAGAAAATACCGTACTCCGCCAATTCCATATGTTTTCTAACTAAAGCGGCCCCGACAGAATAATCCTAGCGCTGGATCTTCAACCCATGGCACCCCTCCCGGACGTCATCCAAATTCAAGCCGACTTGACCCACCCTTCCACCCCGCCCATCCTCCTCTCGCACCTCAAAAACCAAAAAGCCGAGCTCGTAGTCTGTGACGGTGCTCCTGACGTCACTGGTCTGCACGACCTAGACGAATACATACAAGCACAACTTCTCCTCTCCGCCGTCCAGCTCGCAACACGAGTTCTCGTTCCCGGGGGAACTTTTATCGCGAAGATATTCCGTGGACGAGACAGTGATGTGCTATTCGCGCAATTACGGACACTGTTTGCAAGAGTCGTGTGTGCCAAGCCGAGAGCGTCAAGGGGATCATCGTTGGAGGCCTTCGTTGTGTGCAGAGAGTTTACACCGCCAGAGGGGTTCAGTGATGCGATGGAGAATCCGTTTCCTGCTGTCGTCAAGGAGGAACGGTATCATATGGAACGATGGATCGCCCCGTTTATTGCCTGTGGGGATTTATCTGCCTTTGACAGCGATGCAACGTACACGGACGTCGTAAAGGGACAAAGTCTAGATCCAATCCAACCGCCAACAAAACCACCCTATCGAAGAGCCGTTCTCGTCCGTCGAGGTCAAGATGGCGGAGAACCTATCAACGACAATAACACTAGTATAATTAAATGAGTCTAATGTATACAAATATCTTCAACCAAACACTTTCGCCATGGGATTTGGAATTGAATAAAAAAAAACATCCTCGGAATTATTCCCGCATCGAAAACAAATACAACACCTCCTCCAAAGATAGTTTCTGGGCACCTTGTCCCTTTCTCCTGATAACACCGTCTCCCAATGCTCCACTCGCTGCTTCCCTCTTCTTCGCCTGCAACTCTCCAATCTTCTCGTCCACGGAATTGCGGATAGTGAGTTTATGGACCACCACTCTCCTCGTCTGGCCGATCCGATGGACACGGTCGATGGCTTGTTCCTCAATGGCCGGGTTCCACCACATATCAAGCATGATGACGCGGGATGCAGACGTCAGATTTAGGCCTACAGACCCTGATTTCAGGGACACGAGGAGGACGGGCATGGACGTGGTACGGAAGGCGGTCAACATTGCATCGCGTTGCTCTTTGCGCATTTTTCCGTCATCTAGAAAAGGGGTTAGCGCAAGGAAATTGCAGGTTTGGAAGGGGAGTTACAGCGTCCGTATTGGAGATTGTGGTCGCGAAGGAAGGGTTCGATGAGATCTAACATGGATGTGAATTGCGAGAACACGATAGTTTTGACGGGAGTGTCGTCGACGTCGGTGTTGAGAATCTCGAGCATTCGACGGATTTTAGAGGATGAAGGTCTGCCGACACTCTCCTTCTCGATTTGAAACTTTTTTAAATTCGTTTCGCAATCTTCACATCTCTCCTTCCCGTTCGTGATTCTACATCAATCACCGCTTAGAAGGGGGTGTACATGGTAAAACAGATGGCACACTTTGCTTCAATTCCCAATCCACTCATCATATTAACCAAGTCGTCGTCGTCTGGTTTCACGGGTTCCTGATTCACTGCATCCTTCTCCTCCTCCACTTTGCCCCTGAGTAAATCGATATGATCGGTCGCCTGTCGCAGACGCAACAACATGGTCAACAAACCCATTATATTCTTACTCAATCCACCCCTGGACTGTTTCAAGTCTTCGATGACTTGCTGTCCCCTCGTCAACAAATCATCATAAAACTTGCGTTCATGACGGTCAAATTCAAGTTCCTCACAAATGACTTCTTTCGCAGGGATAAACACTCCATTGTCCTTCCATCAACCTCTGTCTGTACGCGGGGGCTAAGGGTGGGTGAACCTTGAGGATATCTTTTGTGCGACGGAGCATGATTGCACGAAGAAGCGTACGCAGACGCGTGAGCGCAAGGGACATATTTCCTCCCTTTGCCTGTCGTGTAATCCGATCTTTCCAGTAATTCCACTCTGCAAAGGGAGGGATGCGAAGGAACTTGACAAGAGAGTAGACGTCGTCAACGGTATTCTGGTATGGCGTTCCCGTTAAACACCAGCGAAATTCGGCGGTCAGAGCACAACATGCCAACGACATTTTTGCCCGCGGGTTTTTAATCGTATGTGCTTCGTCTGGTCACAGTTAGCTCCCCTTTAACTTTTGGGTACTACCAAGGACGATTCTCCACCAGTTTACGAGGAAAATTCCGCGTCCTTCGGGTGTGGTGTCGTCTGCTTGTGCTGCGCCTCTGTGAAAGTATTCTGAACTTACAGTGTCGTACGTGGTGATGACGACGTCCCATCTTGTGAGTCGTCGGGGCTCTTTCTCTCGTTTTGGACCGTGGTGGACGTAGACACTGAGATTGGTCTTTTCAACAATTTCTCGTCTCCATTGATCGGCCAAGGCGAGAGGAACGACAAGTAATGTCCCTTTACAAAACTCTGTATTGGACCTTTCTCCGTCCTCGAATGGACGTGGTCTAGTCAGGATTAAAGCTAATGTTTGGATCGTTTTTCCCAGACCCATCTACTCGTCAATATACGTCGTCGTAAGGGGGAGAAGTGGGGGGAGACGTCGTCAGCGAGGATTCCACCATATTTGCCTTTCCCCTTTTTATCGAGGGTTGTTTCGTGGTTACAGAGGAACTCGAGCCCGGAGATTTGATGTTTCATCAAGGTCACGTATAATCCATCTACTTTTCCTGCTGTATCATCGTCATCTTGGTCTTTCTCCTTTGTCGAGTCCTCGTTGTCTTTTTCTGGTTCCAATGCGGCTTCGAAAAAGCTTTTCAAGGCTTCTTGTTCCTTGTCAGGGGTCATGACGGGAACTCCGTTGTAATGGGAAGAGAGCACGGTGTCGGGGTGAATGAAGAATGATGAGGAGGGGGGAATGTATGGTGATGGACGCGGTGCATTCGACGGAATATCGAATGGAGTAGCATTGAGTCTGTTCATGGAGGAGGGGAGTCGAACTCCGTTGGTCGAGAATGCTGGACGTGGTAGAGAATCGGACTGATGCTGCGATACTGGTTGTCCAGCTGAGGGCTGGGGATTTTTGCTGCTGGGTTTTCGATCCGAGGAAGAAGCATGTGATGGAACACGCGCAGAGTCGAGTTTGTAGCTAGGTTTACGGACGTCGACCTTTGAAGACTTCCATAATGTGGAGTTGGCGGGAAGAAGAGCGCCAGGGTCAATAAATTGAGAGGCTACTATCAACATAGTCACTAATATGGTGTGTACCTTTCCTGATTCCTTGAGGACGATCATTTTCAGGTTTGTCCACAGGCTTCGCAAACGGTCCAGGGATAATATTATCCCGATCACGTTCCTTGAGGGCTCTGACCCGTGCCGACGACTCTGATTCACGACGCGTTGCCTTGGGAGAACTCAATGGAGAGATTTCAGGGGATGATTTTGTGAGGTCGTAGAAATTATTTGAGGTGTATGGTTTGTGGGGACTGGAAGGAACTCTCTTTTTCGGAGACGCAGGAGGGACTGTCGTTGTCGTCGTTGAAGCAGACATGGATGTTTGTGTGTTACGACTGCTCTTCCGTCGTCATCAAACTCGATTGTGGCCAACTTTGCCATCCTCAGAGTTCAAAGGTACGAACCTTCTTTTCCTGACGATGATCCGCAAAACTTCTTTGTTGTGATCATCGTTGCTGCGACAACCACACCCTTAAGGTTAGGACTGGGATACGACTCTGATTAGCTGAGAGATCGCGAGCGCTTGAAGCGAGCACCCATACCGGTGGGTCTATACAGTAAAATCCCATATTTTATGGGCTCAACCAAAGCAAGCGTTTTTCTCAATTTTCTTTTGCACAGTTCACACCGCCTTGATGTCCTCTTTCATTCAGCTGTACCCCGCTCTCAATAGCACAAGAAATGATTGAACTGCAGCTGGGGGTCGTCGGGTTATACTTGCGGGTGTCGGATTAATGAGGAAAGGTACAAGTGGACCCACTTTTCTTCACCTCTGCCATCGCCTTGTCCATCTGATGTAGAACTTTAACTGTCATCCATCTCATCCATTACCGGTCAAATCATCGGCAAGACTAAGATATCATGCCTCCCAAGCGTGGTGGTCGTGCGGCGGCTTCCGCGCCTGCCAAGAGTAGTAGACGGATACGATGTGACATCAGACTAGGCTCTTGAGCAACAATCTACCATCTCTTTCACTATTCATGATTAATTACTCCATCCGACCTAAAGATATCAATTTAGGAAACCCATTCTATTCCACAAACTTGCATACTGGCAACAGATATCTATCTAGCTCCCAATATCTTCCCGTTTTTGTATCTTTCCAAGTTTCCTCATCCAAATTCACCGGAATCGTCAAATAGTTTACATCCATTCCAAACCCTGCCAAATCAAGAGATACAACCACCGAGTACACATCATTGACAATATACCTGTCTGCCCCAAGTCCATTAAAGAAGGAGAATATCCCATCTGGCTTCAACAGGGACACGACCGCTTCGAAGAATTCATGGAGATCTCGATAAGACTCTGCATACGCATCGTAATATATCGCATCAAAGGGTTCGCCTTCACCCAACTCTTCCACCACATCTTGCCATTTCCCTTGAACGATCTGTCCACATTACTTGACGGCGTACATGGGGGATTACCTCAACTCCAGGTTTCGTGTCCCATTTTTCCTCCTTCATTCTCTGTATTACAGCGGGATGCGCCTCAACGATTACATGCGACTCCGGTTTTCGATCCTGCAAAAACCCGTCGATGATACCCATTCCAAATCCAACATTCAAAACTCTTCCCTTCCCAATGGTGGGAAGCAATGTTTCGGCGGACGCCCGCATAATCTCAGTTTCCCATTTCATCATGACAGGCGCGCCATTGTCATCCACCAGCACACCACTTCCATCATTATATTCCAGCTTCGACGCCAAATATTGATTGTGCGTATTTGCGGTTGTCTCTTCCTCCAGATCGTCCGACTCTGTCCGTTCGACGTAGTTGAGTAACACTTCGGCATACACTCCATGCATTTTAATCGCTTTGTAAAGCTCCGTCTGTCCTAATCGACGAGCAAGACAGCCTGGCGTCTCGTTATTCCGATCCACTATAGCGCAATCAGGCTCTGAATGCGCAAATGGGATGTACCTTGCATCCATACGCCTCCATTTGCGAGGATGTATTCGAGTATTTCTTGAGCATCGTCAACTTTTTGGGTCTTGTCAGCCGCGAGGACAAGCTTGTGTAGTGAGCCATGTCCCGTTTCAGGGTCTTGGTATCCGGCACATGCATC
>Ga0335073_10016762_pt1 | contig 10239 bp, 7 predicted proteins | sample Lox_Sample_22_FD_207093 | JGI IMG/M metagenome (GOLD analysis project Ga0335073, IMG submission 207093) | Soil microbial communities from Loxahatchee National Wildlife Refuge, Florida, United States - Lox_Sample_2.2 | ecosystem: Environmental > Terrestrial > Soil > Wetlands | place: USA: Florida... | reverse complement strand
GGCCGCCGGCCCGGCGGCTTCCGCGCCGATTCCGAGCCGCCCGGCGGCCCGCCACACCAGGGCCGCGTCCCCGGACGGGTCGGCCGCGGCGAGGAGCAGGAGGAGCCGGGTCTCGTCAGGGAGAGCATCCACCCGCCGCCGGAAGCTGTCCTGAAGACTGCCCGACGGCAGAACCGCGCCCGCCAGGCCGAACCCGCCCGCCAGCTCCGCCGGCGTGAGCGCCCGCGGCAGCTCTAGCAGCGCCAGCGGGTTCCCGCGCGTCTCGGCCACGATCTGATCCCGGACCAGCGCACTGATCGGCACGGTCAGCGCCGCGTCCAGCAGCGTGCGCGCCGCTGCCTCCGGCAGCCCCGCGACCGCCAGCTCCGGCATGCCGGACAGCTCACTGCCCGGGACGCGGGCCGCGAACACCAGGACCACCGATTCCGCTCCCAGCCGGCGCGCGACGAACGCGAGCACCTGCGCCGAGGCGTGATCGGCCCACTGCTGATCATCGATCAGGCACAGCAGCGGCCGTTCGGCGGCCGCATCGGACAGCAGGCTCAGCACGGCCAGCGCGACCAGGAACCGATCCGGTCGCGGCCCGGCGCTCATGCCGAACGCGGTCGCCAGCGCCTCCCGCTGCGGCGCCGGCAGAGCATCCAGGCCATCCAGCAGCGGAGCGCACAACTGGTGCACCGTGGCGAACGCGAGCTCCATCTCCGTCTGCACGCCCGCAGCGCGTACCACCCGGCAGCCGTCAGCCCGCCCGGCCAGGTACTCCAGCAGCGCCGTTTTCCCGATGCCAGGTTCACCGCGCAGCACCAGTACGCGGCTTTCCCCCGCCCGGACCGCAGCGACCAGCCCGTCAAGCACCCCGCACTCAGCCTGACGGCCAGCCAGCTCCACCACCCGCCCGTCCCCGGGACCTACAGGCACCCGCACAGGACTGAAACTACTACCGGACCCGCCACCGGACACGCCGCAGCGCACAGCCACTGGCCGGAGGCACTAGCCAGTTGGCGGATACGACGCCGGCCCGCCGATCGCAGGCTGGGACGCGACGAGTCAAGGGAGGTCGCGATGAGTACCGATGTCATTTCGCTGCCGGCCACGCGTGGCCCGGAGGCGGGCACAGTGATGCTTTCCGTCAACGGCCAGCAGCGCGAGCTCCGGCTTGAGCCCAGGGTGAGCCTGCTGGATGCGCTGCGTGAGCATCTGGGCCTGACGGGCTCGAAGAAGGGCTGCGATCAGGGCACCTGCGGTGCCTGCACGGTGTGGGTAGACGGCAGGCGGATGCTGGCGTGCCTGACGCTGGCGGTCACCTGCGAGGGCCGCGAGGTCACCACGATCGAGGGCCTGTCCTCCGACGGGGAGCTGCACCCCATGCAGGCCGCGTTCGTCGACCGGGACGCGTTCCAGTGCGGTTACTGCACCCCGGGCCAGATCATGTCGGCGGTGGCCCTGCTCGAGGAGGGGCGCGCGGCTGACGACGCGGAGATCGCGGAGTGGATGAGCGGCAATATCTGCCGCTGCGCCGCGTATCCCAACATCCGGGCGGCGATCCGCGACGTGCGCGATGCAGCCGGAGGCGAACGGTAATGCGGCCGCTGAGTTACGCGCGGGCGGACGACGCGAGCGCCGCCATCGCGCTGGTCGCCGCACATCCGGAGGGCGCGTTCCTGGCCGGCGGGACCACCGAAATAGACCTGACGCGCCAGGACGTGCTGCGGCCGGAGCTCCTGGTGGACATCAACCACCTGCCGCTGGATGGCGTCGAGGATCTGCCGGACGGGGGTCTGCGGATCGGTGCGCTGGCGCGGATGAGCGATGTGGCCAGGGCGCCCGCGGTGACGGAGCGGTTCCCGATGATCTCACAGGCGCTGGTGCTTGGCGCGTCGGCGCAGTTGCGGAACATGGCCTCGATGGGCGGCAACCTGTGCCAGCGGGTGCGGTGCGGGTACTTCCGTGATGTCACCTCGCCGTGCAACAAGCGCGATCCGGGCAGCGGCTGCGGGGCCCTGGACGGCTTCCACCGGGGCCACGCCATCCTCGGCGTCAGCGATCAGTGCATCGCGACGCACCCGTCGGATGTGGCGGTCGCGCTGGTCGCGTTGGACGCCGTGGTGCACATCCGCGGGCCGGGCGGGCAGCGGGCCATCGGCATCGACGACTTCTTCCTGCTGCCCGGCGACACGCCCGACCGGGAGCATCCGCTCGACCACGGCGAGCTGATCACCGCGATCGAGGTCCCCGCGCTCCCGACGGCGCGCCGCTCAGTGTACCTGAAGTTCCGTGACCGTCAGTCGTACGAGTTCGCGCTGGCGTCGGTGGCAGCCGCGATCCGCGTCGAGGATGGCACGGTCACCGGAGCGCGGCTCGCGCTGGGCGGCGTCGGCACCAAGCCATGGCGGGCCCGGCGCGCGGAGGCGGCCCTGTTCGGCCAGCCAGCCAGCGAGGACAGCTTCGCCGAGGCGGCGCGGGAGGAGCTGACCCAGGCCACACCACGGCAGCAGAACGCGTTCAAGGTCGAACTCGCGCGGCGGGTGATCGTCCGAGCACTGAACACACTGATGGACGGAGAGGCGCGATGAGCGGGTACATCGGTCAGGACGTGCCACGGATCGAGGGGCCTGAGAAGGTCACCGGGTCGGCGCGGTACTCGGGCGAGATCGCGCTGCCGAACCTCACGTACGCCGAGATCGTCGGCGCTGTCATCGCCAGCGGCCGGATCACGTCGATCGACACGACGGCGGCCGAGCGCGCCGGCGGGGTGCTCGCGGTGCTGACCCGGCACGACATGCCCGCGGTGAACCATGTACCGCTGGTCCCCTCATTGCTCGGCGGCCCGGCACCCGGCGAGACGTTCTTCCCGATGCAGGATGACGCCATCCATTACGCAGGCCAGCCCGTGGCGATCGTCGTGGCCGACAGCCTCGAACAGGCACAGCGCGCCGCCACCCTGGTAGCGGTGAACTACGCCGAAACGCCCTCAGTTACCACGATCACCCAGGGCCGCGATCACGCTTACGAGCCGGAGCGGATCTTCGGCGGCCTCATGCCGGCGCGGACGGCTCGCGGGGACGCCGCCGCGGGGCTCGCGACGGCTGACGCCCATGTGGATGCCGAGTTCCGGTTCGCCGCAAACCACCACAACGCGCTCGAACCCCTGACGACCACGGCGGTATGGGACTCCGATGAGCTGACGCTGTATGACTCATGCCAGGGCATCAAGGCCGTGCAGCTGACCGTCGCCGCCCTGCTCGGCATGTCCCCGTCCAAGGTCCGGGTGCTGACCAGTTTCGTCGGCGGAGCCTTCGGCTCCAAGGCCATGGTCTGGCCGCACGTCACCCTCACCGCGATCGCCGCCAGGCACGTCCGCAGGCCGGTCCGGTTCACCGCGCCCCGCGGGCAGATGTTCACCTCTTGCGGGCATCGCGAGGAGCAGGAACTGCGCATCGAGCTCGGGGCGCGGCGGGACGGGAAACTGACCGCGATCCGGCACCGCAAGATCTCGGTCACCTCCCCGTTCGACGACTGGGCCGAGCCCGCGTTCGGTGTCGCCTCCCAGCTGTACGCCAGCCCGGCGTACGAGGGAATCCTCCACTTGGTCCGCGGCAATACCATGACCCCCACGTTCACCCGCGGGCCGGGCGAGGCGGTCGGCGTGTTCACCCTCGAATGCGCGATGGACGAGCTCGCCGGCGAACTGGGCATCGACCCGGTCGAGCTGCGGCTGCGCAACCTCGCCGAGACCGAGCCAGGCACCGGCAACCCCTGGTCGAGCTACGGCATGCGGGAATGCCTGCGGCGGGGCGCCGAGCTGATCGGCTGGGCTGGGAGGAATCCGCGGCCGAGGTCGGAGCGGGACGGGAACTGGCTGATCGGGGCAGGGATGGCCGCCGCCGCCTATCCCGTGGCGTTCTTCATGACCACCCAGCGAGCCCGTGCCTACCTGTACGCCGACGGCAGTGCGGTCGTGCAGACCTCCACCCAGGAGTTCGGCACCGGCATGCCCACCGCGCTGACCCAGGTGGCCGCCGACGCGCTCGGCGTCGGGCTGCGCGACGTCCGGGTGGAGTTCGGTGACACCAGCATGCCGGCCACCGGCTCGCCTGTCGGCTCGAACGGCGCGATGATGGTCAGCGCCGCCGTGCACAACGCGGGCATCGCGGTGCGCGACCAGCTGATCGCGCTGGCCGTCAACGACCCCGCCTCCCCGCTGCACGGCGCCGACCCGGCGAAGGTCAACGCGGCCGACGGGCGGCTGACCGTCGGCTCCGGTGCGGGCGAGCCCTACACCAGCCTCATGCAGCGGCACCGGATGGCGGACGCCGAGGCGATCGGAAGCTGGAGCCCGCCGCCGCCGGACACGCCATACGGCCTGCTGACATTCGGCGCCCAGTTCGCCAGGGTGGCGGTCGACGCCGACCTGGGTATCGTCCGGGTCCAGCAGCTGGCCGGCGCGTTCGCGCCGGGCCGGGTGCTCAACCCGAGGACGGCCCGCAGCCAGCTCATGGGCGGCATGCTCTGGGGCATGAGCCAGGCCCTGCTCGAAGGCAACCGCATGGACCCGCGAACGGGCCGCTGGGCCAGCGCCAGCTTGGGCGACTACCTCGTCCCTGTCAACGCCGACGCGCCGGAAGTCGACGTCGAGCTGATCGAGGTCGACGACCACGTGACCGGGCCGCTCGGGGTCAAGGGCGTCGGCGAGATCGGGCAGGTCGGCTCGGGCGCCGCTATCGCCAACGCCGTCTACCACGCCACCGGGTACCGGGTCCGCGAACTTCCGATCGCCATCGAGCACCTGCTGCCGAACCTGCCAGTGACCTCGACGGCCGTGGCGGGCGGGTCGCGGCCGGACCCCAGGTGACCGCCCCGTCCCACCGCCGGCTCGCGGAGGTGACCGGCGCCCAGCGGCAGCGGCCCGCTGCCCAGCCATGGCTCGGGCTAGGCGGCCTGCTGCTGACCGCCGTCGTCTTCTTCGCCCTCGCACTCGGTACCGGCAGCACCGCGACCGGGCTGCTAATTCTCGGGCCGATATCGACATTCGCGCTGGCCGGCGTGGCCATGGTCGCGTTCTGGTGGAACGGCTGGCCCGGCTCCCGGCTCACCACGCCCTGGACCGGCCTGATCGACACCGTGGTGGTCGCCGCCATCGGCGTGGTGCTGACAATCGCTGGCGAGGCGGTCGTCGAGCGGCCCGATATCGCCGCGGTATTCGAGGCCACTCCAGGCCCCGCAGGCCCCGCGACATTCCCGGCCACGATGGCGCTGGCCGGGGCCACTTTCGCCGCCATGCTGCAGCTTTCCCTTGTCTGCGAGCGCTGGCCGCTGGACGGGCTCGGACGGCTCGGCTCAGGAATCGCCGCGCTCGCCTCGTCCTGGGCAATCGGGGTGGGCGCCTACTTCCTGTTCGTCAACATCAGCTACCTGCCGGCCGCCGAGCGCGCCGCCGCGGGACTGCGCAACCCCGGCGGCCCGGTCACCAGGGCCGATTTCGGAGCCGCGCTCATCGCCGTCGGGGTATGGCAAGCGGCGGGATTCATCGCCCTGCGCGGCTGGCCGGTAAACACCATCAGCAGGCGTCCCGGGCGGCTGCTCGCTGGCAACGCCCTGGTCATCGGGCTCGGCGCGGGCACCTACGCGGTGCTGCGCGACATGGCGGGCCTGTCGCCGGGCCCCATCAGCGCCGCCTGCGGATGCGTGATCAGCGCGATCCTCGTAGTGGCCATGCTCTTTGAAGGCTGGCCGGGCATGCCACTGCGCCCCGCGGCCAGCCGGGTCCTCACTCTCGCCCTCACTGCCGTGGTCGCGCTCGTGCTCTACGGTGGCCTGACCGCTTATGCCGACGGCGCGGGCTGGATCCGGGCGGCTCCCAGCGACTGGGTGACTACCGCGTCGCTCAGCTTCGCCGGAGCTGGGATCATCCTGCACGTCGCCGTCGGGCTCCGCTGGCCCTTCACCACGACCGCGAAGAAGGATCCGTGACCGCTCTCGGTCCATGACTTGCCGTAGGGACCGGGCGGCACTCCATCGCCGGCGGCCCGCGCCAGGATCACCCGCTCCAGGGGATCCCCGGGGTCGGCGGCAGGGATGGACTGGAGGTCGTGATCGCGCTCCGCCCTCGGGTCCGGGCGCTCGCGGGCGCGGCCAGGGGCCGCTTCGACCGGTCACCCGCGCGGGCCTTCCTCAGGCAGCTCAACGCCCTGGACTTCGTCAACACCAGCATCCTTTTCGGCGCCGCCCTGCTGGTTTCCGTCCTCCCGTTCGTCATACTCCTCAGTTCGCTGGCGAATCACCGGATCGACAACGATCTGAGCAGGCATATCGGTCTCAACCGGCAGGGCGCTCTCATCGTGAGCCAGCTTTTCAGCCCGTCACCCGCCCATCCCGCTGCCGAGTTGGTGACCGCCCTGATTTTCGCCGTCGGCGGCACCATGGCGGTGGCGGGTTCGCTGCAGGTGATCTATGAGCGGGTCTTCGGCTTGACCCATCGCGGCTGGAAAGACGCCCCCCGGTTCGCCACCTGGGCTGGGGTACTCTTCGGCGTCCTGGTCGCGGAGAGCGTGATCAGCGACCCAGTGCACGCCGCGGTCGGCCCTGTCGGCCAGGGGCTCGTCACCTACGTGGGCGTGGCGGCTTTCTTCTGCTGGACGATGCACTTTCTGCTGGCGGGCCGCGTCCGCTGGCGCCAGCTCGTGCGCCCGGCCATCCTCACGGCGCTTTTGTGGATCGGTCTCGAGTTGTTCTCCGCGGCCTACTTCTCCGCGGCGATCGTCTCGGACAGCAAGCTCTATGGCACGATCGGCGTCGTCTTCAGCCTGATGATCTGGTTCATCGCCATCGGCGCGGTGATCCTGCTCGGAGCCGTGGCCGGCGAAACCTGGAACCAGCACAAAGCGGTCAGGCACTGAGCGGTCACGCGCTGACGGGACCGGTTTCCGGCGCGCCTTCCGCGGTCCACTGGGCGCCGGTTTCCGCGCGGAAGGCGGCGACGGCGGCTTCGACCGTCGGGAAGAAGTGGTTCGGGTCAATCGTGCGGGTGAGCCCGTAACGCTCGATCTTGCGTCGCACCGGGTCCTTGAGCTCGGCGAACACCAGGCTGATGCCCCGCTCGTTCAGCTCCTCGTCGAGATCCTCAAGCACATCGGACGCGGTTGTGTCCACGTCGGTGACCGGCTCCGCCGCGATCAAGATCCACCTGGGCGGCGGGTCGGCCTTGGCCATCCTCCTGACCTCGGCACGGAAGGTCTTGGCGTTGGCGAAGAACAGCGGCGCGTCGAACCGGTAGATCACCAGGCCAGGCAGGTGGTCGGCGTTCGGGTAGGAATGCACGTCGTGATATCCCTCGATGCCCTCCACGCGCCCGAGTTCGGTGTCGTAAGGCCACCATGCCCGCCGGAACACGTTGAAGATCGACAGCGCGACCGCGATCGCGATCCCGGGCAGCACGCCCAGCAGGGCAACCCCCAGGAAGGCGGTGATCGAGAGGACGAACTCCGCCTTCCGCTGCCGCCACAGCCGGACGGTTCCCGGAATGTCGGCGAGCGAAAGCGACGCGGTGATGACAACAGCCGCCAGCGCGGGCTGCGGAAGGTTACGGAACAGCCCGGGGAGCAGCACGATCATCAGGATGATGAGGGCAGCCCCGATGACACCGGTGAGCTGGGTCTTCGCACCCGACCGTTCCGCCACCGCCGTCCGCGAGCCGCTCGTGCTCACCGGGAATCCCTGGAACAGGCCGGCCGCCAGGTTCGCCGCGCCGATCCCGATCATCTCCTGGTTACCGCGGATCTCCTGCCCCGTGCGGGCGGCGAACGCGGTCGCGGTGGAGATCGTGTCGGCGAGAGAGACGACCGCTATCCCGAGGGCCCCGGCGAAAAGCGGCGCGAGGTCCGACACATGGACGCTCGGAATCGTGAGCGGCGGAAACCCCTTGGGCAGCACCCCGACCAGGCTGACGCCGTGGTCGGCCAGGCTGAACACCGAGGTCGCGGCGATCGAGGCCGCGACCATGACAAGCACCGCGGGGACCTTCGGCAGCCAGTGCTGCAGCACGAGGATCACGATGATCCCGGCGACTCCCACCGCGGCCGCGGCGCCGATCGCCTCTCCTTTCGCGAGGCCCTCGACGAACCCGGTGAACTCCGCGATCAGGCCGTCGCCGCTGACTTTGAAGCCGAACAGCTTCGGCAGCTGACCGACGAGAATCGTCAGCGCAAGGCCGTTCATGTAGCCGATCATGGTGGGCTTGGAGATCAGGTCGGCGATGAAGCCGAGCTTCGCCACGGCCGCCACGATCATGATCGCCGCGACCATGATGGCGAGCAAGGACGCGAGCGCGATGGCCCGTTTCTCGTCGCCGTTCGCCGCGATCAGCGGCAGGATCGTCGCGGCGATCATCGGCCCCAGCGAGGAATCCGGGCCAAGGACCAGGAGGCGCGACGGGCCGAACACCGCGTACCCGAGCAGGCACGTGATCGAGGTGTACAGGCCCGTGATCGGCGGCAGGCCCGCCAGCTCCGCGTAGGCCATGCCCTGCGGGACCAGCAGGGTGGTGAGCACCACCCCCGCCACGATGTCCTTGACCAGCCAGTCGCGACGGTAGGACGAAAGGCTCAGCCCGCCCGCCAGTCCGAACATCCCCCAAGGATGCCCGGCGCCCAGATCCGCGGGCATCGCCCGCGAGGGGGGGATCCGGGTGATCCCGGCCGGCTGGTACGCGGCCAGTTAATCGGGCGGCGGGGCCACGAGGCTCACGTCGACCACATCGAGCCCTAGGCCGGTGATCCGCTGCATGAGCCCGGTGAGGGCGCCCTGATCTGGCAGCTCCGCCCGGAGAGTCGTCCTGTCGGGACCCACCGTGACTTCGCAGTCGTCGAACTCCGCGCGCAGCGTGGCGCCCGCCTGGCCCATGAAGGTGATCTCATACGTTCGTGCGTGCACCGGGCTATCCCCCGGTCTACTCGGTCCTGCGTGCTCAGGTTGATGAGTACCCCAGCCTGCCTACCTGCGGTTATCTCGTCATCGCCCCATCGTGGGTGACCTGCGATCTCCGGGTCGCCAGATACCTCCTACCGGGGGATGCTGCCGCTACCCGGCGCCGCGACCATTGCGGGCAGAAGGCGCCACTATCGCAGCCGCGCCTGGACGGCGGAAGGCATGACAGAAGACACGACGGCCGACCGAGGGGTTCGGTTCGCGCTGGCCAAATTCCGGCCGCCGGCGCTGCCGGCCACGCTGGTCGCGCGGCCCGCTCTGCACGGGCGGCTCTCGGCGGGCGCCGGCCGGCGGCTGACCGTCGTTGTCGGGTCGGCCGGCGCGGGTAAGAGTGTGCTGCTGGCGGACTGGGCGGCGGCGCGTCCGCCTGGCACGACGTCCTGGCTGTCCTGCGACCGGGCGGACGCCGACCCCGTCCGATTCTGGACCGGGTTTATCGAGGCGCCCCGGACTAACGAACCGGGGTTCGGCGCCGATGCCGCTGACCTGCTCGCGATGGACGGGAGTGTGTCGGCCGATGTCACGGCGTCTATCGCCAACGATGCCGCGAAGCTGCCCGCGGGATCGGCGGTCATCGTCGACGACTTCCACTTCGCTCCGGCCCGGGCCATGACCGATCTCGTCGAGCGCTGGCCGGCCGAGACCGTTCAGCTGGTCTTGTCCAGCCGTTCCGACCCACCGCTGCGGCACCATAGGCTGCGCATGTCCGGTGACCTGTGCGAGATCCGCGACCGAGACCTGTATTTCTCCCTCGCCGAGAGCCGGGACCTGCTGGCGAAGCTCGGCGCCCGGCTCTCGGACAGCGATCTGGCCGTGCTTCACCAGCGCAGCGAGGGGTGGGTCGCGGCGCTGCAGATGGCGGCGCTGTCGCTGCGCGGCACCGGGGATCCGGCACAGGTCGCCAGGGCGCTGGATGTCGGCAATCGCCCGCTCGCCGAATACTTCGTCTCCGAGGTGCTCGACCAGCAGCCCCCCGAGGTGGCCCAGTTCATGCTCGACATCGCCATCATGGGGGTGCTGACCGCCGACGCGTGCGCCGCGGTCACCGGCAGGCAGGACGCCGCGGCGATGCTGGGCGGCCTCGACGCCGCCCACCTGTTCCTCGTCGCACTCGATGACGACCGGACCGGCTTCCGGTACCACCATCTGGTGCGCCAGGTGCTGCGCGCGGAGCTGAGAGCCAGGGATCCCGCACGGGAACAGGCGCTTCAGCTGCGGGCCGCCGAATGGTTCGAATCGAGGGGCGAGACGCGGCGC
>Ga0335073_10016761_pt1 | contig 10240 bp, 6 predicted proteins | sample Lox_Sample_22_FD_207093 | JGI IMG/M metagenome (GOLD analysis project Ga0335073, IMG submission 207093) | Soil microbial communities from Loxahatchee National Wildlife Refuge, Florida, United States - Lox_Sample_2.2 | ecosystem: Environmental > Terrestrial > Soil > Wetlands | place: USA: Florida... | reverse complement strand
CCGGCTTGTCGGCGAGGACGTACAGGCCGGCGTACTGCTGGCCCAGGTAGAAGAACGTCGCGGCGTTGTTGAGGAGCAGCCAGGGGTAGATGGACGGCGTCGAGTAGCCGAGGCCGTTGTAGAAGTACTCGCCGCCGAAGGTGATCAGCCGGTTGTTTCCGTAGCGGAAGGAGTAGTTCAGGCCGCCGGCGACCTGCCCCTGGTAGCCGCTCGGGTCGTACTCGCGGTAGGCGCCGGGGCTGAAAGTCTGTCCGGGCGCGGGGTTGAAGTTCGGCACCACGGTCTCTTCCCACAGCGGGTTGTCGCGGCCGTCGGTGACGGCGCCCTCGGCGTAGAGATCGAAGTCCCACAGGCCGAACGAGATGTCGCCGCCGTAGCGGTTGTGCTGGCCGATGGTCGACACCTCGTCGAGGCCCAGCGCGACCGTGCCGAGGACGTACTCGACGCGGGCCGCGCCTCCCAGCGTGCCGAGCGTGTTCGCCTGCTGCAGGCCCTCGAAGAGGCCGATGGCGTACAGGTTGAGGTTCTCGTCGGAGAGCGGGAGGTCGGCCTTGATCATGGTGACGCCGGTGCGCTGGTCGAAGACGGCCAGCGGCTGCAGCTTCACCGGGTTCAGCAGGTCGTTCGGGAACCAGAAGTGCGCCGCGCCCCACTTGACGTGCTGGCGGCCTGCGGTGACGAAGACCTTCCGCGCGATGTCGAACTTGATCCACATCTGGTCGATCAGGAAGTCGGGGTTGGGCAGGGCGGGCAGCGTGACGCCGTACTCGCTGGGCTGGGTCGGGTTGTAGGTGGGGTCCCACTCGGTGCGCACCAGCACGAAGCCGCGCACGCGGTCGTTGGGGCGTGCGTCGAGGTAGGTGTCGAGCAGGAACGGCGCGCTGAGCAGCCAGTGATCGGGCGGGGTGTTGGCCTGCGCGCTGAACTGGCTGCGCAGGTAGAGCAGGCCGCCCACGGTGAGCGGGTTCTCGGGGGGCAGCGCCTCGGCCTCGTAGGGGAAGCGCGACTGCAGGATCTCGCTCGAGCGCGCCTTGCCGAGCGGCTCGGTGCCGGCGTCGGCGCCCGGGCCGCCGACCGAGACGCCGAAGATCTGGGCCTCCGAGGGCCTGGGTCCCGCGAGGCCGCCGTCCGGCAGCGAGGTGACCTCGGGCGCTCCGAACATCTGCTCCTCGGTGGGCGTCTCGGAGAACGCGGGAAGCGCACCCGCATCGGCCGCGCCCGCATCGGCCGCCAGAGAAGAGCCCACGTCCAGCGCGCCTGCGTCGGCCCTTCCCGGCGCCGCGGCCAGGGCGAGGAGCGTCACGGTCAGCAGCATCTCAGGAGGCCGTCGGAAAAATGGCCATGGGACCCCTCACCCTAGCCCTCTCCCCTGGCAGGGGAGAGGGGACGTGGAAGAAAAGGCTCCTCTCCCCTGCCAGGGAGAGGGACGTGGAAGAAGAGGCTCCTCTCCCGTGGCAGGGGAGAGGGGACGTGGAAGAAAAGGCTCCTCTCCCCTGGCCGGGGAGAGGGACGTGGAAGAAGAGGCTCCTCTCCCCCGGCGGGGGAGAGGGACGTGGAAGAAGAAGAGGCTCCTCTCCCCCGGCGGGGGAGAGGCCGGGTGAGGGGGCATGGTCTCGAAGGACGTTTCACGCCGGCCTCCTAGCGGCTCTTCTCTTCCAGCCATGCCTTCGTGAAGACATTTTCCGGCAGCGGCTTCAGGTCGACGCTCTTGATCGAGATGAACGTCTGGTTCTCCTTCTCGATCTCGTCGTAGAAGCGGATCTCCTGCGGGAACCAGACGTCGGCGCCCTTGCTCTCCGAGTAGAGCTTCGACCATTTCGGGTAGTAGCTCGTGCGCATCAGGCGGCCCGACAGCGCGAACTCCTGCCGCTTGAGGACGTTCTTCGTGTCCTTGTCGATCCAGATCTTGACCACCGGGAAGGCCAGGTCGATGCCGTCCTTGCCGTTCAGCTCGAGCTCGATGGTGTCGTAGCGCCCGAGCTTGCCCTCGCCCACCCACTTCGGGTCGTACTCCTGCGCGAGGCGCGACTCGTCGAAGTCGGAGCGGCGCGAGTTGGTGCCGCCGATGCGCTCGCGCTCGGTGCGGCGCTCCCAGCGGCCCACCGAGGGGTCGTAGAACCAGAGGTTCTGATCGACGCGCAGGTAGCCCTGCCCCTCCGAGGTCTTCGGCTGCAGGAACAGGATGATGAACTTCTGGTCGGCGCTGCGCCGCAGCACCTCGATCTGGTAGGCGACGTCGATCTTGTCCTTCTCCTTCTGGATCATGTACGCGATCGACCGGTAGTCGCCGTTCTGGTTCTGGCGCTCGTCCACCTGCTTGAGCAGCTCCACCATCTCGGCGCTGCTGAGCGGCGCCGCGACCGCCCGCAAGGGCACGGCGGCGGCGAGCAGGGCTGCAATCGTGAGGGCGCGTCGCATGGGGGTCTCCTAGCCGAAGTGCTGCATCGCCGTGACGGGCTCCAGCTTCGCGGCCCGGAGCGAGGGGTAGAGCGCGGCCAGCCCGGTCACGGCGGTGATCGCGACGGCGGCGAAGATCAGCGCCGTGGGGTGGACCGCGAGGAAGAAGTGGTTGCTCAGGAGGAAGATCTGGGCTGCGAGCGGGACGGGGATCTGCGCGGCGTTGATCTCGGCCGCGCCCAGCGCGCCCAGGATCGCGCCGCCCACCGTGGCGAGGACGCCGAGCATCAGGGCCTCGAGGAGGAACTGCCGGACCACCTGCTCGCGCTGCATGCCGATCGCCCGCAGCGTGCCGATCTCGCGGGTGCGCTCGCGGATGGCGATCCACATGGTGTTCATGATGCCGACCACGATGATCGCGAGCAGGATGATGAGCACGGTGAAGAAGAGCGTGTTGATGGCGACGAGCGTCCAGTTGAAGAAGGCCAGCTCGTCCTTCCAGCTGGTCACGTCGAGCTTCTGCCCGGTCCAGTCCTCGCGGTTCACCTTGTCGAACTTGAGCCAGAACGGCTCGGGGTCCGGGTCCATGAGCCGGTAGCCGGCGGTCTCGAGCGCCTTGCGTAGCCGCGTGATCAGCGCGGGCACGTCGTCCAGGTAGCGATCCTTCACGAGGATCTGCACCGCGCCGGTGGTGTCCGGGCTCAGCCGGTAGAGCTCGGCGAGCGTGACGGCCGGGATGTACACGTTGAAGCTCGAGAGCAGGCCGAGGTCCTTGGCGATGGCGACCACGCGGACGTCGACGGTGTTGTTGACGCCGCGCGTGGTGGGCGCCGAGAACGTGAGGGCGTCGCCCACCTTGGCGTCGAGCTTCTTCGCCTGGCTCTCGAAGATCAGCACCGTGTGCGGCTTCGCGAGATCGGCGAGGCTGCCGGAGATGGGCTCGATGACCTTCTTGAAGCCCGGCTCCGCCTGGATGTCGATGCCGGCCACGCCGACCTGGGTCGAGCCGGTGTCCGAGATCAGCTTGGCCCAGCCGCGGCCGCGCGCCACGACGTAGTCGATCTCCGGCAGGGTCTTCTTCGAGATCTCGATGATCTTGCGGAAGTCGGTGACCACCGGCGCGGACATGCCGTCGGTGACCTTGTAGAAACCGCCCACGTTGATGTGCCCGCTCATGAGCGTCGTGGCCGTGCGCAGCATGGTCTCGCTCGTGCCGACCGAGATGCCCACGAGGAGCACCATCACCGCGGTCACGGCCGCGATGGCGCCGCCCAGGAAGATCGTGCGGCGCGTGTGCTGCAGGAGGTTCCGGAAGGCGACCACCACGTCGATGCTGCTGAAGCCGGTGAAGAAGCGGACGAAGGCGCGCACGGTCACTCCTCCGAGGCCATCGCCTGGCGCGGCGTGATGCGCATCGCCAGCCAGGCAGGGTAGAGCGACGACACCGTCGCGACGACGAAGACGATCCCCACGGCGAGCGCCGCGTCGCCGAGGCCGAGCACGGGGCGCAGGCGCGGGCCCGAGAAGAAGAAGTTGAGGACGTCGCTCGAGGCGGGGATGCCCTGCCAGTGCATGTAGAGAACGATGAGCCCGCCCGCGGCGGCGCCGAGCGCGCCGAAGAACAGCCCGATCACCGCGCCCTCCACGTTGAGCATGCCGAGGATGAAGGTCCGCTGGGCGCCGACGGCCCGCAGCGTGCCGATCTCGCGCACGCGCTCCAGCGTCGCCATCACCAGGGCGTTCGAGATGATCACCAGCGCCACCAGCAGGACCACGATCATGGCGATGAGCAGCGCCACCTGGAAGACGAGCACCAGCTTGCCGATGAGGCCCGCCGCGTCGCGCCAGCTGACGGCCTTGAGGTTCAGGCCGGCGGCCTTCCCGGCGGCCTCGATGTCGGCCATGGTCTGCTTCACCAGCCGGTGGTCCTTGAGGATCACCGCGGCGTTCAGGACCACGCCCTTCTCGAGGTCGGCCGGATCGTAGGGGAGCTGCGAGACGTCCTCGCGGTGCAGCTTCTCGGCGCTCTCGACGGCGTCCGGCGTCTCCTTGTCGAAGCCCTGCTGCTTCTCCTGGACGACCTCGCCGCCGCTGTCGGCGCCGAACAGCTCGTTCTCGGCCTGGGCGCGGTCGACGTCCTTCTCGCCGGCGGCCTGCTCGATCTTCTGGATCTCCTTCAGGCTGTCGGCGGTCAGGAAGCCGTACAGGTCGCGGAAGGAGACGATGTCCATGAGGTTCGCGGCCCCCGCGAGCGGCGACTTGTCGAGCCCGGTGAACTCGAAGGTGCCGTAGACCTTGAGGTTCACCGAGCGCGTGTAGCCGGTCTTGGTGAAGGCCTTGATGGTGAGCGTGTCGCCGACGCGGATCCGGTACAGGTCGAGCAGCGGGGCGAGACGGTCGTAGAAGAAGTGGTAGCGCTCGTGGAAGTTGGCGTCGTCCATGGTGAAGAAGTCGGCCAGCAGCTTCTCGAGGTTGGGCTCGGTCGAGTGCAGCTCGCCTTGCAGCAACCCGATCATCTTCGCCGTCTGCGGGCCGTCGAGCTGCAGCACGATCTCGCGCGTCTGCTTCGCGTTCTCGTGCATCATGCGCTGCAGATCCGGGTCGCCCCGCCGCGTGAACAGCTTCAGACCGGCCACACGGCGCAGCAGCTCCCGCAGCGCCTTTGGGCCGTCGTAGTACCTCGGGTCGAACGTGTCGTGGTCGGAGAGGGTCTCGCCCTTCTCGTCGATCGCCTCGAGCATCTTGTCGAGGCGGCGCGCCGCGTGCAGCTTCACCCGGTCCTCGTAGAAGAACTTGGAGAAGAGGAAGCCGCGCCTCCCCTCGGGGATCGGCTGGCCGTCGACGATGCGGAAGCGGTCGAACGACTTGCGGAACGCGGCCATGTCGGTGCCCACGTAGCGCAGGTAGAGCATGTCGGCGTCGGCCGACTGCGGCGCGATCTTGTTCTCGAGGAACTCCAGCGAATCGAGCGGGTTCTTCTCGAAGCCGGCCCAGAAGGCGGGGTCGGCCGCCCGCAGCAGGTTCTTCGCGTTGTCGGCGTCGTCCTTGGTGAGCTTGGTCTTGTCGATGATCGCGTCGCGGTTCTTCTGCTCGCTCTGCAGCACGGTGACGATCTGCTGCACGTGCTGGCTCTGCGCCCGGATCTGCTCCTCGACCGCGGGGCTCGCGTCGCCCGCGAGCTTCTTGCGCACGGCGTCGCGCAGCTTCTCCAGCACCACGTCGATGGTGTTGCCCGAGGTGACGAGCGCCGAGCTGATCCCCATGGGCACGACACGGGCGACGTTGGGGATGGCCTCGAGCGTCTTCTTCAGCTTCTCGAACTGGTCGATCTGCTGCAGGTCGGGCTCGCCGCCCATGTTGCCGAAGAGCGACAGGTCGTCCTTGGACTTGGCGGAGTAGACCTGCACGTCGCCCGCGAGCGTCCCGATGATGGAGCGGCTCATGCCGTCGGTGACGCTGTGCAGCAGCGAGGCGCCCACCGTGAGCAGCAGCGCCCCGAAGAACACGATGCCGCCCACGATGGCGGTCTTCAGCCGCGACGCGAACAGGTTGCGGAACGCGATCTGCAGCAGCACGCGGAAGTTCGCGAGCATTCAGCGCGCTCCGGCGGCCTGCGGGGCCGCCTCCCGGGCGGTGCGGTCGACGACCTTGCCGTCCGCGATGCGCACCAGCGTCGTCGCGTGGGCCATCACCTTGGCATCGTGGGTGGAGAAGATGAAGGTGGTCTTCTCGGTCTGGTTCAGGTTCCGCATGAGCCCGAGGATGGTCTCGCCGGTCACCGAGTCGAGGTTGGCGGTGGGCTCGTCGGCGAGCACGAGCTTGGGGCGGGCGACCAGCGCGCGGGCGATGGCGACGCGCTGCCGCTGGCCGCCCGACAGCTCGCTGGGCCGGTGGCGGTCGTAGCCCTTGAGGCCCACCTCCTCGAGCAGGTGCTGCACGCGCTCGCGCCGCTGGGCGCCGTTCATCGAGCGCTGGAGGAGCAAGGGCAATTCGACGTTCTGCAGCACCGACAAGACCGAGACCAGGTTGAAGCTCTGGAAGATGAAGCCGATGGTGTCGAGCCGCAGCCGCGTGAGCTCCCGCTCCGAGAGCGTGCTGGTGTTTCGGCCGGCGACCTCCACGATGCCCGAGGTGGCGGTGTCGACGCAGCCGATCAGGTTCAGCAGCGTGGTCTTGCCGCTGCCGGACGGGCCGGCGATCGACAGGAACTCGCCCTCCTGGACCTCGAGGTCCACGCCGCGCAGGGCGGGGACCGTGACGTCGCCCAGGCGGTATTCCTTCACGGCGCCGCGGACCGAGACGATGGAGCTCATGCGCTACCCCTGCCTTCCTGCCCGCCGGGCTCGCGGCCCGGGAAAAGAACAGTCGCCTGGAAACCGGAGCTCCTCGACCGCGTCGCGGAGCACCTCCGCCAGCCGCTGGGCGGTGCGCGGCTTGAACCGGGCCGCCACCTCGGAGAGCTCGCGCCGGCGCTCCGCGTCGAGCCGCCGGATGAAGGCCCGGCCGCGGGCGGTGATGGCGATCTTGCGCGCGCGCCGGTCCTCGGGATCCTCGGTCCGCCGGACCAGGCCGCCGCGCACCAGCTGATCGATCATGTGGCTCGCGGCCGCGGGCGAGAGGTGCGCCTTCTGCGCCAGCGCGCCCACGCTGTGGTCGCCCACGAAGTCCAGCACGAAGAGGGTGACCATCTGGCCCATCGTGAGCCCCGCCTCGTTCATCAGGGCCAGGGCGTCGCCCGCGGAGCGCCGGTTCAGGAGCGACATGAGCTCGGTCAGGAGGCCGGAGAGCTCGGCGGGGGTGCCCGGGGCGGGCGAGTCGTCTGGACGTGCCGACATGACGAAATATTCGACGCATCGAAATAAACGATGCATCGATGGTTGTCAAGCGGAAAGAGCGGGCGCCGGGCCGCCCGCTGAAATAAGGGGCCGGGCGCCTGCGTAGGGAGCGGGCATGGCCGTCCCGGCACAGCTCCGCCGCCCGTCCGGCGCCGCAGCTCCCTGGCGTCCGCTGCCCAACCGTCGTAAGGTTCCGCCCGACCGCACCGGAGCGACCCCCTTGTCCTTTCGCCGATGCCTGCCCGCCGCCCTCCTGCTGGCTGCGTGCGCCCAGGCCGGGGCCGAGAAGCCCGGCGAGGGCGCCGAGCCGCCGGTCGCCGTCGAGATCGCCCCGGTGCAGCTCGCGACCATCCGCGATTCCAGCGAGTACGTGGCGACCCTCAAGTCGCGCCGCTCGGTGACGCTCCGGCCGCAGGTCGACGGGCAGGTCGCGAAGATCCTGGTGAAGTCCGGCGACGTGGTGCGCCGGGGCGCGCTGCTCATGCAGATCGACCCGAGCCGGCAGTTCCACACCGTGTCCAGCCAGAAGGCCAACGCGGTCTCGAAGCTGGCGGCCTTGAACTACGCCAAGCAGGAGTACCAGCGGGTGGCCGCCCTCTTCAAGGGCGGCGCGGCGAGCCAGCAGGAGCTCGACCTCGCGCGCAGCTCGCTCGACTCGGCCACCGCCGACTTCGAGGCGCTCGGCGCCATGGTGCGCGAGAGCGAGGTGCAGCTCCGCTACTTCAGCATCGTGGCGCCCGAGGACGGCGTCGTGGGCGACATCCCGGTGCGCGAGGGCGACTACGTGAGCCCCCAGACCAAGCTCACGACCGTGGACCAGAACCAGCAGCTCGAGCTCTACGTGTCGGTGCCGGTGGAGCGCTCGGGCGACCTGCGCCCCGGCATGCTCGTCCAGCTGCTCGACGACCAGGGCCGCACCGTCGCCGACTGCCACGTGAGCTTCATCTCCCCGCAGGTCGACGAGGACACCCAGTCGGTCCTGCTCAAGGCCGTCGTCGACAACCTGCACGGGGAGCTGCGCACCGCGCAGTTCATCCGGGCGCGCGTCGTGTGGAGCGAGCGGCAGGGGCCGGTGCTGCCGTTCGCCGCGGTGAAGCGCTTCAATGGGCAGGCCTTCGCCTACGCCGCCGAGGAGAAGGACGGCGGCCTCGTCGCCGAGCAGCGGCCGGTGACGCTCGGGCCCATCGACGGCAGCCTCTACCCGGTGCTGCACGGCCTCGCGGCGGGCGAGCGCATCGTGGTCGCGGGGGCCCAGAAGCTGCACGACGGGTCGCCCATCGCGCCCGCGCCGAAGGGTTAGTCCGTGTTCGTCGACTTCTTCATCGACCGGCCGGTCCTCGCCATGGTCACGGCCATGCTCATCGTCCTCGCGGGGGCGATCTGCGTGCCGCTGCTGCCGGTGGGCCGCTTCCCGATCCTCTCCCCGCCGCAGGTCGGCGTCTCGGCCAGCTACCTCGCCGCCGCGGCCCAGACCGTGGAATCGGCCGTCACCACGCCGCTCGAGCAGCAGATCAACGGCGTCGAAGGGCTGCGCTACCTCACGTCCACCAGCAGCTCCGACGGCAGCTCCGAGATCGACGTCACCTTCGACGTGGACCGCAGCCTCGACCTCGCCGCGGTGGACATCCAGAACCGCGTGAACCAGGCGCAGGGGCGCCTGCCCAGCGTGGTGCGGCAGAACGGGCTCACCGTGTGGAAGAGCTCGGGGCAGTTCGTCTGCGGCATCGCGCTCACCTCCCAGGGCGAGTACTCGAACCTGTTCCTGTCGAACTACGCCGACGTGTTCCTGCGCGAGGCGCTGCGCCGCGTGCCCGGCGTCTCGAGCGTGCAGGTCTGGGGCGCCCGCAAGTACGCGATGCGCATCTGGCTCGACCCGGTGCGGCTGGCGGCGCGCAAGCTCACGGCCACGGACGTCGTCAACGCGCTCCAGGAGCAGAACGTGCAGATCGCCGCGGGCGCGGTGGGCGAGCCGCCGGCGCCGCCGGGCCAGGCGTACCAGATCAGCGTGCGCGCGCTCGGGCGCATGTCCAGCCCGGAGGAGTTCCGCAAGATCATCCTCAAGACCGGCGACGACGGCACCATGGTGCTGCTGCAGGACGTGGCGCGCGTCGAGGTGGGCGCGGAAGACTACAGCGGCTACCTGCGCTGGCGCGGCCGCGAGACCGTGGGCCTCGGGATCACCCAGTACCCGAATGCGAACGCCCTCGACGTGGACCGCGCCGTGCTCGCCGAGATGGACCGGCTGGCGGCCTCGTTCCCGCCGGGCATCAAGTACGAGGTCGCCTTCGACAACACGCCGGTGGTGCGCGAGTCGATCCACGAGGTCGTGACCGCCCTCTGCCTCTCGGTCGTCCTCGTGATGCTGGTGATCCTCCTGTTCCTGCAGAGCTTCCGCAGCACGCTCATCTCGGCGCTCACCATCCCCGTGTCGCTCGTCGGCACCTTCGCCTTCGTGAAGCTCTTCGGCTTCACCATCAACACGCTCACCCTGTTCGGCCTCACGCTCGCCACCGGCCTCGTGGTCGACGACGCCATCGTGGTGATCGAGAACATCGAGCGGCACCTCGAGCGCGGCGACGGCGATCCCCGGCAGGCGGCGTCGCGCGGCATGCGCGAGGTCACCGGCGCGGTGCTCGCCACCTCGCTCGTGCTGGTGGCGGTGTTCGTGCCGGTGGCTTTCTTCCCGGGCATCACCGGCCGGCTCTACAAGCAGTTCTCGCTCACGATCGCCTTCTCGGTGCTCATCTCCACCTTCAACGCCATGACGCTCACGCCCGCGCTCTCGGCGCTCCTGCTGCGCCCGGTCGGCGCGAAGCGCGGCCTCTTCGGCGTGGTCGAGCGCGGGCTGCACGGCCTGGCCTCGCTCTACGACCGGAGCCTCGGGCGGGTGAGCCGCGGCAAGCTCGCCGTCACCGTGCTCTTTCTCGCCGGGCTCGCCGGCACCTACTGGCTGTTTCGCACGGTGCCGCGCGGCTTCGTGCCGCTCGAGGACGACGGCTTCTTCATGG
>Ga0335073_10016760_pt1 | contig 10241 bp, 11 predicted proteins | sample Lox_Sample_22_FD_207093 | JGI IMG/M metagenome (GOLD analysis project Ga0335073, IMG submission 207093) | Soil microbial communities from Loxahatchee National Wildlife Refuge, Florida, United States - Lox_Sample_2.2 | ecosystem: Environmental > Terrestrial > Soil > Wetlands | place: USA... | reverse complement strand
GCAGAAGACCGGCATCCCGATAAAGCAACCCGAACTGCTCGAGGAGTTCCTGGCCCCCGTCCGCGCGACCACCGAACCCGAACAGTGGGACGCCGCGCTGGCCGTCGGCCGCGCGCTCACCCAGCAGCAGGCAGCTACGCTCCTCCCGTCATCCATACCCGGCACATAAGACCGCGACCTATGACCCGCGAATCAGGCCGTCGGTCCTCGCGGTCATGGCCGTGCGGCGAGATCCGCGTCGGCAGGGTCCGCTCGGGCGAGATCCGTGCGGGCGACGCACGCACAGGCGGGTCTGCACCGCCTAGGGCCGGAGGCCACGGTCCTACGTCCCGACGGCCGGCTAGCGTGAGAGCGGTCTGACAACGGGACCCGATCATCAGCCGTCCTGCCGTCCCTGTCCTGGTCTTCGGAGGCCAGGACGGATGTCCACGTTGGCCCGGTGCGGACGATCAGCGATCATGCCGACCGAAGGCGGCACACTGAGTCATCGGGAAGGGTGAGGAGAACGCGCACTGACCCGCCCAAATGGTCGCTGGCCTTCGGCCAGCGTGGCCGCCTCAACTGGGCTCCGAACCGAGGTTCTTGCGCGCGGAGGTTTAACGCTGCGGATGTAGGGTCGACGCTGCCCACAGCACGAGTTGCATCAGCCCGCCAGGCTCAAAGCCGCTTAAGGCGATGTGTCCACGTTACGAGGGGAAGCAACAGCCCTTCAGGCGGACCGTGAGCTTGCTGTCCTCCGCCCGATCACGATGCTGAACGTCACGTCGGGCACGCAGTTGCATAGGGCGATCGACCTCAGCGCCCGAAGCTCACCGCTGAAGCGGGCGAATGCAACGTGGCGGCGATGAGTGCGCCCAGACAGAACGCGGTCACCGCGGCCGGGCCCGGCCGGGGAGGCCGGGACGGGCAGCCGTTCAAGGTCACCTGTCATGGTCCGGATGGTAGCGGCGGCCACCGACATTTGAGCGGGTGATACAGCGGGTTATCACCCGGTTTCGGCCGCGGGTTCAGAGTGACTGAGGGTTCTTCACCGCAACCGCGAGCGATCTGACGAACCCGTCGACTGTTGGGTGCGAATAACTCTGCCTCCTCGGCATGGGAATCGGCCCACTCCCGGCCCTTACTGGTGAGCCACCGCCGGTTTCCCTCGCGGGCGAGGTAGCCGCTCCGGACCCACGACCCGAAGGCGCGCGGGTTCAAGCCGTGCTTCTTGAACGCTGCCGATGCCTGGTCCCGACTCAGACCCTGCTCCGGCGACATCGGGAATTCGTTGAGGGTAGCGACCTCGCGAGCGACCTGGTCCTGCTGCTTCCGGCCGGGTGCATCCCCCGGCTGCCGATGGCGCCACAGGTATGCCCATCGGTCCCAGATGACGTCGTCCTCGGTAAGCTCCCGGAACTCGCGCAGCACGGGGGGATCGATCGCTGGGTTGCCGTTCTCGTTCTCGTAGATGAAGCTGGGTCCGAACTCGCGCTCGATCCCCGCTACCGCGTCAGCCTGAAGAAGGCTCCCAGTGCGGTCAAGCTCATCGAGCATCCACAGGGCGACATCGCCAGGCGTAGGTGGAGTCTCGCTGAGAGCTATGCGCTCGGCATCGGCAGATGACGCTTGATCGACTTCTACGTCCAGTACCGATGCGCGCTTGAGCAGGTCGGTCGGGCGCATCAGGAACAGGCGGCGTCCCGTTAGCTGGTGGTACTCCAAAGTCAGTTCAGGGCGAGGCCCGATGAAGTCCGTTTTCCGGCGCCACCACCAGTCTTGCTTCTGGTCGCGTGTCACGATGAGTAGGTCCCGGTCCTGCTCCTTCGCATAGCGCGTTGCCTCGTACCAGACGAGGTAGTCACCAGCGGCTCCCTCGGGCAGGTCGCCGTCCTGCTTATCGGCGTCCATGTAGCCGGGTGGTTCCTCAGCTTCGATCCGGCGTCGGGCCTCCGCAACACATTCATCCCACTCCTCACGAGCCAGGGGTGAGGTAACCCGCCCGGCGAGGATCTCTTCCAGCTGGTCCAAGATCGTGTCCCCGCCACCTTCTGCGGAAGCGTCCTGCGTCACGTTCTCAAGCTCGCCCTTGAGCTTGCCCAAGAAGTCGCCGACCCGGGCCATGAGGTCAGACACCTCGTTATCATCAACACCGACCGCTCTCGCCCACGTGGCCAGCGCATCGCCAATGGATCGGCCCGACCTGTCCAGCGCATCGGTAGCCGCCGTCGTGGCACCACCGGGACTGTCTTGCGCGCGCTGCCGCCGACGCCAGAACTCACGGAGCGCTTGATGCGGCACGACCAGACGATCGCCCAAACTCCTGAGGGTCTCGATCAGGTCCCGCGAAGTCCGGGGCCGGAACCTGTACAAATCAAGCAGGACGCTTGCGTCGACGGCGACCACTGCTTCGCGAAGAGCGGCGTCGCGCTCGGCCGACGAAGCGATCTTGTAGCCAACGAAGTCCTCGTCGTACAGCCCATGCATAGAGAGATTCTGCCCGACTGGTAACCCGGCCGGCGCTGACTGTCCTGAATCAGCCATTATCAGCGGTAACGGCCCGTTATCCCTGATAACCGGCAGGACGGCTTGACTGGCCGCTTCCCGTTACTTACCTGCCCTTTTTTGTCCCATTACCAAGTTCGGATGCCTACCGGCCGATCACGTTGTTGAACAGCAGGACAGCGCCGCCCGCAGCACTGCCAGCAACGAGGACGGCAGCTGGGAACGAGTGGTTGGTCATGTAGCCCAGTACCCCGGAAACACTGCCTACGATGAGTGCGAGCAGCAGTATCACTGCTGCTCGGACCGTCAGTAGCGGGTCAGCAGAAGGCTTGGGCACTGGATTCTCCGGTGGGTGGTGGTCGTGACCTATGACCGCTGTTAAGTCGGTCCGGCTATGTCTCCCCACGCCGGGAAAGTGCACTTGCCAGGCGTCTCGAGAAATTCGGCGAAGTCCGTGGGGTAACCGCCGGGCGGGTACCTACAAGGGGACAGCGAAGGATCGGGAGGGGAGGGCATCCAGTGCATAAGGGCGATCGGGAGACAGGCCCAGCCCCGGCGCCCGGTGCGCCTGCGCACCGGGTACAACCTGTGAAGACCTGCCCTGACCTTGGATCTCCTGTCTCTTCGGCGGATGTCCTGCTCGGCATTTCAGCTTCCGTAGATGCTGACGAAGCCCGCGAGCTCGAGGAAGCTTTGCAGCGGCGGATGGCAGACAAGCAGTTGCGAGACGAACTGGCCGCTCACGACTTCTCGGGTCCCCGGTACAGCAGGTTCCAAGAGGAACTTGCGCGCTACGGCACCTCGGTCCTAAGAGCGTGGATGTACTCCGGCTACGTCTTCAAGCTTGTTGCGGCCCGTGGCTTCCCCATCCACCCCACAGACGCCGAACTGGAGGAGCTAGACCGTGACTCCGAGGTCAGGGACGAGCTAGCCGACGTGACTGTCGCTGTTGCCTTGCCGCGATTCCGTGAGCATGCGCTCATCGGCGGCGGGTGGCAGTACGAGGGCGGCGCCGGGCTGGCGACGTATTTCATAGGGTCCTGCCTATACGTATTCCCCAACGAGTTCCGCCGGCGCCGCGTACAGCAAGAGCGGTGGCGGCGCCAGAACGGCCAGGATCCGGCAACCATACGGCAGGAGGCAGACCACACCTCCGACCCGGCGGTGATCGCGACCGGCAAAATCCAGGTCTTGGGCCACCTCAGAGATACCGACTTGCGGACCAGGGCGATTCTTGCACTGACCATTGATGACTACAGCCAGGAGGAAATCGTCGAGCTACTCGCCGAGTCGTCAGTCCGGGCCGTCGAGGGCGTCCTGTACCGCTGGCGTACCCAACAAAAGAATCACATACAGGGAGGTGACCGGTGACCGGCGGCCATGAAGATCACGAGGACGTCGCCCAGTTCGATGCGCTGATCGAAAGATCCTCCCTTGGAGCACTGGGAGCCCGCCAGCTACGTGAACGCATTCCTCATACAGAAGCCGAATCCATCCTTCAGCTCGGCGACTTGCTGGCGATCCGGCAAGATCCCCAGATCAGAAAGCTCGCCCTACGGTATGCACGGGACCCTGGCCTAGCCGAGGAGGCCATCCAGACCGCCTGCTACGCCATCGTCGCAATGAAGCACCTGGAGGAAATCGGCGACCTGCGGGCCTACTTCTGCAGGGTATTGCTGAACGAGGTATCCCGCCTGCGCGCTCAGCTACCGGATGGTCCCGGAGAACCGCGCCAGCACGACACCACGGCTGGGCCTCAGGCCCCATCGCGACCGATTGACGACACGGCCGGCACCGTACTGCAGACCCAGGCATGGCTCAAGCGCTTCGCCGTACAACAGGACCACCTTCGCGCAGCGGTATCGGCGCGCTCCGATCAGCCAGACCGCTACCGTGCCGTGATCGTCACCGCCGCCGAGCTTATCCTGCGTGACGCGATCGACGGACAGCTCAGCGAGGCTGATTCCAACAACGCCTTCCGGACGACCTACCCGGAGTACTTTGACCAGCCCGGCGCTGCGGCGAACCTCTGCCACCAGCGTTTCCGACGGGCCCGCGAGGATGTGAGGGCCGTACTGCGGATCGTCGTCCGCCGAGACGAACTGCTGCCGTGACAGGAGAACCGCGCCAGGGTCGGCGGCCAGACGCGGTAGGACCCCCATCTACCGGCTGCATATGATCGGGGAGAGATACCGTGGGAAACCCGCTGGCACTGGTAAGCCGCCCCGCGCCTCCATGGCACGGCAACTATCTGATGATTCTGGCGAGAGCCATTAGAGATAATGACCCATTATCTCTGATAACCACATGCCGTCTTGCTGGAACGGGCGTGGTCTTCAGTGCTAGGGGGCGTTGAAGACATTAGGAACGGTGCCCGCGGCGGGCCCGACTCCCTCGTATTATCTCTGATAGCGCACGGGCCGATTGCCTGACATCCCGCTCAGGCAGCAATGCATCCGGCCGACCGGTACGGCTCCAACCACTGCAACCAGACCCAAGAGCATTCTTTCTGGAAATCCTCCGGCCACCGGCCGCAGTCCATGCGCTGCAACTGCTTGAGAACGGGGTCGTCACACCGTAGCTCCCGGAAGGCCCACTCGAGCTCAAGCTCGGCTGCGAACTGTGAGCGAAGGTCGCCACGGTGCACGATGTGGCAACGCTCCGACAGAGCCCGGGAAATGCCGCGCCAAAGCTGGTCTCCTGGCACGTCCGCGCGGTGAAGTTCAGCGGCGAGGCTCAACCTCAACGCCACTACTCCACCCTCAGGATCACTTACGTAGAAAAGTGCGGAAACCAGCCGCCCGGTACGCCAGGCGGCAAGGCGGCCGTGCAGGCCCTCGAAAAGCGCAGTCTCCAGCTGCTCGGCCACCCAGAACGGCCGCATGATCCTTGGGTAGGCGTAAAGCTCGCCTATCAGCTCCCGGCGCCTTGGATGACCCCGGGGATAGAGAACGACGATCAACCGCAGCAGGGCACCCGGCGCGAACCCGTACACAAGCAGAGCGCAACCCAGCGTTGGCCAGCTGATGACGTGGAAGATCAAAGCGTCCATCAGGTGGAGATCCCTGCGATCTGATGGGCGGCGATCGGCCGGAACCTAGCGTCTCGACGCGCTTCGGCGATCAGCGCGCCGAGCTCGACCCTGCCGGGATCGGTCAGCTCGTAGTACCGCCGAGGGGGTCGCTTGGCCTTTCCGGCTTGGGCCTGCTCCTCCCAGCCATCGGCCAGCCAGCCCTCATCGAGCATCCGCTGCAGGATCCCGTACATCACCGGAGAACGCACGCCTGAGCGCTTGGACAGCTCGTAACCCCAGTACCGACCGCTGGCATCATCCATCAGTGCAAGCGCGACCTGGACGAGCGCGTAAGTTCGTCGCATGCGCTTACGCTACATAGGTCTAGATAAAGCTAGGCGGAGGCTGCACGGCGTGTCACGCATTCGCGCTATTCCGGCCGACCGCGGACGGTAGCGCCGGGCGCCGACATTCTGGCCGGGTGGTACAGCGGCTGTCACCCGGTCCGCACAATTTCCCCACGGTAAGGCCGACATTCGGCTATAGATCGTCTGTGATCTGATCACTCGATCCGGACATCGGTTCACATTCCGGGCGTCGACCAGGGCTCGCCATCGAGGTGTGCCCGCGCACGTGTTATCCACAAAATTCTAATGACCGTTATCGTTCTATCTGTCCGTTACAGGGAGGGGGAGCGCTTGGGATGGCATCCAGTCGGCTGCGACCGAAAACCCGCCGACGGGAACATCTCAGAAGTGGCAGAGAACGCTGGGCATGTCGGTGCGTTCATGTTGTATGGAGCCTTCAGTAGCATGCAGGGCGGCGGTCTGGACGAGCGCCATGTCGGTGTCAGCTGTCGATCCGCATGCTATCCCTTTGGCGCTCGGCGCCGTGGTCGCCAAGGAGGCCTTCGATCTCCTGCATGCTCGTTTGCAACGGATCTCGGTGCTGGCCTATCTGCGCGCCGCCCGGGACGCAACCTACTTGAGTATCGGTCGGTCGCCGGAAGCCCCGGCGCTGGTTCTGAGGACCGAATCACGGAATGTTATGCGATCCGATGACGAGGAGGGGGCGGACCCAGCGCGTGCTGGTGGCGAATACCCCGGTGCTGACTCAGGTCCAGAGATAGGCGAGTTCTGCATCCAGCAGCGTCGGGACTGGCTGGCTTACGCGATGACCCGCACCCGCAGCTGGCCGGACGCCGAGGACGCAGTGTCCCACGTGGTGCTGAAGATCTTGGAGCACCATGACATGCACGGAACGTTGTGCCCTAAAGGAAGTGACCCGGTCGCATGGTCAAAGACGGTGATCCGCAACTACATCATCGACCGGTACCGGCGTCAGACCGCGGAGGATAAGCGTTCCAGAGTATTGGCTCCCCCGGCGGGAGACCTCGCCGATGAGGTCGCCGACCAGATTATCGTAAAGAGCGCACTGGCCTTCGTGGCGTCAATCGACCCCCAAGCTCATCAGATCGCGGTGATGCGGTGGATCGATGGTCTGGAGCCACAAGAGATTGCCATCCAGCTAGGCATGAATCCTCAATCGGTGCGCACCTCGCTGCACCGGACGAAGAAGAAGATGCGAACAGAACTGGGCGTCGCCGAACCCCGGAAGATCCTGAGGGAGAAGACGACATGATCTGGCTAATCGTGGTAATCATTTTCGCCTCAACCGCGCTCAGTGTGGCCTGGATCGCGGCCCGGAAGCGTGCCGCCCGTCTAGAGCAGGAAACCGCCCATCTCTACGGACATTACGTTGCCAGCGTCCAGACGCTCACACAGACGTACTTGCTTCGGGCACCTTCTGATGAGGAATGGCTAGCCTGGGTTAGGACGCAGGCCCCGGAGACTACTACCAAAGTGCCTACCCAAGCCGCAGAAGCCGAGAATGTCATGCGGCCGCCTGTAGCGTCGGAGGACGTTACGCCATCACAGCCTCGGTACCGCAGTCTCAATCTAACAGGCAGTATCGGCCGGACTTGGAAATCTGCGGCGGCTCGGGTACCTGCCCTGGGCGCCGCGGCCGAGTCTGCCAAGCGGACAGACAAGGTAAATCCCGGCCTCGGCGGCGGTGGTCATCATGGAATGTCCACGGCAGGTGTTATGGCCCTCCCAAGTAGCCCTGCGTTTTATAACCCGTTCGCCGGGTATGTCCGGAACCCCTTCACCGGGTACGTCCGGCGTCCATCTAGCTGGACGGCGAATTACCTGCGTCAAGCCGCCCTGACCGATCTCGGCTGTGCTATCGCTGCCGCGTTTGCGGCCGCTCAGCTTAGTTTCGGCGACAGTGTCGCCAGAACCTATGTGGCGCTGAGCCTTGCACTGCCGGTGCTCTGGATGATCGCTGTCTGGCTGGCCGGAGGGTATGACCCCCGCTTCATCGGGACCGGCTCGGAGGAGTTCCGCAAGGTCTTGAATGCCGGAGTGGGCCTTACCTCAGCGGTTGCGCTCTTCTCCTACGCGTTCAACCTCGACCTGTCCCGCAACTACCTGCTCATTGCCCTGCCCAGCATCACGCTGTTCGACCTGATTGCCAGGTACGCCATGCGCAAACGGCTGCACAAGCAGCGCGGAGCGGGCCGCTGCATGCTCAATGTGGTAGCGGTGGGCCGCGAGTCGGCGGTGGCCGACCTGGTCCGGGAACTCGGCCGTGAGCGGTACCACGGGCTGACGGTGGTCGGTGCCTGCGTGCCGCGGCCATCAGGGTGCGCTGAGGTCGCCGGGGTGCCGGTGTACGGAGGGATCGGTGACGTCACTGCGGCGGTGCGCGCTTTCGGTGCGGATACGGTGGCAGTGCTCGCCAGCCCGGAAATGAACGGCACAACGCTCAGGAGCCTCGCCTGGGAGCTGGAGAAGACCGGCACAGACCTGTGCGTCTCACCCGCTCTGTCCGATGTCGCGGGCCTCCGGCCGCCGATAAGACCGACGGCCGGGCTCACCCTGTTGCACGTGGATCACCCACAACTATCCGGTCCTCGCCTGGTCCTCAAAGATCTGTTCGACCGGTGCGCTGCTGCGGCGGCGCTGATCCTGCTCTCCCCGCTGATGGCCATCCTGGGGGTAACGATCTGGCTCTCTGATCGCGGCCCGGCGCTCTTCACGCAGGTCAGGATCGGCAAGGACGGGCGAGCGTTCCGGATATACAAGTTCCGCACCGCGGTCGTTGGCGCCGAGCAGCGCAGGGCGCAGCTTCTCGCCAGCAATGACACGGACGGAGTCCTATTCAAGCTCCGCAAAGATTCCCGTGTCACCGCCGTGGGAGCGCACCTGCGGCGCTGGTCCATCGACGAACTGCCGCAGCTCCTCAACGTCTTTCTCGGGGACATGTCACTGGTGGGGCCGCGTCCGGCTGATCCGGAAGAGGCGGCGAACTATCCCGAGGATGTGCGTCGCAGATTCGTGGTCAAGCCGGGCCTGACCGGTCTCTGGCAGGTCAGCGGGCGGTCAGATCTGTCCCGGGACGAATCGGTCCGGCTCGACCTGAGGTACGTAGAGAACTGGTCGTTCGCCCTGGACCTGCAGATTCTCTGGAAAACGATCTCAGCGCACGTGCGGAGATCTGAGGCCTATTAACGGATGCTTTCAGAAGCAGCGAGATTAACGGCTGCCTGGCCGCCACCGGCCTGAGAACCGAACCCTGGTAATCCCCTGCACTACGAGCGCCTTCTGCAGTTTTCCCGGTCTCCTGTTATCGCGGTGGCCGCCGCCGCGGGCCTGCTGTTACCGGAGCGGTTCAGCCGATGCTGCCCGCAGCCGGGCCACCGATCCGGCTGCGACCAGGGCTGAGCCAGCGGCGATCCTCGGCCTGCGCCGCTGCACGGCCAGGCGGTCGGCCGAGGCCTTCGGTATGTACCAGGACCGCATGGTCATGTCAGCCGCCGCCGGTGCCGCCTTCGACGAGGCCTCGGCGGCGAGCAGGGCCTGCTCGGCAGGCTCCGCAGCCCTATCAGCCCTATCAGGCCTGCTCAGCGGTTCAGCCGAAGCCTGGGCGAGTTCCTACCGGCTCTGGTCGACAAGCGTCCCGAGAGTCTCGCGCTGGCCCGGCATCACAGCCGCCCTAGCTCGAGGAGGAGCTCGGCCTGGACGCGCCGGACGTTAGCCAGCGCCGCCCGGGAGCGAATGCTTAGGATTTGCCTGTGAGCGGAGGGATCTTTCTGCTGAGCGGCGAGAAGCTCGTGGAAATGCGCGAGCAAGCGTACGACTCCGAGGATCTCCTGCAGGAGCTGCTCGCGAAATACCCGGACCTGCTGGCCGGGGACCAGCTTGCGGGATCGCCGCGTCGCTGGCTGCTGGTCAGGCGGGAGGCGGGCGTGCCGGACCGGGAGGCCGGCGGCAGCCGCTGGTCGCTTGATCACCTGTTTATCGACCAAGAGGCGGTCCCCACCCTGGTCGAGGTCAAGCGGAGCGATGACACCAGGATCCGGCGCGAGGTGGTCGGGCAGATGCTCGATTATGCCGCGAATGGCGTGGTCTACTGGCCCGCCGAGCGACTGCGGGCGGACTTCGAAGCCCGCTGCGCTAAGGAGGGGAAAGACGCCGACGAGGTCTTTCGGGACAGCCTCGGCGACGAGCTCGACCCGGACCAGTTCTGGGGCGAGGTCGGGCAGAACCTGCTCTCAGGTCGCATCCGGCTGGTGTTCGTCTCGGACCTCATCCCGCCCGAGCTGCGCCGCGTGATCGAGTTCCTCAATGAGCGCATGAGCCCGACCGAGGTGGTCGGCGTCGAGATCAAGCAGTACATC
>Ga0335073_10016756_pt1 | contig 10241 bp, 9 predicted proteins | sample Lox_Sample_22_FD_207093 | JGI IMG/M metagenome (GOLD analysis project Ga0335073, IMG submission 207093) | Soil microbial communities from Loxahatchee National Wildlife Refuge, Florida, United States - Lox_Sample_2.2 | ecosystem: Environmental > Terrestrial > Soil > Wetlands | place: USA: Florida... | reverse complement strand
CGGCATTGTCGGCACATCGGTCGCCGTCCATCTCGCCAAGCGTGGGCTGTCGGTGGCGCTGGTCGACCGGCGCGCGCCGGGGGAGGGGACCTCCTACGGCAACGCCGGCATCATCGAGGGCAACACCGTTTTTCCGGCGGCCTTCCCGTCGAGCTTCGCCGAGCTGACCCGCATCGCGTTCAAACGCTCGCCGGTGGCGAATTATCATCTCTCATATCTGCCGCGGATTGCGCCTTGGCTCCTGGCCTTTCGCGCGGCGTCACGACCGCAGCGGCTGATCGAGACGGCGCGGCTGATGCGACCGCTGATGGCGCGCGCGGTTGCCGAACATGAGGCGCTGGCGGCGGAGTCCGGCGCCGAGCGCCATTTCAACCGCGGCGGCTGGCTCAAGATTTATCGCAGCGACTCCGCGTTCGCCGCGCTCAAGCTCGAGATCGAGGTCGCCGCGCAATTCGGCATCGCCACGGTGCGGCTCGATCGCGCCGGAGCGCAAGCGCTCGAGCCGGCGCTGGCGCCCGTTTTTCGTCACGCCGTGCATTGGCCCGGCGCGGTCAGCGTCGATAATCCGCTGGCGTTGACGCGGGCCTACGCCGCGCGCTTTGCCGCGCTCGGCGGGATCACCCTGAGCGGCGACGCGCGCACGCTGCATCGCGTCAATTCCGCTTGGCGTGTCGACACCGCTTCCGGGCCGCTCGATGCCGGCGATGTGATCATCGCGCTCGGTCCCTGGACGCCGGACGTCATCGCTCCGCTCGGCATCAGGCTGCCGCTCGCGGTCAAACGCGGTTATCACCGCCATTACCGGACGCAAGGAAACGCAACGCTCGGCCGCCCTGTGCTCGACGCCGAGAACGGCTATGTGCTGGCGCCCATGGAGCAGGGCATTCGCGTCACCACGGGCGTCGAGTTTGCGGCCCGCGACGCGGCGCCGACGCCGGTGCAGCTCGATCGGCTGTTGCCGGCGGCGCGCGCTTTGTTTCCGCTCGGCGCGCCGGTCGAGCCCCAGCCTTGGCTCGGCGCGCGACCCTGCTTTCCCGATTCGCGGCCGGTGATCTCGCGGGCGCCGGGCCAACGCGGCTTGTGGCTGGCTTTCGGTCATGCCCATTGGGGCCTGACGCTCGGCCCGGCCACCGGCCGGTTGATCACCGAGATGATCACGGGCGCGACACCGTTCTGCGATCCGAAGCCTTACGGCGCGCAGCGGTTCATGTCGTAGGCGCGAAATTTCGGCGAAAGCGGGCCGGCCGTTTATTCGCGCGCAGCCGCCGGCGCCGGCGAGCCGACATACTCGCCGATCGTATGCACGACGCTTGATTCGGGCCGCGTATTGTTCGACGACAGCTTGTCCTTCTGCGCCACCATTTCGTCGTATTTGGCAATCGTCGTCACCGGATGGCTCGGCACCAGGTGCACGACCTTGTAGCCGGCCGCCTTCAATTGGCGCAGCAGTTCCGGCAAGGCTTCCGCCGTCGCGCGCTGGAAATCGTGCATCAGGATGATGCCCTTGCCGCGCTTGGCAAGCTTCGTCATCACCGATTGGATCACCAGCTCGGGCTTGTGCATCTTGAAATCGAACGAGTCGATGTCGGTCGAGAACGTCGCGATGTTGCGCTCGGCGAGATAGGCCAACAACGCCGGCGGATGTTGCAGATCGGGGAACCGGAAGAACGGCGCGATCGGCGCATCGGCGGCCGCGTGCACGGCGCTGATGCCCATTTCGATCTCTTGCTTGGCCAGATCGAGATCGCTGGCGTACGGGTTTCGCGCTAAATCCTTGTGCGACCAGGTGTGGGTGCCGACCGTCATCCCGGCCGCAATCACCTCTTTGGTGATTTCCGGATGCCACATGGCGTGCTCGCCGATTTCGAAGAACGTAGCTTTCAAACAATTGTCGGCCAGCGCTTTGAGCACGGCGGGGGTGTTTTCCGGCCACGGTCCGTCGTCGAAGGTGAGCACGATCTCCTTGTCGCGCAGGAAATCGTATTGCTTGAAATGTTCGAAGCCGAAGCCGGGGCCGCCGGTGGTATCGATTTCGACGATGCGCGACAGGCCCATGCCGCCCGGCTTGTCGCAAGCCGGAATGTCGTTCATCGGCATGGGGGCGTTGTTCGGCGTCGCTGATGCCACCGCCGCGCCGCTCGTGCCGGCGGCAGGCGCGCTCGCGGCGGGCGTGTTCGCGGCCTGTGTGTTCGCGGCCTGTGTGCTCGCGGCAGCGCCCGCCGGTGCCGGTGTGGTCTGCGCCACGCGCGCCGGCTCAATCGGCGACGCCGGCTGCTCAGCTGCGGTCGGCGGCTGCGCCGTCGCTGGCGCGGTGTCGGCCGTTCGCGTTTGGGCAATCTGTTTCACCGGTGCGTGAAGGAGCGCGGGAATCGACTGCGCCAACGACGCGATGCGGATATAGGGGGTGGTCGACGAAGCCAAACCGGCGGTTTTTTGCGCCGAGACGATGCCGAAGGCGGCGAGGCCCAAGCTCACCAGCGCGGCAACGACGATGATTGCGAATCGCATGTATCTGTTATCTCTCGTCACAAATCCGGACTTTCTTTGGCGAAGTGAAGGCGCAATCGGCGGGCGAGTCAACGCCGCCGGCGTCCGCCAGCGCCAAAGATTCCGGTTGTGGTTTCCGCGGCATGTGCCATGGCCGGCCGTTTGGTTAATCGCCCGGGGCGCTTTGTATTACCATATGAATTTTCTCTTATCATTCGAACTGGTCCTTCCAGCTCGGCTGCGCGCCGGGCAAGGGTAGCGCCGTCGCCGCGAACACGCCGCGCGCGATCGCCCGCGCCACGACGTTGGCGGCGACGGTTGCCAATGCGGTCAATCCGAGCAGCTGGTCGGCCAGCGGCCGCCGGCCGGTCGAAGCCGCAAAGACCACGTCGCCGTCGAGCGGCGTGTGCACCGGATAGATCGCGCGCGACAAGCCCGATTGCGCCATGACGGCCAGTCGCTTGGCCTGCGCCTTGGTTAAGATTGCGTCGGTCGCCACGACAACAAGCGTGGTGTTTTCGCGCGCGCCGCCTTTGGTGGCCGGCTCGAACGCCTTGGCCGGAAAGGCCGCGGGCCAGCCGCATCCGCCGAATTCCGCCTCCCGCTCGAACGGCGCCGCCCAGAACCAGGGTCCGCGATCGATGACGGCGCTGCCCGCGGCGTTGACGGCGGCGAGCGCGCCGACAATGTGGCCCTCGGGCGTCTGCGCCGAGGCCGAGCCGATGCCGCCCTTGTAATTGACCGTCGTCGCGCCGGTGCCGGCGCCGACGCTGCCGAGGCCGAACTCGGCGCCGGCGGCGGCTGCCGCTGCCGCATAGCCAAGCTCGCGATACGGCGGAAAACGGCCCCAGGCTTTGTCGCCGGCGCCGAGAAGATCAAACAAGATCGCAGCCGGCACGATCGGCACGCGGGCGGTGCGCACAAGAAAACCGCGGCCTTGCTCTTTGAGCCAAGCCTGGACGCCCGAAGCGGCGTCGAGGCCGAAGGCCGAACCGCCCGACAAAGTAATGGCGTCGATGCCTTCCACCGTCTGCGCCGGATCGAGCAACGCAGTTTCACGGGTGCCCGGCCCGCCGCCGCGCAAATCGATCGAGGCGACCGCCGGCGCGTCGAAGATGATCGCGGTGGCGCCGGAACCCAGCCGCAGATCCTCGGCATGGCCGACCTTTATGCCGGCGACGTCGGTTATGAGATTGCGCAAGACTGAAATCCTCGCAAGGCGCGCCATCAAGGAGACGATTTTGCCCGCATCGTCAACGATCACATCCTCGCGGGCGCGGCGCCGCAACGCTTGCACGGCCGGGACCGGCCGGGCATGAGTGCGCCATGCCGAACGTCACCATCGCCGCCGCGCTTGCCGCCGGCATGTTGAGCTTTTTGTCGCCTTGCGTGCTGCCCTTGGTGCCGCCCTATCTCGTCTACCTCACCGGCGCTTCGCTCGAGCGCTTCGCCGACGCGGAGACGAAACCGCGCGTTGGTCGTGCGACGCTCGCGGCCGCGCTCCTCTTCGTGCTTGGTTTTTCCACCGTGTTCGTCCTGCTCGGCGCCGGCGCCAGCGCCATCGGTGCGGTGCTGCGCGCCTATTCGGGCCAGCTCGCGATCGTTGCCGGCATCGTCATCATCATCATGGGCCTGCACTTCTTGGGCCTCACGCCGATCGCATGGTTGATGCGCGAGAAGCGCCTGCAAGTCGCCAAGCCGATCGGTTTGTGGGGCGCCTATCTGATGGGGCTTGCCTTTGCGCTCGGCTGGACGCCGTGCATCGGGCCGATCCTGGCTGCGATCTTGGCGGTCGCAGCTTCGGAGGCGACGGTCGCCAAGGGTGCCGGCTTGCTTGCCATCTATTCGCTCGGGCTCGGGATTCCATTCATTGCAGCGGCATTGGCGATCGAGCCGTTCGCGGCGTTCCTGGCCCGCTTTCGCGCCCATCTCGGCTTGGTCGAAAAGGCAATGGGCGGCTTGCTTGTCCTCACCGGCATCGCCTTTCTCACCGGTACGGTTACGCAAGCAAGCTTCTGGCTGTTGGATATGTTTCCGATGCTGGGGAAAATCGGATAGCGCCCGTTTTCCAGTGCACGCTTCAGCTCGGTCCCACGCCGGTGATTTGATCGTAATTGCCGTTCTTGTCCCACCGATAGACGGCCCAGCCGCCGCCGGTGATGTCGCCCTTCTTGTCGAAGGAGATGGGACCAAGCACCGTGTTCCAGGTGCCGGCATGCATGGCGGCGGCGACTTTTTGCGGATCGGTCGTGCCGGCCTTGGTGGCAGCCTGCGCCCACACTTGGAACGCGGCATAGGTATAGAGCACGTAGCCCTCCGGATCGATGCCTTTGGCCTTGAACGTCTTCACGATGGCGGCGGCGGTCGGGCGTTTGCGCGGGTCCGGTGGAAAGGTGAACAGCACGCCTGCGCCGGCGGGGCCGGTGATGGACGCAAATTCCCGGGAGGCGAGCGCGTCGCCCGCCATCAACGTGGTCTGCAAGCCTTGGTCGCGCATTTGCCGCACGATCAGGCCGGCTTCCTGGTGATAGCCGCCGTCATAGACGATATCGATATTGTTGAGCTTGAGCTTGGAAACCAGCGCAGTGAAGTCCTTATCGCCTTGATTGTACGCCTCATCGAGCTTCTCGGTGACGCCGGCGGCGTTGAGCGCGCGCTTGGTCTGGTCGGCGAGGCCCTGACCGTAGGTCGTCTTGTCGTCGATGATGGCGATGTTTTTGTCCTTGAAATGCTGCACCAGATAAGCGGCGGCGAAGCTGCCTTGCTGGTCGTCGCGGCCGCAGGTGCGAAACGTGTTCCACATGCCGCGCTCGGTGAACAGCGGATTGGTCGAAGCCGGCGTGATCTGCAGAACGCCGGCGTCGAGGTAGGCATCCGAGGCCGGGATCGACGATGACGAGCAATAATGACCGACCACCACGGCGACGCCCATGCCGGACAGTTTTTCGGCGACCGAGCGCGCCTGCTTGGGATCGCAGGCGTCGTCGCCGATTTCGAGGTGCAACTTCTTGCCGAGCACGCCGCCCGTGGCATTGATGTCGGCGACGGCCTGCTTGGCGCCATCCGACATCTGCCGACCGAATGTCGCCGGTCATTGGGCCCGCGGCGCCGACCACGATGTCTTGCGCCATGGCTGTACCGCCGAAGCCGACCGCAACAAGCGCGAGCGCGCCAAGCAGCACTTTGCTCATGTCCAATCCTCAATTCTACCGGCGACAGTTTTGTTGGTGACGAAACGATATCACCGCTATGGCCGGTTTTCTCGCTCAATTTCGCGCCAGCCGAACGGGCCGGCGCGGGTGTAGAGCCACGGATATTGCCGCACCATCTGGCGCGCGCGCGTCGCTCGCCAGGCTAACATGCCGACGACGATGAAGATCGCCGTGTCGAGGCTGTAAGACGCCGGCGAAAGAAATTCGCCTTGGAACAGAGCGAAGTGAATAAAGCGCGCGGCGGCGCCGAGACAAAGCGCCGCGACCACAACCTGCCACGGCGGCCGCCAGGCGCGGGCGATGGCGCGGCCGGACAGCCAAGCGGCGCCGCCGCCGAGGATGCCGGTGACGAGGACGACGGGCAGGACGCTTTCGCCTGCATAGAGGCTCGCCATGTCGCCCTCAGCCCGCGCCGCCTTCGAGATAGGCGGCGCGGATTTCCGGCCGCTTGAGCAAGTCTCGCCCGGGCCCGTGCAGGGTGATTTCGCCGTTGACCATGACGTAGCCTCGGTGCGCGAGCTTGAGCGCGTGATAGGCGTTCTGCTCGACCAGGAATACGGTCAGCCTGTCGCGCTCGTTGAGCGCGCGAATGGCGGCGAAAATCTGCTGCACCAGGAGCGGCGCCAGGCCAAGCGACGGCTCGTCAAGCAGGATCAGCCGCGGCCGGCTCATCAGCGCGCGGCCGATGGCCAGCATCTGCTGTTCGCCGCCCGACAACGTGCCGCCGCGTTGGTTGCTGCGCTCGCGCAGCCGCGGAAACAAGGCGAAGACGCGCTCGATGTCGGCGTCAAAGTCTGCGGCGGCGGTCACCGTGGCGCCGATCTGCAGATTCTCCATCACCGTCATGCGCGAAAAGATGCGCCGGCCTTCGGGCGATTGCGCGATGCGAAGCTTGGCGACTTCGTGGGTCGGCAGCGCGGTAATGTCGCGGCCAGCGAAATATATGCGGCCCTCGCGGGCGCGAGGATCGCCGAACACGGTCATCATGAGTGTGGACTTGCCGGCGCCGTTGGCGCCGATGAGCGCGACGATCTCGCCTTCGTTGACCTCGACGTCGACGCCTTTGAGTGCGGCGACGTTGCCGTAATAGGCTTTCACCCCGCGCAGCGACAACAGCGGCTCGCTCATGGCGCGGCTCCAAACAAATGACGTCCTGCCCGCGAACGGGGGAGGGCAGGCCGGGCGGCGCGAGCCGCTCGCTCGGCGTGGCGGTGAAAACACTGCGCCAGCCTGCACCCGGCGGCGTCGCAGCCGACCTTGCTTTTGCAGAAGGAGGAGGGGAAAAAGGCTGCGGTCACAGCCCCACCTCCGCTTCGGCTTGTGCGACCTGTTCGTCGGCGAGGCCGAGATAAGCGGCGATCACCTTCGGGTCGTTGCGCACATCACGCGGTGCGCCTTCGGCGATCTTGACCCCGTAATCGAGCACGACCAGATGATCGGAAATCTCCATCACCACGCCCATGTCGTGCTCGATCAACAGGATCGAGATGCCGTGCTCGTCACGGATGGCGCGCAGCAACGTGTTGAGTTCGGCGCTCTCGCGATTGTTGAGGCCGGCGGCGGGCTCGTCGAGGCAGAGCAGCACCGGATCGGTGCACATGGCGCGGGCGATTTCGAGCCGGCGCTGCGCGCCATAAGGCAGCGCGCCGGCTGGATCGTCGGCGCGGTCGGCGAGCGCAACGCGATCGAGCCAGAAGCGCGCCTTGTCGATGGCGCGTGCCTGCGCGCGCTTGTAGGCCGGCGAGCCGAACAAAGCGAGCAAGGTGTAGCCCGACGCGATCATGAGGGTGTTGTGCTGGGCGACCAGGAGATTTTCCAGGGCCGTCATGGCGGCGAACAACCGCACGTTCTGAAACGTGCGCGCGACGCGTGCTTCGCGGGCGATGCGGAATTCCGGCAGCCGTTCGAGCAAGAAGCTGCGGCCGTCGTCCGGGTGATCGAGCAACAGGCGGCCGACCGTCGGCTTGTAAAAGCCGGTGATGCAATTGAATAACGTGGTCTTGCCGGCGCCGTTGGGGCCGATCAACGCCGTGATTTCCTGCGCGCGCGCGGCGAACGAGAGATCGCTCACGGCGAGAAGGCCGCCAAAGCGCATGGTCAGGTGCTCGACGGTGAGGATCGCTGCCGCGGTCACGCCGGCGTCTCCGTGCGCGCGCTGCCTGCGACGGCGGCGGCAACGCCCTCGTGCTCGCTGAGCAACACCGAAGGGGTGCGCGTCGCCACCAGGCCGCGCGGCCGATAGATCACGATCGCGACCATGGCGACGCCGAACACCAGCATGCGGTATTGATCGAACTCGCGGAACAATTCGAAACCGCCGAGCATGACGGTGGCGGCGACGGCGACGCCGAGCTGCGAGCCCATGCCGCCGAGCACGACGATCGCCAGCACCAAAGCCGACTCCGTGAAGGTGAACGATTCCGGGCTGATGAAACCCTGCCGCGTGGCGAAGAAGGCGCCGGCGAAGCCGCCGAACATGGCGCCCATGGCGAAAGCGGTGAGCTTCGTCGTCGTGGTGTTGACGCCGAGCGCGCGGCAAGCGATTTCATCCTCGCGCAACGCCTCCCAGGCGCGGCCGATCGGCAGCCGACGCAGCCGCAGCGTGACCCAATTGGTCAGCAGCGCCAGCCCGAGGATAAGGTAATAGAGAAAGACCAAGCGGTGCGTCGGCGAATAGTGCAGCCCGAACGTCGCGGCAAAGCCGTGCGCCGAGGAATTGAACGGCAAGCCGAAAAATGAAGGCCGGGGAATTCCGGGGATGCCGTTCGGTCCGCCGGTCAGATTTTGCCAGTTGAGCAGAACGAGGCGGATGATCTCGCCAAAGCCCAGCGTGACGATGGCGAGATAATCGCCGCGCAGCCGCAGCACCGGAAAGCCGAGCAGCAATCCGGCGAAGGCGGCAAGGATGCCGGCGAGCGGCAGGCAAACCCAGAACGGCAAGCCGAAATATTGCGCGATCAGCGCGTAGGAATAGGCGCCGACCGCGTAAAAGGCGACGTAACCGAGATCGAGCAGGCCGGCGAGGCCGACCACGATATTGAGCCCGAAGCCGAGCATCGTGTAGGTCACGATGAGGATGCCGAGATCGAGCAAATAACGGTTGCCGTAGAAAATAACCGGGACGACGAAGGCAAAAGCCAGGAACGCAGCCGCGGCATAGGGGACGACGCCCGCTGCCGCGGCTTTGACGGAAGCCGGAACGAAGCCCGCGACGGCAGCGTTGGCTTTGCGCCACAGCAGCGTCCACAGCAAGCGGGCGACGAACACCGCGGCGACGATTTCGGCGAGTGCGCGAAAGCGCGTGGTGAGGATCAGCGCGCCGGTCGGTCCCTGATCGGTGCGAATGCCGATCAGCAACGCAAACAGGCCGAACGCCACGACCGCAGCGAGTGCGGCTTCCTTCACCGCAGCCGGGAGGTCAAGCGATTGATCGGGCTCGCTCTCGCGCGGCACGCCCTCGCTTCCCTCACACTTTCTCGACTTCAGGCCGGCCCAAAATGCCAGTCGGCATGAATATGAGCACGATGATGAGAACGGCGAAGGCGGCCACGTCTTTGTATTCGATCGAGAAATAGGCCGACCACATCGTCTCGATCAACCCGATCAAGATGCCGCCGATCATCGCGCCCGGCAGCGAACCGATGCCGCCGAGCACGGCGGCGGTGAACGCTTTGACGCCGGCGAGAAAGCCGATGAAGAAATCGATGACGCCGTAATACAGAAGGAACAACAGTCCGGCCACCGCCGCCAGCGCCGCGCCGATGACGAAGGTGAGCGAGATGGTGCGGTCGACGTCGATGCCGACCAATGCCGCCATTTTCAGATCCTGCTCGCAGGCACGCATGTTGCGGCCGAGCCGCGTGCGCGCAACCAGCAAGGAGAAGCCGATCATCAACGCCAGCGTGGTGGCGACGACGATGATCTGAATGTTGGACAGCCGCACGGCGAAATCGTTGCCCTCGAACAACGTGTAGCCGCCGTGCACCAGCGGCGGCAGCGGCTTGACGCGGGCGCCCTGCGCCACCTGGACATAGTTTTGCAGCACGATCGACATGCCGATCGCGGAAATGAGCGGCGCCAGGCGGGACGAGTGGCGCAGCGGCCGGTAGGCGATGCGCTCGACGGTCCAGCCGTAGAGCGCGGTAACCGCCATGGCAACCAGGAGGACAATGAGCAGGGCGAGCGGTACGGCGCTGACCCCGATGGCGACCAGGACGAGGAAAACGATCAGCGCCAGGAAGGCGCCCACCATGAAGATGTCGCCGTGGGCGAAATTGATCATGCCGATGATGCCGTAGACCATCGTGTAGCCGATGGCGATCAGGCCGTAGATCGAACCGAGGGTGATGCCGTTGATGAGCTGCTGGACGAAGTATTCCATTGCGTCCGCCGCCTTTCGATTCCCGGCAAATTCTTAACAGGGGCGCGGATAGGCGACAACGCGCGTACCGCCGCTGCCGTGGAAACCAGCCTGCGGCGGGGCGAGTTGGACACGCCGGCCGCTGTCGGCGGCCACTGAGAGCCGGCCCTTCTTGCGTATTT
>Ga0335073_10016754_pt1 | contig 10242 bp, 8 predicted proteins | sample Lox_Sample_22_FD_207093 | JGI IMG/M metagenome (GOLD analysis project Ga0335073, IMG submission 207093) | Soil microbial communities from Loxahatchee National Wildlife Refuge, Florida, United States - Lox_Sample_2.2 | ecosystem: Environmental > Terrestrial > Soil > Wetlands | place: USA: Florida... | reverse complement strand
GGTTGTTCGATCTGGTCGAGCACACGGTGCGCCGCGTGATCCCGCCTGATCAGATCGACAACATCACCGACAACATCGGTCTGCCGTTCAGCGGCATCAACATGGCGTACCAGAACACCGGGACCATCGGTCCCGAAGACGGCGATGCGCTCATCTCGCTCACGCCCGACCATGGCCCGACGGCCGATTACGTGCAGCAGCTGCGGACCATTCTGCCGCGGCAGTTCCCCGGCGCGACATTCTCGTTCCTGCCGGCCGACATCGTGTCCCAGATCCTCAACTTCGGGCTGCCCGCGCCCATCGACCTGCAGGTCATCGGCAACAACCAGGCGGCGAACTACGCCTATGCCGGCGATCTGCTCAAGCGCATTCGCCGGGTGCCGGGCATCGCGGATGCGCGCATCCAGCAGGTCTTCAACTATCCGCAGATCAACGTGAGCGTGGATCGCACGCTCGCCGGAGAGGTGGGACTCACGCAGCGCGACGTGGCGAACAGCCTGCTCGTCACGCTCTCGGGCAGCGGCCAGGTGAAGCCGAACTTCTGGCTCAACACCGAGAATGGGGTCGAGTACCCGATCGTCGCTCAGATGCCTCAGTACCGCATCGACACCCTGTCCGATCTGTCGAACGTGCCGCTCACCTCGGGGACCACGAGGACCCCGCAATACCTGGGCGGCGTCGCCCGGATCTTCCCGGGCCCGAGCCCCGGGGTGGTGTCGCACTACAACGTGCAGCCGGTCATCGACATCTACGCCGCCACGCAGGGACGTGACCTCGGCGCAGTGGCAAGCGACGTCGAGCGGATCGTTGCTCAAACGAAGCATGAGCTGCCGCGTGCCTCGTACACGGCGCTGCGTGGCCAGGTTGCGACGATGCAGAGCGCCTTCAGTCAGCTCTACATCGGGCTGATCGGCGCGATCGTCCTCATCTACCTCGTCATCGTCGTCAATTTCCAGTCCTGGACCGATCCGTTCATCATCATCACCGCGCTCCCCGGAGCGCTCGCGGGGATCGTGTGGATGCTGTTCATGACCGGCACCACGCTTTCGGTGCCGGCGCTCACCGGCGCCATCATGTGCATGGGGATCGCCACGGCGAACAGCATCCTCGTCGTGAGCTTTGCGCGCGAGGGCATGTCGCGCGGTCTCGATGCGGCAGCCGCCGCGCTCGAATCGGGATTCACCCGCTTTCGTCCTGTGCTCATGACCGCCCTCGCAATGGTCATCGGAATGCTGCCGATGGCGCTCGCACTGGGAGAGGGCGGTGAGCAGAACGCCCCGCTGGGCCGTGCGGTGATCGGCGGGCTGCTCGTCGCCACCGTCGCAACGCTGTTCTTCGTCCCGACGGTGTTCAGCGTCCTGCATCGCGAGCACGGCAAGCAGGCCAAGCAAGTGTCCGACCCCACCGCCGCGTGATCTTGGAGACCGATCTTGATCGAGAACGACGACTTGCATCAGCACGAGCCGGCCGGGGGACACGGGATTCCACGGGATGATGGAGTCTCCACCGCGAAGCTCAGGCGCATCGGCCTCATCGCTGCCGCAGTCGCCATCCTGATCGTGGTGGGAATCCTGGGGCGCTTCCTCCATGAGCGCTCGGTGGCGCACTGGACCGATGCGCAGGCCGTTCCCACGGTCCAGCTCCTCACTCCCGAGCGCGGCGTGACGGGCCTCGAGACGGTGCTGCCCGGCAACATCGAAGCCTGGTACGAGGCGCCCATCTACGCCCGCGTCAGCGGCTACTTGAAGGAGTGGTACTTCGACTACGGCGCTCATGTGAAGAAGGGACAGGTCCTCGCGGTGATCGACGCGCCCGACCTCGATGCCCAGCTCGCAGCTGCAAAAGCCAACCTCAACTCCGCGCGCGCGCAGGTGGATGTACGCAAGGCGCAGATGGAGTTTGCCCGCACGACGTACATCCGCTGGCGGGATTCCCCGAAGGGGGTCGTCTCCGAGCAGGAGCAGGAATCCAAGAAGGCGGACTACGGAAGCGCGAACGCTGCGTACGAAGCCTCTCTCGCGGATGTCAACGCCGACCGCGGAGTCGTCGACCGCTTGAACGCGCTCGAGCAGTTCAAGTCACTCGTCGCGCCGTTCGATGGGATCGTCACGGAACGCAATACCGACATCGGAGCGCTCATCAATGCCGGCAGCGGCGCGGGCGGTGGTGGCGCCCCCGTACTGTTCAAGGTGGCCAAGGTGGACGAGATGCGGGTGTACGTGCAGGTGCCGCAGGCCATCTCGGCGGGGATCCATGATGGCCTGACCGCGACGCTCCTTCTGCCGCAGTACCCGGAGCGCGTGTTTCACGCGGTGGTGGCGACGACCGCCCGCGCCATCAACAACGCCGCTCGCACCCTGCTCGTCGAGCTGCACGCCGACAATCCCGACGGGGTGCTGCAGCCCGGGACCTATGCCGAGGTGCACTTCGAGCTGCCGTCGAACCCCAACACGGTCCGCATTCCCACCAGCGCTCTCATTTTCCGGCAGGCCGGCATGCAGGTCGCGCTCGTGGGTCTGCACGATCGTGCGGAACTGCGCTCGGTCACGCTGGGGCGGAATCTGGGCACCGAGGTCGAGGTGCTGAGCGGACTCACCCCCTCGGATCGTGTGATCAACAGCCCGCCGGATTCTCTGGCGAGCGGTGATCCGGTCAACGTCGAGGGTGGCGCGCCCACGACGCGCAGCGCCGCGGACGGCGCTCGCAAGGCCGGCGGCTCTCTCGCGCAAGCCGTCGCATCGGAGCGGTGAGGCGTGTTCGAGCCCGCCAGCGCGTTGATGAGTTGCCCGAAGCGCGTGCAAGCGCCGCGGCGCTTCCGGGGGGCGCTCCCAAGCGCGGCGCTTGCCTTGGCGACAGCCGCCCTGGGCAGCTGCGCCGTGGGGCCCGACTACCGCACCCCGCAAGTGCGGGTCCCGGATCACTATGCTGCGGTGGCGGCGGGGCCATCCTCGGGCGCGACCTCAGCGGCCGATCTTGCCAGCTGGTGGCGCACCCTCGCAGACCCCGAGCTCGACTCGCTCATCGAGCGCGCCGTGAAGGCCAACCCGAACGCGCTGATCGCGCTCGATCGCCTGCAGGCCGCCCGCACGTACGAGGCGGGACTGGTGGGAACCATTCTGCCGGCCGCCGATGCGAGCGGCGCATACGGAGCCGGAACCGGTCACGACGAGTCGCGTGGCAGAGCCATGAGCCCGCTCACGACATCGGATACGACCGAGGGACTCACGAGCATCAAGGCGGTCGCCGGGTTCGATGCATACTGGGAGCTCGATGTCTTCGGCAAGATCCGGCGCGAGATCGAGCAGGCCCGCTACGACACCGAGGCGGCGGCGGATGCGCGCAATGCGGTGCTCATCTCGGTGATCGCCGATGTGGCGCGCGCCTACGTCGATCTGCGCGGGTTGCAGATGCGCGATTCGGTGCTGCGGGCAGCCGTGGACGTGCTGCAGCAGTCGCTGCGCCTGCAAACGGTGCGCTTCCAGCGGGGAATCATCAACGAGCTCGATGTGACGCTTGCCGCGCGCGAGCTCGCGACCTTTCAAGCGCAGGTCGCCCCCGTCGAGGCGGAGATCAAGTACGGGGAGTACACCGTTGCAACCCTGCTCGGCCAGTATCCTGAGGACCTGGTCTCCGAGCTCGCTCCCCCGGAGATGATTCCGTCAGCGCCTGCGACGGTCGCAACCGGGCTGCCCGTGCAACTGCTGCGGCGCCGGCCCGACATCCAGCAGGCGGAGCGCGAGCTTGCGAGCTCCACGGCCGGGATCGGCGTCGCCACAGCGGATCTGTTTCCCCAGTTCATCGTCACGGGCGCAATCGGCTTCCAGCGCGGTGTGGTGGGCACCGCGGACGTTGGCAAGCACATCTGGTCGGTGGGTCCGGGCGCCGTGTGGCCGCTGCTCGACTTCGGTCAGCTCGATGCGCGCGTACAGGTCGCAACGCTGCAGACTCGAGCGCGCCTGGTGAGCTACAAGGCGATGATTCAAAGCGCCGTGCAACAGGTCGACTCGGACGCGGATTCCTTCGCCGCGCAACAGGCGAGCTTGAAGAATCTCGGCGATGCGCTGGTCGCGAGCCAGCGGGCCGTGACGCTCGCAAACGCGCGCTACGACCGTGGCATCATCGATTACCTGAACGTCGTGGATGCGGAGCGCGAGGAGTACCTGATTCAGGAGCAGTACGTGGAAACGCAGGCATCGGTGGACGACCAGCTCATCATGCTCTATCGGGATCTCGGCGGGGGTTGGCAGTCCTTCCAGAAGCTCCCCGGCATCGTGCGCCCCCTGCCTGCCGTGCTCGCCATCTTCCGCGATACGCTCGCGCGCAGCGACCCGCTGAAGGACCCATGAGTCGCGCATTGCGGCGCTATGATGCGACTGCCGCGATTGCCCGCAGGCGGGCCGGGGGTGTCTCAGTCGATGTGCCGCTCGAGGTACTGCGCGCTCGCGCTCGCTGCGGGGCTGGCTGCCTGCGCCACGCGCAGCATTGCGGGCCAGGCGGCCCCCGCCGATCAGCTCGTTGCTCGAGGAGCTCTGAGCTACACGTTCTACTGTGCCGACTGCCACGGGGGCAACGGCGCGGGCGATGCCGCGAAGCACGTCCCGCAACTCGCAGGTCGCAGTGCTGCCTCGCTGGTACGCGACATCTCCGCGCTGCAGGATGCAGCCCGCGCGTCTCGAGGTCAGGCGACCAACCAGCATGCGCGCGTGCTCTCGCGGTTGAATTCCGAGCAGATCGAAGCGATCGCCGACTACCTCGCAAGTCTTGCGCCGCCACCCTCGTTCACGCAGTGAGCGGTGCGTCATGGCGCTGAAGGATCTGCTCGTCTATCTGGATGAGTCTGCAGGCGCGCCGCTGCGCCTGCGTCTCGCCGTCGATCTTGCGCGTCGCCACGGATGCCGGCTCACTGCGCTGTTTCTTCGCGAGTGGACTCCCGAGCAGCTTGCACGGCGCCAAACCGCCGAGCTCGGCGGCCGATCCCCCAAGGAGCTCCAGCGGCTCGACCGCAGCGTCGAGGCTTCCATCGACATCACCGGGGACCACTTGCGCCGCGAGCTCGAGCGTCTGTCGGGGGAGTACGGCGTGGCGGTCGAGTGGCGCAGTGTGGATGGAGAGCCGATCCGGGTCCTGCCCCAGTACGCGCGCTATGCCGATCTGAGCATCCTCGATGTGAATACGCCGGCCGGCAGCACTGCGGCCGGCTATCGCTTCTCCGAAGAGATGCTGTTCATCGCCGGACGTCCGGTGCTCTTCGTACCGACCCAGGGGAACTTCCAGACGCTGGGGCGCCATGTTGCGATTGCCTGGAACTCGAGCCGCCCCGCGGCTCGCGCGGTGCACGACGCGCTACCCCTCATCGAGCAGGCCGACGAGGTGGTCGTGCTTGCGATCAATCCGGAGGACTTCATCGCGCGGCACGGCGCGCCGCCCCTGCCGCAGTTGATCGAGCATCTCCGGCGTCACGGCGCGGAGGCCCGGCCGCTGGAGGTGACCGGCATCCGCTCGGACCGCATCGCGGATGAGCTGCAGTCGCGCGCTCGCGCACTCGGCGCCGACCTCCTGGTGGCAGGTGCCTACGGGCACTCGCGGTTGCACGAGATCCTGATGGGCGGTGTCACTCGCGATCTGCTCGGGCGCATGACGCTTCCCATCATGATGTCGTATTGAGCCGCAGCGAGGCCGCAGTCTCGCGTTGTAACCGCCAATTTCAAAGCCGTCGAGCCGACTCAGTCGGTCACCCTTGGAACCGACTTGTTCTCGCGGGGCGAGGCACAATGGTGGGCGGCGTTCGATCTTTCACGGTGCTCGAGTCGCCCCAGCGTTGCCCCGGGAGAATCAGCATGAGTCCTCGAACGATCAGCAGCCTCATCCTGGCGGCGATTCTGCTCGCCACATCTGCCGGCTGCACGACCATTCCCAGCGGCAGAACCGGAGTCGAATGGACCTACACGCGCGGAACGATCGATCGGCCCCTCACGGAAGGCTTCCATTTCGTCTCCCCGCTGAGCAGGGTCTATCTCGTGGACATGCGTGAGCAGCAGCACGAGGAGGACCTCAACGTCCTGGCGGACAACGGGCTCGACATCACCCTGGCCGCCTCGGTTCTCTACGAGCCCGCTGCCGGTCAGGCATATGAGCTCATCAAGCAGATCGGGCCCGACTACTACGATGCGGTCGTCGGACCTTACGTCCGCTCCAGCGCGCGTCGCGTGGTCGGGCGATATGGACCGGAGGAGGTCTATTCGACCAAGCGCGAGCAGATCGAGCGTGAGATCCGCGACAACGTGCAGGCGAAGCTCCAAGGGATGCACGTGCGGGTCGAGGCCATCCTCATCCGTGAGGTGCGCTTGCCGGCCGAGGTGCAGCAGGCGATTCAGACCAAGCTCAGGGAGGAGCAACGCGCCCTGGAGATGAAGTTCGTCCTCGATCGGGCACGCCAGGAGGCCGAGCGCAAGCGCATCGAGGCCAAAGGGATCGCCGACTACCAGGCGACGATCAGCGCCGGCCTGAATGCAAAGATCATCGAGTGGCAAGGGATCGAGGCCACCGAGAAGATCGCCGACTCGCCGAACTCCAAGGTGATCATCATCGGCTCGGGGAAGGAGGGTTTGCCGGTCATCCTCAACTCCGCCTCGACCGCCACCGCCACCCCTCAGGCGACGGCAAGCACCGCCGAACGTTGAGGAAACGCTCCGTGACGTACCGTTACAGAGCGGCAACTCACCCGGGTCCCGCACCGAGGCTTCCGGGGAGCACGATGCGCACCGTCAGTCCGTGCGGATGGTGGTCGCGCAGCTCGATCGTGCCGCCGTGCGCGAGGATGATGGAGCGAGCGATCGAAAGGCCGAGACCCATACCCTCGCTGTCGAGGTCGCGCGCCGCGGCCGAGCGGTAGAACGCTTCGAATACCTTTTCCTTCTCGGAATCCGGAATGCCCGGCCCATCGTCCTCCACCTCGATCAGATAGCCCGCGCCGGGCTGCGGCTGCAGCGAGACGCGTGCGCTGCGACCGTATTTCGCGGCGTTGGACACGACGTTGGTGAGTGCTCTGAGCATCGCGTGCGGTCGGCATCGATAGCGGCATCGCGCCGGCCCTTTGTAGCTCACCTCACCGCCGAGGTCCGAGACCATGTCGCAGGCGGTTTGCAGCAGTGAATCGAGGTCCACGGCATCGGGTGCGTCCATCTCCTCGTCCAGACCGCGGATGAATGCCAATGCGCTGCTCAGCATCGCTTCCATGCGCTCGATGTCCGACAGCATCTTGGGCTTCTCCTCGGCGATGCGATCCGTCTCGATGCGCAGTCGCAGTCGCGTGAGCGGGGTGCGCAGATCGTGGCTGATCGCGCCGAGCATGCGTGTGCGGTCGTCGAGAAAACGCTGCAGCCGCACCTGCATCTCATTGAAGGCTCGTATTGCTCGCCGCAGCTCCTCTGGACCTTGCTCGGGCATCGGCGGGGCGTGTATGTCGAGACCCATGCGCTCGGCGGCATGGGCAAAGCGTGTGAGCGGGGAACTCACGCTCCAGGTGAGCCATGCCCACAGCCCGCCCGTGACGAGCACCACGAAGGTGACGATCGCGAGCTCCTCGAGCAGCCCGTAACGTACTTCCAGCCCCACGGGACTCACGATATCGAGGTGGTCGCCCTCCAGCAGCCGCACCACGATGCGCTTGGCATCCGGCTCACCGAGGCTCGAGACAGAATCGACGTGGACCACATCGATTGTCCGATCGAGGCGTCTGGCAATGCTGAGCCGAAGCGTCGCATCCGCGCGGCTGGTGCTCGTTGCGGGCGGCGCGCTCATCGCGCGCGAGCGTGGCAGGTATGTGATGCGAAAATCCCGATCGTTCCACAGGTGTGCGAATGCCGGTCGCTCGGCCGGTGTCACGGCTTCGAGGAGCTGCGTGAGCATTGCCACCTTCTCGACGGCGAGCTCCGGGCGCAGCACGCGTTGCCACTCCGGCAGCAGCACCATATAGAGCACCGCTGCCATGGCCTGCGACAGCAGCAGCCCCAGCAGCAGGATGACGCCGACCTGGCCGCGAAAGTCAGCGGGCAGGAGCTTGCGCAGCAAGCGCTTCAAGCCGCACGGTTCTCCCGCGCCTTCCCACGGGCGCTCAAATCGGCGTGACTTCCGGGGTGAAGATATAGCCGCCCGCGCGGACGGTCTGGATCAACGCCGGATCCTTCGGGTCCGCCTCGATCTTGCGGCGCAAGCGGCTGACCTGGATGTCGATGCTGCGGTCGAAGGGCGCGCTGGCGCGCGCCCGGGTGAGATCGAGCAGCTGCTCGCGCGTGAGCACCCGGTTCGGGTGCTCGCAGAAGGCGACGAGCAGCTCGTACTCGCCCCCGGTGAGCGGAACACGGGTGCCGTCCGAGGCGTGCAAGCGGCGCGAGCCGAGGTCGAGTTTCCAGCCGGCGAAGGTCAGGACCGCCGGACGCCTGTCGGGCGGGGTTCGCGCCACGAGCTGAACCCGTCGCAGCACCGCTCGGATGCGCGCAAGCAGCTCATGAGTGCTGAAGGGCTTGGTGAGGTAGTCGTCGGCCCCCATCTCCAGGCCGACGACTCGCTCGACTTCGCTGCCGCGAGCCGTGAGCATGATGATCGGCAGATCTCCGCCGGTGCGCAGGCGCCGGCAGATGGAGAGCCCATCCTCCTTGGGCAACATGATGTCGAGCACCAGAAGATCGATGCGGTTGGAGCCGAGGATTCGGTCCATCTCGCGGCTGTCGCGTGCGACGCTCGCCCGGAAGCCGTTGTCGCGCAGCAGGTTCGCAACGAGCGTGCGGATCTCGGCATCATCCTCGACGAACAGGATGTGAGGCAGGTGCTCCATTCGCGAGTTTATAGTCTAGCGGCCCTTGGGAGGCGGGCAAGGTCTTGTAACGCAATGTGCTCACTCCGCGGCGCGCAGCAACTCGTTGATGGAGGTCTTGGCGCGAGTCTGCGCATCCACGCGCTTGACGATGACCGCGCAGTAAAGGCCGTAACGGCCGTCGGAGGAGGGCAGCGTGCCCGGCACCACCACGGATCCGGCCGGCACGCGTCCCTGGATGATCTCGCCGCTGGTGCGGTCGTAGATCCGCGTGCTCTGGCCGATGAAGACACCCATGGAGATGACGGAGCCTGCCTCGACGATCACGCCCTCGACGATCTCGGAGCGCGCCCCGATGAAGCAGTCGTCCTCGATGATGGTCGGGTTTGCCTGCAGCGGCTCGAGCACTCCTCCGAGCCCGACGCCGCCTGAGAGGTGCACGTTGCGCCCGACCTGCGCGCAGGAGCCGACGGTGACCCACGTGTCGACCATGGCACCGGGGCCCACGTGCGCGCCGATGTTCACGTAGCTCGGCATCAGCACGGCGTTCGGGGCGATGTAGGCCCCCTTGCGCACGATGGCGTGCGGCACGATGCGGGCGCCGCCCGCGCGCAGCCGATCTTCCGAGGCATCCGCATACTTCAGCGGCACCTTGTCGAAGAAGCGCGTGTAGCCGGCATCGATCATGCGGCTGTCGTGGGTACGGAAGTAGAGCAGCACCGCCTTCTTCAACCACTGGTGGACGATCCAGTGGCCCTCGCGCTTCTCGGCCACGCGCACCCGCCCGCTATCGAGCGCCTCGAGGCACTCGTCCAGGGCCACGGCGAGCTCGTGCGGCACGCTGTTCGGCGTGAGCTCGGCACGACGCTCGAACGCCTCATCGATCAAGCTCTGGAGAGTCTCGAGTTGAGTCATGAGCGTGGGATCTCTCAGGCAAGAAAATCGCGGATGCGTTCGGCCGCCGCGACGCATTCTTCGAGGCTTGCGGTGAGCGAGATGCGCACCCGGCCAGCGCCGGGGTTGCCCCGGGGGCCCGGGCGCGCCAGATAGCTGCCGGGCAGAAGTGTCACGTTGCGCGCAGCGTAAAGCTCGCGCACGAAGCGCTCGTCGTCCCCTCCCACGTCGGGCCACAGATAGAATGCCCCGGCGGGACGCTCCACCTTCAGCACGGATCGCAGAATCGGGACCACCCGGTCGAACTTCTCCTGGTACAGCCGCCGGTTGGCCGCCGCGTGGGCTTCATCGCTCCAGGCGGCAATGCTCGCTGCCTGCACGAGCGGCGACATGGCCCCGCCCATGTAGGTGCGGTAGAGCAGGAAGCGCTCGAGCAGCTGCGGGTCTCCTGCCACGAAGCCGGAACGCAGCCCCGGGACGCTCGAGCGCTTGGACAGGCTGTGAAACACGATGCAGCGCTCGAAGCGGCGGTGGCC